>ENA-UOWE01000419-UOWE01000419.1-activated-sludge-metagenome-genome-assembly--contig:-NODE-419-length-62215-cov-13.162291_pt1 | contig 62215 bp, 59 predicted proteins | sample MGYA00249841_ERZ761562 | MGnify/ENA primary metagenome ERZ761562 (study PRJEB28883, sample SAMN05720200) | activated sludge metagenome | isolation source: Anaerobic digester | place: Japan...
GAGAGCGAAGAGCCGCAGGCCGAGGCCGAGGCGGGAGCGCCGGAGGCGCAGGAGGCCGAGGCGGAAGCGCCGGAGGCGCAGGCCGAGGCCGGGTCTGCGGCCGAACGAACGTCATGACCGCGCCGCCGGCGGCGCTTGCGCGCAGCCGCGAGGCGCATGAAGAGGAGAAGAAGGGACAGGACGTGAGCCCACTGGTACCGTTCGTCATCGAGCAGACGAGCCGCGGCGAGCGCTCGTTCGACATCTATTCGCGGCTTCTGAACGAGCGCGTGATCTTTCTCGGCACGCCGATCACGGACGAGGTCGCGAACCTCATCGTGGCGCAGCTCATCCACCTCGAATCGGACGACCCCGACAAAGACATCAGCCTCTACATCAACAGCCCGGGGGGCTCGGTCTACGCCGGCCTCGCGGTGTACGACACCATGCAGTTCATCAAGCCGGACGTGTCGACGATCTGCGTCGGCAGCGCCATGAGCATGGGGGCGCTGCTCCTCGCCGGCGGCGCCAAGGGCAAGCGCTTCGCGCTCCCCAACGCCCGCGTCCTCATCCATCAGTTGATGGGCGGCTATGAGGGCCAGGCCACCGACATCGAGATCCACGCCAAGGAGGTCATCAACCTCCGTCAGCGTCTGGACGAGATCCTCGCCGCGCACACCGGGCAGCCGTACGAGAAGGTCCGCAAGGACACGGAGCGTGACTACTTCATGACCGCGGAAGAGGCCAAGACCTACGGCATCATCGACGATGTCATCGCGCACCGCTGACGCGGCGCCGGCGGACTCTCGAGAGCAGGAGGCAGCGAGTTGGCAGGACCTTCAGACAGCACCGATCAGCTTCTCTGCAGTTTCTGTGGCAAGTCGCAGCGCCAAGTCAAGAAGCTGATCGCGGGGCCCGGCGTCTACATCTGCGACGAGTGCATCGATCTCTGCAACGAGATCATCGACGAGGAGCTGACGGCGCCGGCGACCCTCGACCTAGAGCAGTTGCCGAAGCCGCGCGACATCTACGCCGTCCTCAACGACTACGTCGTCGGACAGGACGAGGCCAAGCGGGCGCTGTCCGTGGCGGTCTACAACCACTACAAACGCGTGCAGGCCGTCGCCTCGGGCGAGACCGACGTCGAGCTGCAGAAGTCGAACATCCTGCTGCTGGGCCCGACGGGCTGCGGCAAGACGTTGCTCGCCCAGACCCTCGCCCGCATCCTCAACGTGCCCTTCGCCATCGCCGACGCCACCGCCCTCACCGAAGCCGGGTACGTGGGCGAGGACGTCGAGAACATCCTTCTCAAGCTCATCCAGGCGGCGGACTTCGACGTGAAGCGCGCCGAGAGCGGGATCATCTACATCGACGAGATCGACAAGATCGCGCGCAAGGCCGACAACCCGTCGATCACGCGCGACGTGTCGGGCGAGGGCGTGCAGCAGGCCCTGCTGAAGATCCTCGAAGGGACCACGGCCAGCGTGCCGCCGCAAGGAGGGCGCAAGCACCCGCACCAGGAGTTCCTGACGATCGACACGACGAACGTGCTCTTCATCTGCGGCGGCGCCTTCTCCGGCCTCGAGAAGATCATCGCGCGCCGCATAGGGCGCCAGGGCGTGGGGTTCATGGCCGACATCGTGGGCAAGGGCGACAAGGACCCCGGCAGCGTCCTTACCCGCGTCCTGCCCGAAGACCTTCTGGAGTACGGCCTGATCCCTGAGTTCATCGGTCGGCTTCCTGTCGTCAGCGCCGTCCACAGTCTCGACGAGCACGACCTGGTGCGCATCCTCACCGAACCGAAGAACGCGCTCACCCGCCAGTACCAGAAGTTCCTGGCGCTGGACGGGGTCGAGCTGGTGTTCGCGGACGAAGCGCTCGAGGCGATCGCCGTGAAAGCTCTCGAGCGCGGGACGGGCGCACGTGGCCTGCGCACGATCATCGAGGAAGCCCTGATGGGGGTCATGTTCGACCTGCCGTCGCGGCGCGACGTGCGCAAGTGTGTGATCACCCGCGAGACCATCGAGAAGGGCATCGACCCGACGCTCGTCACCGAAGCCGAGAGGGCGACGCCTGAGCGTGACGCCGAATCGGCCTGACACTGCCGGTCGCGGAGCAGCGGCCGATCCGGCGACGCTCCCGCTCCTGCCGACGCGGGAACTGGTCGTCTTCCCGAGGATGGTCGCGCCCCTCTTCGTGGGGCGCGACAAGTCGATCAGCGCGATCGAGCGCGCCTTCGGCGACAAGACGCCGCTGATCCTCTCGTCCCAGCGGGAGCCGGGAGAAGACGACCCCGACGCCGACGACATCTCGCCCGTGGGCACGCGCGCCACGGTGCTGCAGTTGTTCAAGCTGCCGGACGGGAGCGTCAAGGCCATCGTCGAGGGCATCGAGCGCGTGCGTATCGAGCACTTCGAGTCGACCGCGCCACACTTCGTCGTGAGCTACTCTGCGATCGAGCCCGCGGACCGGGACGCCGCCCGCTGCCGGGCCCTCGCCCGGCGGGTGACGGCGGAGTTCGTCGACTACGCGCAGATGAGCCCCCACGTTCCCGACGAGATCCAGTTCGTGGTCGCCCAGGCGGCCGACGCCGAGGAGGTCGCCGACATCGTCGCCGCCCACCTCATGGTCTCGACGCCCGAGAAGCAGGCGCTGCTCGAGACGGAGTCGACCGAGCAGCGCCTTACCGTCCTTCTCGAACTGCTCGCCCAGGAGAACGCGGTGCTCGGCCTCGAACAGGAGATCGCCGCCAAGGTGCAGCAGCGCATCGAGACAGGGCAACGGCAGATCCTTCTTCAGGAGAAGCTGAAGGTGTTGCGCGACGAGATCGAGGCTGAGGGAGGGGATGAAGCGGACGGGTACGCGCGCATGCTCGCCGGGCGTCGTCTGCCCGCCGCGGCCGCCCGCGTCGTCGCGCGCGAGATCGAGAAGCTGCGGCAGGCGCCGGCCATGAGCCCCGAGGTGGCGGTCATCCGCGCTTTGCTGGACACGGTCTTCGACCTTCCTTGGGGACGCACGACCGAGGCCGCCGTCGACGTGGTCGCCGTGGCCCGCCATCTGGACCAGACGCACTATGGCCTGAAGGACGTGAAGGACCGCGTCCTCGAGTACCTCGCCGTCTGCAGCCTGCTCAAGGGCGACCGGCCGGGCACTATCCTCTGCCTGGCCGGCCCGCCGGGCACGGGCAAGAGTTCCGTGGCGCGGGCGGTGGCCGAGGCTCTCGGCCGCCCCTTCGCACGCATCGCCCTCGGTGGCGTGCGCGACGAGGCCGAGATCCGCGGCCACCGCCGCACCTACGTCGGCGCCATGCCCGGACGCGTCATCGAGGCCCTCACCAAGACCGGCGTCGACGACCCCGTCCTCCTCCTGGACGAGCTCGACAAGCTGGGCAGCGATTGGCGTGGCGACCCCGCGGCGGCGCTCATGGAGGTGCTGGACCCGGAGCAGAACCATGCCTTCCGCGACAACTACCTGGAGGTCGAATACGACCTCTCGAAGGTGCTGTTCATCGCCACCGCGAACGACACCGACCAGATCCCCGACACGCTCTACGATCGTCTTGAGGTGATCCGCCTCAGCGGCTACACGCTCGACGAGAAGCTCGCCATCGCGCGCCGGCACCTTGTCCCGCGCGTGGCCCGCGAGAGCGGTCTGCGCCGCGGCGACGTGAGGTTCGGCCGCGGCGCCTTGCCGGCGATCGTGCGCGGCTATACGCGCGAGGCCGGCGTGCGCGAGCTCGAGCGCTCCCTGCGGCGCATCTTCCGCAAGGTCGCACGCCGGCACGTCGAAGACGGGCTCGCGTTGCCGGTCACCGTGACACCCGACGACCTGCGCAGCTACCTCGGTGAGGCGGTCTGGCTCGAGACGGAACTGCGTCGCACCGGCAGGGTGGGGGAGAGTCTCGCCCTGGCCTGGACGGGCGATGGCGGCGAGGTGCTGAGCGTCGAGGCGACGCTCGTGCGCGGCCGCGGCGAGCTCGTCCTCACCGGGCAGCTCGGCGAGGTCATGCAGGAGTCGGCGAGCGCCGCCTGGGGCTATCTGCTCGCCAGCGCCGAACGCGACGAGCGTCTGCGGGCGCTCCTGCGCCCCGCGCCATGGTATGGGCGCAAAGGCCTCGACGTCACCCAGTACGACGTGCGCGTGCACGTGCCCGAGGGCGCGGTGCCCAAGGACGGCCCGTCTGCGGGCCTCGCCATCGCCGCGGCGATGCTCTCGGCCCTCACGGGCCGTCCGTTGCGTCCGCGCGTCGCCCTGAGCGGCGAGATCACGCTGAGCGGACGCATCCTGCGCGTCGGCGGCCTGAAAGAGAAGTTGTTGGCCGCGACGCGCAGCGGCGTCCGCACGGTCGTCCTGCCCGAGGCGAACCGCGCCTCGGTGGCGGAGGTCCCCGCCGAGATCGTCGATCGCCTCGACATCCACTACGTACGTGAGTTCGCCGAGGCGGTGCCGCTGGTCGTGGCCCGTCGCGCGGGCGTGCGCGGCCGCGGCGAAGCGCCGCGCGAAGACGACCGGGCCTGACCGGCGCCGCCGGTCGGCAGGCGACGGCGGCGCCCGGTATACTGCACGAGGCCGCGGGCGGGCGTAACCGGCCCCGCGGCCGTGCGTCGTCCGGTGTGCGCACCGGCCGAAACAGGCAGTCCAAACCCGAGGCCCCGAGGCGTCATGACCGACCTGCAGAGCGATCCGCCGAGCCCGACCGCGGCTGAAGCGCCGACTCCTCTTCGGGACGACGTGCAGGCCTACCTCGAACGGACGACGCGCTTCGAGCCGGCGGCGGTCGAGGAGCGCTGGACGCGCGAGTGGCTCGACAGCCGGCTCTTTCATGCCGAGCCCGACCCGACGAAGAAGCCGTACTCGATCGTCATCCCGCCACCCAACGTCACCGGTAACCTGCACATGGGGCACGCCCTCAACGGCGCGGTCCAGGATGTCCTTATCCGCTACCACCGCATGCTGGGTGACAACGCGTGCTGGCTGCCGGGTACGGACCACGCCGGTATCGCCACCCAGAACGTGGTCGAGAAGCAGTTGCGCGCCGAGGGGCTCACCAAGGAGGACATCGGCCGCGAGGAGTTCGTGAAGCGGGTTTGGGCGTGGCGTGAGCGGTATGGCGGCAACATCATCGAGCAGTTCAAGCGTCTCGGCTGTGCCTGCGATTACGAGCGTGAACGTTTCACCCTGGACGACGGCTACGTCCGCGCCGTGCTCAAGGTCTTCGTCGCCCTCTACAAGAAGGGTTACATCTACAGGGACTCGTACCTCGTCAACTGGTGTCCGCGCTGCGGCACGGCGATCAGCGACCTCGAGGTCACGCACGTCGTCGACCCGGGGCATCTCTACCACATCCGCTACGAGCTCGAGGGCGGCGGCAGCGTGACGATCGCGACCACGCGCCCCGAGACCATGCTCGGCGACACGGCGGTGGCCGTGAACCCCGACGACGGACGCTACGCGGACATCGTCGGCCGCACGGCCGTCCTCCCGCTGCTGGGGCGACGGCTGCCGGTGATCGCTGACGCCCGCGTCGAGACGGACTTCGGCACCGGCGCCCTCAAGATCACCCCGGCGCACGACATCACCGACTTCGAGATCGGCCGCGACCACCGGCTCGACACGGTGCAGGCGATCGGCACCGACGGGCGCATCACGGAGGCGGGCGAGCAGTACGCCGGGCTCACCGTCGGCGAGGCGCGCGAGCGCGTCGTCGCCGACCTCGAGAGACTCGGCGTCCTCGAGAAGGTCGAGGACTTCCCCCACAGCGTGGCGAGCTGCGACCGCTGCGGCACGTTCATCGAGCCGTTGATCAGCGAGCAGTGGTTCATGGCCATGGACGAGCTCAAGAAGCCCGCCATGGCGGTCGTCGCGGACGGACGCGTGAAGTTCACGCCCGAGCGCTGGGGGCGTGTCTACATCGACTGGATGGAGAACCTCCGTCCCTGGTGCATCAGCCGCCAGCTCTGGTGGGGGCACCAGTTGCCGGTGTGGTACTGCGAGACCGAGGGCTGCGGCGAGGTGATCGTCGAAGAAGAGGCGCCGCAGAGGTGTCCCGCCTGCGGCGGGACCACCCTGCGGCGCGACACCGACGTGCTCGACACCTGGTTCAGCTCGGCTCTGTGGCCGTTCGCGACCTGGGGCTGGCCGGACGAGACGCCGGACCTCGCGTACTTCTACCCGACCGACGTCCTGAGCACGGCGCGCGAGATCATCTTCCTCTGGGTCGCGCGCATGGTCATGATGGGCCTCGAGTTCATGGGTGAGGTCCCCTTCCGCGACGTCTATATCCACTCGGTCATCCAGGCTCCCGACGGACGGCGCATGAGCAAGTCGCTGGGCACGGGTATCGACCCGCTCGACATGATCGAGAAGTACGGCGCCGATGCGACGCGCTTCGGCCTGCTGATGATGTCGAGCACCCAGGACGTGCGCTTCAGCGAAGAGAAGATCGCCATGGGGCGGAGCTTCGCCAACAAGCTCTGGAACGCGTCGCGCCTCGTGCTGTTGGCGAGCGAGGGCTGCGCCGCGCAGCGGAGCGACGCGGACCAGGTCGACCGTTGGATCGCGAGCCGCTTCGCCCGCTGTCTCGAGGCCGTCGACGCGGCGGTGGCCGTCTTCGACTTCACCGCCGCCGTCGACACCCTCTACCATTTCGTCTGGGACGAGTTCTGCGACTGGTACCTCGAGCTGGCCAAGGTGCGCCTGTACGGCGCCGACCAGGCAGAGCGGCACGCGGCCGCGGGCCACGCGCGCTGGATGCTCGACCAGATCGTCCGCCTGCTGCACCCGTTCCTTCCCTTCGTGACCGAGGAGGTCGCGGCGCAGTATGGGGCGGCGCCGCTGCTGAAGCAGACGCATCCGCGGCGCGAGGACGTGACGGTGGCCGAGGCCGACGAGGCGGCGCTCGCCGACGTGCAGGCGTTGGTCAACGCGCTGCGCGCATATCGCGCCGAGGGCGGCGTCGCGCCGGGCCGCACGCTGGACGCCGTCTTCGTCGGCGACGCCGACGAAGACGCGGCCCGATATGCGCGGTACACGGCGGCGATCCGGGCTCTGGCGCGCACCGAGGTGCGCTTCGACGCCGCTGCCGAGCCCGGGGCGACGGTCGTGTTGGTGCCCGGTGGTCGCCTCGAGGTCGCCGCCGTGGTCGACAGGGCGGAGGAGATCGCCCGTCTGGAGGATCAGCTTCGCAAGGCCGAAGCCGAGGTCGAGCGCTGTGCCGCGAAGCTCGCCAACGAGGCCTTCGTGGCCAAGGCGCCGGCGGCCATCGTCGCTCGCGAGCGGGAGAAGCTCGCCGCCTACACGGCCGAACGCGACGAGCTCGCGGCGCGGCTCTCGGCGTTGCGCGGGGCATAGGGGCGCGCCGTGAGCGGCGGTTCGCGCGCGGCCCGCACGCCGAAGAGGCCGAGGAGTGCGCGCCGCTCCTGGGAGGTCTATCTCGACGAGCTTGCCGCGTTCGGCATGCGGCCTGGTTTGGAGCGCGTCGCGGCGCTGCTCGAGGCTTTGGGACGGCCGCAGGAACGGTTTCGCGTCGTCCACGTCGTCGGCACCAACGGCAAGTCGTCGACGACGCGGTACACGGCCGCGCTGATCCAGGCGCACGGCCGGCGCGCGGGCGCCTACCTGTCGCCGCACATCACGGACTACTGCGAGCGCGTCCTCGTCGACGGCGAGCCGATCTCGCCGGAGGCGTTCGGGGCAGCCGTCGAACGGGTGCGCAGGGAGGTCGCGCGGCTGCCGGTCGGGCTCGGCGACACGACGCAGTTCGAGGTGCTCACCGTGGCCGCTCTGGTCGCTTTCGCCGAGAGCGGCGTCGAGGCGGTCGCGCTCGAGGCCGGACTCGGCGGCCGCCTCGACGCGACCAACATCACGGTCGCGCCCGTGGTCGTGCTCACCAACATCGCCCTCGAGCACACCGCGGTGCTCGGCGGCACGCGGGCGGCGATCTTCGCCGAGAAAGCCGCGGTCATCAAGGGGGGCGACGCGGTGTTCGGGCCGCTGGACGGGCTTGAGGGGGAGGCCGAGGAGGTGTGCGCGCGCGCCGGCGCGCGCGCACACCTCCTCGGCCGCGACTTCACCATCGAGGGCGAGCCCGGGGCGTTCGCCGTGCGCGCGGCGGGCGCGCAGTACACGGCTCTCGCCGTGCCCTCGCCCGCCCCGTACCAGGTCACGAACGCGGGGCTCGCCGTGGTTGCCGCCCATCTGCTCCTCGGCGGCCTCGACGAGGCTCGCGTGCGCGCCGCTTTGAAGCGCACGGTGGTGCGAGGCCGTCTGCAGGTCGTGGCACGGGCGCCGCTGGTGCTCGCCGACGGCGCCCACAACCCCGCCGGTATGGAGGCGCTCGCGGCGGCGCTGCGAGGGATCGAGCTGCCGCGCCCCGTCGTCGTCGCGGCCGCGGTCATGCGCGACAAGGACGTCGCCGGCATGCTCGCCGCCTTGCTGCCGCTGGCCGACGTGATGGTGTGCACGCAGGCGAGCGAGCCGCGAAGCCTCGCCGCGGGCGAGCTCGCCGACGCGGTTCGGGCGGCGGAGCGCGTCCGCGACACGACGACCGGCGTCCGGCAGGAGCCTCTGCGCGTGCTTACCGAGGCCGACCCCGGACGGGCGCTCGCTTCGGCGAGAGAGCTCGCCGGTCCCGCGGGGACCGTCGTCGTCACCGGCTCGCTCTACTTGCTCGAGGATCTCGCGGCGGCGCTCGGCGTCGCCGGGTCGGCGCCGCGGGCGTAAGAGGTCGCGGCCGGCGGTCGTCCCCGCCGGCGTCGTTCCGGCTCCCCGTCGTCTTTCGCGCTCTCGCCGTGGGTCACGGCCGGCCCGGAAGTCCCAAGCCCCTCGGGTATACTGGCGCGAAACGTGCGGAGGGCCGGATGGCGAAGGATGGGACGAACCCCGTGGTACGGGTGCTGATCGCACTGCTGGTCGTCGTTGCCGTCGCCCTCGTCGCCTTCTTCGTCGGGTACCTCATCGGTATCCGACTCGCCGGCGTCCTGCCGCCGGACTCGCTGGGGGGCCTCGTCAGAGTTCTGTGAGGGTGACCGGCCTCGGCGCCGGGACGTCGTCCACGGCCGGGTCATCTCGGGTATGATGCACGCGCCGGCCGGGGAGGCCGGCGCCGTCGGAGCGTCGAAGCGCGCCGCCGGGCGCCGCGTCCGCGCCGGCGTCAGCGCGACGCCGTGCGGCGCGCCGATCACGTGGGGAGGAGAGCGTTGCCACAGTGGACCTTGCTGGCGGCTGCCGACGATCCGTTCCAGTCGGTGAACGACTTCTTCTCGTCCTCGACGTGGGATTTCATCGTCCGCATCTCCGTCGTCTTCGCGATCGCTCTTTGGCTCGCGTGCGCGTACTGGGTGTTCAAGGACGCGCGGCGGCGCATCGACGACACGATCCTCATCACGGTCGCGACGCTGACGGGCCTGGTGTTCGGGCCGATCGGCCTTGTCGTCTACGCGATCGTGCGGCCGCCGGAATACCTGGACGACATCAGGGAACGTGAGCTCGAGGTCCGCATGATGGAACAGCGTCTCGAGGACGAGCAGCGCTGCTCCTTCTGCAAGACGCCGGTGCGCGACGACTACCTCGTCTGCCCGACGTGCGGACGGCGCCTGCGCACGGTGTGCCGCTCGTGTCACCGCCCGGTCGAGCCCCAGTGGCGCCTCTGTCCGTACTGCGAGACCGAGATGCACGGCGTCCCCGTGACGGAGCCCGCCCAGCGCTGACGGGGTGAAGAGAACGGAGAAGGGCGCGCGGCTTAGGCGGCGCGCCCGCCATGAGGATCCCGGATCGCAGGAGGAAGAGTGGAACGCACCTTCGTCATGGTCAAGCCGAACGGCGTCGAGCGCGGTCTCGTCGGCGAGATCGTCGCCCGGTTCGAGCGTCGTGGATTCAGACTCGCCGGCCTCAAGGCGCTGCGCATCGACCGCGCCCTCGCCGAGCGGCACTACGCCGAGCATGCCGGCAAGCCGTTCTTCGAATCGCTCGTGTCCTTCATCACGTCAGGGCCGGTCGTCGCCATGGTGTGGGAAGGTCGCGAAGCCGTGCGCGTGGCGCGGACGATGATGGGCGTCACCGACTCGGCCGACGCCGCCCCGGGGACGATCCGCGGCGACTTCTCGCTCTCGAAAGAGGAGAACGTCGTCCACGGTTCCGACAGCCCCGACAGCGCGGCGCGCGAGATCGCCCTGTTCTTCGCCGGCGATGAGCTGCTCTGACCTGCACTCCGCTCTCGCCCGCCGTCAGCCCGCGGCCGGACGACACCTCCCGTGAGCGCGTCTCGACCTGACGCTTCGACACGCCTTGTCCTGGCTTCGCGCTCGCCGCAACGCCGCATGATCCTCGACTTGCTGCGTGTGTCGTACCGTGTGGTCGTGAGCGGCCACGACGAGGACCTCCACGACGGCGACCCTGTGCGCACGGCCGAGACCAACGCCCGCGGCAAGGCCGAGGCGGTCCGCGTCCGCGTCGACCTCGCTGACGGCGAGCTGGTGCTCGGCGTGGACACGGTCGTCGTACTGGAGGGCCGCGTCCTCGGGAAGGCCGCCCACGAGGACGAGGCGCGCGCCTACCTGTCGGCGCTCGCCGGTCGGCGTCACGAGGTGTGCAGCGGACTGCACCTCTGCGACGACAGGGGCTCGTTCACCGGCCACGCCGTGACCGGCGTGACCTTCCGCCCGCTCGCCCCTGCCGACATCGACCGTTACCTCGGCAGCGGCGAGTGGCGCGAGCGCGCGGGCGCCTACGCTATCCAGGGCATCGGCTCGGCCCTGGTCGCGAGCATCGACGGGGACTACTTCAACGTGGTCGGCCTTCCCGTGCCCCTGCTGCTCGACGCTCTGGCGAGCTTCGGCGTCCCGACGTTCGGCTGGCTGCGCGCCTCGCCGTGAGCTCCCGTCCCATGGTGGTCTCGTCCATCGTGAGCGCGTACAATCTGCGTTCGATATCCGTCGAAAGGAGCGCGCCATCGGCGTCTTCGACTTCCTGACCGGTTTCGGCGCCCGCGACATGGCCGTCGACTTGGGCACCGCGAACACACTCGTCTATCTGCGTGGCCGCGGCATCGTGCTGTCCGAGCCGTCCGTGGTCGCGATCGACCACCGTAGCGGCGAGGTGCACGCCGTCGGTTCCGAGGCCAAGCGCATGCTCGGAAGGACGCCGGCGACGATCAGCGCCGTCCGGCCGCTGAAGGACGGCGTCATCGCCGACTTCGACGTCACCGAGCAGATGCTGCGTCACTTCATCCGCACAGTCATGCAGAACCGCTGGGCGCATCCGCGCGTGGTGATCTGTGTGCCGTCCGGCGTCACCGGGGTCGAGAAGCGCGCCGTCGAAGAGGCGACCTACTCGGCCGGCGCCCGCTGGGCGACGCTCATCGAAGAGCCCATGGCTGCCGCCATCGGCGCCGGCCTCCCGGTCGCCGAGCCGACCGGCAGCATGATCGTCGACATCGGCGGCGGCACCAGTGAGGTCGCCGTCATCTCCCTCGGCGGCATCGTCGTGTCGCAGTCCATCCGCGTCGGCGGCGACGAGCTCGACGAGGCCGTGATCAGTTACGTCAAGAAGGAGTACAAGCTCCTCATCGGCAGCCAGACCGCCGAAGAGATCAAGCTGGAGATCGGCTCGGCCTATCCGCTGCCGCAGGAGGAGCAGGCCGAGATCCGCGGCCGCGACCTCGTGACCGGCCTTCCCAAGACCATCGTCCTCTCGTCCGAAGAGGTGCGCGCCGCGCTCGAGGAGCCCGTCCAGGCGATCATCGACGCGATCAAGGCGACGCTCGACAAGACGCCGCCCGAACTGGCCAGCGACATCATGGACCGCGGCATCATGCTCGCCGGCGGCGGCTCGCTGCTCCAGGGTCTTGCGGAGCGTCTCCGCGAGGAGACGCAGATGCCCGTCCACGTGGCCGAATCGCCGCTCACCTGCGTGGCCGTGGGCTCGGGCAAGTACCTGGAGGAGTTCGATGTCCTCGTCAAGAGCAAGGGCAATTCCCGGCCGCAAGGCCGCTAGGCCGAAGCCCGCCGTCTCCCAGCCCCTTCGGTGAATCGCCGGCGCGTCCTGCAGCGGCGCATCGTCGCCGTGGTCCTCGCCGTCCTCGCCGTGGGGCTCCTGACCCTGTCCTTTCGTGAGGGCGAGAACGGGTTCGTCCATCGCGTCCGGGACGGGGCCGTGCGCATCGTGGCGCCGCTGCAGGAGGGCAGCGCGCGCGTGATCGAGCCGTTCCGCGACGGCTGGAACTGGGTCGCCGACCTCTTCCATGCCAAGAGCGAGAACAAGCGGCTCAAGGAAGAGGTCGACGCCCTGCGCGCAGCCGTCGCCGAAGAACTCACGACCCAGGCCGAGAACGAGGAGCTCCGTGCCCTCCTCGAGATGCGTGACGATCGCATCTATCCCGAGGGCACGGAGTTCGTGACGGCGCGCGTGATCGCGCGCTCGACCACGGCGTGGTACTCGACAGTGACGATCAACGTCGGCCACGACGACGGCGTGCAACGCTTCGACGCCGTGGTCAACGGGCAGGGGCTGGTCGGCAGGGTGCAGAGCGTGACCGCGACCGCGTCCCAGGTCCAGCTCCTCACCGACCAGCAGAGTTACGTCGACGCCATCGTGGTCCCCAGTCGGGCGGAAGGGCTCGCGGCGGGCAGTGTGACCGGCGGCATGACGTTACAGTACGTCGACAAGAGCGAGGCGGTGAGGAAGGGGCAGTTCGTCGTGACCTCGGGGCGCTCGGGATCGATCTTCGTGCGCGGCATCCCCATCGGCCAGGTGGAGAACGTGTCCTCGCAGGAGGTCGAGCTTTACCAGAACATCACGCTGCGTCCCGCGGTCGACTTCCGTAAGCTCGACATCGTCATGGTGGTGAAACGATGAGGAAGAGGCACGCAAGGGACGATGCGGCGCCCTTCGTCCTGCCGTCGGGCGGCGAGCTGGCGCGCCTCGGCGCGCTGCTCCTCGCCGCCCTCCTCCTTCAGACGACGGTCGCGCCGAACATCCGTATCCTTGGGACGAGTCCTGACTTCGCCCTGATCATCGTCGTCAGCGTCGCGCTGCTGCGCGGTTGTCTGACGGGCGCCGTCTTCGGGTTCCTCACCGGCGCCCTCGTCGGCGTGGCGCTGCTGGAGCCCCTCGGGATGAGCGCCCTCGTGTTCGTGGTCGTAGGGTACTTCGCCGGCCGGTACGCCGAGACCGCCGACCTTTCCGCCCCGCTGGCCCCGGTGGTCGGGGTCTTCATGGCCACGCTCGCCGCCGACACCATGGTCGCCGTGCTGCAGTTCCTGCTCGAACGGCAGGTCCCGTTCTGGTTCTGGGTGACGCGCGTCCTGCTGCCGTCGCTCGTTCTCAACACGCTGCTCGCGGCGGTCTTCTACCTCTTCGCCCGGTGGGTGTTGCGGGGCAAGGGGGTGTTGCATGCCGATCAGACGGTCTAGAAGACCGACAGGCAGCGAGCGGCTCATCCGCGGCAGTCGCCCCGACCGACCCAGCCTTCGGCCGCCGTCGGTGGCCCTCCGCGTAGCGTTGCTGGCCGGGCTGACAGTGGTGCTGGTCGCCGTGATCCTCTTCCGCCTCTGGTACCTGCAGGTCCTCAGCGGGGCGCAGTTCGAGGCGCAGGCCAACGACAACCGTCTGCGCTCGCTGAAGGTCGTGGCTCCTCGCGGCGCTATCCTCGACCGCGACGGCCGGGTGCTGGTCGAGAACCGGCCGGGGCTTTCGGTAGGGGTCAGGCCGATGGACGTCACCACCGGCCGGCTCGACGAGGTCGTCTCCCGTCTGGCTGACGTCCTCAAAGTACCAGAGGGGCGGATCCGTAAGAAGCTCCGTGCGTCGACCGGTCTGACGATCAGGCAGCTCGACTCGCATGAGGGCTCGGGCGGTTACGACCTGGTGATCGTCGCCGAGGACGTGACGCGCGCGATGGTGTCGCGCATCCTCGAGCGCAAGGCGCTCTTCCCGGGCGTCGAGGTGCGCAAGGACTACATCCGCGCATACCCCATGGGAACCATGGCGGCGCAGGTCCTCGGCCACCTCGGCGAGATCAGTCGCGAGCAGCTCAAGGAGCGGCAGTACAAGGGCTACGCCGCCGGCGACGTGATCGGGCAGGGCGGCGTCGAGTCGACGTACGACCGCTGGCTTCGCGGCCGCGACGGAGTGACGAAGATCGAGGTCGACGCCATGGGGCGGCCGAAGTCGAGCGAACCCGTCGCCGGCGGCCGCCTGCCGGAACCCGGCGACAGCCTCGTCCTCACCCTGGACGCCGACGTCCAGAAGAAGGCCGAGGCGGCGCTGCGGTACGGTATCGAGCTCGCCCACCGGGACGGGCAGTGGGCGGCGAACGGGGGCGCCGCGGTCGTGATGGACGTGCGCAACGGGCAGCTTCTCGGTCTGGCGAGCTACCCGACCTTCGACCCGGCCGTATGGACCGACGGCCTCAGTGACACGGAGTGGGAGCGGCTGAGCGACCCGCAGGCGAACCAACCGCTCGTGAGCAAAGCGTTCCAGGGCGTGTACGCGGCAGGGTCGACGTTCAAGGCGATCGACGCCGTCGCCGCCCTCGAGGAGGGCGTGATCGTGCCCTCGACGCGCTACTACTGCAACGGCCGTTACCCGCCGAGCGGCGACATCGGCGGCTCGCACTGGAACTGCTGGACGCCGTATGGCCACGGCAGTCCCGACCTTGTCGCGGCCCTCGCGCAGTCGTGTGACGTGTACTTCTACAACGTCGGCTACGCCTTCTATAACCGGCCCGGGACCGAGCTCGCGGACTGGGCCAAGCGGTTCGGCCTCGGCAGGACGACGGGTCTCGACGTCCCCGGCGAGGTGAAGGGGCTGGTGCCGACCCCGGAGTGGCGGGAGAAGTACTTCGAGGACGAGGTCGACAAGCTGTGGAAGCCGGGCAACTCGATCCTGCTCGCGATCGGCCAGGGCGACCTCCAGGTGACCCCGCTGCAGATGGCGGTCGCCTACGCGGCGATCGCCAACGGCGGGACCGTGGTCCAGCCCCACTTGGGGCTCAAGGTCGTGTCGCCCGAGGGCAAGCTCGTGCGCAAGGTCGACGCCGCGTCGCGGAAGGTGGCGGTGTCGGGCGAGACGCTGAGCGCCGTGCGCGCCGGCCTGCGGGCGGCGGCGACCGAAGGCACGTCCGCCGCCGTGTTCGCCTCCTATCCTGTGGCGGTCGCCGGCAAGACCGGGACCGCCGAGGTCTACGGCAAGGGCGACTACGCCTGGTATGCGAGCTACGCGCCGGCCGACGACCCGAAGTATGTCGTCGTCGTGCTCGTCGAGCAGGGGGGCCACGGCGGCACGGTGGCGGCGCCGGCGGCGCGGATGATCTACGATGCCCTGTTCCACCTTGATACCGGTCAGGCGACCGGGGCGACGAGCACCGACTGAGCATGGACGTCCGTACCTGCCTGCGTCGTCTCGACTACATCCTTCTGGCGGCGGTGCTCGGCCTCGTCGTCTACGGTGTGACGACGATCTACTTCGCGACACGCGGCGACGTCGCGGGCGACCCGCTCTACTACGCGCGCTCCCAGGTCATCAACGCGGTCGTCGGGCTCGTCGCTCTCGCCGCCGTCGCGGTGGTCGACTACGGGGTCTACCGGCGCTGGCAGTGGCCCATCTACGCGGTGACGGTGCTCTCGATCGCTGCGGTGTACGCGCTCGGCACGGTGACCCGGGGTTCGCGGCGCTGGATCGAGCTGCCCTTCTTCAACCTTCAGCCTTCGCAGATCGGCCTCGTGCTCGTGACCGTCGCGCTGGGCGCGTTCCTCGTCGACCGTATGGAACTGCTCGGTACGCGGCGCATCACCGTCGAGGCCCTCGTGTACGTCGCCGTCCCCGCCTCCCTCGTCTTCTTCCAACCCGACTTCGGCACGAGCACGGTCTACGTCGCTCTCGTGCTCGCCATGCTGTACTTCTACGGGACGCCGTGGACGCACTTCGCCGCGCTGGCGGTGGTCGCCGTCGTGGCCATCGTCGGCGTCGTGTGGCTGCTTCCGGCGGCGGGGGTCGAGGTCGTCAAGCCGTACCAGATGGACCGGCTCCTCGTCTTCCTCGACCCCGGGCGAGATCCGGAGGGGGCGGGCTACAATGTGAGGCAGTCGATGATCGCCGTCGGGTCGGGAGGGCTCACGGGGCGTGGCGACCAGGCGACGCAGACGACCCTCGACTTCTTGCCCGAGCACCACACCGACTTCATCTTCGCCGTCATCGGAGAGCGCTTCGGCTTCGTCGGCGCGCTCGTGCTCATCGGGCTGTATGTCGTCGTGCTGTGGCGGGCGCTGCGCATCGCCCGGCTCTCTCGCGACACGTACGGGAGCGTCCTCGCGGGGGGGATCGCGGCGATGTTGCTCTTCCAGATCGTCGTCAACATCGGCATGACTCTTGGTATCATGCCGGTGACGGGTATCCCGCTGCCCTTCGTCAGCTACGGCGGCGCGGCGATGGTCTCGTTCCTGCTCCTCATCGGCCTGCTGCAGAGCATCCACTTGCGGGCCGCGACGACGACTCCGGGGGTAGCCGGTGGCCGGCCCTAACATAGGCAAGATCCTCAAAGTGATCGCAGACGTGCGCGCGAGTGCGGAGGGCGCGCCGCGGATCTGCCTGGTCGGCGACGGGCCCGTGTTGCGCGAGGTCGCGGTCGCCATGTCGAGCGGCGCCGCCGACGCCGTCGGCGGAGTGAGCGACGCGTTTGACGCGCTGGCGCCGGAGGACGTGCCCGGCGAAGCCGGGCTGCTCCGGCGCTGGGCGGCGATCGTGCTCGTCGCCCCGGCCTGCGAGGCGCGCCGGGCGGCACAGATCGCGGCCGCGGCGCGCGTCGCCGGCGTCGCCCTGGTCGCCTTCGTCCCCGACGCCGATGGCGCGGCCGGCGCCGCTTGGCTCGCCGAGGCGCAGATCGGGCGCGGCGCGTGCGCCGTGTCGCTGGGGCGGCCGGGCGAGCCCAAGCCGACGTTGCAGGGCCGCCTGGCGGCGGCCCTCGGGGACGACGGCGTGGCGCTCGCCCGTCGGCTGCCCTGGCTGCGGCGCGCGGTCGCCGAACGCCTCGTGCTCGAGGGCGCCCGTCAAAACGCCGTCATCGGCGCCGTCGTCATCATCCCCGGCGCCGACATGCCGGCCATGACCCTCAACCAGGTACGCATGGTCCTGAAGATCGCCTCCGCCTACGGGGAGGACCTCAGCCTCGACCGGGCGCTCGAGATCCTGTCTATCGTGGGCGCGGGTCTGGTGTTCCGTACGTTGGCGCGACAGGCGCTCGACTTCGTGCCCGGCTTCGGCTGGGCGGTGAAGGGAGCAGTCGGTTTCTCCGGCACCGTCGCGCTCGGCAGCGCCGCTATCGAGTACTTCGAGGCGGGCGCGCCACTCACGCCAGCGAGGTTCAAGAAGCTTGCAGACACCGTCGACCGCTTCCGAAAGGTCCTGCCCTTCCGGGGAGTGGCCGCGAGATGAGTTAGAGGACCTTCTCTCGCGCGTCACCCGCCCCGGCCGTTATGTCGGCGGGGAGTTCAACCTGCGCCTCAAGCCGCAGGCGCGGCCGCGCGTCGTCCTGTCGTATCCGGACGTCTACGAGGTCGGCATGGCGAACCAGGCCGTGCAGATCCTGTATGCGGCCGTCAACGACGAGACGCCAGGCGTCGCCGAACGCGCCTACTGCCCATGGCCGGACATGGGCGACCTCATGCGCGCCCGCGACGTCCGCCTTTGGAGCCTCGAGTCGCAGGCGCCGGTGGCTGCCTGCGATCTCTGGGGCATCACGCTGCCTCACGAGCTGACGTTCACCAACGTCCTCGAGATGCTCGACCTGGCCGGCGTCACGCTGCACGCGGCGGCGCGCGGCGAGGACGAGCCTATCGTGCTCGGGGGCGGGCCGGCGGTCGCCGATCCGTGGCCACTGGCGGCGTTCTTCGACGCGTTCTTCGTCGGCGAGGTGGAGGGACGGGTGGCCGAGCTGGTCGAGGCGCTCGGCGCGCGGACGCGCGCCGAGCGCCTCGACGCCCTCGGCCGCGTCCCCGGCGTCTGGCTGCCGCCGCGCTCTGCCGCGGACGCGGCCGGACCACCGGCGCGCAGGCAGGTGTTCACGGAGTTCGCCCGCACCATGCCGGTGACGCGGCCGCTCGTGCCCCTGTTGGAGGCGGTCCACGACCGCGCCGTGGTCGAGCTGATGCGGGGATGCACCCGTGGCTGCCGCTTCTGCCAGGCCGGCATGTGGTACCGCCCGGTGCGCGAGCGGCCCGTCGACCTGGTCGTCGAGGCGGCCGCGCGCACGCTCGCGGCGACCGGCTGCGACGAGGTCTCGCTGGTCTCGCTGAGCTCGTGCGACTACTCGGCGATCGGAGAGGCGGTCGAGCGTGTCCGCGCCTTGCGCCCGGGGCTGCGCGTCTCGCTGCCCTCGTTGCGCGTCGATTCCGCGGCCGTGCGTCTGGCGCGCTTCGGCGCCGGGCAGCGCGGGTCGGCGACCCTCGCCCCCGAAGCCGGGACGCAGAGGCTGCGCGAGCGCATCAACAAGGGGGTCGACGAGGCGCAACTGATGGACGCCGTCGAGGCGGTGTTCAGCGGCGGGTTCACCGGGCTGAAGCTGTACTTCATGCTCGGCCTGCCCGGTGAGAGCGACGACGACGCGCGCGCCATCGCCGCAACGGCGACGAAGGCCGCGGAGCTCGCCAGGCGCGTCAGTCGCGGTCGCGCCCGCCTGAGCGTCGCCGTGTCGTCCTTCGTGCCCAAGCCGCATACGCCGTTCGAACGCGAGGCGTTCGCCGGCGAGGTCGTCCTGCGGCGACGCCAGCGGTTGCTGCATGACGCGCTGCCGCGGACCGTGAAGGCCGCGTTCCACGACGTCTCCGGCTCGCTCGTGGAGGCGAGCCTCGCCCGTGGCGGTCGCGGCTCCGACGCCTTCGTCGAAGCCGCCTGGCGCAACGGCGCCCGCTTCGACGGCTGGCGCGAGCGCTTCGACCTGCGTGCCTGGAGCACGGCCGCCGCGTCCTGCGGCGTCACGCTCGGTGAGCCGGCGATGACCGACCCGGCCACCGCCCCGTGGCGTGAGGCCGTCGACCCTGGCGTCGATGCCGCGTTCCTGGACGAGGAGCGGCGGCGCGCCGAGGCCGGCCTGCATACCGAGGACTGTCGTCGCGGGGAATGTGGAGCCTGCGGTGTCTGCGGCGGCGGCGTCGAGATGGAGGTCGTCGCGTGACGCGGGCCGCTGCAGAGTCTCGACCCGGCGGTGGGGGAGACGCGCCGGGAACGTACTGGCTGCTCTGGTTCGAACGCTCCGGGGCGGCGAGCTACGTGTCGCACCTTGACACGGTCCGCGCCCTGCAGCGGACGTTCGCCCGTGCGGGGGTCGCCCTCGCGCTCTCGGGGGGGTTCCGTCCCAAGGCGAGGCTTTCGTTGCCGCTGCCCCTGCCCGTCGGGGCGGCCGGATTGGACGAGCTCGCCGTCGCAGAGGTGGCGGACGGGGCGCCGCCGCCGGCGCGCGCCTTGGGCGCGCTGCAGGCGGCGGCGCCGCCCGGCATCACGCCCCTGCGCCTGCAGACGTGTGCGATGCGCCCGCGCCCGCGTGCCCTGGAGGCGCGCTACGCGGCCGAGATGCGCGGCGACCCCGGCGCGCTCGTGGCGGCGGCGACTTGGTTCGCCGCGCAAGAAGGAGTGACGGTCGAGCGTGTCACGCCCAAGGGGCGCCGCACGCTCGACTTGACGAGGTATGTCGGCGACCTGGCCGTGCAGCCCGTCCCGGGAGGAGCGCACGTGACGTTCGTCGTGCGCCACCGGCATGACGGGGCGGCGCGGCCCCAGGAGGTCATCGACCTCCTCGCGGGCCGCGCCGGTTGCGCGTCGGTCGCGCACCATCTCACGCGTGTGGGCGTGAGTTACCAAGGATTGCCCCGCGACGCATCGTCCGGGGGAGAGGAGTGAACGATCGTGACCGAACGGAGAAGACGGAAGGTCGTGCGTGGCGACATCGAGGTGCAGAAAACCGGGGAGGGCGCCGACGGCGTCACCCCGGCGTCGCCCGACGGCGCCACTGCTCCGCCGTCGCCCGACGGCGCCGCCGCTCCGCCGTCGCCCGACGGCGCCGCTGCAAGCGGGTCCGGGGAGGGGGCCGGCGAGGCGCCCTCGACGATGTCCGCCTCGGCCGGCGAGGCGCCCTCCGGGAGCGCGTCAGCGACCGCTGCGGAGGCGTCGTCGGAGAGCTCCGCTGCGGGCGCCGGCAGCCGCCGGCGGCGTGGGACGCGTGGGGGAGCCGGGCGCCATCGCAGCAAGGGTGCTGCCACAGGCGACGCCGCCGAGCTGGCGGGAGCGCCCGAGGCACCGGCGGCGGGCGGCTCCGCGCCTGCGGCCGAGTCTGCGCCGGGCGCCGGCACGCCGGCAGAGGAGCAGGCGTCAGCTGTGACTGCGCCGGCAGGGGAACAGACGCCGGCGGCTGGCGGGGCGGCAGGTGAGCAGACGCCGAGGGTGGCTGCAGAAGCGGCGCCGAGGCCACGTGCCAAGCGCGGTGCATCGGGTCGCCGACGGGTCGAACCTGCGGCCGGGCAGGTGGAAGGCGCTCCTGAGGGTGATGCCGCGGAGGGCACGCCCGAGGGTGACGAGGCGGCGCCCAAGCGGCGGCGGCGCGGGTCGCGCGGCGGGCGGCGCGTGCGCGCCCGCGAAGCGCGCCGCGCTGCCGCGCAGGGCGCCGGCGAATCCGGGTCGGAGCCGAGTGTCAAGACCGGTGCGCCCGAGGGACCAGCCGCTCCCGGGGAGCCGGGGCACGCCGAGGGTTCGGCTGCCGCCGGCGAGCCGGCAGGCGATGAACGGCCGACTTTGGCCGCGCAGCCGACGTCGCTCAAGGGTCCCACGGCGGCCGAGATGGTGATCGCATCGACTGAGTCTGAGGAGCCGCGGTCGGCCGAGGGGCGGGCGGCGGAAGGTCAGGTTGCCGAGGGCGCAGAGGCTGCGCCGGCCGTGCGCGAGGATGAACGCAAGCGGCGTGGTCGGCGGGGCGGTCGCCGCACGAAGCGCGCGGAGGCCGTGGCGGCTCCTGTCGCCGCAGAGCCGACGCTCCTGGCGGCGACCGCCCCGGCGGCGCCGACGGCAGCCGTCTCCGCGGCCGAGTCCGGAGCCGTCTCTGAGACCGAGCCCGGAGCCGGCGCCGAGGCCGAGCCCGGAACCGGGGCGGCGGCCATGCCCGGCGCAGGGCCCGAGCGTGCGCCGGCGGGCGAGGAGCGAACCGCGACGAAGAGCCGCCGGCGCGACCGTCGTCGGCCGAAGGCGATCGCGGGCTCCGAGGGCTTGACCGGCGCCGACGCGAGCGCGATCGAAGGGCCCGCTCTGACGACGGGCCGGCGCCCCGAGGTCAGCGTCGAGCTGCCCAAGCGCAAGCTCATCCTCGTGACGGAGGACCCCCACGAGCTGCGCGTCGCCCTGGTCGAGGACGGGCGTCTGGCGGAGATCTACTTCGAACGCCCGGAGAGGCGTTCCTACCTTGGCGACATCTATCGCGGCAAGGTCGAGAGCGTGCTTCCCGGCATCGACGCGGCCTTCGTCGACTTCGGCATCGACAAGAACGGCTTCCTCTACGTCGACGAGGTGCGTACCGGGGAGGGCGACCGTCGCGGCCGTCGCATCACCGACGTGCTCAAGCCCGGCCAGGACGTGGTCGTCCAGGTCATGAAGGACCCGATGGGCAGCAAGGGCGCGCGGCTCACGATGCACTTCTCTCTGCCTGGGCGGTACGTCGTCTACGTGCCGGGAGGCAGCGGGGTCGGCGTCTCGCGTCGTCTCGGGCAAGGCGAGCGCGAGCGTCTGCGCGAGCTCTGCAAACAGCTCCGCGTCAAGAACGCCGGTCTGATCGTGCGCACGGCGGCGGAGGGCAAGGGTCTCGACGAGATCCGCCGCGACGTGCGTTACCTCTCGCGGCTCTGGTCGCGGCTGAAGAAGAAGGCCGAGACGGCGCCGATCCCCGGTCTCATCCATCAGGAGGTCGACATCGCCCTCGAGGTGGCGCGCGACCTCTTCAACGAGTCGGTCGAGAGCCTCATCGTCGACGACGAGAAGCGGCTGAAGACGATCACGGCCTACCTCGAGAAGGTCGCCCCCGAACTGGTCCCCAAGGTCCGCCTGCACACGGGCGCGGAGCCGCTCTTCGACGCCTACGGCATCGAAGAGCAGATCTCGCGCGCCCTCGAACGCCGCGTCCCGTTGCCCAGCGGGGGCAACATCGTGATCGACCATGCCGAAGCGCTCACGGTGATCGACGTCAACAGCGGCCGCTTCACACGCGGGCGCGGCCTCGAGGACACGATCCTGCGCACCAACCTCGAGGCCGCGCGCGAGGTCGTGCGTCAACTGCGCCTGCGGGACATCGGCGGGATCATCATCATCGACTTCATCGACATGGCGCGTATCAAGAACCGCGAGACCGTCCTCGCGACGCTCGAGGCGGAACTCGACACCGACCGCACGAAGACCTACGTCGTCGAGCTCTCGCCCCTCGGCCTCGTCGAGATGACCCGGCAGAACACGACCGACGGCGCGCGCGGTATTCTCACCCGCACCTGTCAGACCTGCCAGGGCAAGGCGCGGACACTGTCGGAAGAGACCGTCGCCCTGAGCGTCGAACGCCGTCTGCGGGCGCAGTCGAAGCGCTCTGGGGCGAAGGCATGCCTGGTCGAGGTGAACACCGGCGTCGCCGAGCGCCTGACGGCCGGCGGGAGGCTCAGGGCGCTCGAGAAGGAGACCGGCCGGCGGATCTTCGTCGAGGGGTCGTCGACCGTGCCGGTGGACGCGTTCCGTATGCTGGCCGAGGGTCCGGTGGCCCAGGTCGAGGCGCAGTTGGTCCCGGTCCGCGAGGGCCAGGAGGTCGAGATCGAGCTCGAGTACTCGCTGACGTACAGTCCCCGCGACGCGGTGGGATACGTGGACGGCTACATGGTCATCGTCGAGGGCGGGCGCGGCTTCGTCGGCCAGCGACGGAAAGTGCGCATCACGACGGCGTCGCGGACGGGCGGGACCGCCGTCCTCACCGGCGGCCGGTCCGGAGGAGGCCGCAGTTGAGGGTAGCCCGCCGAATTGACACCTCCCCGGGCGGTCGGCTACCATCGACCGCCGTTGTCTTCACGGGAGTCAGGATGAACGACACCGACGTCGCCTACGCCGTGGTGCGCGTGGGCGGTCAGCAGTTCAAGGTCGCAGAGGGCGAGAGCATCGTCGTCGACCGCGTCGCCGCCGACGAGGGCAAGACCGTCACCCTCGACGCCCTCGCGGTGCGTACCGCGAGCGGCGGCTACGAGCCCGGAGCGAAAGCCACCGTCAAGGCCAAGGTCGCCGGTCACGTCCTGGGTGAGAAGCTGCGCGTCGGCACGTACAAACCCAAGACGACGTTCAGGAAGACGCGCGGGTACCGCAGTCGTCTCTCGCGGCTTACCATCGAATCGATCACCCTCAAGGCCGACAAGGAGAGCAAGGGTGGCGCATAAGAAGGGCGCCGGCACCAGTCGCAACGGGCGCGACTCCGAGGCGAAGCGTCTCGGCGTCAAGGCGTTCGCGGGCCAGGTCGTGCCGGCCGGGTCGATCATCGTCCGCCAGCGAGGCACGAAGTTCCGCGCCGGCGAAGGCGCCGGCATCGGCGTCGACCATACCATCTTCGCCAAGGTGACCGGGCGCGTCGGGTTCAGCACCCGTGCCGCCGGCCGCTTCATCACGGTCACCCGCGAGCCCTGACCGGGTCCCGGCGTTCCGCCGGGCCCTCGCCTCACGTCATGCTCGCCGATCGGGTCAGGATCTGTGTGCGCGCCGGACGCGGCGGTGACGGCTGTGTGAGCTTCCGGCGCGAGAAGTACGTCCCGCGAGGCGGTCCGGATGGCGGCGACGGCGGTCGCGGCGGTGACGTGATTCTCGTGGCGACGCGCCAGGTCCGCGACCTGGAGACCTTGTGCCGGCGGCCGCACCTGCGCGCTGCCGCCGGCGGCCACGGCCGCGGGTCGCAGCGCCACGGTGCGGCCGGCAAAGACCTCATCGTCCCGGTGCCCGTTGGGACGCAGGTCGCGGGCGACGACGGCGCGCTGCTCGGCGACCTGACGGTCGAGGGGCAGCGCCTGGTCGTCGCCCGCGGCGGTGAGGGCGGGCGCGGGAACGCGTGCTTCAAGAGCTCGACGCGCCAGGCGCCGCGTTTCGCCGAGCGCGGGCTGGCGGGGGACGAACGCTGGCTCGACCTGCGCATGAAGCTGCTGGCCGATGTGGGTCTCGTCGGCCTGCCGAACGCGGGCAAGTCGTCGCTGCTGGCGGCGCTCACGCGGGCCCGACCGAGGATCGCCGCCTACCCGTTCACGACGATCGAGCCCAACCTCGGGGTCATCGAAGCGGACGGTAGCCCCATCGTCGTCGCCGACGTCCCCGGACTCATCGAGGGCGCCAGTGACGGCGCCGGTCTCGGCGACCGCTTTCTGGCGCATGTCGAACGCACGGCCGCGCTGGTCTACGTCGTGGACGCCGGACCCGGGACTGAGGTCGTGCTGGACGCGCTGCATACGGTGCGCGGCGAGCTCGCCGCGTTCCGCGAGGGCCTCGCCGCGCGACCGGCGGTCGTCGCCCTGAACAAGGCTGATCTTCTCGACCCTGCCGAGATCGAGGTCGCGGTCGCGGCCGTCGCCGAGCTTGGTTGGCCGGACGCGGTCGTCGCCGTCTCCGCGATCCGCGGTGACGGCCTCGAGGCGCTGACCGGCCGCATGGCGAGGCTCGTGAGGGACGTGCGCGCCGCGGAGGCGGCCGCGGCGGCTTCTGCCGCCGCGGCCGCCTCCGCGGCGCCCGTCGTCCTGCGCCCCGGGCAGGACCGCCTCGAGAGCTTCACTGTGGCGCGTGAGGCTGGCGCGTTCCGGATCTCGGGCGCCGCCCTCGAGCGGCTGGTGGCGAAGACCGACCTCGACAACGAGGAGGCGGTCGCCTACCTGCAAGAGGTCATCGCCCGTGCCGGGGTCGACGAGGCCCTGCGTCGGGCCGGGGCGGTGCCGGGAGACACGGTGCTCGTCGGCGAGACGACGCTGGAGTTCGCGTGAGGCGGGGAGGGGGCGGGCTCGCCCCGCGCGGGGGCCTACACGGCAGGGCGTCGTGGGCCCGTGGTACGCTTCCCGGGAGAGCGCCGAGCCATGGCGCGAGGCGACGAGGAGGCGGCATGAGACGCCCTGTGTCAACCTCCTGCCGTGCACAAGCAGCAACAAGGAAGGTAGTGCCATGAGCGTCGAAGACGTCTGTCGGTCGGCGCGGCGCGCGGCCCGCGTGCTCGGGGCGCTTCCCCGGGAGCGCAAGGACGCGATCCTCGGGGCCATCGCCGAGGCTCTCGAGCGGCGTGCCGGCGAGATCGTGCGCGAGAACGAGGAGGACGTACGCCTGGCGCGTGCCAACCGGCTCCCGGACGCCCTCATCGACCGTCTCCTGCTCGACGAGGACCGCATCCGCGACATGGTGGCCGCCGTACGTGGCGTGGCGGCTCTGGCGGATCCGGTAGGGCAAGTCGTCGACGGGTGGAAGCTCGCCAACGGCGTCGACCTGCGCCGGGTCCGCGTGCCCCTCGGCGTGGTCGCCGTGATCTACGAAGCGCGGCCCAACGTCACAGTCGACGCGGCCGCCCTCTGCCTCAAGACCGGCAACGCCGTCGTCCTCCGCGGCGGCAGCGCGGCGAAGCACTCTAACCGTATCCTCGCCGAGGCCGTGCAGGGGGCCGTCATCGCATCCGGGCTGCCAAAGGAGGCGATCGCTTTCCTCGGTTCGGACCGCGCCGAGCTCGACGAGCTCGTGGTGCAGTGGCAGTCCGTCGATCTCCTCGTCCCCCGTGGGGGGGCCGAGCTCCGGCGGTACGTGCTCGACCACGCCAAGGTGCCGGTCGTGTGGGCCGCCGGTGGCAACTGCCACGTTTACGTCGACGCGGCCGCCGACCTCGAGAAGGCGGCGCGCATCACGCTCAACGCCAAGGTCCAGCGTCCCGGGGTCTGCAACGCGGCCGAGACTCTGCTCGTGCACCGTGACGTGGCGTCGGCGTTTTTGCCGGACGTCGGCGCCGAGCTTCACCGCAAGGGAGTCGAGCTCTACGCCGACAAGGCCGCCGCGCAGGCGCTCGGCGACATCCCGTCGAAGCGGGCCAGCCGCACACACTTCGAGACCGAGTTCCTCGACCTGCGCATGGCCATCCGGGTCGTCGACTCCCTGGATGAGGCTCTCGATCACATCGCTACCTTCGGCACCGGTCATTCCGAGGCCATCGTCACCGAGGATGCCACGGCGGCGCGCCGCTTCATGCGCGAGGTCGATGCCGCCTGCGTCTACGTCAACGCCTCGACGCGCTTCACGGACGGGGGGCAGTTCGGTCTCGGCGCCGAGCTCGGCATCTCGACGCAGAAACTGCATGCCCGGGGGCCGATCGCTCTTGAAGAGCTCACCTCCGTGAAGTACGAGCTCTGGGGCGACGGCCAGATCAGGGGCTAAGGCCATGGGCGACGGGTCGTGGCGCCTCGGCGTCCTCGGGGGCAGCTTCGACCCGCCGCACCTCGGACACCTGCTCATCGCCTCCGACGTGCACGCCTGCCTCGACCTCGAGAAGGTGCTGTTCGTCCCCGCCGCTCGTCCGCCGCACAAGGCGATCGACGAGGGGACACCCGCCCCGGTCCGGCTCGAGATGACGCGCCTGGCCGTCGCGGGCGATCCACGCTTCGAGGTCTCCGCCGTCGAGATCGAGCGCGGCCTCGTCTACACCCTCGACACGGTGTCGGCGATCAGCCGACAGTACGAGGGCTGCGAGCTGTACTTCATCATGGGCTCCGACTCGCTCCTGCAGTTCGACGCGTGGCACGAGCCCGAGGCCATCCTGTCGCTGTGCCGTCTCGCCGTCGCCCTCCGCCCCGGCGACGACGAACGCGAGGTCGAGGCCGTCGCTCGCGGTCTGGGGCGCGGCGCGGCGATCGTAGTCAAGACGGCCATGACCGACATCTCATCACGCGACATCCGCAACCGGGTGCGCAGGGACGCGCCCATCCGCTACCTCGTTCCCCGCCCGGTGGAGGACTTCGTCACGGCGCGTCGTCTATACAAGATGACGTGAGCGACACCATCGGCACCATCGATCCCGCGGAGGCGCGGGCGCGCGCCGCCGCCCGTCTTGGACGCAGGCGCTTCGAGCACTCTCGGCGCGTCGCGGAGCTCGCCGCCAAGTACGCTGCCGTCCACGGAGCGTCGGAGGACGAGGCGCGCACGGTCGGCTGGCTCCACGACATATGCCGCGACCTGTCGGACGACGAGATCCTGCGCGCTGCCGCGCGTCTCGGCGTCCCGGTCGGCCCCCTCGAGCGTCGCCATCCCGTCGGTCTCCTGCATGCTCCGGTGGCGGCCGCCGAGCTGCGCGCCGCGGGGCTCGACGAGCGGCTGGCGCGGGCGATCGCGCTGCACACCGTCGGCGCCGCCGGCATGGACACCCTGGCGAAGTGCCTCTATGTGGCCGACTTCTGCGAGCCGGCGCGCGCGTTCGACGGACTGCAGGACGTGCGCCGGCTGGCCGTGACGGACATCGACAGGGCGGCCGGCGCAGCCGCTCGCCTGACGTTGCTCGACCTCATCGGCCGCGCCCGCGGCGTGCACCCCGGCGCGGTGGACCTCTACAACGAACAGTATGGCGCGCGCTGAAGGCTACCGAGTGGGACGGCTGCGACGCCGTCGCGAACGCGTGGTCGAGCGGCGACAGGTCGTGTTCCTCGTGGCGCTGGCGGTGTTCGTGGCGTTCGCGGCAGTGGCCGGCGCCGGCCGGCTCGCGGGCTGGATCCTGGGCGAGGGAGAGCCGCAACCGCGCGCCGGCTACCTCGCCCTGATCTCCCTCGGTCAGGCCGGCGAAGGCCAGCCCGGCGCCGTGCTCGCCCTGCGCGACGCCGACGACGGCAGCGTGAGCCTGTACACGGTGCCGCGGGTCCTGCTCCTGGAGCGGGAGGGCGGCGAGTACGTCCTCGCCGGCGACATGCTCGCCGCCGGCGAGCTGGCGGACGACCTGGAGCGGTTGCTCGGGGCGCGCATCGACCTCCAGTACACGCTCGCCTACGCCGATCTCGAGCGTCTGGTGACGAGCGCCAAGCTGTGGGTGAAGCTCGAGCATCCCGTCCAGCTCGAGGTGGGTGGGGTCTTGCAGGAGTACAAGGGGCGGTTCGCGGTACCGCGCGAGCAGATCGGCGAGCTGTTGGCGGCGACTGGCGAGGACGGCGCCGACGAGGCGGCCATGCAGGAGGCCCTCGTGCGCGCCGTCCTCGCCGCGGCCGCCCTGCAGCCCGAGGCCGAGCGCTCGCGGCTGATCACGTCCGTCGCCGGCGCCGCTCGTGGCTCGGAACGCCGCTACCTGCGTCAGGTCCTGACCACGGCGACGGCCGGTGACCCCGATGTGGAACGGCTTCCTTCGATCGGCAGGACGGCGTTGGGACAGTTCGTCTATCGGCCGGACCGGGAGAGGATCATGGCCGAGATCACGCGCCGCGCGCCGGGCTTCTCGGCCCCGTTCACCGTCCTGGTGCGCAACGGGAGCGGGGAGCTGGGCATCGGGGAGCTCGTCGTCGAGCGTCTGGCGACGCTCGACGTCGAGCTCCCCGAGACGGGGAACGCGGACTCGTTCGACTACCGCAAGACGCAGATCCTGGCGGGCGCCGAGGCGCTCCAGGTGGCCGGGGAGGTGCGTGCTATACTCGGTCGCGGCGTCGTCCTCGAGGGCGACGGGCTGGGGCCGACGACCGTCGTCGTCATCGTCGGCAAAGACCTGACGGCAAAGGACCTGCAGTAAGCGACGCACCGGATGCGCAGGCTCTGCGCGACCTGGCGCTCGAGATCGCCGGGTTCGCGGCGGGGAAGAAGGCCAAGGACGTCGTCGTCCTCGAGATGGCCGCCGCCGTCACCTACACCGACTACTTCGTCATCGCCACCGGCGCGACCACGCGTCAGACCAGGGCCATCGTCGACGAGATCCTGACGCGTCTGCGCCACCGTCTGCGGCCGGCGCGCATCGAGGGCGAGCGCGACGGCGACTGGATCCTGCTCGACTACCTCGACGTCGTCGTCCACGTGTTCACGCCGGCGGCGCGCGAGTTCTACCGCCTCGAGAACCTGTGGGGCGACGTGCCGCGCGTCCCGTTCGACGCCGGCGACTGACGCGGGGGCACGTCGCCCGTCCGAGACGTTGACCATCGGCGGTGGGGCCCGGTATCATACGAACGTATGTTCGTATCGCACCGGGCCATCCTCCACGTCGACATGGACGCCTTCTTCGCCTCGGTCGAGCAGGCGCGACGCCCCGAGCTGCGCGGCTTGCCCGTCATCGTCGGCGGGTCGCGTGGCGGTCGCGGCGTCGTCGCCACCTGCTCGTACGAGGCGCGCGCCTGCGGCGTGCGCACGGCCATGCCGATCGGCCAGGCCGAGCGGCTCTGCCCGCAGGGCGCGTTCCTGGTGCCCGACTTCACGGCCTACGGCGTTGTGCACGACCGCCTCGTCGATTTGCTGCGCAGCTTCACCGACCAGGTCGAGGTGGCGTCGATCGACGAGGCGTACCTCGACGTCACCGGCAGCCGCCGCCTGTTCGGCCCGCCGCGCGCGATCGCCCGCCGCATCCAGGAGCGGGTGTACGCCGAACACGGCCTCACCTGCTCGATCGGCATCGGGCCCACGAAGCTGCTTGCCAAGGTCGCCGCCAGTCTCGACAAACCGGCCGGTATCGGCGAGCTCGGCGAAGCCGACGTCGGCGGCCGCCTGCGCGAGTTGCCGGTCGGCGCCCTGCACGGCATCGGCCCGGTCACCGAGGAGCGTCTCGCCGCTCTCGGCCTCACCACCGTGGGCATGCTCCAGGACGTGCCGTTCGCCGTCCTTGCGGCGGCGTTCGGGCGCGGCGCGTACGGGTTGCGCCAGCTCGCCTTCGGGCGCAGTCTCGCGCCGGTCACCGCCCGCCGCCCGCTGCCCAAGTCGGTCGGCCGCGAGACCACGTTCGCTGTCGACACCAACGACCTCGAGGTGCTGCGCGCCGTCCTCCTCGGCCTCGCCGATCGCGCCGTGGCCGACCTGCGTCGCCACGGCCTCGCGGCGCGCAGCGTCGCCCTCAAACTTCGCTACAGCACCTTCCATACGGTGACGCGCCGCCGGACGCTGTCGCGCCCGGCGGCGACGACGGCCGCCATGTACCGAACGCTCCTCGGGCTGCTCGACGAGGTCGACGTCGGGGTGCGCTGGGTCAGGCTCGTCGGCGTGGACCTCGGCGACCTCAGCCACGACGCCTTCCAGCTCACCCTCGACGAGGGCTGGCGCGAGATCGCCCTGGGCGCGGCCGTCGACCAGGTGCGCGGCAAGTACGGCTTCAAGGCGCTGGGCCTGGCGGCGGCGCAGCTTGCGCCGCCTTGAGGCGCCGCGCCGCCGCGCGACGAAGCGCCGCTTCTGTCCCCGCCGCGGCGCCTCAGCCATGCTCCCTTTGCGGCGCCTCAAGGCGGCGACTCGGCGCCGTTCCCATGCGATCGCCCTGTGCTAGACTTCATCCTTCCGAACGACGCGAGCGGCCGCTCGCGCCCGCCTTGGTGCACCCCGCGGCTGAGACGAATCGAGGAGAACCCGGATGAACGACCCAGGCAAGGTCAGGAACGTCGCCCTCGTGGGACATCGCGGTACCGGCAAGACGTCGCTCTTCGAGGCGCTGTTGTACGAGGCCGGTGTCATCACGCGCCTGGGCAGCGTTGCCGAAGGCACGACGGTGTCAGACTGGGATGAGGACGAGAAGAAGCGCCAGCTCAGTCTCTCCGCTACCCTCGCCCACGTCGACCGCGCCGGACTCACCTTCGACCTCGTCGACACGCCTGGCGACCCCAGCTTCCTCGCCGACACGATCGCCGCGTTGCACGTGGTCGAGACGGCCGTCATGGTGGTCAACTCGGTGCTTGGGGTCGAGGTCCAGACGGAGCGCCTCTGGAAGCGCGCCGCCGACCGCGGCCTGGCGCGGATGTTCTTCTGCAACATGCTCGATCGCGAACGCGCCGATCTCGAAGCCGCCGTCAGTGCCTTGCAGGAGGCTTTCGGCCCCCAGGTCGTGGCCGCACACCTGCCGATCGGCAGGGAGCACGATCTGAAGGGGGTCGTCGACCTCCTGACCATGAAGGCCTTCCTGTACGAAAGCGGCAAGGCACAGGTCGCGGACATCCCGGCAGAGCTGGCCGACGAGGCCTCGGCGGCGCGCGACAAGCTGATCGATGCCATCGCCAGCACCGACGACGACCTCGCCGAGAAGTACCTGATGGAGGAGGAGATCACCGCCGACGAGCTCGCCCGCGCCTTCGCCGCGGCCGTCGCCGGCGGGCAGCTCTTCCCGGTGGCCTGCGGCTCGGCGACGCGCCAGATCGGGGTCGACCTCCTGTTCGGTCTGCTCGCCCTGACGCCGTCTCCGGCCGACGTGGCTCCGCCGGTCGCCGTCGGCCCGGACGGCGCCGAGGTGACGTTGGCCTGCGACCCGGCGAGGCCTGTCGCGGCGTTCGTCTTCAAGACTCTCGCCGATCCGTTCAGCGGACACGTGAACGTCTTTCGCGTCTTCCAGGGGACGGTCGCCAGCGACAGCCAGCTTGTGGTCGCACGCGACGGTCATAAGGAGCGCCTCGGGCAGTTGCTCAAGCCGATGGGCAAAGAGATGAAGCCGGTCGACAAGCTCGTCGCCGGCGACATCGGCGCCATCGCCAAACTCAAGGACGTCGTCACCGGCGATACCCTGTGCGCCGAGGGCAACGTGGTGAGCTTCCCGGCGATCGCGTTCCCGGCCCCGCTCATGAGCTTCGCCGTGACGGCGAAGAGCAAGGGCGAGGAAGACAAGGTCCTGGCGGCGCTCAAACGCCTCGCCGAAGAGGACCCCATGCTCGACATCCATCGCGACCCGCAGACGGGCGAGATGATCATCGGTGGCATGAGTCAGGTCCATGTCGAAGTGACGGTCGAGCGCATGAAGCGGCGCTTCGGCACCGAAGTCGAGCTCAAACCGCCGCGGGTGCCGTACCGCGAGACCATCAAGGGCACGGCCAAGGCCGAGGGCAAGCACAAGAAGCAGACCGGCGGGCGCGGCCAGTTCGCCGACACCTGGCTCGAGGTGTCGCCGCGGCCGCGCGGCGAAGGGTTCGAGTTCGTCGACAAGATCGTCGGCGGCGCCATCCCGCGCAACTTCATCCCGGCCGTCGAGAAGGGCGTGCGGGCGGCGATGACCGAGGGCATCCTCGCCGGCTACCCCGTGGTCGACGTCGAGGTCAAGCTCTACGACGGCAAGCATCACCCCGTCGACTCGAGCGACATGGCCTTCCAGATCGCCGGCTCCGTCGGCTTCAAGGCCGCGGTCGAGAAGGCCCAGCCGGTCCTCCTCGAGCCCATCATGAACGTCGAGATCACGGTCCCCGAAGAGAGCGTGGGCGACATCATCGGCGACCTCAACTCACGCCGCGGCCGCGTGCTCGGCACGACGCCGCGTGGTCACACGAACGTCATCACCGCCGAGGTGCCGCTGGCTGAGATGCTCAGCTACGCGCCCGACCTCACGTCGATGACGGGCGGGCGCGGCGACTACACGATGGAGTTCCTGCGTTACGAAGAGGTGCCCGCGCACCTCACACCGAAGGTCGTCGCCGAGGCGAAGAAGGAGCGCGAGGAGGCGCAGAAGAACTGACGCTCCGGGCGTCGCCGCGGCGATACGTTTTTCCCGCACGACGGGCGCTTCCGGCAGGGTCGGAACGGTGGCGGTCCGTACCGTACTGACGGTACAATCGAGGTGTGGCAACAAGTGGAGGTTCCCGTGTCTGACATCGGTACAATGCGGGTCAAGAGCGGCCTTGCCGACATGCTCAAGGGCGGCGTGATCATGGACGTCACGAGCGCCGAACAGGCGAAGATCGCGGAGGACGCGGGCGCCTGCGCGGTCATGGCGTTGGAGCGCGTGCCGGCCGACATCCGTGCCCAGGGCGGTGTGGCGCGCATGGCCGACCCGACCAAGATCCGCGAGATCCAGAAGTCGGTCTCCATCCCCGTCATGGCAAAGGCCCGCATCGGGCATTTCGTCGAGGCGCAGATCCTCGAGGCCCTCGAGGTCGACTACATCGACGAGAGCGAGGTCCTCACCCCCGCGGACGAGTCCAACCACATCAACAAGTGGAAGTTCACGGTCCCGTTCGTGTGCGGGGCGGTGAACCTCGGCGAGGCGCTGCGGCGCATCAGCGAGGGCGCGGCGATGATCCGCACCAAGGGCGAAGCCGGTACAGGCGACGTCGTCGAGGCGGTCCGCCACATGCGCACCATCATGGGCGAGATCCACCACCTGCAGACCCTCGACGAGGACGAGCTGTTCATGGCCGCCAAGACGCTCGCGGCGCCGTACGAGCTCGTGAGCTGGGTGGCCGAGAACGGCAAGCTCCCCGTGGTCAACTTCTCGGCCGGGGGCATCGCGACGCCGGCCGACGCGGCGCTCATGATGCAGCTCGGCGCCGAAGGCGTCTTCGTGGGTTCCGGCATCTTCAAGAGCGAAGACCCGCAGAGCCGCGCTAACGCGATCGTCAACGCCGCGACCAACTACCGCGACGCGAAGGTCCTCGCGGAGGTGTCGATGGGGCTCGGCGAACCGATGGCCGGCACCGACGCGGCGCGCATGCCTGCCGAGGCGAAGATCCAGCATCGCGGCTGGTGAGCGCGCCGCCGCGGTGAGCGTCCCGCGTAGCACACGGCGGCCGGACTCGATCCTCTCGCCCGAGTCGCGACCCGAGCCGACAGGCCCGGGGGTCGGCCTCACGGTCGGTGTCCTCGCCCTCCAGGGCGACTTCCGCGAGCACCGTACGATGCTCGAACGCCTGGGGTGCGCGGCGCGCGAGGTGCGCCGTCCGCGCGAGCTGGACGGCCTCGCCGGTCTCGTCATCCCGGGCGGCGAGAGCACCACGATCCACAAGCTCATGGAGGCGCACGGGCTGAGCGCTCCGATCCGGGCGTTCCACGCCCGCGGAGGAGCGGTCTTCGGCACGTGCGCCGGACTCATCACCGTAGCCCGCGAGACGGTCGAGGGCCACCCGCCGACGCTCGGCCTCATGGACATCGTCGCCCGCCGCAACGCCTTCGGGCGCCAGGTCGCCAGTTTCGAGGCGGACCTGGCGATCGCAGGCGTCCCCGGCGGGCCCGTGCGCGCGGTCTTCATCCGTGCGCCGTGGATCGAACGCGCCGGCCCCGCCGTCGAAGTGCTGGCGCGTCACGACGGTCACATCGTCGCTGCGCGTCAGGGGCGCGTCCTCGTGACCGCGTTCCATCCGGAGCTCACCGACGACACGCGCGTGCACGAGTCGTTCATCGCGATGATGGGCGGCGGCGCGGCACGCACGGCGGCGACGGCCGGCGTCTGCGGCGCAGTCGCCCCGGAGCCGCCCAGGGCGCGCCGCGCCCAGCCCGCCGCGATCCGCAACCGCTAGAGAAGGGGGTCCTGGTGTCCGGGCACTCCAAGTGGGCGACCATCAAGCACAAGAAGGGCAAGACCGACGCCAGGCGCGGCAAGCTGTTCAGCAAACTGTCGCGAGCGATCACCGTGGCCGCCCGCGAGGGCGGCGCCGACCCCGGCACCAACCTGGCCCTGGCCAACGCGATCGAGAAGGCCAGGGCCGAGTCGATGCCGAAAGAGAACATCGAACGCGCCATCCAGCGTGGCGGCGGCGGCGGCGACGCCGACCAGTATGAGAGCATCGTCTACGAGGGTTACGGGCCAGCCGGCGTCGCGATCATGGTGGAGGTCCTCACCGACAACCGGAACCGCTCCGCCGCCGAGGTACGCAACATCTTCAGCAAGCATGGAGGCACATTGGCCCAGCCCGGCGCCGTGGCCTGGGGCTTCGAGCGGCGCGGTTCGATCGTGGTCGACGGGACGAAGTACGACGAGGACACCGTCATGGCCGCCGCTATCGAGGCCGGCGCCGACGACGTCGTCCAGGACGGCGCCGAGTTCGAGGTGCTCACGCAACCGTCCGAGTTCGCTGCCGTGCGCGATGCGCTGCAGGCGGCGGGCATCCAGCTCGAGCAGGCCGAGCTCACGATGGTGCCGAAGAACACCGTGAAACTCGACGAGGACGACGCCCGCAAGACCATGAGGATCATCGATGCGCTCGAAGACTCGGATGACGTCCAGGAGGTCTACGCGAACTTCGACATCCCCGAGGAGGTCCTCGAGGCGATCGCCGGCTGAGGCCGACGTCGCGGACGGGGGCGGGGGCGACGGTGATCGTGCTGGGCATCGACCCGGGCACCGCCAGCACAGGCTGGGGCGTGGTCGAGTACGAGGGGAACCGGTTACGCTCCCGCGGCCATGGATGCATCGTCACGTCGGCGAAAGACCCCAGTCCCGTGCGCCTGCGTCGCATCTACGACGAGGCGCGCTCCCTGCTGCGACGCTTCCACCCGGACGTGGTGGCGATCGAGGAGTTGTTCGTCAACGTGAACGTCAAGACCGCACTCGCTGTGGGGCAGGCGCGCGGTGTCCTCATCCTCGCGGTCGCCGATCTCGCTCAGCCGCCTTTCGAGTACTCGCCCCTGCAGATCAAGATGTCGGTCACGGGGTATGGTCGGGCGACCAAGCTCCAGGTCCAGGAGATGACCAAGGTCTTGCTCGGACTCGACCGTATCCCGCAGCCCGACCACGCCGCCGACGCGCTCGCCGTCGCTATCTGTCACGCCCACAACCACGCCGGCGCGATGTTGGCTGCCTCAAAGGACGGAGTGAAGCAGTGATCGCCCCCGTCACGGACCGGGTGAAGTCGTGATCGCCTCCGTCAAGGGCGCGGTGTTGTCGGCCGACGCGGAACGCGCCGTGATCGCCGTCGGCGGGCTGGGCCTCGAGCTGCTCGCCGCAGGGCCGACGCTCTCGGCCCTGTCGCGCCAGGTCGGCGAGGAGGTCCAGCTCCACACGTACCTGCACGTGCGCGAGGACGCTCTGCAACTGTTCGGGTTTCGCAGCGCCCGCGAGCGCGCTTTCTTCCTCGCTCTCATCGGGGTGAGCGGAGTGGGGCCCAAGGTCGCGCTCGCCGTCCTCTCGGGGTACCCGGTGACGGAGCTCGAGAGGGCGATCGCCTTCGAGGACGTGAAGAAGTTCGAGTCCATCCCCGGCATCGGCAAACGCCTCGCCCAGCGGCTCGTCGTGGAGCTCAAGGACAGGGTGGGGGCGCCCGGCGTGGGCGCGCCGGCCGGCGACGGCTTCGCCGGCGCGCCCACGCCGGGCGCCGACATCGTCCTCGAGGCGCGGTCGGCGTTGCAGAACCTCGGTCTCACGCTGCGCGAGGCAGAAGAGGCGCTGCGCGGCGCGCCCGAGGGCGCGGACCTTCAGGCGCTCCTGCAGCATGCGCTCTCGCGCGCGAGGCCGTCGTGAGCACCCGTCGGGACAGGATCGGCGACCCGGTCGAGCGTCCGGAGGAACGCGACGTCGAGGTCTCGCTACGACCCAGACGCTTCGCCGACTTCGTCGGCCAGCGCGCCGCCAAGGAGCAGCTCGAGATCTTCGTCGCCGCGGCCAGGAACCGCGGCGACACGCTCGACCATGTGTTGCTCGCCGGACCGCCCGGTCTGGGCAAGACGACGCTCGCCGGCATCATCGCCATCGAGCTCGGCGTGAACGTCCACACGACCTCCGGGCCGGCGCTCGAGCGCAAGGTCGACGTCGCCGGGCTGCTCACCAACCTGCAGCGCGGCGACGTCCTGTTCGTCGACGAGATCCATCGTCTCAATGCCGCGGTGGAGGAGGTCCTCTACCCGGCCATGGAGGACTTCGAGATCGACATCATGATCGGCGAGGGACCGGCGGCGCGCAGCATCCGCATGCAGGTGCCGCCGTTCACGCTCATCGGGGCGACGACGCGCACCGGTCTGCTGACGACGCCGTTGCGCGACCGCTTCGGTGTCTGGCAACGCCTTGAGTACTACGACGTCGACGAGCTCACGGCGATCGTGCATCGCTCGGCCGGCATCCTCAGCCTCGAGATCGACGACGCCTCGGCGGGCGAGATCGCGAGTCGCGCCCGCGGCACGCCGCGCGTGGCCAACCGTCTGCTGCGCCGCGTGCGCGACTATGCCGAGGTACGCCACGAGGGCCGCATCGAGCACGACATCTGTCTCGCCGCCCTCGACCTCTTCCAGGTCGACGGCGAGGGCCTCGACAAGCTCGACCGCGACATCCTCTGTGCGATCGCGCAGAAGTTCGACGGTGGTCCGGTGGGTCTCGACACGCTCGCCGTCGCCCTCGGCGAAGAGGCCGACACCCTGCAGGACGTCTACGAGCCGTACCTCATCATGCAGGGCTTCCTCAAACGCACGCCACGGGGCCGCGTGCTCACGCGCAGCGGCTTCGTGCACTGTGGCCTCAGACCGCCGGCGCAGGCCGGGACGCTGTTCGACGAGAGCTGAACCCCGGCGGCGTCGCCGGCCGACGGGGGCGCCGCAAGAAGGCCTGCGGGCAGTCGCTATACTCGGACCATGGACGACCTCTTCCTCCACGCCTGCTGCGGCCCCTGCGCCACCGTCGCCGTGCCCGCCTGGCGGGCCGAGGGTCTCGAGCCGCGGCTGTGGTTCTGGAACCCCAACATCCAGCCGGCGGTCGAGCATGAGCGCCGCCGTCAGAGCCTCCTGCGCTTCGCGGCCGCCGAGGAGCTCGCGGTGGTCGGCGCCGCTCCCGCGGCGGCGGACGACGCCGCAGGGTGCGCGGACGAGCGCGCCGCCCCGGTGCGGGTGGGCTTCGCGACCGAGGCCGCGAGCGACGGCGGCTCCGACGGCGGCTCCGCGTGGCGCGCCTGGGCGGCGTCGCTGTCGGCGACGCCGCCGGAGGCGCGCTGCGCCGCGTGCCTGCGCCTGCGGATGGCCGATGCGGCGGCGGCCGCCGTGCGGGCGGGAGCGGCGCGCTTCTCGACGACGCTCAGCGTGAGTCCCTACCAGCGCCACGACCTGATCCGCCTCGCGGGGCGGGAGGCCGCCGAACTGCAGGGGGTCGAGTTCATCTACGTGGACCTGCGTCCCCGCTTCCGCGAGAGCTACGCCGAGAGCCGGCGGCTGGATCTGTACCGACAGGTCTACTGCGGCTGTGCGGCGAGCAAGTGGGAGGCGTGGCACCAACGCCGGGCGAGGAGGTCGACACGGTGAGCGCCGGCGACCTCACGCTGGACGACCTCGACTTCGAGCTTCCTCGCGAGCTGGTCGCACAGCATCCCGTCGAGCCTCGTGATGCCGCGCGCCTTCTGGTCGTGCCGCGGTACGGCGACGACGACCACGGTGTCACCCGGGCCGTCGGCGGCAGCGGCGGCTTGGACGACATCCCCCAGGTCGCCGCCGACGGCGGTCTGCGCGACGCGCGCTTCCGCGACCTCCCCGTCCTGTTGCGCCGCGGCGACGTGCTCGTGCGCAACGACACGCGGGTCTTCCCGGCGCGGGCCTTCTTCCGCCGCGCGACCGGCGGCCGAATCGAGGTCCTCTTCCTGGAGCGGTCGGCGTCCGCCGGCGGCGACGAACGATGGGAGGCGCTGGTGCGCGGGCGCCCGCGCCCCGGGGAGACGCTGCGCGCCGAACGCGCCCCAGACTGGTCGCTGCGCTGCGTCGAGGCGCTCGGCGACGGGCGGTGGGTGCTCGCCGATGAGGGTCCTCGGCCCGTCCTCGCCCGGCTCACCGACGTGGGGGAGACGCCGCTGCCGCCCTACATCCGCGCCCGCCTCGCCGACGGCGGACGCTACCAGACGACATACGCCCGGACGGTGGGATCGGCGGCGGCGCCCACCGCGGGTCTGCACTTCACGCCGGCCGTCGACGCGGCGCTGACCACGGCCGGCGTGGCCATCGAGACGATCACGCTGCACATCGGCCTCGGGACCTTCCGTCCGTTGCACGAGCGGCGGCTCGACGACAACCGCCTCCACGCCGAGCGCTTCGTCGTCGACGGCGCCGCCTGGCGGCGCATCGCCGCGGCGCGGGCCGCCGGGCGGCGCGTGGTCGCTGTAGGGACGACCACCGTGCGCACGCTCGAGCACCTCGCTCTGGCCGCGGCGCGCGGCGAGATCGACCCGGACGCGCCGGCGATCGTAGGCGAGACCGACCTGTTCATCGTCCCGGGCTTCCGCTTCCGCGTCGTCGACGGGCTGCTCACGAACTTCCATCTGCCGCGTTCCAGCCTGCTCGCCCTGGTCATGGCGTTCGCGGGCATCGCGACGACGCGGGCCGCGTACCGCCATGCGGTGGCGCTGGGCTACCGGTTCTACAGTTTTGGCGACGCCATGTTGGTGTTGCCGTGACGGGGGGCGCGGGCGCGGCGTCGCGCGCGCCGGCGATGCGCGCCGAGGGGTTCTCGTTCACGGTCGAGGCGCGCGACGGCCGCGCCCGCGCCGGACGCCTCGTGACCCCGCACGGCGAGGTCGAGACGCCCTGCTTCATGCCGGTCGGCACCAAGGCGACGGTGAAGGGCGTGCCGCCGCGTGACTTGGTCGCGATCGGGGCGCGCATCGTGCTCGCCAACGCCTACCATCTGTACTTCCGCCCCGGCGTCGAGGTCGTCGCCGCCCACGGCGGGCTGCACGGGTTCATGGGCTGGGACGGTCCGTTGCTGACCGACTCGGGCGGCTTCCAGGTCTTCAGCCTCGCGGGGACCCGGGTGCTGCGCGACGACGGGGTCGAGTTCACCTCCGTGTACGACGGGTCGCGGCATGTCTTCACCCCGGAGCTCGCGATTCGCGTGCAGGAGGGCCTTGGGGCCGACATCGTCATGTGCTTCGACGAGTGCGCGCCCGGTACGGCGACGCATGAGGAGCTCGTCGCCGCCGTGGCGCGCACCACGCGCTGGGCGGCGGCCTGCAAGGCCGCCCAGACGCGCCGTGACCAGATGCTCATCGGCATCGTGCAGGGCGGGGTGGACGAGGACCTTCGCCGCCGCTCGGCCGCCGAGCTTCTCTCGGTCGGCTTCGACGCCTACGCCGTCGGCGGCCTCTCGGTCGGCGAACGCGGTCCCGACATGCTCGCCACCGTAGGACTCATGGACGAGGTCCTGCCGGCCGACCGTCTGCGCTACTTCATGGGCATCGGCGACCCACGCGGCATCCTCGACGTGATCGCCCGCGGCATCGACGTGTTCGACTGCGTGTTGCCCACGCGCATGGCGCGCACCGGCACGGCCCTGACCCGCTTCGGCCGCCTGAACCTCCGCAATGCGCGCTTTGCCGAAGACCGTCGTCCCATCGACGAGACGTGCGACTGCCCTGCCTGCACGACCTTCACGCGCGCCTACCTGCGACACCTCGTGATGCAGAGGGAGATCCTCGCCGCGGAGCTCCTGAGTCTCCACAACCTCCGTGTTCTGATAGCATTGGCCGCCGAGGCGCGGGCGGCGATCGCCGCCGGACGCCTGGAAGAGTTCGTCGCCGAGAGCGAGACGCAGACTCCTACAGGAGAGTGAACGTGGCTGGCACCGGGATGCTCATCATCTATATCCTGATCTTCTTCGGGATCTTCTACTTCCTCGCCGTGCGCCCGCAGCGCAAGCAGCGCCAGGCGCATCAAGAGATGGTGGCGATGCTCAAGAAGGGCGACGAGGTCGTCACCATCGGCGGCATGTTCGGCGTGATCCGCCGCATCGGCGACGACTGGGTCGAGATGGACGTCTCCAAGGGCACTCGCGTCCGCTTCCTCAAGCGCGCGATCTCGCAGATCGTGAGCGAGGAAGAGGAAGAGGAAGAGGAGTACGAGGAGGAGTTCGCGGCGGACGACGAGATCGACGCCGTCGACGAGATCGAGGCCGCCGACGAGGAGGCGCTCGACGAAGCGACCGACCCCGGGGACGAGGCCGACGTCACGCAGGAGGCGGCGAGCGGCTCCAAGAAGCCGGCCTGAGCCTCGCGCGGGCCGATCCTGAGATCCAGGCACGGCGGCGCCCTGCAGAGACGGCAGGGTCTCGCCGTGCAGGGATTCCAGCCTGCGCCACGAACAGCCTCGTGACGTGGTGTCGAACGAGGAGCGAGTCCCCATGGCGCATGTCCTGGCCTTCGCCAACCAGAAGGGGGGAGTGGCGAAGACGACTTCGACGGTGAACCTCGGCGCCGCCCTGCGCGAGCGGGGTCTTACCGTGCTCGCCGTCGACATGGACCCCCAGGGCAACCTGACGATGAGTCAGGGCATCGACACCGAGGACCTCGAGAAGAGCATGTACGACGTCCTCGTCCACCGCGTGCCGATCACCGAGGTCGTCTACGAGCGCGAGTTCGACGTCGCCGCGTCGACCATCGACCTGGCCGGCGCCGAGATGGCGCTGTCGTCGATGATCGGCCGCGAGCGCGCCCTTCAGCGCGCCCTCGCCGAGGTGCGCGACCAGTACGACTACATCCTCATCGACACGCCGCCGTCGCTCGGCCTGCTGACCATCAACGCGCTCACCGCCGCCGAGGGCGTCATCGTCCCGGTGCAGTGCGAGTACCTCTCGCTGCGTGGCCTCCTGCAGCTCGAACGGACGCTCGACATGATCCGCGAGAACCTCAACCCGGACGTCAAGATCAAGGGCATCCTGCCGACGCTGTACGACGCCCGCACCAAGCACGGCCAGGAATCCATCGAGGTCCTGCGCGAGAATTTCGGTAAGCTTGTGTTCGACACCGTGGTCCGGAAGACCATCAAGTTCGCCGAGGCGCCGGTCATCGGGAGTTCGGTGCTCAAGTACGACCCGCAGGGGAGGGGAGCCGAGGCGTACCGTGCGCTTGCGCGGGAGGTGCTGAATGGTCGATCGTCCTAGCATGAAGGATGGGTTGAGCGAGCTCTTCCGGCGCACGGACGGCGGTCCGCCTCCCGGCGATTATGCGGGCCTCGAGGCGCCGGTGAAGGGCCGGCCGTACGTGACGACCATCAAGGTCGTCGGCGTCGGCGGGGCGGGGACGAACGCCGTCAACCGCATGGTCGACTCCGGCGTCAAGGGTGTCGAGTTCATCGCCGTCAACACTGACGTCCAGCAGCTCGACGTCTGCGACGCCGACGTCAAGATCCACATCGGCCAGGAGATCACCCACGGTCTCGGCGGCGGCGCCGACCCGGAGGTGGGACGCGAGGCCATGGAAGCGTCACGCGACCAGCTCAAGGCGGCGTTGCGCGGCGCCGATCTGGTGTTCGTGACCGCCGGCGAAGGCGGCGGCACGGGCACCGGCGGGGCGCCGGTGATCGCCGCCGTGGCGCGTGAGTTGGGCGCCGTCACCATCGCCATCGTGACCAAGCCGTTCCACTTCGAGGGCAACCGCCGCATGCGACAGGCCGAGGAGGGTATCGGCAAGCTGCGCGGCGTGGCCGACACGGTCATCGCCATCCCCAACGATCGTCTCGTCGAGGTGGTGGAGCGCACGACGAGCGTCGTCGAGGCGTTCCGTCACGCCGACGACATCCTCCGCCAGGGCGTCCAGGGCATCTCGGACCTCATCACCGTGCCGGGGCTCATCAACCTCGACTTCGCCGACGTGCGGACGATCGTCAAGGACGCCGGCACGGCGCTGCTCGGCGTGGGCGTCGGGAGCGGCGAGAACCGCGCCCAGGTCGCCGCCGAGATGGCCATTCACTCGCCGTTGCTCGAGACGTCGATCGAGGGTGCGCGTGGCATCCTGCTCAACATCACGGGCGGCGGCGACCTCACCCTCTTCGAGGTCAACGAGACGGCCGGGACGATCGCCGCGGCGGCGCACGACGACGCCAACATCATCTTCGGCGCCGTGCTCGACGAGCGCCTCGAGGGCAAGATCGCCGTGACGGTCGTGGCGACCGGGTTCGGCGAGCAGGTCGCCGGTGGCCCGTCTCGCGGCGGCGAAGAGCCTGGTGACCGCGTCCGACGCGAGCCGTCGACGCGGTTCGGCGAGCCGCCCACGGGCGACTTCGAGATCCCGTCCTTCATCCACCAGCCGAAGGAGTAGAGGGCGGCATGGCACGGGGCGGGGCGACGGCGCCGCGGCCGGACGCCGGTCGCCGCAGGTGGACCGGCGAGTCCGGCGCCGAACGTCCCGGGTCCCCGGGCACCGCCGCCCCGGGCGTCGACCTCGATCTCGACCTCGACGTCTTCGACGGGCCCTTCGACCTGCTCGTCACTCTTATCCTGCGCGACGAGATCGACATCTGGGAGGTGCGCGTCTCGGGCATCATCGCCGAGTACGTCGTACGCCTCGCCGACAGCGGCGAGTTCGACCTCGACGCGACCTCCCAGTTCGTCGTGCTCGTCGCCGCGCTGCTCGAGATGAAGTCACGCCTTCTGCTGGAGGACGAGAGCGCGGTCGAGCTCGACGAGCTCGACCCGGACGAAGCGGCGCGGCAGCTCGTCGAGCGTCTCGTGCGCTACGGGCAGTTCCGCAACGCCGCCGCCATGATGGGCGAGCGTTGGGAGGTCCACGCCGGCCGCCTGTACCGCAACGCGCCGCCGCCGGCGGCGCTGCTGCGCCGGCCCGTACCGCAGGCGCGGTTCGCGCCTGCGGTCTTGGCCGGCGCCCTGGCGCCGCTGCTGCGCGACCCCCCGCAGCCCGACACGAGTCATCTGGCCGATCTCGCCGTCTCGCTGGTCCGCGAGCTGCGTCGCTTGCGGGAGGTGCTTGGCCGGGAGGGCCGCTTCACGTTCAGCGCCGTCGCCCCCAAGGGTCGCCTCGAGCGTGCCATGACGTTCTTCGCCCTGCTCGAGCTCCACGCCGGCGGCGAGGCGCGACTGCGCCAGAGGCAGCACTTCGGCGAGATCGAGGTCACGCGCGTCCCGGAGCCCGCGGTCGCCGGCTGAGCGCCGCGCCGCGGGGATGACGTCCCGCGGGCCGCTGGAGTAGCATGCCTGGGTCACCACACGACGTGTCCATGGACGATCTCGCACGACGACTCGAAGCCCTGCTGTTCATCTCTCCGCGCCCGCTGGCCGTGGAGGACCTCGCCGCTGCCTGTGAGGCGACCGCGACGGATGTCGACCCGGCTCTCGCCGGGCTCGTCGCCGAGTATGCGGCCGGTCGCCACGGCATCGTCGTGACGGAGGTCGGCGGCGGCTTCACGTTCGCGGTCGCCGACGACTGCGCCGAGACCGTCCGCCGCCACAGTGGGCTCGAGCGGCCCGACGACCTCAGCCCGGCGTTGCTTGAGACGCTGAGCGTCGTCGCGTATCTCGAGCCCGTGACGAGGGCGGACGTCGCCGAGGTCCGCGGCGTGTCGTCGGAGTGGGCCCTCGCGGGACTCGAGGAGCGCGGCCTCATCGAGGAGCGTGGTCGGGCGGCCACGCCGGGGGCGCCGATCCTCTACGGCACCACCGACCGCTTCCTCAAGCTGTTCGGGCTGCGCTCGCGAGACGAACTGCCGCCGCTGGACGAGTTCGCCCTCGAGGCGGGCGAGGTCGAAGAGATCCGCGCCCGCCTCATGGCCAACGCCGCGCGGAGGCGGACGTGAGTCGCGAGCCCATGAACCTCGTGACGTTCCTCGCCCGCGCTGGCGTGGGGTCGCGGCGGTCTTGCGACGAGCTTGTGCGCAGCGGCGCCGTGACCGTGAACGGCGAGACCGTGACGTTCCCGCGTCAGAAGGTCGCGGAGGGCGACACCGTCGCCGTGAACGGCGACCCGGTCGCCCTCCGCGACGTCCGCTACGTGCTCGTCAACAAGCCGCGGGGCGTGGCGAGCACGCGCAGCGACCCGCACGCCGAACGCGTGATCGTCGACCTCGTGCCGGACGGGCGGACGCTGTTCCCCGTCGGCCGCCTCGACGTCGACACGACAGGGCTGATCGTGCTGACGAACGACGGGGTGCTCGCCAACCGGCTCATGCATCCCCGCTACGGGGTCCCGAAGACGTACCGGGTGCGCGTGCGCGGCAAGGTCACGCGGCGGGCCCTGGCGAGCCTTCGCGAGGGCGTCGTGCTCGAGGACGGCGTCACAGCTCCGGCGGATGTGGAGCTGCGCAAGCAGAGCGCGAAGACGGCGCTGCTCGACGTGACGATCCACGAGGGCCGCAAGCGGCAGGTGCGGCGCATGTTCGAGGCCCTCGGCCTCCCGGTCGAAGAGCTTCACCGCCGCCGGTACGGGCCGCTGTCGGACAAGGGCCTTGCGGTCGGCGAACACCGCGGACTCTCGACGGACGAGGTCGACGCCCTGCGCCGCGCCGGGGAGGACGCCGACCGGGCGATGGCCGCCGAAGTGGAGGGCGACCCGCTGCCGCTCGCCGCGACGGACGCTGCCGGCGGACCGTCCGGCGCGTCAGGCGACGGGGCCGCCTGAGCCCAGACCGCGGGCGCCGGCCGGGCCCCGCCGGGTCCCGGTGTATACTCTCTCCTCCCACGACGAAGCGATGACGATGCCGCATGACACGCCTCCGCGCCTGCGCGCCCTGCGCGGGGCCACCACGGTCGAGACCGATACCAGCGAGGCTATCCTCGAGCGGACGGCCGAGCTCGTCCGACGCCTGCTCGAGCGCAACGAGCTGCCGGTGGACGACGTCGTGAGCGTCCTGTTCTCGGCGACGCCGGATCTCACGGCCGACTTCCCGGCCGTCGCCGCACGGAGCGTCGGCCTCTCGTCCACGCCGCTCCTGTGCTGCCAGGAGATCGCCGTCGCGGGAGCGGTCGAGCGTTGTGTACGCGTCCTCATGCACTGCTACCTGGGTGAGGCTCGCACCCCGCATCACGTGTACCTCCACGGTGCGCGCCGGCTCCGCCTCGACCTCCCGGAATGAGCCGATGAGGTTCATCCGCGAGCTCGACCAGATGATCGCCTACGAGCCGGGCCAGCCGCTCGAGCTCGTCATGCGCCGGTTCGGCCTCAGCGAGGTCGTCAAGCTGGCCTCGAACGAGCTCCCCGTCCCGCCGTTCCCCGAGGTGCAAGAGGCCATCATCGCCGCGATCGACGGCCTGAACCGGTACCCGGACGGACACTGCACCGACCTGCGTGCCGCCATCGCGGCCCACTATGGGCGTGACGGGGAGGAGGTCGTCATCGGCAACGGCTCCTGCGAACTCCTCATGCTCATCGGCGACGCCGTGCTCGAGCGCGGCGATGAGCTCGTCTTCGCCGCCCCGTCGTTCACGGTGTACGAAGACATCAGCCGCCGCCACGGCGCCGCTGCGGTCAGGGTCCCGACGGTCGACTTCGTCCACGATCTCGACGCGATGGCGGACGCTGTGACGGCGCGCACGAAGTTGCTCATCGTGTGCAACCCGAACAATCCGACCGGGACGTACGTCCCCGTGGCAGACGTCGCGGAGCTCGTCGACCGTGTGCCGGACGACGTCCTCGTTATCATCGACGAGGCGTACAACGAGTTCGTCTCTGCGCCCGACGCGCAAGACAGCCTCGAATTGCAGACGACCCACGAGAACGTGGTCGTGCTGCGGACGTTCTCGAAGATCTACGGTCTCTGCGGCCTCCGCGTGGGATACGGCCTGGGTGCGCCGGCGCTCAAGGAGGCCCTGGACAAGCTCCGTCAACCCTTCAACGTGAACCGGTTGGCGCAGGTCGCGGCGATCGAAGCCCTTAAGCACCAGGACAAGGTCCGGGCGCGCGCCGCGGCGAACGCCGAGGTGCGCGCCTACATGGCGGCGCGCCTTGCCGCCCGGGGCCGGGCGACCGTGCCCAGCGAGGCCAACTTCATGCTCGTCGACGTGCGTGGACTGAGTGTGCCGCCGGAGCAGGTGTTCGAGGCCCTCCTCGCGAAGGGCGTGATCGTCCGCGACGGGCATGCGCTCGGCTGTCCGGGATGGGCGCGGGTGAGCGTCGGCACGCGAGCCGAGACGGACTTCTTCCTCGCGAAGTTGGCCGAGCTGGAGCCCGGCGCAGGACCTTTGAGCGAAGGGAGGAGAAGCTGAGCATGGTGGTCATCATGCAGGAGGGGGCGACCGCCGAGCAGGTCGCCCAGGTCGTCGCGCGCGTCGAAGAGGCAGGCGCCTCGGCGCATGTCTCGTCCGGCGAGCGCGTGACGGTGATCGGCGTCATCGGCGACCGTGAGGACCTCACCGCGCTGCCGCTCGAGGCGATGCCCGGGGTGGAACGGGTGGTCGCCGTCCTCAAGCCGTACAAGCTCGTCAGCCGCGAGTTCCACCCGGCGGACACGGTGATCGACGTGCGCGGGAAGATGATCGGCGGCGGGCGGTTCGCGCTGATCGCCGGACCCTGCTCGGTCGAGACCGAGGAGCAGGTCATGGAATCGGCGCGCGCCGTCAAGGCGGCCGGCGGGCACATGCTGCGCGGCGGCGCCTTCAAGCCCCGCACCTCGCCGTACGCCTTCCAGGGTCTCGGCGAGGAGGGCCTCAAGATGCTCGCCGCCGCGCGCGACGAGACGGGACTGCCGATCGTCACCGAGATCATGGACCCGCGCGACCTGGACGTGGTCTGCCGCTACACCGACGTCCTCCAGATCGGGGCCCGGAACATGCAGAACTTCCTGCTGCTCGCCGAGGTCGGCCGACTCGACAAGCCGGTGCTGCTCAAACGCGGCCTCTCGGCGACGATCGAGGAGTGGCTGATGGCGGCCGAGTACGTCGTGAAGGGCGGCAACGAACAGGTGATCCTCTGCGAGCGTGGCATCCGCACCTTCGAGACGGCGACCCGCAACACGCTCGACCTCAGCGCCGTAGCGGCGGCGAAGCTCGCCAGCCATCTGCCCGTGGTCGTCGACCCCAGCCACGCGACGGGGCGTCGCGACCTCGTCCTCCCGTTGTCGCTGGCGGCCGTCGCGGCGGGCGCCGATGGCCTGATCGTCGAGACCCACCCCAACCCTGCGCACGCCCTGAGCGACGGCCCGCAGTCGATCCCGACGGCCGCGTTCGGCGAGTACGCGGCCCGCGTGCTCGAGCTCGCGCGTTGGGCCGGCCGGAGCGTGGCCTAGACGCCATGGCCGGCGAGAGCCTCAAGGGCGGGACGCTGGCCGTCGTCGGCGTCGGCCTCATGGGCGGGTCGCTGGGGCTGGCCGCGCGTGGCGCCGGCGTGGCCGAGGTGCTCGGCGTGAGCCGCAGCCGCGAGACGCTCGACCTCGCGCTCGCGCGCGGCGCGATCACGGCGGCCTGTGAAAGCGTGACAGACGCCGCCGCCGCCGCCGACCTGGTCGTCGTGGCCACGCCCGTGCAGCGCGTGGTCGACGACGTCAAGGCGGCGCTCCGCGCTTCCGGCCCCGAGACGATCGTCACTGACGTGGGAAGCACGAAGGGCCCGCTGATGCGCGCCCTGACGCCGAAGGAGCAGGCGCGCTGTATCGGTGGGCACCCCCTCTGCGGGTCGGAGGCGGCCGGCGTCGCCAACGCCCGTCACTCCCTCTATGAGGGGGCGATCTACTTCCTGACCCCGGGAGCGCACGTCGACGCCGACGCCTACCGGCGTCTGTCGGCCTTCGTGACCGAGCTCGGCGCGCGTCCCGTGGCCATCGACCCCGAGGAGCACGACCGCCTCATGGCTGTCGTCAGCCATCTCCCGCACGTGCTCGCCAACATCCTCATGACCCAGGCCGGACGGCATGCCGGGACACGTGACGCGCTGCTCTCCGCCGGGCCGAGCTTTCGCGACGTCACGCGCATCGCCGGGAGCAACCGGCGCGTCTGGACCGACATCTTCCTCGACAACCGGGCGGCGCTTCTCGCCGAGCTGGCGACGTTCCAGGAGGGGCTGCAGAAGGTTGTGGAGGCGCTCGCCGCCGGCGACGCCGAGCAGCTCGGCGAGACCATCGCCGCCGCCGCCGCCCACCGCGAGCGCATGCTGGTCGAGGAGAGCCTTCCGCCTGCCGAGTTGTACCGGGTGGTCGTGACCATCTCCGACCGGCCTGGCGCGCTCAAGGAGATCATGGTCGCCCTCGGCGACGCCAACATCAACATCGAGGACATCGCGTTCCACCACATGAGCGCCGAGCTCGGCGGTACGTTGACGGTGTACGTCCTTGGTGAGGAGGCCTGCCGTCGCGCCGGCCACCTCCTGGCCGGTCTCGGCTACGAGACGATGACCGGGCCGGCGGTCGAGTGAACGAGCTCGGGCAGGCGGGCGGCGGGCGGCGCGCCGCCGTCGTCGCGATCGACGGACCGAGCGGCTCCGGCAAGAGCAGCGTGGCGCGCGCCGTCGCCGCCCGCCTCGGCTTCGTCTACCTGGACACGGGGGCGATGTACCGGGCCGTCGGCCTCCTGGCTCGCGAGGCGGGGGTCTCGCCCGACGACGACGAGGCGGTCACGGAGGTGGCGGCTGCTGCCGACCTGCGTGTGACCGGGGACGGGCGCGTGTACGCCGGCGCGCGCGACCTGAGCGCCGCGATCCGCACGCTCGCCGCCGGGGAGCTGGCCTCGCGCGTGTCCGCGCTGCCCGGCGTACGCCGGCTGCTTGCCGAGCGTCAGCGCGCTCTTGCCGGAGAGCGCGGGCTCGTCGTGGAGGGGCGCGACATCGGCACGCACGTGTTCCCCGATGCTGCCGTCAAGATCTACCTTACAGCGAGCCCCGACGTGCGTGCCGAACGGCGCCTGCGGCAACTGCTGGCGGCCGGGCACGAGGCCACGTTCAGCGACGTCCTCGCCGATGTGTGCGCGCGCGACCGCCGCGACTCCGGGCGGGCGGTCGCGCCCTTGCGCTGCGCCGACGACGCCGTCGTCATCGACAGCACGGCGCTGACGCTGGACGAGGTGGTGGCGATGGTCGAGGACGTCGTGCGTCGCAGACTGCGGACGCCGGAGGGGGTGTCGTGAGACTCTGGGGCCTGCCGCTGCAGGGACGCGGCGACACGCCGCTTTACACCTTCGCGCGTTGGCTCGCGGTACCGCTGTTCGGCGGCATCTACCGCTGTCGCGCGCGCGGGACGGAGAACCTGCCCGGCGAGGGCCCCGCCATCATCGTCGTCAACCATGAGGCGAACATCGACCCGGTCATCGTCGCCATGGTGTTCGACCGTCCGCTGCGCTTCATGGCCAAGGAGGAGCTCTTCCGCTTCAGGCTCCTGGCGAAGCTGGTCTCCACCCTGGGCGCGTTCCCGATCATGCGTGGCGCCGGCGATCGTGCGGCGCTCGAGACGTCCCTCGCGGCGCTCGCCGAGGGGGATGTGCTGCTCATGTTCCCCGAAGGTCATCGCTACCCGGACGACGAGGTGCACGACTTCCTGCCCGGTGTGGGCATGCTCGCTCTACGCAGCGGCGCGCCGGTGATCCCGGTGGCGTCGAAGGGGACTGCGGGCATGTGGCGCGACGGACGTCCGCGGCTGTCGAAGCTACATCTCCTCGTCGGGCCGCCGGTCGATCTCTCGGACCTGAACGGGCGCGGGAGCAAGGTCTACGCGGAGGCCGCGCGCCGGATGCGCGCCGCGGTCGCGGACCTTTATGAATGCCTCCTCTGACGACGAGCGCGCGACGCCACGATCGCCGGCGGCCGAAGGCTGCGAGATCGTCGTCGCGCGCTACGCGGGCTACTGCTACGGCGTGGAGCGCGCCCTGCGCCTGACCGAGGAGGCGCTGGCGCGGGTCCCGGGACCCGTCGCCACGCTCGGGCCGATCATCCACAACCCGAGCGTCGTCCGGGGCCTGGCGGCGCGCGGCGTCGGTGTCGTCGACGAGGTCGGCGAGATGAGCGAGGGGACGCTGGTGGTCCGCACCCACGGGGTCCCGCCGGAGGTCGTCGCGGCAGCCCACGCGCGCGGCCTCGAGGTCGTCGACGCAACCTGCCCGTTCGTCGCCGTGGCACAGCGCAAGGCGCACGACCTGCACGAGGGCGGATACACCGTCGTCATCCTCGGCGAGCACGACCATCCTGAGGTCGCCGGCCTGCAGGGGTTCGCCGGCGGCGAGGCGATCGTCGTCGCGGGACCCGCGGACGTGCCCGTCGAGCGACTGCGGGGGCGCAGGGTGGGCGTCGTGGTGCAGACGACCCAGGCGCGTGAGACGCTCGCTCGTCTCGCCGCCGCCCTCGCTCCCCTGGCCCGTGAACTGGTCGTCTTCAACACCGTCTGCGAGGCCACCGAGAAGCGCCAGAGCGCGGCTTGTGAACTGGCTGCCCAGGTGGATGTCGTGATCGTGGTCGGCGGCCGGAACAGCGCCAACACGATGCGTCTCGTCCAGCTCTGCCGTGACATCCAGCCGCGCACGCACCACATCGAGAGCGCCGGGGAGCTCCGTGAGGCGTGGGTCACGGGGGCCCGTCGCGTGGGAGTGACCGCCGGGGCCTCGACGCCCGACAGTGAGATCGAGGAGACCGTCGACCGGCTGCGGACCACGTGCGAGGCGAGCGATGGCCGCTGAGGCGCAGGGCATCGGCCTCGCGGTCGACGATGCCGAGGGGCCCGCGCGGCGCGCAGGGCTGCGCCCCGGCGACCGCATCGTGGCCGTGGACGGGCGGCGGCCACACGACGTCCTCGACGTCGAGACGGCCGCCGCCGCCGGCGGGTTCTCGCTGCGCGTCCTGCGCGGCGGTCGCCTCCTCGACCTCACCGTCGAGGGCGACGATGCCGAGTGGCACGGCATCACGCTGGCGCACACGTTGGGTGTGCGCCCGCGGACGTGCCGCAACGCTTGCCGCTTCTGCTTCGTCGACCAGCTTCCGCCTGGACTACGCGAGACGCTGTACGTCAAGGACGACGACTATCGTCTCTCCTTCCTCCAGGGGACGTTCATCACGCTCACGAACCTGACGCCCGCCGACGTCGGCCGCATCATCGCGATGCGCCTGTCGCCGCTGTACGTGTCCCTGCACGCCTGGGACGGGGCGGCGCGAGTGGCGCTCATGGGGGCGGCGGCGCGCTCGTCGGTACGCGCCCTTCGGCGTCTCGCCGCCGCCGGTATCGAGCTGCACGTCCAGGTCGTGGTCTGCCCGGGTTGGAACGACGGCGCCGTGCTCGACGAGACGGTCGAGAGGCTCGCGGACCTGGAAGGAGTCGAGGACGTCGGCCTGGTGCCGGTCTCGTTGGCGGAAGAGGGCGAGCTGCGTCGCGTCGGTGCGAACGACGCAGCGGGCGTCGTGGAGGCTGTCGAGGCCTGGCAACGGGCGTTCTCGGCGACACTCGGACGCAGCTTCGTGCACGCGTCGGACGAGTTCTACCTGCTCTGCGGGAGGCTTCCGCCGGCGAGCGACGCGCCCCTGCAGTACGAGAACGGCATCGGCATGTCGGCGCTCCTGCTCCGCGAGGCGGAGGCCCTCGCCGCCATGCCGCCGCGGCGGCCCGGGCCGCCGCCCGTGCGCCTGCTGGGCGGCACGCTGGCCCGGCCCGTCCTCGAAGCGGCGTGCGCGACGCTCGGCAGGGCCGGGCTGACGTGCCGCCCCTTCGTCGTCGCCAACCGCCTGTTCGGGCCACACGTCACGGTGGCCGGCCTGCTCGGCGGGCGCGAGATCATCGCCGCGCTCGCGGCCGACCCGCTGGACGAGAGGGAGTGGCTGGTCGTTGCGCGCGACGTCGCGCCGGCAGGCCTGGAGCGCACTCTCGACGACGTGCCCGTCGGCGAGCTGGAGGCGGTCTGCGCAGGCCGCCTCGTCCTCGCCGACGGGCTGGCCGAGGCGTTCGCCGGGCTGGCACGATGACTGCGAACCAGCCCAGCGTCGTCGTCGTCGGCTCGCCCAACGCGGGCAAGTCGACTCTCGTGAACCGCCTGAGCGGCTCGCGCGTCGCGGTGGTCGACGAGTCGCCCGGCGTCACGCGCGACCGCAAGGAGGTCGAGATCGAGTGGCGCGGCCGGCGTCTGCGGCTCGTGGATACGGGAGGGTTCGACACGGGCCCGGACTCGCCGTTCGCGGCCGCCGTCCGCGACCAGATCGGGGTCGCCCTCGGCGACGCCGACCTTGTGCTCTTCGTCGTCGACGGCAGGGTCGGCGCGCTCGGCGACGACTACGAGATCGCCCGCGTGCTGCGTCGCGCGGGCGTCCCCGTCCTGCTCGTGGCGAACAAGCTCGACGACCCGGCGGCGGCGCCGGCTCCCGACCTGTACGGACTGGGCCTCGGTGAGCCGTTCGCGGTCTCGGCTCTGCACGGCCTCGGCATCGGCGACCTGCTCGACGTGCTGCTGGAGCGGCTCGCAGAGCGCGGCGAGGGCGTCGGCGCCGCCGTCGACCACGCGGGGGACGAAGAGGGCGGCCCGTCGGCGCCCGTGCCGGTCGTGTTCGTCGGTCGCCCCAACGCCGGCAAGTCGTCGCTCTTCAACGCCGTGGTGGGCGAGCCGCGCACGATCGTCAGCGAGGTCCCCGGCACGACGCGTGACGCGATCGACACGGTCGTCGAGACGCCCCAGGGCAGGTTTCGTTTCATCGACACGGCCGGGATGCGCAAAGCGGCCAAGGTCAGCGGCGTCGAGTACTACGCCTACCTGCGCAGCCTGCAGAGCCTCGACCGGGCCCACGTCGCCGTCGTCGTGCTCGACGCCACGGTGGGCATGGGGGAGCTCGACGTGCAGATCGCCGCCGAGTCCGCTCGCCATCGCTGCGCCACCGTCCTTGCGGTCAACAAGTGCGACATCGCGACGGTGGACCTCGAGGAGTACTCCGGCGTCGCCGGGCGTAAGCTGCGGCAGAAGCCGCCGGTGCTCGCCGTCTCGGCGCGCACCCATGCCGGGGTGAAGGGTCTGCTCGAGGTGGTCGCGTCGCTGGGCGGCGGCTATACTGCCCGCATCGCGACGGCCGAGCTCAACCGGGCGCTGGGCGCCCTCAGCGCGGAGCGGCCGGCGCCGGCCAAGCGTGGCCGCCGCCTCAAGATGTACTACGCGTCACAGTTCGGCACCGCCCCGCCGCGGATCGCGATCGAGGTCAACGACCGTACGCTGGTCACGCGTGAGTTCGGGTATTTCGTCGAGAACCGCCTGCGGGCGCGGTTCGGGTTGCAGGGGATCCCGTTGGTCATCGAGTTCAAGGGCAAGTGAGCACGCTCGACGTCATCCTGTTCGTCCTCATGCTCGTCGGCGCCTACCTCCTTGGGGCCGTCCCGTTCGCGCTCGTCATCGGCAAGCTCTTCTTCGGCGTCGACGTCCGCGCCCACGGATCTGGCAACGTGGGAACGACGAACGCGTTCCGGGTGCTCGGCACGAGGGCAGGGATCGCCGTCCTCGCCTGCGACATGCTGAAGGGCTACGTGCCGGCGCTGCTCGCCACGCTCGTCTTCGGGCCTTGGCCGGCGATCTTCATCGCTGCCGCTCCTGTCGCCGGCCACATGTACTCCGTGTTCCTCAGGGGGTCGGGCGGCAAGGGTGTCGCCACCGGCAGCGGCGTCGTCCTCGCCCTCGCTCCCAAGATCTACTTCACCATTCTGTTGGTGTGGATCGCTATGGTGCTCGTGAGCCGCATGGTCTCCCTGGCGTCGCTGACCGCGACCGCGACGCTCGTCGTCCTCGTGGTCCTCACGGGACAGCCGGTCCCGTACGTCATCGCCGCCGGCGTCGTCCTGGTGCTCATCGTCTACGCCCACCGCGCCAACATCGACCGCATGCTGCACCATCGTGAGCCGCGCGTGTCCCTGCCGTGGGAGCGCCGGTCCGGCGCCACGGGCGACGGCCAGGGAAGGGAAGGGGGGTAGCGTGGACGTCGTCGTCATCGGCTCCGGCAGCTGGGGCAGCGCGTTCGCCCGGCACCTCTCGCGCCGCGACCACAGGGTCACCGTGGTGACCCAGACCGTCGCGGAGGCGACGGAGCTGGCAGAGAGGCGCGAGAACCGCGCCTTCTTGCCGGGGATCCGCTTGCCGGACGGCATCGCCTTCGTGGCGATGGCCGAGGCGGAGATCGACGCCGCCGAGCTGGTCGTGTACGCGGTGCCGACCCAGGCCGTGCGCGAGGTGGCCGCCTGGGTGGCCCCTCGGCGCGCCGCCGACAGCCTGCAGTTGTCGCTGGCGAAGGGGTTCGAGCTCGGCAGCCTGGAGCGTCCCACCGAAGTGATCCGCGAGGTGACCGGAGCGCCGGCGGCGGCGCTCTCGGGGCCGAACCACGCCGAGGAGATCGGCCGCGACATGCCGTCGGCGACCGTGATCGCAAGCTACGACATCACGGTCGCCGAACGCCTCCAGCGGGTGGTCGCCGGCGATTCGCTGCGCGTCTACACGAACGACGACGTCCTCGGCGTCGAGTCGTGTGGAGCCATGAAGAACCCCATCGCCGTCGCCGTCGGCATGTCCGACGGCCTCGGCTTCGGCGATAACTCGCGGGCCGCGCTCATGACGCGGGGCCTTGCCGAGATCACGCGCCTGGGCCTCGCGCAGGGGGCCCGCTTCGAGACCTTCAGCGGGCTCGCCGGCATCGGCGACCTGATCGCGACCTGCACCTCGCGGCACAGCCGCAACCGGCGCGCGGGCGAGCTCCTCGCCGGCGGCGCCACCCCTGACGAGGCAGCCGCGCTGGTGGGTCAGGTGGTCGAAGGGTTCCCGACTACATACGCTCTGCACGATTTGGCCGCACGTTATGGGGTCGAGCTGCCGGTCACCGAGAACGTGCACGAGGTGCTCGAGGGGCGACGCACGCCGTCGGACTGCGTCGCCGTCCTGATGGGGCGGGAACCCAAGCGGGAGTAGCTGAGCGCGGGGCGCGGTACCTGTGCTCCCTTGGGTTTCGTCGCGCCCCGCGATGTTCGCGCGCCCTGCGGGCTCCGTTGAACGTCGCCGGCAGCGTCTGGTAGACTCGCGCCGACTGCGCGGCGCGCGGAGTCTCCTGCTCTCGAGCCCTCGGCTGTCAGGCCGCGCCGTCTTCAGCAAGCCATCCCGGATGCGCCGGCCCGAGACCCGCCGGACGCTCCCTGCGAGGAGGTACGGTGGACGCCAACAACTTCCTGTTCACCTCGGAGTCGGTGACCGAGGGGCATCCCGACAAGCTCGCGGACCAGATCTCAGACGCGATCCTCGACGCCATCATCGCCGAGGATCCGTTCTCGCGCGTCGCCTGCGAGACGCTTGTCAACACCGGCTTCGCCCTCGTCGCCGGCGAGATCTCGACCGAGACCTACGTCGACATCCCCAAGATCGTCCGTGAGACGGTCAAGGACGTCGGATACACGGAAGCGCGGTTCGGGTTCGACTACGAGACCTGTGGCGTGATGGTCGCGGTCGACGAACAGTCGCCCGACATCAGCCAGGGCGTGTCGCAGTCCCTCGAGGTGCGGACCGACGCCGACGACGAGGACAGCCTCGACCTACAGGGCGCCGGCGACCAGGGGATGATGTTCGGCTTCGCCTGCAACGAGACGCGCGAGCTCATGCCGTTGCCGATCTCGCTCGCGCACCAGCTCGCCCGGCGACTCGCCGACGTGCGCAAAGCCGGCATGCTGCCCTACCTGCGCCCGGACGGTAAGTCGCAGGTCTCGGTGCGCTACGAGAACGGCCGCCCCGTAGAGATCGTCAAGGTCGTCCTCGCGGCCCAGCATTCGGACACGGCCGACGTAGAGAGCGTGATCCGCCCCGATCTGATCGAGCACGTGGTCGAGCCGATCCTGCCCAAACACCTCTATGACCCCACCAGCCTCGACCAGCTCGTGGTCGTCAATGCGACGGGCAAGTTCGTGGTCGGCGGGCCGATGGGCGACGCCGGCCTTACCGGGCGCAAGGTGATCGTCGATACCTATGGCGGCGCCGCCCGACACGGCGGCGGGTGTTTCTCGGGCAAGGATCCGAGCAAAGTCGACCGGTCGGGCGCTTATGCCGCGCGGTACGTGGCCAAGAACGTCGTCGCCGCCGGCCTCGCCGACCGCTGCGAGCTGCAGGTCGCGTACGCCATCGGTGTCGCTCATCCCGTCTCGCTCATGGTCGACTGCCAGGGCACCGAGAAGGTCGACCTGGCGACCATCGAGAAGCTCATCCGCGAACACTTCGACCTGCGGCCGGCGGCGATCATCCGCGACCTCGACCTGCGGCGGCCCATCTACCGCAAGACGGCGGCCTACGGCCACTTCGGCCGTCACGACCACGACTTCACGTGGGAGCGCACCGACAAGGCGGAGGCGCTGCGCGCCGCCGCCGGCCTGGCGAAGGCCTGAGCCGGCGCGTACTACCCACCGCGGAGACCGCGTGAGCGTCGCGGCTGTCGTCCCGCTGGTCCGCACGCGGGCGTTCGCCGCGCCGTTCGACTACGCGGTGCCGGCCGAGTCCGGCGACGAGGTCACGAAGGGGGACCTCGTCGCCGTTCCTTTGGGCGCGACGACCGTGATCGGCGTCGTCGTCGAGCTCCGCGAGCACAGCCTGCACGAAGGCACCCTCCGCGCGGTGACGGACGTCCTCGACGTGCCCCGCGTCGCGCCCGACCTGCTCGACGTCGCGGAGCGGGTGCGGCGCTACTACCTGACGTCGTACGGCAGCGCGTTCTCTCTCGTCGTACCGCCGACGTCCGCCCTCTCCGTCGCTCGTCGTTACGAACTCACGTTGGCAGGGCGGGCGGCGCTCGCCGCGGGCGAGGCGGGGCTGGAGGGTCTCGACGGTCTCAAGCTCCCGGGCGGGAACGCGCGACGCCTGGCCGAGCGATACCGGCGCAAGGGATGGCTGCGCATCGCCGCGCGCGTCCACATGGTGGGCGCGCGCGGCGATGCGCGTCTGCTCGCCCCCGGCGAGGGCCGCGCGACGCGCCTCGGACCGCGGCAGCGGGCGGCCCTCGACGCCGTGAGCCGCGTGGGCGTCATCGAGGCGCGCGCCCTGCGCGCCGCCACCGGGCTCTCCGCCGTGGGCCTCGAGCGTCTGCTGGCGACCGGGGCTCTGCGCGACGTCAGCGGCGAGGTGAGACCGGGCGGGTCGTCGATCGGCGCGGCGTTGGAGCCGGCAGCGGCGGAGGGCCTCACAGGGGCCGGCCAGCCGGCCGCTGAAGGCGCTCCGGCGCCGGCGATGACCTCCGCTCGCCGCGGTGAACGCCCGGAGCTGCTGCCCGAGCAGGCGGCCGCCCTGCGCACGATCCTTGAGGATGCCGGGCCCGGCGACGAGGTGCTCCTGCACGGGGTGACGGGGAGCGGCAAGACCGAGGTCTATCTGCGAGCGGCCGAAGCCGTCCTCGCTCGCGGCCGCTCGGTGCTGTTCCTGGTGCCCGAGATCGGGCTCACGGGACAAACGGTGGCGCGCATCCGGGAGCGCTTCGCCGGTACGGCCGTCGCCGTCCTCCACTCGGGACTCTCCGCCGGAGAGCGTCTCGCGGCCTACAGGAGTCTGGCCGGCGGTGAGGTGCGCCTCGCCGTCGGCGCCCGGTCGGCGGTCTTCGCGCCACTGTGCGACCTCGGTCTCGTGATCGTGGACGAGGAGCACGACACGTCGTACAAGCAGGACAACGAACCGCACTACGACGCGCGCACGGTGGCGCGCTGGCGAGCGCAGACGTGCGGCGCGGTCGTCGTGCTCGGATCGGCGACGCCGAGTGTGGAGGCGTACGCCTCGACGCCGCACCACGCCGACCTCGCCACGCGCGTCGACGGCTCAGCCCCGCCGCCCCTCGAGATCGTCGACATGCGCGACGTCCACGGCGTCTTCTCGCCGACTCTGGCCGCGGCCTTGACCGAGACCGTGGACGGGGGGGAGAAGGCGATGCTGTTCCACAACCGCCGCGGGTACGCCGGCTACCTTGCCTGTGGCCACTGCGGCCACAGTTGGGACTGCCCGCGGTGCGACGTCAGCTTGACGCTGTTCGGAAGCGCCCCGGGCACTCTGCGCTGCCGGACCTGTGGCTACCATGAGACGGCGCCGTCGCAGTGTCCCGAGTGCGGCAGCACGGACGTCTCGCGCCACGGCTTCGGCACCGAGCGCGTCGAGCGCGAGGTCCGTGGCCTGCTGCCGGGCGTCCAGCTCCTGCGTCTCGACTCGGACGTGGCCGGCTCATACCGAAGACTCAAGGACGTCCTCGCCGCGTTCGCGCGCCCAGGCCCCGCTGTGCTCGTCGGCACGCAGATGATCGCCAAGGGCCACCACTTTCCCGAGGTCACGCTCGTCGGCGTCGTGGACGCCGACGTGATGCTCCGCTTCCCGGACTTCCGCGCTGAGGAGCGGACCTTCGCCATGCTCGTCCAGGTGGGCGGGCGCAGCGGCCGCGGGCCGCGTCGCGGCCGGGTCCTCGTGCAGACGTTGAGCCCGGAGGCGCGGCCCATCGCCCTCGCCGCGAGCGGCGAGCAAGAGCGCTTCTACGCCGAGGAGCTCGCGGCAAGGACGGCGCTCGGCTATCCGCCGGCGACCTCGCTCATCGGGCTCGAGATGTCGTCGACGGCGCGCGACAAGGCGGAGCAGGGCGCCGCCTTCGTGGCCGCGCGCGTCGCGGCCCTGACCGAAGGCCGGGCGCAGGTCCTGGGGCCCGGCCCCCTCTACCGCGAGCGCGGTCGCTCCGTGGCGCGCGTGTTGGTGAAGACGGGCGAGATGGGGAAGACACTGGATGTGCTGCGGCCGTGGCTCGAACGGTACCGGCCACGGTTCGCGGCGCGCGGCGCGCGGCTGGTGGCCGACGTCGACCCGCAGTAGCAGCAGAGAGAGGCGATCGGTACCATGAGGTCATCATGAGCGCACCAGGTGAGACCCGCACGCGCGAGACGAGGCAGGATCGCGCCCGCCGCGAGGCCCAAAGCGAGATCCGCGTCATCGGCGATCCGGTGTTGCGCGAACGCGCGCGCGAGGTCGCGGTCTTCGACCGCGGCTTGCGCAAGCTGGCCAAGAGGATGATCCGCATCATGCACGACGCCCCGGGCGTCGGTCTCGCGGCGCCGCAGGTCGGTGTCGTGGAGCGACTCGTCGTGTACGACGTCGACGACGACCCGCGCACGCTCGTGAACCCCGTGCTGACGATGCTCACCGACGAACGCGAGACAGGCGACGAGGGCTGCCTCAGCGTGCCCGGAGTCACGATGCCGGTCGAACGGGTGACGCGCATCCGCGTCGAGGGCAGGGACGCCCACGGCGCGCCGGTGGACTTCGAGGCCGAGGGGCTGGAAGCTCGCGTCATCCAGCACGAGGTGGACCACCTCGACGGCGTCCTCATCGTCGATCGTACGACACGCGAGGCGCGAGCGGCCGCGCTGCGCGCCCTTCGCGACGGGACCTCGTCGGCGACGGGCGCGGGCCTCTGAGCAGCATGCGTGTGGCCTTCGCGGGCACGGCACCGTTCGCCGAGCGTGTGTTCGCCGGCCTGCTCGGCAGCCGTCACGCGCCCGTCGTGCTGGTGACCAACCCCGACCGCCCGCGCGGAAGGCACGGCACGCCGCAGCCGCCGGCGATCAAGCTCGTCGCCGAGGCGGCAGGAGTCCCCGTGATGCAGCCGGCGCGCGTGGACGAGCCCGCGGCGGTCGACGCGCTGCTGGGCTTCGCGCCCGATGTCTTCGTCGCCTGCGCCTACGGGCAGATCGTCGGTCCACCCCTGCGCGAAGCCCTTCCGTGCCTCGTCGTCCACCCTTCGTTGCTGCCGCGCTGGCGCGGCGCGGCGCCGGTCGAGCGCGCCCTCATGGCCGGCGAGACCGAGCTCGGCGTCGCCGTCCTGCGCATGACGGCCGCCGTCGACGAAGGGCCCGTCGCCGACGAACGGCGGGTGACTGTCCCCCGAGAGGCGGACGCCGGTCGCGCGTACGAGCTCCTCGCCCCGGCTGCCATCGCGAGCCTGCTGGTTACCCTGGACGCCATGGAAGACGGCACGGTCGAGTGGCGCGAGCAACGCGGACCGGCGACGTACGCGCCCAAGATCACGTCCGAGGACCGGGTCATCGACTGGAGGCGTCCGGCGCTCGAGATCGTCGACCAGGTGCGGGCCCTCTCGCCCCTCATCGGCGCCGTCACCGAGCTGCTCGGCAAGCGGACGACGATCTGGCGCGCCCGGGCAGGCGCAGGCCTGCCGCCGGGCGCGCCTCAAGACCGGCTCGTCATGGCCGCCGGGCAAGGCTGGCTCGAGGTCCTTGAGCTGCAGCAGGAGGGGCGTCGACGCATGAGCGCGGCGGACTTCCTGCGTGGCGCCGGGCGCGCCCTGGCCGGCCCGTGAGCGGGCCGGCGCCGGCGCGCCGCGCCGCTTGGCGCGCCCTCGTCCGTCTCGCCGGCGGGCAGGAGGCTCTCGACGACCGCGGCGCGGCGCTGCCCGAGCTCGACGCGCTCGACGAGCGCGACCGGCGCCTAGCTACCGAGCTGGTGATGGGCACGGTCAAACGCCGCCGTAGCCTCGACGCCGTCATCGCCGCCTTCTCGGAGGCCCCGCCGACGCGCATCGAGACCGATGTGCGCGAGGCGCTGCGCCTGAGCGCCTACCAACTGCTCTTCCTCGACCGCGTGCCGGCGCACGCCGTCGTCGACGACGGCGTCGCGCTCGTGCAGACGCATGGGCGCCGGACGCGCGGCTTTGTGAACGCGGTCCTGCGCGCGGTGGCGCGCGAGGGCCGTGCGCGGTTCGCCGCGCTGACGTCGGCGGGCGATCTTGAGGCGCGCGCCCTGCTCTGGTCGTGTCCGACCTGGTTGGTCGCGCGCCTCGAAGCCGACCTCGGCCCGGAGGCTGCGGCGGCGCTCCTCGCCGCCGCCGACCGTCCTCCGGAGCGCTGTCTGCGCGTCAACCCATTGCGCGGCGACATGTCGGCGGCAACGAGCGCCCTGCGCGCGGCCGGCTTCACGACGGCGCCGGTGAGCGATCTGCCCGACGCGCTGCTCTACGAGGGCCCGCCCCTGGAGCGCTCGCGCCCGTTCACCGGCGGCCTCGTGACGCCGCAGTCACGCGGGTCGCAGCTCGTCGGGCAGATCGCCGCCGGCGCCGAGGCGGCTCCGCCCGCGATCCTCGACCTCTGCGCGGCGCCCGGGATCAAGACGGCACAGGTAGCTGCCGCGCACCCCGGCGCGCGGGTGACGGCCGTCGATCTCGACCCGCGCCGCGTCGAGGCGATGCGGGCGAATCTGCGCCGCCTCGGCGCCGACGGCGTCGAGGTCGTGTGCGCCGAGGCGGGAAGCCTCTTGCCCGAGCGTGCGAAGTCGTTCGACGTCGCGCTTGTCGACGCCCCGTGCACTGGGCTCGGTACCTTGGGGACTCGTCCGGACGTGCGCTGGCGCCGGCGCGAGGGCGACGTCGCCCGCATGGCGGCCGAACAGCGGCGCCTGCTCGCGGTCGGCGCCGCCTGCGTCCGCCCCGGCGGCGCGCTGGTCTACGCCGTCTGCACCGTGACGCGCGCCGAGACGGTGGAGGTCGTCGACAGTCTCCTCAGCGGCGGAGGCTGGGCCCTCGACGACCTCGGCGCCGAGGTCCCGGGTGCGGCGCACCCGGCCAACGGCGCCTTCCTTCTCGCTCTGCCCCCTGACTGGGGCAGCACCGGCTTCTTCGTCGCCCGCCTGCGTCGCGAGTGCGCCTGACACTCCTCGCGTCCGGCGCCTCTGACGGCCATGGTGTCCGGCGCGCCTGACGTGCGTCCCGTTCGGCTAGAATGGCCGCACGCGCGTTGC
>ENA-UOWE01000436-UOWE01000436.1-activated-sludge-metagenome-genome-assembly--contig:-NODE-436-length-60960-cov-6.005156_pt1 | contig 60960 bp, 66 predicted proteins | sample MGYA00249841_ERZ761562 | MGnify/ENA primary metagenome ERZ761562 (study PRJEB28883, sample SAMN05720200) | activated sludge metagenome | isolation source: Anaerobic digester | place: Japan...
TCGAGGCAGCCTGGTGGGCGCTGAAACGGGCCGACGAGGAGGGGATGCTGGACCTCGGGCACCGCGTCGTGAACTGGTGCCCCCGTTGCGAGACCGCGATCGCCGATGCGGAGGTCGAATACTGGGACGAGCGCGACCCCTCGATCTTCGTGAAGTTCCCGCTCGAAAAGACCCCGGGCGAGTACCTGGTGATCTGGACCACGACCCCCTGGACGCTCCCCGCGAACGTCGCAGTGGCGGTCCACCCCGGGTTCGTCTACGCCCGCGTCCGGGCCGTCCGGAACGGGGCGGAGGAGGTACTCTGGATCGCCGAGGAACTGGTCGAGCCCGTCCTGAAGAGCGGCCGGTACCAGGATTACACGGTGCTCGAACGGCGCCCGGGGAGCGGACTCGTCGGGATGCGGTACCGGTCCCCCCTCGAGGACCTGATCGAGACCCAGCGGACGATGCCGCACCGTGTCGTCGAGGCGGACTTCGTCACCCTCGAGAACACCGGGCTCGTGCATATCGCCCCGGGTCACGGGTGGGACGACTACCTGGTGGGTGTCCGCGAGGGGCTCCCGTTCCTCTGTCCGGTCGACGAGGGCGGGGTCTTCACCGCCGAAGCGGGCGAGTTCGCGGGCCGGCCGATCCGCGAGGCGAACGTCGACGTGCTCGAGGCGCTCGGTGACCGTCTGCTCGCGCGGGCGGAGGTCGTCCACCGGTACGGGCACTGCTGGCGCTGCAAGACCCCGATCATCTTCCGCGCCACCTCGCAGTGGTTCCTCCGGATCCCCGATGTGAAGGAGCGGATGCTCGAGGAGATCGCGAACGTGGAGTGGTACCCCGACTGGGCGGGGTCGGCCCGCTTTTACGACTGGGTCAGGGATGCCCGCGACTGGTGCATCTCGCGCCAGCGGTACTGGGGGATCCCGATCCCGGTCTGGCTCTGTCCGTCCTGCGGGGGCCGGCGCGTGGTGGGCACCATCGCCGAACTCGAGACGCTCTCCGGCGAGCCGGTACCCGACCCCCACCGGCCGTTCGTCGACGCGATCACCATCCCCTGCCCCTGCGGCGGAATGATGCACCGGGTCGGCGACATCTTTGACGTCTGGTTCGACTCTGCCGTCGCGTCGTGGGCGACGCTCGGGTTTCCGAGGGAGACGGAGGCCTTCAGGGCGCTCTGGCCGGCGGACTTCATCACCGAGGGGCAGGACCAGACCAGGGGCTGGTTCTACTCTCAGCTCGGGGCCGCCACGTTTGCCTTCGGGCGGGCACCGTACCGCGCGGTGCTGATGCACGGGTTCGCGCTCGACGCCGACGGCCGGAAGATGTCGAAGTCGCTCGGGAACGTGGTCGCCCCGTCCGAGGTGGTGCAGAAGGCGGGGGTGGACGTGCTCCGCCTCTACGTTCTTTCAGCGAACGCGCCCTGGGACGATCTGAAGTTCAATTGGGAGGGGGTCAAGACGGTCTCCCGGACAGTCAACATCCTCTGGAACGTCTACCGTTTCCCCCTGCCGTACATGCTCCTCGACGGGTTTACGCCCGAGGCGGGGGAGGACGGCACCTACGGCGGTGCCTACGTCCGACGCCGTTTCGGCGGACTGCCGGTCGAGGACCGGTTCATCATCTCGCGGGTCAACTCCCTTTCCGCCCGTTGCACCGCCGATCTGGACGGCTTCCAGCTGCACCGTGTCGTGCGCGAACTCCTCTCCTTCGTGCTCGAGGACCTCTCGCGCTGGTACATCCAGCTGGTCCGCCCGCGGATGTGGCTCGAGGGCGAGGACACGGGGAAGCGGGACGCGTACGAGACAGTCTACTACGTCCTCCGCCGTCTCTTCTGCCTCCTCGCCCCCTTCGCCCCGCACCTGGCCGAATCCTGCTACCGGAACCTCCGGCTCGAGGCCGACCCGGTCTCGGTGCACATGCTCCCGTGGCCCGAGGGGGAGGAGGACCTGGTGGACCCGGCACTGGAGCGGGCCACGCAACTCGTCCGCTCCTTCGACGACGCAGTCCAGAACGCCCGCCAGGCCGGAAAGCGGAAGCTCCGCTGGCCGGTCCGCGAGGTGGTGGTCGTGACGGACGACGACGAGGTCGAGGCGGCGATCGTGGGGCAGAACCCTGTCTGCCGTTCGCGAGCCAATGCACGCGAGGTCCGTGTCGTACGGGGTGCCTGGGACCGTATCGGCTGGCGGGCGGAGCCCGTGATGAAGGCCCTCGGGCCACGGTTCGGACGTGATGCCCCTGCCGTCAGGGCTCTGGTCGAGTCGGCAGACGGAACGGCCCTGAAGGCCGCGCTCGACCGGGATGGTCGGGTCATCCTCGGCGGTCACGAGCTCGCACCGGGAGACCTGGTCTTTTCCGAGACCCTTCCACCGGAGGTCTTCGCCGCCCCGATGGAGAACGGTACGGTCTACGTCGACGTCGCCCTCGACGACGAGCTCGAGGGGGAGGGATACGCCCGCGAGGTGATCCGACGGGTTCAGGAGATGCGCCGCCAGCTCGACCTTGCGGTCGAGGATGAGATCGAGGCGGAGGTGATCGTCGGGGATCCCCGTGTCGCCGGGCTCGTGGCGGATGGCTGGCACGAACGGATCGGTGAGGAGGTCCGGGCCGTCCGGCTGTCGATCGCCGATCGTGGCGAGGTGACCGGGACGGGGGGCGGGAAGACGCTCGTTGTCGACTGGGACCTCGACGGCCTGCCGGTACGGATCCGGGTCAGCCGGGCGGCCCCTGCCTGACCGCCCCCCCGACCCCGTCCAGCCCCGGGATCAGACCCGCCAGGAAGGCCCGTCCCTCGTCCGACGAGAAGAGCGGGAGATCGCGGTCGATCACCGCCCGCGACCGGACGGCGACCGAGGTCGTACCGGTCCTCGGGTCCCGCCCGGTGACCCGGACCTCCTTCCGGTAGATCATGGTGCCACGCCGCTGCCAGGCAGGGGTCCCGGCGAGGTTGACCCCGCGCTCGAAGACGAGGTCGTGGATCGCCGGCGCGGCGACGCCGCGGAGCCGGGCGGCGACCTGGCGGGGGCTCAGCCCTTCGGACAGGAGGACGGCCTGGGCGTAGGCGTTGACGTGGTTCCTCCAGGCTTCGGACTGGCGGGCGACGAGGTAGTCGCGGGCCGAGACGGAATCGACGAAGACCACCCGTGCGTCGAAGGCGACCGGTTCTGCGAGCCCCAGTTCGAGCGTGAGTGCCGACGAGGCGTATCCGGAGAGGACCGAGTCGAGCTTCTCCACCCGCCCGTCGAAGGGCAGGCGGGTGAAGAAGAGGCTGCATTCGTCCGAGAAGGTATAGGCGAAGACGGGGGAGAGGCCCGAGTCCGCGACGAGCCGCCGCGCGACGCGGGCCATCGCCTCCCCGAACCGGTCGTCGAACGGCCGGGAGAGGGAGAGGACCCGCGCAAGGCGGTGGAACGCCCGCCCGTCGAGACGGATAAAAAGCGGCGGGAGCGCCGTCAGCGTGGAGAAGAGCTCCCGTTCACGCATGAGAGGAGAGAGCAACCGATGTGCGGGAGGGGCTGTCAGCTCTTCTGCTTCTGCTTGAAGAGCCCCGGGATGTGCCGGATCAGGACCACGTCCCCGACCGATCGGATCATCCGGAAGGGGATCTGCAGGCCCTTGTACCCCTTGATGTCGATGATGTCCATGTTCAGGTTGCCGAGCGCCAGCGCCCTGATCGACTTCCTGTCAAGATCGATCACGACATCGTCGACATCTCCGACAAAGACGGCACGGTCCGTATAGACGGAGAGGCCCAGCACATCGGTAATCTGCGATTTCATCGAACTCCCGTTCAAGGTATATACTATAAAAGTAAAAAAGGTGATCCTTTCACATGGACGGCTCCCTGCGTATCGGACGGCTCTTTGGGATTCCGATCGAGCTCCATTTCACGTTTCTCCTCGTCATCCCCCTGTTTGCCTGGATCATCGGCACGCAGATCGGCCTGACCCTCAACCTGCTGGGCACGATCTTCGGGATCGCGATCGACCCGGGCCTGATCCTGAGTGGTCCCATGCCGTTCCTCCTGGGGGGACTGGTCTCGCTCGGGCTCTTCGCCGGCGTCCTCCTCCACGAGATCGCCCATTCACTCGTCGCACTCCGGTGGGGGATGCGGATCAACGCGATCACGCTCTACCTCTTCGGAGGGGTCTCACAGATGGAGGAGGTGACGCCCGATCCGAGGATCGAGCTTCCGATGGCGCTCGTCGGACCACTCACATCCCTCGCCATCGGGATCCTCTGTAGCGGGCTCGTCTACGTCGTGGACGGGGCGGTCACCGACCGCCCGCTCGCCGGGGCGATCATCTTCACCCTCGCCTACCTCGGACTCCTGAACGTGATCCTCTTCGCCTTCAACCTCATCCCCGCCTTTCCGATGGACGGCGGACGCGTGCTCCGGGCCTACCTCGCCCGCCGGATGCCGCTCCCTCGAGCAACCCGGATCGCGGCGAGCGTCGGGAAGGGGTTCGCGGTCGTCTTCGGGGTCCTCGGGTTGCTCGCCCTCAACCCGATCCTGGTGATCATCGCCTTCTTCATCTACATCGGTGCCTCGCAGGAGTCGACCGCGATCCGGTATACCTTCCTGCTCAGGGACGTGACCCTCGGCCAGATCATGAGCCGGGAGGTGCAGACCGTGGAGCCGTCGACCCCCGTCCGCACCGTCCTCGAGCAGATGTACGCGACCAAGCACCTCGGGTTTCCGGTTGTCGACCGCGGGGCCCTCGTCGGGATGATCACCCTCGATGACATCCATGGGACGAACCCGATCGACCGCGATGCGTTGCTCGTCCGGGATGTCATGACCCGGGGTGCGCTCTCCCTCCCTCCGGAGGCACCGGTCTTCCATGCCCTCCGGGTGATGTCGGAGAAGAACATCGGGCGGATCCCGGTCGTCCGGGATGGAGAACTCCTCGGGATCGTGACCCGTACCGACATCATGAAGGTGATCGAACTCCGCGAGCTCTAACCGAGGTCGAGGTGACGGTCGATCGGGGTCGGACCGCCGACCGCCGCCCACCAGTCCGGGAGCGACCCGAACGGGCGACGGGCCGCGATGGCAGCGGCCCGCTTTCTGCCCACACCCGGCAGCCACCGGAGGGCGGAGAGGGGCAGGGTGTTGACCGGCACCGGGAGGGGAAGCGCGGTGACCGATCGATGCCCGTGGTCCACGATCACCGCGTCGATCACGCTCCCGGCGGGGAGCGGGAGCGGGAGCCCGACCAGGATCGGGTACGACCCAAGGGGACGCGCCAGGCTCAGGGGGCCCGACCGTTCCACGATGGCCCGCCGCAGAACGGTCCCGACGGGAAAGACCCTGCGGAGCATCGGGAGGTCGATCCGGTCCCTGACCGCCTCCTTGAAGGCCCGGAACTCCCGGTCGTGCCGCCCCAGCGTGTTCGCGACGTATGCGGGCGTGCCGGGGAACGGCATCACCTGCCGGATGTTGATCCGGCGGACCATGAGGCCGGCGGAGAGGACCCGCTCAAGAAAGGCGAGGTTCAGACGGTAGGTCGACGGCGTCTCCCCCGCGAGGCCCAGGACGAAGTTCAGCCCGGGGAGGAGGTCCGGGACCCCGTCATGCCGGGCACCCCCGACCTCGTTGATCAGCCGGATGGCGGAGAAGACCTCCTCAGGTGAGGCCTTCAGGTTGTTCTTGTGCACCACCGCCGGGTCTGCGGTCTCCATCCCGAGGGCGGCGACGTCCCCGGGGGTGTGCCCCTCGACGACCGCCTGGAGAGCGGCGCGCGCCGGCTCCTCGTGCCTGGCGATCGTCCCGGGGTTCACGTTGTCGATGTGGAGCGTCAGGAGGTCGGGGGCGCCGGCACGGACCGCGGCAAAGAGGTCGCGGATCCGGTCGGGGTCCGGCACCGGGTCCGCGCCCGCGGGTGCCCCGTACGCGAGCAGGTCGGGTTGCCGGCCGAGCCGGAAGTGACGGGCGCCCCGGGAGAAGAGGGCGGCGACCTCCTCTCGGACGGCGGAGACGGACCGGTAGCGGGGAGGGCCGTAGAACGGTTCCGTGCAGAACGAGCAGCCCCCGACCGCCTGGCGGGCGCACCCCCGGGCGGTCTCGAGTTCGACCATCACGTGCGGAAACAGGGGATGCCGGGGCAGGACGACCGCCCCGGCGACCGCGAACCGGTCGGTCTCCCTGTAGTCGTGGGAACCGCGGGGCTCAGCGCCGCCGAGCGCGGCATCGAGGGCGGTGGCGGGGTGTCCCTCGAGCAGGAGGTCGTACCCGTCGAGCCCCGCGGGGAGGGCCCGCTTTCCGCCCCCGGAGGCGTACCCGAAGAGGATGGGGCCGCCGACCGCCATCGTGGGCCCCCGGAGCTGCCGCCCGAGCTGGCGGAGCTCGGAGAGGGTGGCGGGACTCCCCGCGAGGTACCGGCCCGGGACGGTGGTCCCGGCATGGACCACGACGAGGTCGGCACGGTCGAGGTCCGCCAGCAGGGCGGGGTCGGCCCGCAACTGGTCGATCGTCAGGTACCGGAGGTCGTACCCCCGGTCGACGAGGACACCGGCGAGCTGGCGGACCTCGGGGGCGATGTAGGGTGGCACCCCCAGGCACGCGGGCTCGTCCACGTACCCGTCGACCAGGACCGCCCGGGGATCAGAGCTCATATCCGAGCAGCGCGAGCAGGCGCCGGGCCCAGGCGAGCTTGCCCCGCTTGATCGGGTCGACCGAGTCGTCGTCCAGGTCGAACCCCGCGAAACCGACCGCTGCCGCCCCGAAGTGTGCGGCGGCGAACGCGGCACGGTCCCCGTCCGAGAGACCGCCGAAGTTGTGCACCCCGGGGAGTGGGTGCCCCTGCGTCGTTCCCACGAGGGGACCCTCGAAGCGGGGGACCCAGGCCCGGAGGAGGGGAATGTTGTCGCCGTGCGCGTGGACGACGATCACCGTGCCCTCGCGGTTCATCTTCAGGAACGCCTCCGTCGCACCGTCCAGGTCGGTGAAGACCGCGTCGGGCCGGACGCCGTGCGAGTAGAGGACGTCCGCCGCCGCGTCGGCGGCGAGGATGGTCCCGCAGAGACGATCAAGCTCGGCCGGGAGGGTCGGTGCGTTGCCGCAGACGGTGACCGTCCGGCCGCGGATCAGGCCTTCCAGGCGCGCGACATCGTCGCGGGAGAGGAGGGTCCCGAGGAGGAGGGCGGCATCCCGGTCGGCATCCCGGTCAAACTGGAAATACTCGAGGATCTCGTCGTAGAGCGGCGCCCAGTCCTCATAGTTCATTGCGCCCCTCTTTCTTCTCGAGCCCGACGATATTCTCGAACCGCTTCAGGAGCGGGTCGATCACCAGGGAGAGCAGCTTCTCCTTGTCCTCCACGATCGAGAAGAACGAGAGCGGGATGATGGCGGCGGCCATGTTCGGGTGGCCCCCCGCATCCCCGATCTCGGCGAACGCCTCGGCGAGCACCGACCCCAGGTTGATCCTGATGTCGCGCGAGCGGGCGGACAGGATGATCCCCGTATCCCCGATCCCGTAGACCAGGGCGGTGTTCACCCCCTCCAGGTTGATCAGGTAGTCGGCCGCCTGCGGGAGGGCATCCCGGTTCCGGACATATCCGACGTTGGAGAAGAGGTATCCCGAGCGGATCACGCGGTTCTGGATCGCCTTCCCGAGGACGTCCAGGGTCTCCTTCGAGATGGACGGGCTGGTGATCTTGTCGAGCAGCTCGTTGTCGGTGAGCGGGAGGAGGAACGCGACGTTCGTGAGATCCTGCGACGTCACGTTCCGCCGGAAGTCCCGGGTGTCGGCCCGGATACCGTAGAGGAGGGCGGTGGCGACCTTCCGGTCGACCATCAGGTCGAGGTCCTGCAGGTATTGCGTGAGGATCGACGCGGTGGCGCCCATGTTGGGCCGGATATCCACGAAGTCAGCGACGGGGGGCGCCTCTTCCTCGGCCCGGTGATGGTCGATGATGATGTTGATCGGTGTCCCGGGGGGGACGCTGTTGTTGACCCCGGGAGCGGATGAGTCGACGAGAGCGAGATACCGGCACTCGCCAAGCACCTGGGGCGTCAAACGCTCCATCCGGATGTCGAGCAGGTTCACGAACGCACGGTTCTCCTGGTGACCGATGTTCCCCTCGTAGAGGATCCGGATCTGCAGACGACGGTCCGCCGCCTCGCGGGCGATCGCGGCGAGGGCCATCGCCGACGAGATCGCGTCGGGGTCGGGGTTGTTGTGGGTCACGATCCCGAGCGTCCCCTCCCACGACTCGAGCATCCGGAAGAGACGCTGGGCGATCCGGGTGACGTGCAGCCTGCGGATCTGGTGTACGGCCGCCTTGGCGACCACCTCCTGGGGATAGATCACGTACTCGGCTCCCGCCGCCTCGAGCGCGCTCTGCGAGAGCGGGTCCATCGCACGGGCGATCACCTCCGCCTCGGGGAAGCGCGCCTTGATCGCCTGAACCGCCGCCAGGTTGGAGTCCTTCTCGTTCGAGAGGACGAAGACCACCTTCGGGATACGGAGGGTGTCGAAGAGCGCCGGGTTGCGGATATCGCCGACGACCGCGTCGTAGTTCTGGTCCAGGAGATCCTTCACACGCTTCTCGTCCCGATCCACGACGAGTATCGAACGGGTCTCGTCCTCGAGTTCCTCGATCACGTTGTAGCCGATGGAACCGCACCCGAGCACCATGTACTCGACCTCCCCCTGCGGTTCCCGGATCTCGGCGTCAGCCATGTAGAGAGAGATGGATCGCATGGGCATATTAATATCCACCATCGGGCCGGAAGCACGGGAGTGCGTCATATTTATCTGGAATTACAACGAATTTAATGATACACAAAACACGGGCTTGTAGCTTAGTTCGGAAGAGCGACGGACTCTTAATCCGTAGGTCAAGGGTTCAAATCCCTTCAGGCCCGCTTTCAGACATCTTTTCCCTTCTCGCCCGGCGAGGGTTCAGACGGGCGATGAGCCGATCCGCGTGCAACTTTTCATGCCTGCCATCGGGCCTGTTCACACCCACTTTTGCCCATCCCTCGCGTCTGCAGGAGGGTGCCACCGGTACCATCCTTCGAATCCGGTGGACGGATGAGGTATAATCCGGGTTTGCCCCGGGCACCGCGGGGACATATCGTGGAGCGGGGTTCAAGTATCGAGGATCGCCGAACCGGGGCAGTATCGAACGCCGGTATCCGAGAGGATAATTTCAGTTTATATGAATAGATAATCGTATATACAATTATACAATTATCATGCATCCCCGGAAGAAGGGGATGGAGAGAAGAGATGCATTCAATGCTAAGACTGGTGATGGTGATGGTGGGCATCGCCCTTGTCACCGGCGCCGTCTCCGCAGCGGGAGATGCCCAGGTGATCAAGCTCGTCACCAAGAACATCCAGACGTGGGAACCGGTAGAAGGCGGCGCATTCGGCAGTCTCATGTACCAGGATGACCGCTTCGTCTTCACCGGACATCGCCTGGTCCCCGGCACGAGTTACACCCTGATCGGGTATAACGAGTCATCGTGGAGTGGAGACGAGACGATCCTCGGAACCGGAGTCGCCGACAGGAACGGGAACGTGAAGATCAAGGGCGGCGCGGTGACACTCACACCGTATGCATACACGACGGGCGAGTACGCGGGGCAGACGGGTGCCAAGGTGTGGCTCGTCCCGACTGCCTCGATGTCCGGCGCGAACCTGTTGTGGCAGAACCCCGAGACGTTCCTGTACGAGACCTCCCTGATCGTCTGATCAGACAGACCAACTTTTTTTTTACACGAGGGCCTCTTTCGGCCCTCCTGACAGGGAAGGCGCCGTCAACCGGGTGGACGACCCACCCAATGGCTCTTTTTGGTCCTGCTTTCCCTCCCGGACTACGGGTGCGACTTTTTTGGGGAACCACACGTGCGCCCCTGCAATCCCGCGTGCGCAGGAGTGATCCCGGTCCTGAGCCTACTCCCGGCGGGCCTCTCGAGCGGCGCAGGCACGCATCCCGAGCAAAGAGTGCCGTTGCGGATGGCGGTGAGGACGCGGGGGTGACGGTCCTGTTCTGTGTCCATGACGGGGTTGGGCGACGCCCGGTCGATCGAAGCGGTCCGACCGGTCTCCTCCCGCCCGACGCGCCGATCCAGGCTGGTACGCGCTCCTGTCCGCCGGCGCACGCAGAGTGACCCCCGCCCCGGGTCATGCAGACGGCTCGAATCTCCCGAACCGGACCGTCTCCCCGGTACCTGCACCCGGGGAGAGTTGTGCGAGCCTCTTGGGGATCGCCTGGATGTAACCGGGACGGAGCATGGCGGCAGGATACCCCTCGCGGACGACGTTCCTGCGGACATGGCGCGTCAGGAGGCGGTGGACGATCGGCAACCCGGCGGTATCGGGGCGGACGGGTTGGAAAATCCCCGAGCACCCCGGATCGGCGACGACCACCCCGGAGGGAGACTCCCGGTCCTCGAAGACGGCGCGGAACCCGAGGACCGTGTCGGTCGCCTCCGGCATCGGGGCGATCCGCTTATCGGGACCGATGATCATCCCACACGCTCCATCCGGTTGCCATGACCCCGAAAGAGATACCGCTTCGGATCGGACCCGGGCGTGCCGCACCAGGCGGATGCGCCGGAGAGCCCGGGGGGTACGCGGGTTCTACAGGGATGAAAAGGAATGCAACAGGAGAAATATTTATATTCGCATGGGACCATCCCTCCGCGGAGCAGACCACCAGAGTCATGACGCCCGTTGATCCGGACCCGATCCGAACGCTGCAGGAAGCCGTCCTGCGCCGGTGCGAGGAGCGGATCGCACGGGCGGGCCGGACTGCCGCCGGCTGTTACCACGAGGCCGCCCGGCGGACGGCGACCGGCGGATTCACCGGGGGGATGCGGGCCCGTTATGGGTTGTGATCGCGATGACGGACGAGAAGAGCCTGCTCGATCAGGTCCACGAGAAGGAGAGGGAACTGGCCATCCGGTTCGAGCGTGCCTGTGCCGAGGCCGATGCCGCGAGAGAGGCGGTGGTCCGGGAACGGCAGGGGAGGCTCGACCAGGCCGAACGGGAGGCACGGGAGGCCGTCGAGGCGCAGTGGCAGAGCGCAATGGCCATGATCGGTGTCGAGATCGAACGGATGCAACGCAACGCCGCCGAGCGCGAGAGAGAGTTCCGACGCCGGGTCGAGGCACGGATCCCGGATGCCGCGGCGGAACTGACGAGACTGGTCGCCCCCGGGGCATGAACGATGCTGCAGAAGATGGCGAGCGTCCTGGTGATCGGTCCGCTCGGTGAGGCCGAACAGATCGTCGATACGCTCTACCAGGAGGGTACCGTCCACCTGGTCGACCTGACCGAGGAGAGTCGGGCCCCGGAGAGTCGCCTTGCCCGGATCGACGAGGCGCCCGTGATCGAGCTCGACCAGCTCCTGCTGAAGGTGAACGGACTCATCACGCTCCTCCCGAAGGTGCAAGACGACGTGGAGGAGGTGGAGAGCACGGCGGGCGCGCTGCGGGGACGACCCCTCCGCGAGGTGCTCGACGAGGTGGGCGCCCGGATCGAGGGCCTGGACAACGAGACGGTCGAACGGACGAACCGGAAGGCCGACCTGGAGCTGACGGCGGTCACCCTGGAGCGGTACGCACGCATCCTTCGCCGTCTCCAGCCGATACAGGAGTCCCTGCAGGCGCTCGAGGGCTTCGAGATGTCCGTCCTCCTGCTGCAGAAGGAGTACGCCCACGTGCTCGACCAGGTCATGCCGGTGCTGCGCGAGATCACCCACGACCAGATCGAGTGCATGACCTCCGATCTCGACGATGAGACGATCGCCGCCGTCACCATCTTCAACAAGTGGTACTCCCGCGAGGTGCATGCCTTCCTCTTCTCGCAGAACGTGAACGAGGTCCGGTTACCCGAGGACCTCGCCACCCTGTCGATCGAGGAGGCCCTCGGTACCATCGAGCGACGACAGGAGGAGGGACGGGCGGAGATCCTCCGGATCGACGAGGAGTTGCGAGCGCTCGCCGAGCAGAGGCGCCCGGAGCTGCTGGGGATCCGGCGGGTGCTCGAGGAGCATCGCGACGAGCTCGCCGTCTATTCCAGCTTCGCCCACACCGACTACACCTTCGTCGCGAAGGGGTGGATCCCGAGACGGTCGGTTGCGCACGCGAGGGAGCGGCTCGAAGAGACATTCGGCGGAAGGGTGGTCCTGTACGAGCGGACTCCCACCCCCGAGGAGGTGAGGGAGGCGCCCACCTGTTTTGCAAACCCGGCATGGGCCCGCCCCTTCGAGTTCTTCGTCCGCCTCATGGGTCCCCCACGGTACCAGGAGGTCGACCCGATCCCCTTCATGGCGCTCTTCTTTCCGCTCTTCTTCGGGCTCATCGTGGCGGACATCGGGTACGGTCTTTTGATCCTCGCCATCTCCGCCTATCTCCGGAAGTCGGCAGGCGATCGTGACTGGCTGAAGGAGCTGTCGACGATCTTCATCATCTCCTCGCTCCCGACGATGTTCTTCGGGCTCCTCTTCGGGGAGTTCTTCGGCGACTTCGGGGAGTTGATGGGCTGGCTGCATCCGGTCACCTTTGCCGGGGTGACGTGGAACCGGATGGAGGCGATGATCCCGCTCCTCGTCCTCTCGATCGCGCTCGGGGCGGTCCACATCTTCCTGGGACTGGGAATCGGCGTGGCAAACGCAGTCGCCCAGCAGAACCGACGTCACCTCTGCGAGAAGTGCGGCATGATCGCGGTGATCCTGGGGTTCCTGCTTCTCATCCTCGCCCTGATCAGCATCGTCTCCCCCCAGCTTCTGCTACTGGGCGGCGTCCTGCTCCTCGCGGGCCTCCCCCTGCTCATCTACGGGGGCGGTGTCCAGGGTGCGGTCGAGATCATGGGCACCGTCGGCAACATCATGTCCTACGCCCGGATCATGGCGATCGGAATGGCGTCCGTGATGCTCGCCGTCGTGGCGAACGAGCTGGCCGGAGCGGTGGGTACGGCGCTCGTCGGAGGACTGGTGGCGGTGATACTCCACCTGATGAACCTGGTGATGGGCATGTTCAGCCCGTTCATCCAGTCCATCCGTCTGCACCTCGTTGAGTTCAACTCGAAGTTCTTCCAGGGCGGTGGGCGCCCGTACCGTCCCTTTGGATACCGCCCCGGAGGGTGAGCGGGAGAAAGGCGCCTCGGGGCCCACCTTTTACCATTGGTAATCTCCTGATTGATTTATTGTTTTGCGATAAGTTTTTATATTTTAAAATGGACTGTGCATCGGTGAATCTGAATGGCAGGGTGGGAGGTTCCAATTGGTGCCGCGATCGCCTTCAGTGCGGGGGCGATCGGCACTGCCTTTGCTCAATCGCGCATCGGGCCCGCTGGTGCTGGAACGATTGCCGAGAATCCTGAACTGATGGGACCGATGATCATTCTCCTCGCGATACCTGAGACCCTCGTCATCCTCGGTTTCGTCGTGGCGGCGATGATCATCTTCATGATCTGAGCCCGATCGGCACGGATAGAGAGAAGGGCTCCACGAGCCCGGGACACCGGGGGAGGGGACAGATGGCGTACGAAGAACTGATCGCATCGATGGAGAGGGATGCAGAGAGGCGCATCCAGGAGGTACGGCAGCAGGCAGAGGCGGCGATCAACGAGGAGCGGGAGTTCGTCCGCCGGCAGGCGGAGGAGTTGCGGCGACGGATCCAGAGAGAGGGCGAGGCACGGATAGAGGTGGAACGACACCAGCGACTCTACCGAGCCCGCGAGGAGGAGAGGGCCGCTTTCGCCCGCCTCCGGGGGGAGTACGAACGGCAGGTGATCGACGCCGCTGGGGAGAGACTGGCACAACTGCGCGGATCGGACAGGTATTCGTCGATCATGGAGCGCCTTCTTCTGGAAGCGGTGGCATCGCTCGGCGAGCCCGGGGGGCGGGTGCACGTCGATCCGAGGGACGAAGCCCTCGCTCTCGGGATCCTCGCCCGTTCCTTGCCCGGAGTGGAGCTGGTCGCTGACATCTCGACGATGGGCGGCGCAGTCGTCACGTCGTCCGATGACCGCATCCGGATCGACAACACCTTCGAGGCGCGCCTGGTCCGTGCCTCGGAGGACTTCCGGCGGGAGCTCGCCCGCCGCCTGTTCGGAGGGGAGTGATGGACCAGGGGTACATCAATGCACGGGTGCGGGGAATGTACCGGTACCTCATCGGCCCGGACGACCTCAGGGGCCTGTTGCTGAGACCGGACCTGGACTCGCTGATCGTGGATCTCCAGAAGACCCCCTACCGCCAGGAGCTCGAGACCGCCTGCCTCAGGGGAACAGGGATCACCTGCCTGGAGGCGGCACTGCGTTCGCACCTCGTGAAGACCTGCCGGAAGATCCTGAGGATGTTCGGCGACAGCGAGGAGTCGCGCTACGTCCGGATCTTCCTGAACCGCTGGGACGTCCACAACCTGAAGACGATCCTGCGCGGCAAGAACATCCACTCCCCCGCCAGCGAGATCCAGGAATGCCTGGTGCCGGCAGGGACGCTCGACGAGGCGACACTCCTGGAGCTGATCAACCAGGCGGATCTGCGGAACGTCATCGACCTGCTCGCCACCTGGAGGGTCGATTACGCACGGGCGTTGACCCCGCACATCGAGGAGTGGAGCCGGACGCGGGAGCTCCTGGTGCTCGAGCACGCGCTCGACAGGTACTACTTCGAGTACGCCCGGGATGCCGTGAGTGGAAAGAGTCCTGAATCAATCGCCCTTCGCGGACTGGTGGGGGTCGAGATCGACGTCACGAACCTCAAGACCGTGCTCACGTTCATCCGTGATCGTGTGAAGGTCGAGGAGGGCGATCGGTTCCTGCTGGAGGGGGGAGGGGCGCTCCAGAAGAAGGTCCTTCGGGAGATGATCACGGACGGCAATCTCCCGGTGGCGCTCAGACGACTCGAGGGGACCCCGTACGCCTTCCTCCAGCGGCGGTGCGAGGAGTCTGTGGCATGCGGACCCCATTCTCTCCTGATCAACGAGCTCGACCAGTACCTGTTGCGACAGGGAGCGTCCCTCTTCCGATCGGACCCCCTCAGTGTCACCGTGGTGATCGGCTATCTCTACCTGCTCATGACGGAGGTGACCAACCTGCGGATCATCGCCCGGTGCCGGGACGCGGGTCTCTCCGACGAGGAACTGGAGGCGGAACTGATCCATGTATAGGTTCGTCGTGCTGACCGAGCCCGATACGGCCGCCGGGTTCCGGATGGCCGGTGTCGAGACACTGGAGGCGACCTCTGCCGGCGAGGCGAGAGCACTCCTCGCCTCTCTTATGCAGGACAAGGAGACCGGGATCGTCGCGGTCAACGAGGACTTCATGCAGGACCTGGACGAACGGCTGTCGACCCGCATCCAGGAGTCCACCCGGCCGATCGTGATCCCGATCCCCGGGAGGTCGCGCCTGGGAGGGGGCATGACCGCGATAGAACAGCTGCTGCGCAGGGCGATCGGGTACAGCGTGGTGTTGAGGCGATAGAGATGCTCGAGGGAGAGGTGATCCGGGTCTCCGGGCCCGTGGTGCATGCAGGCGGCATGCGAGGGTCAAGGATGTACGACGTCGTCAGGGTCGGCGAGGAGGCGCTCACCGGGGAGGTGATCCGGCTCGACCAGGACGTCGCCGTCATCCAGGTCTACGAGGACACGACCGGTCTGAGGACCGGCGAGGTGGTCGAGAATACGGGGGAGCCCCTCCGCGTGGAGCTGGGGCCCGGGCTCCTCGCCTCGATCTTCGACGGGGTACAGCGCCCCCTTCGGCTGCTCGTCGAGAAGAGCGGGGACTTCATCTCCCGGGGGATCTCGGTTGTGGCCCTCGACCACACCAGACGGTGGGAGTTCGAGCCCTCGATCGGGGTCGGCGCCGTCGTCGGTCCGGGGGATATCCTCGGGACCGTCCGGGAGTTCGGCCTGGAGCACCGGGTGCTGGTGCCCCCGGAGACGGGCGGGACCGTCGAGGAGGTGAGGGAGGGGGCCCTCACCGTCGATGAGGCGGTGGTCCTCCTCGACGGGGACCGGCCGATCCGGATGGCTCAGGCCTGGCCCGTCCGGAAGGGACGGCCGTACCGCCGGAAGCTCGACCCCACGGTCCCGCTTCTCACGGGTCAGCGCGTCTTCGACACGCTCTTCCCGATCGCGAAAGGGGGAACCGCGATGATCCCCGGTGGGTTCGGAACCGGGAAGACCGTCTCGGAGCAGACCCTGGCCCGGTGGGCGGACGCCCACGTCGTGGTCTACATCGGGTGCGGTGAGCGGGGGAACGAGATGACCGACGTCCTGACGGAGTTTCCCGAACTGCTGGATCCGCGGACCGGGCGCCCGCTCCTCGAACGGACGATCATGATCGCAAACACCTCGAACATGCCGGTGGCGGCACGGGAGGCGTCCATCTATACCGGGATCACGATGGCGGAGTACTACCGGGACCAGGGGTACGACGTGGCACTCTTCGCCGACTCGACCTCGCGGTGGGGCGAGGCGCTCCGGGAGGTCTCCGGACGTCTCGAGGAGATGCCGGGGGAGGAGGGGTATCCTGCCTACCTGGCCGCCCGGCTCGCCGCGTTCTACGAACGGGCTGGCCGGACCTCCTGCCTGGGGGCCGACGAACGGTCCGGTTCGATCACGGTCGTGGGCGCCGTCTCGCCGCCTGGAGGGGACTTCTCCGAGCCGATCACCCAGAACACGCTCCGGATCGTCGGCACGTTCTGGGCACTCGACACGAACCTCGCCTACCGCCGCCACTTCCCCTCGGTCAGCTGGATCAAGTCCTACTCCCTCTACCTCGAGAGCCTCAGGGACTGGTTCTCGAGGACGGTCTCCGGTGACTGGGTCCGCCTGAGAGACCGGGCGATGTACCTCTTGCAGAAGGAGGCGGAGCTGCAGGAGATCGTGCAGCTCGTCGGGCCCGACGCCCTCCCTGAGGGCGAGAAGGCGATCCTGGAGATCACGCGGATGATCCGGGAGGACTTCCTCCAGCAGAGCGCGTACAGCGAGAGGGACGCCTTCTGTCCCGTCGAGAAGCAGTTCATGATGCTGAAGGCGATCCTCAGTTACTACGACGCCGCCGTCGCCGCGATGGGGCGGGGCGTCCCCCTCCGGCAGGTACTCGCCCTCCCGCAGAAGAACGAGATCGCCCGGATGAAGGAGCAGATGGATGCGACCGCGATCGGCGACCTGATCGGTTCGATCGAGGCGGCGGCATCGACCCTGGAGGTGGGGCGATGAGGTCCCTCGTCACACGGGAGTACCGGACGGTCACCTACGTCTCGGGCCCGCTGATCTTCATCGAGCGGCCCCATCGGATCTCCTATGGCGAGGTGGTCTCCATCACCCTCCCCGACGGGGAGCAGCGGACCGGGCAGGTGCTCGACATCTCCCGCGAGGTGGCGGTGGTGCAGGTCTACGAGGGGACGAGCCGGGTGGATGACCGGGACACCCGGGTGCGGTTCACGGGAGAGCCGCCCCGGATCGACGTCTCGATCGAGATGCTCGGCAGGGTCTTCGACGGACTGGGACGCCCCCGGGACGGAAAGCCACCCGTGCTTCCCGAGGAGCAGCCCGACATCGGAGGGATGCCGATCAACCCGTATGCCCGCGACAAGCCGGCAGACTTCGTCCAGACGGGGATCTCGGCGATCGACGGGCTGAACACCCTGGTCCGCGGCCAGAAGCTGCCGATCTTCTCGGGGGCCGGTCTGCCGGCGAACCGCCTCGCCGCCCAGATCACCCGCCAGAGCCGGGTCCTCGACGAGGAGGGGAACTTCGCCGTCGTCTTCGCCGCGATGGGGATCACCTGGCAGGAGGCCTCCTTCTTCATACAGGAGTTCGAGTCCACGGGAGCGCTGGAACGGGTGATCTTCTTTCTGAACCTGGCCGATGACCCGACGATCGAGCGGATCGCGACCCCCCGCTGTGCGCTCACCGCCGCGGAGCACCTGGCGTATACGCATAACCTGCACGTCCTGGTGATCATGACGGACATGACCAACTACTGCGAGGCCCTCCGCGAGATCTCGACCGCGCGCGAGGAGGTGCCGGGACGCAGGGGCTATCCCGGGTACATGTACACGGACCTCTCCTCACTGTACGAACGGGCCGGCCGGATCACGGGCCGGCGGGGATCGATCACGCAGGTGCCGATCCTGACCATGCCCGACGACGACATCACGCACCCGGTCCCGGACCTGACCGGGTACATCACCGAGGGGCAGATCGTCCTCTCCCGGGACCTGTTCCGCCGCGGGATCGACCCGCCGATCGATGTCCTCCCCTCGCTCTCGCGGCTGATGAGCCTCGGGATCGGCCCCGGAAAGACCCGCGAAGACCACCGTAACGTCTCCGACCAGGTCTACGCCTCGTACGCCTACGGGAGGGATCTCCGCAGGCTCGTCGCGATCGTGGGCGAGGAGGCGCTGTCGGACCTGGACCGGGCATACCTCACCTTCGCCGAGCAGTTCGAGAGCCGGTTCGTCTCGCAGCGGAACGAGAACCGGTCGATCGAGCAGACGCTCGGCATCGGGTGGGACCTCCTCGCCGGACTCCCGGTCGACGAGCTGAAGCGGATCAGGCCCGAGATGATCCAGCGGTACCATCCGGCCTTCCGGGAGGGGACCCCGTGACGACCGAACCGGTCAGGCCGACGCGGATGGAGCTGATCCGGAAGCGGGAGCAGATCCGGCTCGCCGAGCAGGGGCGGGACCTCCTCCGCGAGAAGATGGACGCCCTGGTGCGGGAGTTCTTCCGGGTGATGAACGAGGTCTCCGCCTCGCGGGAGCAGCTCGAGCAGAGCGCACGGATCGCCGACCGGTCGTTACTGATCGCCCAGGCGGTCGACGACCCCGTGACCCTGAAGTCCGCCTCGTTCGTGACGAAGCGCCGGGTCCTGCTCGACATCGACACGAGGAGTATCATGGGTGTCCCGATCCCGGTGATCGAGAAGAAGAGCCTGGGACTCTCCGTGCTCGAGCGCGGGTACAGCATCATCGGCACGAGCGGGCGCGTGGACGAGGTGGCAGAGAAGTTCGAGACCGAGGTCGACCTGATCATTGAGCTGGCCGAGACCGAGACCACCCTGCGCAGGATCGGGCACGAGATCCTGATGACGCGCCGGAGGGTGAACGCACTCGAACAGGTGATGATCCCCGCGCTCTACCGGGAGACGAAGTACATCAAGATTACGATCGAGGAGCGGGAACGGGAGGACCTCTTCCGGCTGAAGAAGGTGAAACGGATGATCGACCGGAAAAAGAGGCAGTCCCGGGGCGCCCGGGGGGGAGAACCTACACCCTCGGCGCCACAGATGTGAGGATCCGCACCACCTCGTCCCCCCGCCGCTGGACCGAGACGAGGTCGTCCCCCGACCAGCGTTCGGTGTTGAGGATCCGTCGAACGTCGTCGTAGCTGAAGTCGTGGAACGCGATCCGCTCCCACGTCCTGCCGTCGACAGAGGTCCAGGCCTGCCCGAGGAGCCGCTTGAGCGTCTCGATCTCCCGGCGATCGAACTCCGCCCACCGGGCTCCCAGGCGGGCCCGGATCTTCTCGAGTGCCTGCTCAGCGCTCTTCTCCTTCGTCAGCTGGTAGATCCGCTGACCGACCTCGGTCCGTGATACATCTGGCATGACCACCACCCCATGGGCGAGGTTCTATCTATCGTGCCCCTATATATCCTTTTAGATCCCATTGGTGGCCCCACCGGCCGGAGGACTCCTGTCAGGATGGGAGGGTGCTCCGGGAGGCTGGCGGGCCGTCACCCCCGATCCCGGGAAGGGCGGTGGTTTCGGCAGTGGCCCCGCCCCTGACTCCTGCTCCGGCCCGGTCATCGTGTCCCGCAGGACCACGAGAGGATGGGGGGCGGCGTCCCGCATGTCACCGGGGATGGAACCGAGGATCGACACGCAGATCGGGGGGCTCCCGGACTGCCGGCCGGAGATCCAGAAAACAACATCCCTTTATCCACCTCCAACACTGTTCGGCGAGGATCGGCGGGGCTCCATGGAGGAGGGGCGTCGGGACTATATCGTCGGAAGGCGACCTTTCACGCGTGCACCTCACCCGGGCACCGGTGGATCCGCCCCTGGTCACGCTGGTACTGGCGAACGGGATCACGCTCATCCTCGCCGTTCTCCAGCACTGGGAGCTCGGGACCGTCCTTCTCGTCTACTGGTGCCAGTCGGTGACGATCGGCCTCTTCACCTTCATCCGGATCCTGGGTCCGAGCACGCGGATAGAAGGCAGAGAGGACGGTGCACCCGTTCGGCGGTTCTTTCTTGCCGCCTTCTTCGCGTTCCACTTCGGGCTCTTCCATGCCGTCTACCTCGTCTTCATCCTCTCGTTTGCGCTCTTCGGGTTCTACGGCATCACGGACCCTGCAGGCATTCTCTTCGGGGCGGGGGTCTTCTTCGTCACCCACCTCTGCTCCTATCTCTGGTTCCGGACGCGGGAGACGCGCAGCCCGGATGAGCTCTTCATCGAGCCGTACCCCCGGATCGTGCCGATGCACCTGACGATCATCCTGGGTGGGATCGCGACCGCCCTCTTCCCCGGACCGGAGTCATACGCCCAGGACGCGATGGTCGTTGTCTTCCTGCTGCTCAAGACGGCGGCCGATCTCTGGGCCCACCGGCGTCAGCACGCACAGACACCGGACAGGGTAACCGACGATGGCGGGAGATGAGCGAGGTCCGCCCCGCCGCACCCCTCGCCTGAGGGAACGAAGAGGGTGGCGGGACGGAGATCGGGCCGGGCATCACGGTCAGGGACAGGGGTACCCCGGCCGGTGGCTGTCACAACCTTAATCAGGCTGGAGGACTATCCGCCATCCATATGCAGGACGAGTACACGCTCGGGACCCTGATCACCTGCGGTGTCGTCGTCTGCATCGTGCTCTTCGCCCTGGCCTTCGTCTCTCCCGTGCTCCCGGTCGCGTTCGCCACCTTCCTGCCGTACGCGGCGAACGCGACCGGGCCGGAGGAGGCCCCCACCTCCAGTCCGACCGCCCCGACCGCCCCGATCGCGTCATTCCGGTTGACAACACCGGTCCCGACTCCGGGAGACGACGTGCCTCAGGAGACGCCGGCGACCGCCGCGCCGGTACCGGGCCGGACGGCGACGTCCCGAACGACGATGCCGCCGGTCACCACGCGCTCGTCCGACCCGACGCCGTACCCCGTGATCACCGGGAACGTCCCCTCCTCCACCGGGACTTCCGGGAGCGGACCCTACGTCCCGGTGCCCTCGCCGACGACGGCGGGGACCGACCGGACGCTGACGGCGACGCCGACGACCCCCTCTCCATCCCCGTCGCGAACCCGGGAGACGGCCACGCCCGGCGGGGAGGGCGTCGCACCCGTCCGGACGACCGTCCCGACGACCGACGGGACGGCCGTGCCCACCCCAACCGTGACGAACATTCCGACGACCCCCACACCGGTCCGCACAGTGCCCGACCGGACGACGGGTCCCACCGCGACGTCCCCCACCGTCACGCAGCCCCCGACCACGACGAGCGTCACCACGACGAGCGTGGGACCCACCCGTACGACCGCGCCCCGGACCACCGTGCCCCTGCCGATCGGAGAACCCACCTCCCCGGAACCGGGCGATTCACCGACCGCAACACCCACGGTGACACAGGAGCCGACCGCAACACCCACGGTGACACAGGAGCCGACCACAACACCCACGGCGACACAGACGCCGGCCGGGACGCCCACCCCGTTCCCAACGGCGAACAGCCCGGCCCCCTCACCGACGGAGTTACCGGAGACGACGGTCGCTCCCGGCACGCCACAGACCGTCGTATCGCCGCCGTCCACGGAGAAAACGCCAGATAGCCCCTGAACCGATCGAATCCCGGAAGGGGGAGGGGCGACGGTGACGGGCCTCGACCGGTGAAGTGCGGGGTCCCGCCCGCTCCCACCGGTACCGCCCTACCAGGTCTCCCGCCGGATGCACTCGAAGTCGATGAAGCCCCGGTACGGGTCGGTCGAGACGAGTCGGACACGGACCCGGTCTCCCACCGAGAGGCCGGTCTCGCCGGCGGTCACCCGCCCTTCCGTCGGTGGAGAGACGATCCGGACCCAGGTCCCCTTTGGAGACGCGCCCGTGATCAGCCCCTCGAACTCTTCGCCGATCCGGTGCCCGAGGAGGACGGCAGCGGCGGCCTTTCGGACGAACCGTTCCACCTTCTTTGCCGCCTTCTCCCGGTCCGAGAGGTGCCCCGCGATCTCGTCCAGGTCGTGCGGGGTGTGGGGAGGGCGGGAGCGGGAGAGGACGGCCTTGACCGCCCGCTGGTTCACGATGTCGACGTACCTCCGGTTCGGCGCGGTCGCATGCGTGTAATCGGACAGGGCGAGGCCGAAGTGCCCCTCCGGCTCTCCACCCGGCGAGAGGCGGACGTACTCGCCCGGCCCCAGGAGCTTGATCACGGCGAGGGAGAGGTCGGGGAACCGTGCGGGATCGGCCCTCTGCCGTTCGTCGAGGAAGGCGGCGAGGGCCCGGACATCGGGCTCGGCGGGGAGGGAGAACCGGTGTCGTGCCGCCAGTTCGACGATCCCGTCCCAGTATTTGGGGACGCGGACCACGCGCTCGATCATCGGGACCCGTGCCGACTCCAGGAACGCGACCAGGGTCCGGTTCGCCCCGATCATCAGCTCCTCGATCAGGAACCGCGCCTCGTTCATCTCGACGGGCACGAGGTCCCGGACGGTCTCGCCCTCGAGGACCGGTTCGGCCTCGATCGTCTGAAGGTCGAGCGCGCCCGAGGCCCGCCGGTGCTCGCGCATCCTCCGTGTGGTCCGGTGCTGCAGGCGGACCTGCTCCTCGAGCCCGGGGACGCGGACGACCGCCTCGGGGACCGGGGACGTCCCCTCGAGCCAAGCACCGACCTCCTCGTAGACGAGTCTGGCGTGGTTCAGGACGCGGGACGGATAGACCGTCCTGCTCTCCGTGCTCCCGTCGGGGAGGACGTCGTACTCCATCACGATCGCCATGCGTTCCTCGCCGGGGAGCAGGGAGCTGATCCCCTTGCTGAGCCGGTCGGGGAGCATGGGGAACGTCTCGACGCCGGTGTAGACGGAGGTCCCGTTTCCGGCTGCATGCCGATCGGTCGCCGAACCGGGCGGGACGAACCGATCGACGTCCGCGATCGCGACCCGGACACGGACTCGCCCGTCCGGCCTCTCCTCGCAGTGCTCGAGCTGATCGAGGTCCTCCGAGTCCCAGTTGTCGATCGATGACCAGAGAAGGGAGGTCAGGTCCCGGGCCCGGAGGTGCAGCCCCGGAGGACTGCCGGGGTCGATCGCGTCCACCTCGGCGAGCACGGCACGGGAGAAACGGGGTTCGAAACCGTACTGCTCCATCGCCTTTCGGGCGATGGCACGCAGGTCGACGCGACGTGGTCCGTTCATGGTACCTGATAGAGCATCCCCGCGCCTAATAAGCCTCCCGCGATGTTGGATCCGGCATGGGAGGGTCGATCGGCCGCAGATGCCGGCATAGGGGAAGACACCTCAGCTGAAGAGCGCGTCAAGGGCCCGGAGCTGCCTGCGGACGTCGAGCCCCTGCGGGCACCGTTCCTCGCACGTCCCGCAACCCGTGCAGCCCGATGCACCGCCCCCGTGCCGGGAGAGGATCCGGTACCCCGACCGGGAGGCGACCGGATCGCCGAACAGGACGGCATCATCAAAGAGTTCGAGACACCGGGGGACGTCAACGCCCGACGGGCACGGGCGGCAATACCCGCACCGGGTGCAGCCATTCGCACTCCGGGCACGGTAGAGGGCGCGGACCTCGTCAAAGACCGCGAGGTCCCGCGGGGTGAGGGTACGGGGCCGGGCGCGTTCGGCGGAGGCAACGTTCTCCCGGAGCTGGTCGAGCGTGCTCATCCCGGAGAGCACCACGGTCACCTCGGGCTGGTCCCAGAGCCAGGAGAGCGCCCGCTCGGCGGGGGTGCGCACCGGCCCGGACCTCGCCCAGAGGTCGGCGGCACCGGGGATCGGGCGGGCGAGGGTACCCCCCCGGAGCGGCTCCATCACGACCACCCCGAGCCCCCGTTCCGAGGCGTACCGGACGGCCCGGCGCCCCCCGGGGGAATCAACGTCCACGTAATTGTACTGCACCTGCGCGAAGGTCCAGTCGTACGCGTCGACGATCGAACGGAAGGTGTCCAGGTCGTCGTGGAACGAGAAGGAGGCGTGCCGGATTCGGCCGTCCGCGAGCGCATCGTCGAGGAAGTCGAGCACGCCGAGCCGGCAGGCCCGTTCCCACCCGGCACGGTTCAGGCCGTGAAGGAGGTAGAAGTCGATCGCGTCGGTTCTGAGACGTGCTCTCTGCAGGTCCAGGAACCGGTCCATGTCGGGCCGGGATTGGACCGCCCATACCGGGAGTTTCGTGGCCAGCGAGACCCGTTCGCGGTATCCCCCGGCGAGGGCCTCACCCAGGAAGGGTTCGCTCTCCCCGTCGTGGTAGACCCAGGCCGTATCGATGTACGTCACGCCGAGGTCGACGGCGGAGCGCACCAGGGTGGTCGCCGTCGCCCGGTCGATCCGTCCATCGGGACCCAGGGGCAGGCGCATGGTGCCGAGCCCGAGGATGGAGAGGAGCCGATCGACCCCGCGCATGCAACGGTACTGCATCAGTCGGATGCTCCTTTCCGATCCCCGGGGCGCGACGGCGCCTGTTCCGGGGTCACGCCGTCCATACGTTCCGGTGCACCCTCTCCGGGCGGTACCGGGGCTCGGGCGGGGGATGGTCCGCGGGACGACCGAGGACGACGAACCCGACCGGGACGACGCCGTCGGGGAGGCGGCAGTGCCGGACGAACCCGGTCACCCGGTCCTCGAGCGGGTAGACCCCGGTCCAGACCGCGCCGAGACCGAGGGCATGGGCGGCAAGGAGGAGGTTCTCGATGGCGGCCGAACAGTCCTGGACCCAGAACCCCGGAAGGGCGAGGGTCCGCGTATCCGCACAGACCAGGATGCCGAGCGGTGCACCGCGCACCGCGCTAGCGTACGGGCTGAAGGAGGGGATCGCGTCGAGCATGGACCGGTCGTCGATCACGACGAACTGCCAGGGCTGCTCGTTCCCGGCGGATGGAGCCTGCATCGCCGCCTCGAGCAGGGAGCGGAGCGTGGACTCGTCGACCGGGTCCGGCAGGAAGCGCCGCACGCTCCGACGGGTACGGATGGCATCGAGGGTCTCCATACCAGGTAGAGTGCGTGGGACGGGTATGAATCCATCGCCCGCCGGAGGGGTACGTGTCGGCCTACCGCTGCTCGCCCTTGAGCCGGCGGTACTCCCGTTCCGCCATCCGCTCGGTATAGGCCTTCCCGTGGAACGCACCCACGAAGTGCATCACAAGCCCGATCCCCCACCCGAAGGTCACGACGATGAACCAGGGAAAGGACCCCGGCCCCGAGGTGGTGAACCAGAGCGCGGCCAGAAAGAGGTTCACACCTGCATAGGCGGCCAGGTGCATGTAGAAACCAACCTTGTCGTCCGCGGTCTCGCGTGCGATCTGCCGGAGTTCTTCATCAGTCGGCATGCCGTTCGCCGCTGTCACATCGGAACCCCCTGAGATAAACGTTTCTTTTCCGTCCCAAAGAACCGCTCCGGAGACGACCTCCGGGCTCGTAACGGCGCCTCTGGCGGCCCGAGCCCCGTTCACGAGCCGCCGTACGACCGGATGTGCGTCCACGCACGGTGGTCCGGACCGAACCGTTCGTCCGCTTCGTCGTAGATGGCGGGATCCTCCCGGCGGTGGTGGTGGCGGTCCTCGCCGACCGGGCAGACACGGATGCAGAGGCCGCACGGGGAGATGTGCCGTCGGTAGAGCGTCTCGGCCCGGGCGGCGCATGCGCCCTTATCGGTGAGCCCTTCGGGGTAGTCCAGCGGCTCCAGGGCGCCGACGGGGCAGGCCTCGACGCACCGCATGCACCGGATGCAGAGGGGATCCGTCATCACCGGGTCGGCAGGCATCTCCGCCGTCGTGAGGATCGAGGCGAACCGGACCCTGGGCCCGAACTCCCGGGTCAGGAGCGTGTTGTTGATCCCGAAGGTGCCGAGCCCCGCGAGGTACGCCGCGTGCCGGTGCGAGAAGAATGCGATCGGCTGCCGGAGCAGGACGCCGATCGAACCGTACCCGTCCCGGGGAACGGGGACCGCCGGATGGCCCCGCGCGTTGAGATCGGCGGCGATCCGGTATGCATGCTGGTCGAGCAGGGCGTTAAGGGTCCCGTAGTGCTCGTGGTACCAGATCGAGGGGGCGGAATCGATCACCGGGAGCAGGACGGGGAGCCCGATCACGATCACGGTTCGAGTCCCGGGAAAGACCGCGGCGGGACGGAAGGGCTCCGGGACCCACGGTTCGAACGGCGCGGCATCCCAGCGTTCGGCCGGCGCAAAACCGAAAAGGGGGATCTCCAGGGCCCGGCACTTCTCCTCGACAGCCCGGCGCAGTTCTGCATCCATATGAGGTTGGTAATTGGAGAGGGGGAATAAATAGTGACCGCAAAGAAAGGTGTTCCGGCGAGTCGTCCCGCCGGCAGCGGTCATCTGCTCCTCAGTGTGAGCCGGTCCACGTCAGGGTTGCCGACCATGCACCGGTCCCCCAGACCTCCAGGTGGTACTGGTCCGGGCGGGTGATCAATACCGTGGACCCGCCGGGGTTCGGACCGGCGACCGTCGTGGAGAGTGTCGCGCCCGAGGAGTCCCGGAGATAGGCCATCGTCAGCTGGTCGGCGCTGAGCCGGACGGAGACCGTCCCGGGGGAGAGGTTGACTGCGGGCATGACCCCGCCGCTGTTCCCCGCGTAGCTCAGAGTGACGGTCGCCGGCGACGGCAGGGCGGGAGAGATCGTCCCCGGGGAGGTTACGGTCGGGGTGGGGGTGATGATCCGGGCCTTCCACCCATCGCTGACGTTCGCTGCGCCGATCCCGATCAGGAAGTCGCCGTCCCGTGGGACGGTAACCGAGAACGTACCTCCGGGCGGCGATACGACCGAGAGGCCGAGGAGCACCCCGAGCGGGTCCGCCAGGACCACCGCCGTCGTCCCCGGGGACTCAACAACGACCGAAGCGGGGCCAGCGGGGAGGGGGACGTACCCCGGGGACCAGTTCCCCCAGCCCTCCCAGGCGAGCGGACCGACCGGGTAGCCGAATCCCCCGGCACGGGGCGTCGGGTACTCCGGGGTGCGGGGGACGGGGGTCGTCACCGGCCCCCCACGGACGCTCGAGTACAGGCCGGACCCCAGGTGCCCGCCGGGACTCCGCCCCCCGCTGCCGCCGCCGCTCCCCTCCAGGTTCTGGATGTACCGGGACAGGGTCCCGTTCGGTACCGGAGTGACGGTGGCGGTCGTGCTGTTATTCGCCCGGAGCGATGGTGTTGGTCGGGCACCGACCGACTGGTTGATCGGCATGGGCGTCCGTTCGGCGCTGAGGTTCGCATTGAGATGGGCCGCCGTGGGAGAGACGAGGGCGGCGGCACCGGCCCGTGCGGCATCCGCCGCAGGGGATGCAGGTGTCGGTTCACCGGGGAGAATGCCGAGGAGGAGGGCCGCCACCAGGACGGCGAGGAATACGGCAAGGATGGCAACGGCGATGAGCGCATACGTCCGCCAGGGTGCCCGCTTCTTCTCCTCGTCGAACGCGTACCGGCAGTAGATGCAGTACTGTGCCCCGGCGGGACTCGAGCGGCCGCACTCCGGGCAGACCAGGTCCGCGGGCGGGGACGGGGGGCTGTCAGGAGCGACCCCGGGTTCCGGTGCTGGGGGTTCGGGACCGGGATCTTCCCCGGGGATCGGTCCGGATATGGCACCCGGAACAGATTCCATCCGGGCCCCGCACTCGGGGCACCGCTCGAAGTCGCGAGGTACCGCTCCACCGCATGCCGGACACTCCCTCACGTTTCCAACTCCCGGGGGGGATGGGAACCCTCCGACCGACCGGAAATGGGGGGGACGGGGTTCATCGCGACACGGTCCGCCGGCTGAGCAGGCCGGCGAGGATGTTGCAGTTGCTCGTCGCGTCCGTGCCGAAGACCCCCGAGTTCCGCAGGCCCTCAAAGCACCCGATCGCCTCCGTCGCCTCGGCCCGGAAGGTCGGGGAATCCCCATCCGCGCTCGCCTGGTAGGCGAGGGCGGTATGCTCCCACCCACCGGCATAGGTGGCGAACTCGCCCATGTATGCCGCTTTCCCGTTTAGGATCGGGACGATCGCGGCCGTGTACGCGGACCCGTCGCCGAACGATGTCCCGGCGTACGAGACGCCCAGGAGCGTGCCCGTCGCCCGGGAGAAGAGCGACTGTGCGTTCCGGAACTGCTCGCCGGCGGACCGGAACGAGGAGGCGGCGGCGGCATAGTCGCCGGCATTCATCCGGACCCGGCCGGTGCTGTAGGTGTCGGAGCCGTCATACATCGCGAGCGCGGCGTCGGCGAGCGCGATGTATGCGCTCGAGACCGACCTCATCAGCGCCAGGTTGGCCGCATTCGACGGGTCGTTCACCCGGTTCGCCGTGGCAAGGCAGGTCGAGAACGAGGCCCGTGCCTGGGTGAGGTGACCGCGGATCTGGCCGAAGTCACTCGCGGCCCATGCTCTGCTCCATGCTGCATTGCCCGCCTCGTACGACGCGTACGCCTGGTCCATGGACGCGCCCCCCTGCGTCGGGGTGGGTGTGGGGGTTGGAGTGGGGGTTGGCATGGACGTGACCGTGGTCGTCGGGGTGACCGTCCCCGTCGGAGTCGGCGTGGTGGTTGCGGTCACCGTCGGCGTCTCCGTCACCGTCGGTGTCGGCTCCTCCGTCGGTGTCGGCTCCTCCGTCGGGGGCAGGTCGCCCTTCTCCAGGTAGGAGGCGAGCGCCGCGTACCAGCGGTTCGCGATCTTCTTCTCCCCGCTCTCGTCGGGGTGGATGTAGCGGGGCGCCTGGTTGTCCGCGCGCCCGTCGTAACCGGAGTAGAGGTCGACGACCCGCACCGGGGAGGTCGCGGTCGAGACGCCGGCGGCCCATGAGGGGAGCCGGTTGTTGAACTCGATCAGGCCCGATGCCTGGTTCCGCTTCGAATCGCCGGTGGGGGGGAGTTTCCCGACGAAGATGACGATATGCGGGTTGCGGTTGCGGAGGGTCTTAACGAGCGCGTTCATGTTCTCGAACCGGGTCGCCATAGGGGTCTGGTGGAGGACGTCGTTCGTCCCGATCAGGACGAGCGCGATGTCCGGTGTATACCCCTGGAGCCAGGAGGAGAGCTTGCCGCCCGAACCGACGCCGTTCACGATCCCGCCGATCGTATACCCCCCATGCCCCTCGTTCGCCTTGTCGAAGCTGACAGGGAAGTTCGGAGCGGTCGAGGAGCCGACGAAGTCGACGTCGTATCCGTTCGAACGGAGTTTCTCCCAGAGCCAGTACCGGTAGGTGGGATGCATCCCTCCGTCGTCGGTCTTGAGCGACCCCTTGGTGAGCGAGTCTCCGAGCGGAACGATCCGGGTCGTCGCGTCCACGGCGCCCACGACGAGGAGGGCGAAGAGGAGAAGTACTGTGAGAACCAGCCAGGTTCGCGGTCGAAGTGAGAACATGTGGTTCATCGTACCACTGCACTATTCAATCACCCCGGGATCCCGATAAAACCTGTGGCATCGGGGAAAGCGGGCTGGGTTTCCCGGCGGTTGCCGGGGCGCTTTCATTTTTTTCTGAACGTTCGCTGCACCACCGTCACAGGGGGAGAGCGGCGGTTGTCCGGGGCCGGATATGCGGGTGGCCTGATGCCGGTTCATTGCCAGGCCCCAAATTTCTGGCTCGCCTGTCCTCTTTCATTCGACCACCACCGGGGCCAGGCGGACCCTCCTCCAACCTCGAATCGATGGGCCGTCTTCGTAAATGCACGGGCTTCGGGGCGATCTCCGAGCCGGAGCGTATGCATCGGTGGCCCTTCCGGGTCCATCCCCAAGAGCAGGACCGTGTCTCATCCGCCTGCGAACGGGCCCGGGGTTCACCGGGTTCCGGGCCCCCTCTGTTGGCAGCAAGAACCTGTTACACGTCCTGATAGTCGTTGATCCTGTCCATACTGTCAGGGTAGGTCTCGGTGAACCAGACGAGGAACCGGGTCAGGTCGATCTTGTCTCTGAGCAGTCGTTCGCGGTTTTGCCGCCACGTCTTCCTGCTCGACGGGTCCGTGATGAGTTCGACGGCAGTCCCGATCGCCGCATCGCTTTCGGCAACATTGCGCAGGAGGCCGTACTTCTGCTCCAGCTCGATGAAGTTGCCCATGTCGTTCTCGCCGACAAACGAGTTGCACCGGACCGCCGGGGTCCCGAGCAGGGCCGCCTCGGTCGACATCGTCTGGGAGTCGCCGACGAAAAGGCGGGCATAATACAGGACGTGATGGATCTTTTCGGGTGAAATCGCGATCCGGTACGGCTCGAGCCCGGAGGGGAGCGGAGACTCGGACGAGATGTAGACACGGGTGTGGCGTTCGAGCTCCCGAACCAGCCTGATCTTGTCCTCGAGCGAGAAACCCCGCCTGGCCACATCGTGAACAGCCTGCCAGGCGACGAAGCGGAGGAGGGCAAAAGACCCCTCGCTCTCTCCGATCTCGTCAAGCACGCCCGGGTCCGGTTCGAAGTACCTCGGGTGGAGGTAGGAGAGCTCGACGTAGCTCTCGAACCGCCGGTGGTTCGCTCCGAGGTCCTTTCGGAAACTGCTCGGCGTCAGCACCGCGTCCGCGAACGGGACATAGAGGAGGTGCTCGAAGGGGGACGGCTCGCTGTCGTCGAGCGCAATGTAGGGCCTGCGCATGAGCGTGGCGACATGCGCGGCCCTGATCGACCCGAACCCGACGAAGAGATCCGGCGCGAATCCCCGGACCGCCCGGTACATCCGGTAGTCGAGGCGGAGGAGGTTCAGTGCCTTCTGGGGGACGGTTGTGCCATAGCTCCCGAGCCGCCTGTATTCGAACCCGAGAAGATCCAGAAGTCGGTACGAGATCTCCTTCTCGCTCGCGGTGATCAGGACCTCGTGTCCCCTCTCCTGCATTTTCGCCACGAAGTGCTTGAAGTAATGGACGTGCGCCGGGTGATTGATATCGACAACGATTCTCATGGCGCACTCATGCTCCTCCGAAGACGGCCCTGAGTTCGGACCGGCTCGGATAGCTGATGAGGACGGCACGCTTTCGGCCGTGGTAGACGAAGAGGCTGCCGGCCGCGAGGGCAGAGGCGTTCCCGTCGTCATAACCAGCACGGAGGTCAGCGAGGCTTCCCGCACCACCGCATGCAATGACCGGGATCCCGACGGAGTCCGCGACCCTCCGTGTCAACTCCAGGTCATACCCCTGCATGGTACCGTCATGCTCGACAGAGGTGATAATGATCTCGCCTGCCCCGCGGGCCTCCAGCTCGACCGCGAGCGAGACAGGGTCCATCCCCGTACCGTTCGTCCCGCCGTGGGTGAAGACCTCGTACTCCCCACCGGGCCGCCGCCGGGCATCGATCGAGGCGATGATGCTCTGGCTCCCGAAGGCATCGCACGCCTCGGTCACGAGTCCGGGGTTCTCGACCGCCGCCGTGTTGAGGGCCACCTTTTCCACACCCACGCCAAAGAGCGCCCTGATGTCATCGACGGATCGGACCCCACCCCCGTAGGTGAGCGGCATCATGCACTCCCGCGAGATCCGTACCACCACGTCGAGCGGGATCCCGGTACGGGACAGGCGCCCGAAGAGCCCCCGGCGGGGGCGCGAGGCCTCGATGTTGAGAAAGATCAGCTCGTCTGCCTCCTTCTCATTGAAGATCCGGACCGCGTTGATCGGGTCGCCGAGGTACCGGGGGTTGTCGAACCCGATCGTCTTGACGAGTCCGTCCCCCTTCAGGAGGAGACAGGGAATCACCCGGGGACGAAACATACTAACACAGCCCTGCAAAGTTGCGCAGCACCCGAAGGCCGCTCCCGTGACTCCTCTCGATGTGGCACTGAATCCCCCAGATATTCGCCCGCCGCACCGCCGAGGGAAAGGTGTACCCGTACTCGGTGGTCCCGATCACGTGTCCCGGGTCGATCTCCGTGAGGTGATAGGAGTGGGCGAAATAGAAGAGATCCTCGCCCGTGATGCCGGTGAGGAGGGGATCCCCGTTCGCGCAGATTCCGTTCCAGCCCATGTGGGGGATCTTGATGCGGGATCCGATTGTCTCAAGGCGAAAGCGGATGGTCTCGGCGGGGAGCCATCCGAGCCCCTCAACCCCCCCCTCCTCGCTCCGCTCGCCGAAGATCTGCATTCCCAGGCAGATGCCGAGAATCGGGACTCCCTCATCAAGCACACGCTCCTCGAGCGCTGATACGAGCCCGGCCCGTTCCAGGTTGGCCATCCCCTTTCCGAAGGACCCGACCCCGGGCAGTACAAGCCCTGTAGCGGTCTGGATCTCCTCCCGTGTCGAGGTAACGATTGAAGGGACGCCGATACGGCGGAGGGCGTTCACGATGCTGCCCTGGTTGCCCATCCCGTACTCGATGACCGCGATCATGGTCTCGGAGCCACAGCGAGCCCGTCCATCGGCCATCACTCCCCCAGGTACTTCTCGTAGAATACGTGCGGCAGGAGGTTCAGGTTGCATGCGATCTTGATTGGAATTCTGCTCGCACGAATGAGCGAGTAGTAGCTCGGATAATCCTCGAAGGTCTTGACGGGCGCCCGCATGATCGCCTCGAACTCCTCATTCGAGAGGCCAAGCTTCGCGATGGTGTACTCGACGATCTCCTTGTTGTACGCGTAGGGGGTCTGCACAGCCGCGAGGGCCTGCGCTCGATCCATCTGGCCTGATCGGATCAGGGCTGAGTACTCGAGCTTGCGCTTGTCGATCCCGAACTTCGTCGGAAGGAGGAAGGACTGGAAGAACTCGGTGTAGACCGACTCGTGGTGGTGCCCCCCGTAGTAGCGCCACCCAAGCTCCTCCTCGAGGACGCGGTTGACGGTCTCGTGCTCGTACTCGATAAACTCGGGAACATTGATCACCTGTATTCGCCGGATGAACGTGTAATACAGGAGCTGGGTGAGGCTCATGATCGGGACGGTTGTGAGCCGCTTTGATCCGAACTGCTCGTGGACTGCGCGGATATATCGCCCATCCATGTAGGTCCACGTGATCGGGGCCACACCCTCAGTCCTGAACGAATGGCCGTTGAGGATGTAACGGACGCCATGCTTCGCTGCGACATCATAGAGGACCGACAGGATCGCATAATCGGTGGGGACCTCGGCATCCGATGTGGATGCCTTTAAAAAAGCGATCTGGAGGTCCTTGAACTCCTCCCAGTCGGCAACGTGGGTATAGAGATCAACATCGAGGGCCTCGGTTGCGTTCTTGATGTTGCTCACGCTGATGTCAGAGTTCCAGCCGTTGTCGAAGTGGACCGCGAGCGGTCGAAGTCCCATCCGAACCGCTGTGTACAGCGTGTAGGTGCTGTCGCGCCCCCCGCTAACGCCGACGATGCAGTCGTATTCACGGCCCTTCCCGTGGTGTTTCACCGTATCGATGAGCGCCTCGAACCGTTGCCGCCCTTCTGCATCGAGCGGGTGATTTTTTTCGAGCTCGTCATGGATCCGGCAGAACGTGCAGACGCCGTTGCTGTCGAATCGTATCTTGGGGACAGTCGTGTCCAGGATGCACCGCGTACAGACCCGTGGTACCGAGGACCCACTCATCGCCCATCCTCCACGCCAGGGTTATTCTGGAGCTGCCTTTCCGCCGGCGATGAGGTCAAACGCACATCCTCCACGCGCAGGCTGCTCGTACAATATCCATTCATTTAACAGTCCTGAGTGATAATTATTAAAGCTATCTGGAAAACCTATGCCAGCGGTCGAGTATGAAGATACACCCTCTTTCGAGCACCATCCGACCATGTCGATCCCCGTTTCGACCCCATGCGGCAATGTCAGTCTGCTCACACCCGGAGGACCGCATCGTCATTCGGTACCGGACATCCCGCCATGTCTCCTCCATCTCATGCAGGATGTTTTCGAGCATTCCTGAGTGAATGGAAAAGAAGGGCCCTGACCAGATTGTCACCATTCCTCTTTGTCATACAGTCTCTTTTCCACCCGTTCGATCAGTTCTTCAGGCAACGGCTTGTGAAGAATTCTCAGTGCCTCTTCCCGTTTCATGTACCCTTGCCGAACGAGGGAGGCAAGGTCAGAGGCGTAGGGGTGGATGTTGTATTTTTCGAGATGGTTCTTTATTGCATACGTATTCAGCAAACAATTTGACGAATTGCTGTCCATGAGATCCGGTTCAATCCACCCCAGGGCTCTGCATCTTTTTTTAAAATCTGGTTTGTGATATTCCCATACGAGAAAAGGATGAATCATTACAACCTCAGGCTGAGAAGAACCATCTCCGATCAGACCCTCATCAAGGAGATACGGTTTACGGTTGGTCACTCCCATCGTAGTCAATGATGCATCGAAAAGGTGTCTCATCCATGCCAACAGGGATCCTGTCAGAACGATGAAAGGGGCATCGGTTTGACCCGGTGAGAACGCGAAGACGACTGCAGGTGCCTGAGTCTTCATCGCCAGTTCAATTATTTTTTGTTTCAGGATTCCAATACAAGTATTACATATATCGCTCGCCCGGTGCATCGCAGATTCTGAATAAACATTTCTTGAAGATGCGGCCCGTACAAACGTGTTATTTAACTCCTGTTGATCCACCGCAAGGCGATAGTATGTACTATCCGTCAGATCGCAGAACATGCGTGCGTTCTTCAGTGCCGTTTCAGACAGGAATCCATTATCAAACTGAACCGCCAGAATATTCAGATGATAGTACTGTTCTTTCAGATGATACAGGGCGTACGAGGAGTCAATTCCACCGGAGAGGGCAACAATAACATCATATTCCCCACCTCTGTGGGGCAGGGAAAAAAAATTGTTCAGGATATCCGCATTTCTTCTGCGTTCATCCTCTCCGGGCGGGGTAAAACCTGTACAGAACTGACACCATCCAGTGTCCGGATCGATGGAGATCCCTGGCGTGTTTGAATCCAGAATGCATCTTTTACACGTGGTCATATCCATGGGACTCGGTCACCCTCACCCCCTGCTGTAATGCCATGACCGTTTGTTGTATACCGGTCATTGTATCAAAATTGTCCACAGTGATCATCTCCAGGGGGATTTCGATCTGATATTTTTTTTCCAAGAAATCAACCAGTTGAATCAGAATAATCGAATCAATCACCCCCATCTCCGATAAAGAGTCATATTCATTCAGCTGAATGTCCCCGGAAATAAAAATTTGTGTTTTTATAAATGATCGAATATCGTCAAGTAGATCACTCATGGGTTCATTCCTTTCAGGTATATGAGTTCTCATGTCAAACAAACAAATAAAATTATTCTAATAGAACGCAGATACCGATGAGAGCGTCCAATGAACAATGATATCAACCGCATCAGTATCATGGAGGAGATGCTTGCTGATCGTGAAGACTTAAAAAAAGATATATGCAATTTCATCCGGGACACCGTGCTCGTTCAATTACGGAAGAGTGGGATAATCATCGGCGTTTCTGGTGGGATCGATTCCGCCGTTGTCGCTGCACTCGCCGCTGAAGCACTTGGATCCGACCGGGTATTCGGACTGATTCTTCCTGAGAGAGAATCAGCCCCGATCAGCAGGCAGCTTGCATTGGATCTCTGTCATACACTCAATATTCCTCACAGGGAGATCCCGATTACTCCGATGCTTGAACAATTTGGTATTTATTCGGAGAAGGAATCGTTGATATGCGAGATTTTTCCGCAATACGACCCAGCGGTACATTCCACATCTCTCACCAGGCCATCCCTTCTGACAGATGAAAAGATACTCAATGTACCTTCACTGGAATTACTTGAAAATGACCGGATCATCTTTTCAAAAAGATTATCCACCTCTCAATTTTTCCACCTGCTCAGCCTGCAAAATGTCAAACAGCGGACGAGAATGATTGTCGAATACATGCATGCAGAGAGGATGAATTATGCTGTATGCGGGACTACAAATAAAACTGAATTACTACTCGGTTTTTTTGTGAAATATGGAGATGGGGGCGTCGATCTTGAACCTGTTGCCAGTTGTTATAAATCGCAGATATACGGACTTGCCGAATTGATCAACCTGGACAGAAGGATCATTGCACGAAAACCAAGTCCCGACACCTGGAGCCACGAAACATCAGACGAAGAAATGGCTTTGAGGTTACCATATCACATCATCGATACTATCCTCTTTGCGGAAGAGAGATCCATCCCGATTGAAACGATCCAGAACACTACAACAATGAGTATAACACAGATCGAGAGTGCAATCCAACACATCAATAATTTAAAAAAATCAGCACGAATGCTCCAATCCCCGGTGTATGGATGAAATTTCACGAGTTGGGTTTGTGCAGAAAAAGAATGTTGTGGAGGATACCAGTGCATGATCACCGTCAGGGAAGTCTCCGCAAGTGATCTCGATTCCTTATCAGATTTCCTGTCTGCCCAACCACCTTTCTCTCACACGACAAAAGACACCTGGATGCGTAGATTTCATACCTGGTGGGTTTCAAATCCGGTGAACAACGCCCGGTACCCGATGGGATGGGTACTGGTTGACAAGGAAAAAATTCTGGGATTCCTGGGGAATATCCCTCTGAAATTTTTAATGTATGGAAAAGAGAAGATTGCCGCCGCTGCAGTTGCCTGGTATGTTGACCCAACTGTACGGGGAATTTATAGTTTGAGACTGTTCGATGAATTCCTGCAACAACCTGGAGTCTCGATATTTCTTTTCAACTCCGATTCGGAAGCATTGATTCGACTCATATCCAGGTACGGGTTTAAGAAATATGTCCTTCCAAAATTTCAAAATAACTATTACCTTGTGTTGCAGAGGCGCAGGTTTCTGTTTCTTTTAAAGGAGTTGGGGGCGATAAAAAATATTCGCGATGCATTATTCCTTCGTGGTTCAGGTTCATTGATATGGAAAATTTTTCGGGGATTGGTATTTCAGGATGATATACAATTTTTGAGGGCGTTTCATACTGAGGAGTATTCATCGTCACTCTGTTCCTCGTGTGATGAGTCTTTTTCGAAGATATGGGAATCATCGAATGATCAATGTGACGTCATGATGATGCGTACCATCGAAACGCTACATTGGATCTATTTTTCATCAATCAGTCCATCCGAACGGATCGTACTCCAGTGCAGGAGGATACGGGACGATTCGCTGGTCGGATATATGGTTTTTGATATCAAGCGTCAGAAACCATCGGATACCGCGGTGATGAAACTGATGGACGTATGTCTTGAAAGATTCAATTCCGGTGTTGTGACTTCGTTGTTGCAGTGTGCAATCAGTACTGCAATCCAGAACCGCATACCGCTGTTGGAATTCTGGGCGTGGGATGAAAAATCAGAGGAATTTTTCAGGGATCGATTTTCAATAAGGAAAAAAGCTCAACATCACAATCTGATCAGGTTATCTGACACAGTACAGCAACAGGCCACCCCACCCGTCATCTGCACTTCGATCATCGATCCCCCCAGAGGTATCGATCATTTTTAACATCGACTCCACGGTCATGTCTGACAGTTTCCAGGTGGTGCAGGACAGTCTCGATCGGGACGCCGGCGATCATCGCTGCATGCGTCCCCACCTGAAAACTCCCGGCCTCCCGTTCAGCCTCCACCGTGCTTTCCCATGCATGGCAGGAGTTCACCGGGGGCGAAAGACGATTCGTAACTTCAGATATCAGAGATGCTCCGGTTGGTTCGCCTTCCGTTCTCGCTATCCCTCCTGATTGGAGGTATCAGGATCGCGGTCTCCTTTTCCCGGAAATCGTCATGCCCGGCGGCCCTGTTGAAACAGGTGGACCCGACACCTCGCTCCGGGCGGGAATCGGTTTCGAGAACCCCACCCTGATCCTCCTCTGCTCGGGATGGATCGCGGTCCTCGCCATGCTCGCAGATGGTGTCGTGGGGCCGCCTGAGGGGGGGGTGCCCGGCGGCGGAGGGGGGGAGATGGCTGATCCGTTCGCAGCAATCGAGGGCGTCTGCCTCTCACCCTTGCCGACCTGAAACTGGGCCTGGTTGCCGGCATCCTTCTTGGATCTATCACGGTGACCAGCTCTCCTCCCCCTGTCCATGTGATCTGCGGCATCGCCGGGATCCACCTGGTCATCCCGACCCTCGCCCTCGCTACCCTGGTCACAAATCTCCGTGATCGAGTTCCTGGCTACTTTGATCATGGTTGCAGTACCCTTCTTGGATCATGGTTGCAGTACCCTCCTTTCTATCGCGCGCACCATCTACCCGGGCCTGATTCGCCCTTCAGTGGCCGAGCTGGATACGGCGAATGGAACCGTACTCACCCATCCCTCCCGAAATCCTTCGATGCGTCCGAATACCAGAAGGCATTCTGTCTCTCTTCTCAGGGCTCCGCTTTGCGGCGGTGATCGCGAACAGCATCGCCGTGATGAGGGTCTCGATCAGAAGCAGAGGACTGGGATCGGTTGTGCTCGAGGCACTCTCGCGGTTCACTGTTATCCAATTCCTGCAGGGAGATTCCGGATTGGAGGCACCATGGTACACAGGGATGGATCAAAGACGGAATCACTCCCGTTCAACCGGACCTTCCTGCCCGCAAAGGGGCAGCACGGGCGCCGACAATCCCATGCACCTGGTGGAGAACAACGTTCCCGAGGGTGTTCATCCAAAACGATCGATCGAATGGGGAACCAGGGGAGAACGGTTGGTGTCGCAACTCACAACGATCGGATCGACATGTAGAACCCGGTCAGCAACGTCAACGGCCACTTTCTGATCGTGCCGAATAGAGACCATGTCATTCGTTCCGATTCACCGAAGAGTGCGCGTCCGGGGTGATCGACCCACCGGGGTAGAACGGAACAAACCGACAGAAAAGACCAAAGAATCGAGCGTTTCAGGAAAGGAAAGTGCTGCTATGGGGATTCGAACCCCAGTCGAAGGAGTGAGAGTCCTTCATGATTGGCCGGACTACACTATAGCAGCAGTTGCGTCCTTTATGTTACCCGGGCCGGAAGATAAAACTGTCTATCGTCGTTCCGGCCCGGTATAAAGGATCGGCGGGAGAGACGCACGACACCGTCATGGCGCATGACCAGTACCTTTAGTATCCGCCGGCACGAACGATAGGGGAGAACCTCCGCATGGCAAGCCTCGACGAGCAGATCCAGGAGCTGGAAGCCGAGCTCGGGCGGACGCCCTACAACAAGGCGACCTCGAAGCACATCGGCCGGATCAAGGCGAAGATCGCGAAGCTCCGGGACGAGGCGGTCAGCCGCGCGATGAAGTCGGCGGGAGGCGGCGAGGGCTTCACGGTCAGGAAGTCCGGTGACGCCACCGTCGTCCTGGTCGGGTTCCCGTCCGTCGGCAAGTCGACCCTCCTCAACAGGCTGACCGGGACGAACTCGGAGGTCGGTGCGTACGCCTTCACCACCCTCACGGTCGTGCCGGGTGCGCTCGAGCACAGGGGCGCGAAGATCCAGATCCTGGACATCCCGGGCCTGATCGCCGGCGCCGCGATGGGAAAGGGGCGGGGCAAGGAGGTGATCGGTGTCGTCCGGGGTGCGGACCTGATCATCGTCCTCGTCGACGTCTTCAACGGCGTCCACGTCGACGTCCTCCTGCGCGAGCTCTACGACGCGGGGATCCGGATCAACACCCCGAAACCGGACATCACGATCAAAAAGTCGGGTGCGGGCGGGGTCCAGGTCCACGCGGTCGGCGATCTGGACCTGGATCTCGACGAGATCCGCTCGATCCTGAACGAGAACAAGATCATGAACGCCGACGTGCTGATCCGCGGGAACGCGACCCAGGACGAACTGATCGACGCGATGATCGGCAACCGCGTCTACGTCCCCGCCTTCATCGCCGTCAACAAGGTGGACCTGGTCGACGAGGGGACGCAGCGGGAGATCGAGCGGGACCTGGTTGAACGGTTCGGAGACCGTCCGCTGATGATCTCCGCGCAGTCGGGCTACCACATGGAGGAGCTGAAGGACGAGATCTACGACCGCCTCGGGTTCATGCGGGTCTTTCTCAAGCCCGCAGGAGGGCCCGCGGACCTCGACGAGCCCCTGATCGTCCGCACCAGCGCGACCGTGGAGGACGTCTGCCGCAAGCTCCATCGCGACTTCGTCGACAAGTTCCGGTACGCCCGGGTCTGGGGCGGTTCCGTCAAGCACCCGGGCCAGCGGGTCGGCCTGCCCCACCGGCTCGTCGACGGGGACCTTTTGACGATCATCACGGCGCGGTGAGGGCTTCGATCACCCGCCCGAGGGGCGCGTCCGTCTTGATCGCGGTGCCCGAGTAGTGGGCGCGACTCGCCCGGTATCCCCGTTCTCCGAGCCGGTCGAGCACCGTTCCGACCGGGGGGGGTGAGGCCCCGACCCACTTCGCGAGCCGGTGGTAGTCGTAGTGGGTGGAGGTCGGGAGCTCGCCGGCGAGGGTGGCGAGCAGACGGTCGAGCGCCGTCCCCCGCTCGAGCCCGGCGGACGGCAGCATAGCCCGCATCCTCCCGATGGTCAGAGGGTCGTTCACCTCCCCGAGCCAGAGCGGGCCGATCGGGACGGTCGTCCCTTTGCACGCGGGACAGACCGACGGCACGGCAACGAGGCCCCTCTGCTCCGTCCGGCCCGGACACGAGGAGCACTGGTGGACGTACCCGATCCTCGCGAGGGTCTCGTCCGCCGCCACCACCCCCTGCCGGAGTCCGAGCTGCAGGCGGACGAAGTGCTCCCGGGCAAAGCAGCAGAGCGGGACGAGCCCCCGGTCGTACTTGACCAGCTCGCGGGCGACGAACCCGAGCAGGACCCGGAGGCCCACCTCCGCGTGGTACTCAGTGTTCATCGGCCGGGCAGCGTAGCGGCGCATCCCGGCCCGGAGGTGGGCGCCGCAGAGCGGTGCCGTGTCGGTGGCGGTCACGAAGAGGTACCGGACCGCCGAGCGGCAGGCGGCATCCAGAAACGGTGCCGGCGAGCCGAAGGGGTCGAGGTCGACCGCACCGAAGCGGCGCGTCGACATGAGCGCGTTCGCATCCGACAGCACGGTCTCGATCGGGAGACCGAGCCGCGCGGCGTTCATGGCGGCGAGACCGAGTGCCCGCCGACTCCGGTCGTTGATCGTGACCCGCAGACCGGTCTCGCCGGCGACGCGGAGACCGCGCAGGCCTGTTGCCCCCATCGCGTCCAGGTAGTCGTCGGGCCGCGCATCCGGCGGCAGGGCTGCCAGGAAGAGGACGGTCGCGTCGCGGTTGAGCGCCATCCGGGGGTTGTAGAAGACCGGCGCGGAGCCCGGCGGGAACTGGGCAGAGGGATCGGGGACGGGGACGAGGACCGTCGTCCTCCCCTCCGTGACGGAGACCAGGTCCATCCGGACCGGGGGATCGGTATCGCGCAAGCATTATACCTCTGACGGGAGACGTATTGAGGCATTGGGCGTGTGGCCTAGTCAGGATAGGGCGTCAGCCTCCTAAGTTGATGGTCGGGGGTTCAAATCCCTCCACGCCCGCTCCAGTCGTGCTGCCCGGATACCTCTCGATCCTCCGTCCCACGAACGCCGTGGTCTCGGGCCTGGTCGGACCGCTCGCCTACCTGATCGCGGGCGGCGAGCCCGGGCCGGTCCTTGCCTGGCTCTTTCTCTGCGTCTGTCTCGTGACCGGAGCGGGCAACACGGCAAACGACGTCTTCGACGCCGCGATCGACCGGGTAAACCGGCCCGATCGGCCGATCCCCTCGGGCCGGATCTCCGGGACGGGGGCCCTCCGGTATGCGGCCATTCTCTCGATCGCGGGATGCCTCGCCGCGACACCTGCCGGGGCGCTCCCCCTTCTCGTGGCGGTCGCAAACACCGCCCTCCTCTGGCTCTACGCGGCACGGCTCAAGCAGATCGCGCTCGCCGGCCACCTCGCGGTCGCCTACCTCTCCGGCTCGGTCTTCCTCTTCGGCGGAATCGCCGCGGGAACCGACCGCGTCGTCGTCGTGCTCCCGCTCGTCCTGATCACCTTCCTCGGCACGGTCTCCCGTGAGCTCCTGAAGGCGGCAGAGGACGTGGAGGGCGACCGCGAGGGCGGGGCGCGTACCTTCCCGGTCCGGTTCGGGATCCGGGCGACCGTCCGGCTCTCCCTCCTCTTCGCCCTCGCCGGGATCGCCGCCTCGCTCCTCCCGTACCCCTCGTGGGGCCTCCCCTACCTCGTCCTGATCGCCCCGGCAGATCTCCTGATCCTCGGAGGCGCCCTCCGGGCGGCCCGCTGCCTGACCGGGGGCTGCGTCCGGGACTGCCGGGCGGCGGCACTGCTCAAGGCGGGCATGTTCGTCGCGCTCCTCGCCTTCGCGGTCTCGGCACTGCTCGCACAACCCTGATAGCCTCTGAAGGCGAATATTCGGGACGCATGGGTCCGGCACGACTGAAACGGTCCGGTGATCTCTACATCGCCGAAAAAGGAGCGGTCTTCGACGGGAACCTGCGGGTGCCCGGAGACCTGGTCCTTCCTCCCGATTGCCATGTCTGGGGCGACCTCGTCGTGAACGGCCGGCTCGACCTCGGTCCGCATGGCACCGTGGGTGGACGGGTCTACTGTCGGGACGGGATGATCGGCCACCATGCGGTCATCCGCGGCCCGCTCACCGGCTCCGGGAAGATCACGGTCGCCGATGGTGCGCAGGTACAGGGGATCGAGACCACCGGGACGGTCGTGCTCCGCCCCGGGGTGCGCGTCGGCGACGTCCGGACTGCGGGCCTGATCCTGATCCACGGGCGGATCACGAGCGGTCTACTCGTCGGACGGCAGGTGAAGGTCTTCGGGAACGGATGACGGGGGGAGCCCGAGGAGGGCGACCTCGTAGAGCGTGTTCCAGTCGACAAGGGTCTCGACGCACCCGTCCTTCAGGCTCACGACGCCCATACCGACGAGCCCGAGACGGTCGGCCATCTCGAGCCCCTCCTTCACCTCGGCGAGGCAGCCGACCCCGATCAGCGCGTGAGGGCGGTACTTCTTCACCATCCGCTTGATGAACGATGAGCCGGGGACGATGAAGACCCGGTAGCCGAGCGCCTCGAGCACCCCGATCGCCTCCCCCACCGTGCACCGGCCGCACCGCTTGCACCGGAGCCCCTCGGGTGTCAGGTCCGCCGGGCACCGGGCGTTTCTGAGGCACTGGGGGAGGAAGATCGCCCGCTCTGCGACCGGCACCTCCGCAAAGGCCCGTGCGTTCATCGTGTTGCCGAGCGTGACGAAGAAGGAAAGCATCTCCTGGTCCTCGAGACCGACCGCCTTGAAGAGCGCCCGCATCAAGCCCTCGAGTGCCGTCAGCCCGGGCCGGAGAAGGTTCGGAAAGTAGAGACGTCCGGAACGGATCGAGAGGAGCGTCAGGACGAGCAGGACGAGCGCGACGGCGATCACCACGAGCGCGGCGATCACGGCCAGCTCGCCGATCAGGGTGAAGATCGGGGAGAGGTCGAGGGTCATGGGAAGAGGCGTGCGGGGTCATAGAAGACCCCGTTCTCGGTGATCACGGCGGTCACGAGGTCGAACGGGGTCAGGTCGAAGGCCGGGTTCCTGACCGGGACCCCGGCGGGCACGGTCCGGGTGCCGCCGAAGCAGGCGACCTCGTCCTCTCCCCGCTCCTCGATCTCGACGCGGGACGCGGGGAGGTCCGGGTCGAGCGTGGACGAGGGGGCGGCGACATAGAACGGGATCCCGTGGTGGCGGGCCGCGATCGCGTGCATGTAGGTCCCGACCTTGTTGAAGACCGCGTCCCGGCAGATCCGGTCGGCACCGACGATCACCGCGTCGATCCCCCCCTCGCGCATCAGGTGCGCGGCAGAGGAGTCCGGGCAGACGGTGACCGGGATCCCGTCCCGCCGGAGTTCGAACGCGGTAAGGCGCGCGCCCTGGAGGAGCGGGCGCGTCTCGCAGGCGATCACCCGCACGCGCTTGCCGGCCTCGACCGCCGACCGGACCACCCCGAGGGCGGTCCCCCATCCGACGCAGGCGAGCGCTCCCGCGTTGCAGTGGGTGAGCACGGTCGCGTCGTCGGAAAGGAGGGCGGCGCCGTGCGCCCCGAGGGCGCGGCAGGCCGAGAGGTCCTCCCCGGCGCACCGTTCGGCGGCCCCGAGGGTGCGCTCCCGCACCTCCTCCACGTCCCCCGCGTCCCCGATCGATCCGAGTGCCCGATCGACACCCCGGGCGAGGTTGACCGCGGTCGGACGCGCCGAACGGACCCGCAGGGAGGTCTCGTGCACCCGTGCGAGGTACTCTTCGAAGCCGGTGCCGCCGACCGTCCGGGCCGCGAGAGCGACGCCGTAGGCCCCCGCCACCCCGAGCGCGGGGGCCCCGCGGACGCGAAGGGCCCGTATCGCCTCGACGAGGTCGTCGACCGTCGGACAGGTGATCGCCCGGTACTGGACCGGGAGGAGGGTCTGGTCGACAAGACCGATACACGCCCGCCCGTAGTCCCACCAGATGGTGCGGTCCACGCCTATGTCACCCTGAAGGCGTCCAGGCAGGCCCGCACCGCCGCCGCCCCCGCCTGAGCGACCGAGTCCGGGATGTCCCGGGGGCCCAGGCCGGCACCCGCGAGGTAGATGCCACCCCGTCCCGCCTCGACGGCGTTGAAGAGGTCGTCCGCCGACCGGTAGAAGCCCGTCTCCTCCAGGTCGATCCCGACCACGTCCGCCAGCCCCTTCACCCCGGCGGAGGGCTGGAGACCGATGGAGAGGACGACCAGATCGGGCTCGAGCACGAGGATCTCCCCGGTGAAGGTGTCTTCCACCGGGAGTCGGAGCGGTCCCGTCGCGGACCGCTGGACCTCCCCGGGCAGCCCCCGGACGAAGCGGACGCCGAGTGCACGGGCGCGCTCGTAGTACTCCTCGTAGCCCTTCCCATGGGCCCGCACGTCCATGTAGCAGATCGCGACCTCGGTGCCGGGTGACTTTTCCCTGATCAGCTGTGCATTCTTGATCGCCTGCATGCAGCAGACGGCCGAGCACCAGGGACGGCCCTGCTGCATGTCGCGCGAGCCGACGCACTGGATGAAGACGACCGAGCGGGGCTTCTCCCCGTTCGAAAGGCGGCGGATCTCTCCACCGGTCGGACCCGAGGCGTTGATCAGCCGCTCGAGCTCCAGGCTGGTGATCACGTCCGGGTCCTCGCCGTACCGGTAGTGGGGCTTGCACCGCGGGTCGATCGGGTCGTACCCGGTCGTGAGCACGATCGCCGCCGCTTCGAGCGTCACCAGGCGGTCCTGGTCCTCCCGCCGGATCGCGTCGGGGCCGCAGACGTCGTAGCAGAGCCCGCACTCGATGCAGTGGACCGTGTCCCGCGTGACCACGTTCGGCACCGCCTGCGCGTGGGGCGTGTAGATCGCCTTCCGGACGCCGACGCCGGCATCGAACCGGTTGTAGACCTCGACCGGACAGACCTCGACGCAGTCACCGCAACCGGTGCACAGGGCCTCGTCGACGAAACGGGGGTGCTCGGTGATGGTGACCGAGAAACGACCGCGCTCCCCCTCCACCCGGGTCAGCTCGGAGAGGGTGTGGACGTGGATCCGGGGGTGGCGGGCGACCTCGACCATCCGGGGGGAGAGGATGCACATCGAGCAGTCGTTCGTCGGGAAGGTCTTGTCCAGCTGGGCCATCCGCCCCCCGATCGACGGCTCCCGCTCGACCAGGTGGACCTCCAGCCCGTGCTCTGCGATGTCCAGTGCGGCCTGGCAACCGGCGACCCCGCCGCCGACGACGACGACGCTAGGAGGCATCCCGGTACCGCCCCGCGAGCTCGACGTACGCCGCCGCGTTCTGCCGGATGTGTGCACGCTGCTCCGGCGTGGTCGCCTTGACCACCTTCCCGGGGACCCCGATCACGACCGAGCCGGGTGGGATCCGGGTCCCCTCCGTGACGAGAGCACCGGCCCCGATCAGGCTGTCCTCTCCGATCTCGGCCCCGTTCAGGACGATCGCCCCCATGCCGACGAGCACCCGGTCGCCGATCGTGCACCCGTGCAGGATCGCTCCGTGCCCGACCGAGACCTCCCGTCCGATCAGGACGGGGCGGCCCGCCGAGGTGTGGACGACACTGTTGTCCTGGACGTTCGAGTCGGACCCGATCGAGATCCGGTCCTTGTCCGCCCGGACCACTGCCCCGAACCAGATCCCGACACGGTCCCCCAGCGTGACGTCCCCGATCACCGTCGCGTTCGGGGCGACGAAGACCTCGGCACCGACCGTACCAGCATCCATATTACCGGAGAGGTGGAAACGCAAGGGGCATGAAGATTATGGTGGGGGGCACCTTCGACCCGCTCCACGACGGGCACCGGCGACTCCTCGCCCGTTCGTTCGAGCTCGCCGGCCCTGACGGGCGCGTGATCATCGGGCTGAGCTCGGACGAGTTCGCCGGGAACAAGAGCCACCCCGTCCAGCCGTACGCCGTCCGGAGGGCCGGGATCGAACGGTTCGTCCGCGAGAGCGGGTACGTCACACCGTACGAGATCGAGCCGCTCTTCGACCGGTTCGGCTCGGCGCTCGACCTCGACTTCGATGCGCTCGTCGTCTCGGAGGAGACCCTGCCGGTGGCGATCGAGATCAACCGGCTCCGCCGCGAGCGGCAGAAGAAGAAGGTCGACATCCACCAGATCACGTGCGTCCTGGCGGAGGACGGGCGGTGGATCTCCTCGACCCGGATCCACCGCGGCGAGATCGACGAGCACGGACGACTCACCGGCGGATAGGGGTTCGGCGGAGGTACGGGGAGGTCCGATCCGTCTGGTGGCCCCACCGGGGACGGCAGGCTACCCGACGGGCATCAGCCCGGGATGCCGCCCGGTGACGCTCCGTCCTCCACCCGCCTCGACGATGAAGGTATTCTCGGTGCCGACCATCCCGACACCGGCGATCCCCTTCTTGGGTTCGAGCGCGATCGTCATCCCCTCCTCGAGGGGCTCGTCGAATCCCCGGGCGATCACCGGACTCTCCGCGATCTCGAGACCGATCCCGTGACCCAGGAACTGCACGCACCGCGACCCGTAGCCCATGAAGTTCTCGAGGAACGTGGGCTCCAGGTCTGCCGTGACCGATTCGTAGATCGCGGAGGGGAGCGCCCCGGGCACGAGGAGGCGGGCGGCGGCGTCCTGGATCGCGACGCACCGCTCGTGGGCTGCGACGGCCTCTTTTGGCAGCTCCCCGGCGAAGACGTACGTCATCGTCTTGTCCGTGTGGTACCCGTCCGCCCCGCACCCGATGTCGACGAAGACGAGGTCCCCGTCCGAGAGGCGCCGCCTCCGGCTCCCGTACACAGGGACGGCGGGGGAGATGCCGGCGGTCCCCCCGGGACTGTCGAGGTACGTCGGGTAGATCGAGCTCTCGCCGAAACCGATCAGTCCCAGCACGATCTCGGACTCGGACATCCCGAAACGGACCACCCCGTGGTGTCCCTCCTCGATCATCAGGGAGTAGATCTCGGTCGTCAGTTCTGCCTCGGTCATGCCACGCCGGAGGCACTCCGGCACACGGTCCTCGAGGACGCGCCGATGGATCGCACCGGCCCGTTCGATCCGCGCACGCTCATACGGGCTCTTGACGGCACGGGCCCGGGCGACCACCCGGTCGAGCGCCCGCACGTCACGGAACGCGAGGTGCCTGCGGAGTCGCGCACAGGCGGCGATCGGGACCTGCTCGGTCTCCAGGTGCACCGTCTCCGGGGTCCGGGGGATCGACGCCACCGCGTCCCGGTAACTCCGCATCGGCCGGATCGCCGGAAAGAGAGACTCGTCCAGCGCCCGCTCGTAGCTCCTGCGGACCCAGAGACAGGCGTCGCCGTCGCGGGGGATGAGCAGCATCCCGTCCTGCATGGTACCGGTGAAGTAGAAGAGGTTGACCTTGCTGAGGATGACGGCGAGTTCCCAGTCCGGGTCCGCGTCCTCCAGCAGAAGCCGGAACCGGTGCAGACGGTGCCCGAGTTCGTCCGCCGGCACCTTTGAATCCATACAGATGATCTCGATGCACGACCTAAAATACCGTACTGACCGTTAGAGTGAGAAGGGGGCCGATCACGGGGGAGCAACGCCTCCCCCGGCGGTATCAGAGAATGTGCTCGGCGATCTCCTTCGAGATCAGCCAGTCGCAGTAATGGCAGCGCAGACCGTTCCTGACGACGATGAAACGCGAGCGGGCGGGCTCCGCCGTGTTCGTGATACAGCCCGGGTTCGGACAGCGGACCACGCCGAGCAGTTCACGCGGGTGCTCCACGCCCTTCTTCTCGACCACCGCGTATTCGCGGATGATGTTGATCGTCGCGTCCGGGGCGATGAGGGCGATCCGGTCGACCTCCTCCTTCCGAAGCTCGCGGTTCTCGATCTTGACGATGTCCTTCTTGCCGACGCGCCCCGAGGCGACGTTCGTCGCGACCGAGACCTCCTCGCTGGTCGTGCCCGTGATCCCCAGGATGCGAAGCACGTTCAGCGCCTGGCCCGCGGTGATGTGGTCGATCACGGTCCCATGCCGGATCGGGCTGATCAGGAGGCCCTCCGGTCCTTTCCGGGTCATGTCATCACCTCGCTCAGCATCGCCATCCTGACCGAGACCCCATGATGGGCCTGCTCGAAGTACTTCGCGTTCGGCAGGGCGTCGACACCGGGATCGATCTCGTCCAGGCGCGGAAGCGGGTGGAGCACGATCAGGTGGGGCCGGGCACGCAACACGAGGTCGGGGGTGATCCGGTACGACGAGGCGACGTCCAGGTAGCTGGCGGTGTCGGGGAACCGCTCCCGCTGTATCCGGGTCACGTAGAGGACGTCGAGGTCGTCGATCACCTCCTCCACCGCGGTGTGCTCCGTCACCGGGGTCCCGCTCCCGTTCAGCTCGTGGATGATCCCGGACGGCAGCTCGAGACCCTTCGGGGCGATCGCCGCGATCTCGGCCCCGTAGAGCGAGAGCGCGATCGCGAGGGAGTGGGTGGTCCGGCCGTACCGAAGGTCCCCCAGGAGACCGACCCGGAGCCCGTCGAGGGGCATCGACTTCCGGATCGTGTAGAGGTCGAGCAGCGTCTGCGACGGGTGCTGGCCCGCGCCGTCGCCTGCGTTGATCACCGGGACGGACGCGAACTCTGCGGCGAGGCGCGCAGCCCCCTCCTTCGGGTGCCGCAGCACGATCGCGTCGACGTAGCCGGAGACGACCCGGATCGTGTCGGCGAGCGTCTCGCCCTTCGCCACCGACGACGCCTCGACCGACCCCATGTTGAGCGAGACCCCGCCGAGTCGGGCCATCGCGGACTCGAACGACATCCGGGTCCGGGTGGAGGGCTCGAAGAAGAATAGGCCGAGGATCCGGCCTGAAAGGAGGTGCGGATCGAAGTGCCGCGCCTCGATCTCAGCCGCCCGGTCAAGGAGGCGGTCGATCTCGTCCCGCCTGAGATCCCTCACCGAGATGATGTGCCGCATACCTACCGCCTCGCGAAGGTGAGGTACCCCGTGTGGCAGACCCGGGTCGACGGGCGTGTCCCCCGTGCCGAGCGCGTCATCTCGCGCTCGATCAGCTCGATCGCACGCACCTCGTCGAAGAGTGGACGGGCTGCGTCGTGCACCGCCTGGAACTGCTCGATGAACGGGGTGTAGCAGGCGAGGTAACCACCCGGCACCAGGAGCCCGTGCGCGTGGACGACGTGCTCCTCCCTGCATTCCATGTCCAGGTGGACCACGTCGAACCGCCCCGACGCCTCCAGCAGGTCGCCCGCGATCACCGTAACGTTCGCGAGCCCGGCATCGCGCACGTTCTTCTCGGCGAGGGCGGCGAACTCCGGGCGCCGCTCGCGGGTCTCCACCTCCCCCGCGACGGAGCCGAAGAAGATCGCGGCGATCCCCGAGCCCGTCCCGGCGTCCAGGACCCGGTCACGCCGGTTCATCCCCGTGTTCGCGATGACGGCCCCGATCTCCTTCGGGTGCATCGGGGCCCCCGAGCGGCGGGCATGCGCGAAGAAGTCGGTGGGACGGGGCCTCCGGGCGGTGAGGTGACGGCCCAGGTGGGTCTCGACGACGCTCCCCTCGGCAAGGCCGACCAGCTCCCCGAGCTGGACCATCCCCAGGTCGGTCGAGAGGACACCCTCTCCCGCCCGGACGAAGAACTCGCGCCCGTTCCCGGCGAGGAGCACGCGATCGCCCGCCGCGAACACGGTGCTCACCCCCGTTCGGCGAGGGCGAGGATCGCCCCCGCGATGTCGCCGCCGGCAGCCTCGAGGGCCGCCCGGGCCTCCTCGGGCGAAACCCCGGCCTGTTCGCTCACGAGGGCGACATCCTCGTCGGGGATGATCGCGTCGGCCGGTTCGAACCGGGGTTCGCCACCGGAGATCTGGTAGGTCGTCACCCCCTGCATGGTCATCGCCACGACATCCGCCGGGCCGAAGACGTACCGGCCCCCGGGCGTGGTGATCACGATCGATGTGACGTTCTCGATCGGGGCGACCTCCATGCCCATCTTCTTCATCATCGCCTTCATCTGCTTGGGATTGATTCCGCCAGGTAACACGTTACTCCCTCCCGGATCTAACGTTGACCGCGACCCCATACATACATGCCGTCATCTCGTCCCCCGAGAGGATCGCCGTCCCGGTGGCGACGAACCGGTCGCCGGACGCGACGATGAGCACCTCGTCGCCGGCACGGATCTGGCCGTCCGCCTGGACCACGTGACGGGCCATCGCGTTCTTTCCGGCCGCAACGAACTCCTCGACCTCGTCGAGGATCACCACCCGGTACGAGGGCGGGGAGAGGACCGCGTGGAGGCGCCGCGCCCCCGCCGGCCCGAGGGTGAGCCGGCCGTCCTGGGCCCGGACCGTCGCGAGACGTTCGTTCCCGAGCATGATGTTCCGCACCCGCCCCGTGGTCGAGCGGGTGAAACCGACCTCGTCCGGGAAGAGCGCGGCGCCCACGCCACGACCGAACTGGAGGTCGGCGATCGTCCTGACCCGCTCATGCGAGCTGGTCTCGAAGCAGTTCGTTGACACGACTCACAAACACCTCCTCTGCCTCGCGGGGGATGAACGCACCGGCGGCGATCGGGTGCCCCCCGCCCCCCCCGCCGTACTCCCCCGACGCCGTCGTCAACACCGCCTGGAGGTCGACCCCCCGACGGACCGACCACTCGTTGGTGCGCATGCTCACCTTGGTGAGGGTCGGGTCCTCGGGGAGTGTGCACATGATCAGGATCGGCTTGCGCCAGTTCAGCTTTCCGAGCGCCATCCCGGCCCCGATCCCGATGATCGTGTCGGGGTAGCGGTCGCCGACGTGGAGGTACTGCAGGTGGGAGAGCTCGGTGACGCCCGTCTCCAGGATGTACTGGAGGAGCTCCCGGATGATCGTCCGGTGGTTGTTCAGCATGTACTCCGCCTCCCGGTAGACCTGGCCCCGGTTGCCACAGCAGACCGATGAGCCGATGCGGGGTTTTGCCCACCGTCCGCAGGCGTTCAGGAGGGTCGCGAACTCGGAGGCGTTCCGGAGCGGGCTCCGCTCTGCCTCGTCGACGAAGATGTATGACTCGGAGAAGAGGCGGTCCACGCCCTCTCCACCGTTCGCGAGGAGCTGCTGGACGAGGGCGCTGGTGATCGCCTTCTTCTCGTCCTGCTCGAGCTCCTCCCAGACGCGGTAGCGGCCGTCGCGGGTCTTCGGGGACACGCCGACCCGCTCGAGCAGACGCTCGGCGCCCCGGACGTCGTTCGTGATCCCGGGGATCCGGGGGTCGTCGTTGTACGAGAGGCAGACGTGGATCGGGCGGGTCGAGGTGCCGTAGCAGTTCAGGTCCTGTCTCACCAGCCGGACCGAACCGTGGGCGACCCCGTCCTGGACGATCTCCGCCGCGGGCCCGACGAGCCCGAGGGTCTCGCGTGCCATCATATCGCCGACGTTGCCGACGATCGCGACCTTCGCGAGGTCGATGTTCCCGGAGTCGAGCTCGCGGGCGACGAAGTAGGCGATCCCCGCCGCCGAGAGCCGGTTGAACCCGTGCGGCACCCCGTTCACCTGCCGGTACGGGACCTCGCACGGCTGGGAGACGTGGTGGTCGAGGATCAGGACCTCCTCCGGGTCGAGCCCGCGCTCCTCGAGCAGGTTCTGCTGACCGGCGCCGAGGTCGACGAAGACCTTGAGGGAGTCGTCCTCCGGGACGGTCTTCATGGTCAGGGGCTCGAGCTGGCGGACGAAGTGGGAGGTGACCGGGATCCCCGCGCGTGTGATCGCCACCCGCAGGATCGCCTCGCTCGAGATCCCGTCCGCGTCGATGTGGGAGATCACCGAGACCGACTCCGCAGCCCGGATCGTCTCGGCAGCGGACCGCACCTCCCTGGAAAAGCCCATACTGATGTATGAGTAACGCCCTGTAACAGGATAAGGGTGACCCATGAGGTTGATGGACTGCCGGGAGTTCGCGGAACGGGGACGGATCGGGGCGGCACGGATGCAGGCGGTCGATGCGAACGCGATCGCCCTCGGACTCTCGTCCCTCCAGATGATGGAGACGGCCGGTGCCGCCCTCGCACGGGCGGCGCTCGAGGAGGCGCCCGCCCGCGTGCTGGTGTTCGCCGGGGCGGGCAACAACGGCGGGGACGGGCTGGTCGCCGCCCGACATCTCGCGGGAGAGGTGGAGGTGGAGGTCGTCTCGGTCGCCGGGAGAGCGACCCCAGCGAACGCGGATCAGGCGGCACTCCTCGCCCGCGCGGGCGTGCCGGTCCGGGTGGTCGGTTGTGCCGCGGAGGCGGCGGCGCTCGGGCCGGAGCTCGGCAACGCGGACCTGGTGATCGACGCCCTGCTCGGGATCGGTGCGGTTCCGCCCCTCCGTGAACCGGTCGCCACGCTCGTCGGACTGGTGAACATCTCCTCCGCCCGGGTGATCGCGGCGGACGTACCGACCCCGGGATGCCGGGCAGACCGGGTGCTCGCCTTCCACCGGCCGAAGACGGACGGGGCCGAGACCGTGCCGATCGGGATCCCGCTCGAGGCGGAGATCTGCGCCGGGCCCGGGGACCTGCTCGCCCTGGCACGCCGCAGGAGGGACGCCCACAAGGGGGACGGGGGACGCGTCCTTGTGGTCGGAGGGGGGCCGTACCAGGGGGCACCGTACCTGGCCGGTCTCGCCGCGCTCCGGGCCGGTGCCGACGTCGTGCTGGTCGCCACGCCGGCCCCGCTCCCGTATCCCGACGTGATCACGATCCCGGTGGAGGGCGGGCCCGGGTGGGAGTCGCACCTCGACCGGCTCGCCGCCGAGGCGGAGCGGGCGGACGCGGTGGTGATGGGGAACGGCCTGGGGCCCGGGTCGGCCGGGATCGCCGCCCGTCTGGCCCCGTCCTGCCGGCGGGCGGTGGTGGACGCGGATGCGCTCCGCCCCCCCCTCCCGGTCGCCCCCGAGACGGTCTATACCCCCCACGCGGGCGAGTTCGCACGGGTCTTCGGACCGCTCCCGGCGGAGGGGCTGGCCGATCGCGCGCGGGCCGTGCGGCGTGCGGCCCGGGACGGGGTGGTGCTGTTGAAGGGGCCGGTCGACATCGTCTCGGACGGCGAGCGGGTCCGGTTCAACCGCACCGGCACCCCCGCGATGACCGTCGGCGGGACGGGCGACGTGCTCGCCGGAGTGGTCGGTGCACTCCTCTGCCGTCTTTCTCCGTTCGAGGCGGCCGTCGCCGGGGCGTATGCGACAGGCGTGGCGGGGGAGCAGGCGGCCCGGGGCCGTACCGCCGGCCTGCTCGCCTCCGACATGCTTACCCGGCTGCCGGGCGCACTCTATGGGGGGAGCCAGGATGCCTGAGTTCACGCATATCGACCGTGGGGCCGCCCGGATGGTCGACATCACGGCAAAGGACGAGGTCGCCCGGCGTGCGAGGGCGGCAGGGCGGATCCACCTCCGGCCGGAGACAGTGCGGGCGATCGCCGATGGGACCGTCGTGAAGGGAAACGTCCTCGCCACCGCCCGTGTGGCCGCCATCCTCGCTGTGAAGGAGACCTGGAGGACGATCCCGATGTGCCACCCGATCCCGATCGGGTCTGTCCGTGTCGACTTCGAGGTGCAGGAGGACGGGATCGAGGCGACGGTGGAGGTCGCCACCACGGGGCGGACGGGTGTGGAGATGGAGGCGCTCGTCGGGGTGTCGACCGCGCTCCTCACGGTCTGGGACATGGTGAAGTCGGCCGAGAAGGACGAGGGGGGCCAGTACCCGGTCACCCGGATCGATGCGATCCGGGTCGTGGAGAAGGTGAAGGGCGGCACCGGGGCGCAGGCTTAAGTCTCCCTGCACAGAAATATAAAGGCACCCGGGATTCGTCCCGTGCAAGGAATGTGGCGGTCGATCCGCTGAACCTCTGGTGATCGGAATGTCGAGATCAGTCTACAGTTATATCAGGGAGGCCTGGAAGAAGCCCGAGGAGACGGGCGTCTCGGCCCTCCTCTGGGAGCGCATGCAGCTGTGGCGGCGCGAGGGGACCGTGGTCCGCATCGCACGACCGACCAGGCTGGACCGCGCGCGGGCGCTCGGATACCGGGCGAAGCAGGGCGTCATCGTGGTCCGCGCGAAGGTCCGGCGGGGCGGGCGGCGGATGTCGCGGTACGTCCGGGGGCGCAGGACGGCGAACATGGGGATGCGCCGGAAGACCCCCGGCAAGTCGCTCCAGCGGATCGCCGAGGAGCGCGCCTCGCGCAGGTACCCGAACATGGAGGTCCTGAACTCCTACTGGGTCGGCCAGGACGGCCGCCAGAAGTGGTACGAGGTGATCCTCGTCGACGGTCACCACCCGGCGGTCCTCGCGGACCCGCACCTTGCCTGGATGGGCCGGGCAACCCAGCGTGGCCGCGCGGAGCGCGGCAAGACCAGCGCCGGACAGAAGGGGCGCGGTATGCGCCGCAAGGGACGCGGGACCGAGAAGAACCGGCCCTCGCTCCGCTCGCACGCGAACCGGGGCAAGTAACCCCCTCTTTTTATGCGGACCGATGCCCGCACCCTGATCGACGGTGACACGACCCCTCAGCGGATGGCACTCGAAGCGGGTGCGCTGGGCTTTGGAGCGATCGTCGCCGTCGGGGCGCCGGCAGGTTCGTTCGGCGGCGTGCGGGTGATCCCGGGGGTATCGATCAGCGCGCCCAACCCGAACCGGGCACTGGACGGGATCCGGAAGGCCCCACAAGGTGCCTTCGTCTCGCTCCGGCTCGGTGACGGTCCGTTCAACCGTGCTGCTGCCCTGCTGCCGGGGGTGCACGCCCTCTCGGGGGTCCACCTCTGCCCGAAACACGCCTTCGACCATGTCACCGCCCGCACGGCGGCAGAACGGGGTGTTGCGGTCGAGCTGCTGCTCGCCCCGCTCGTCCAGGAACGGGGGCCGGCCCGCCAGTCGGCCCTCCGCCGCTACGCCGACGTGCTCGTCCTCCACCACCGGTACGGTTTTCCGCTCGTGCTCGGTTCGGGGGCGCAGTCCTGCCTGGAACTCCGGGCACCGCGTGCGTTCGCCGCCCTCTGCGCGCTCTTCGGCCTGGACCAGGATGGGGTCGATGCCGCCCTCTCCGGCGTGGAGGGCCTCCTGGCCCCGAGGTCCCCCGTACGGGTGGTCGGATGAAGCCCCGTCCCCCGACGCTCCGCCAGAACCGTCGCTACCTGCTCGTCCGGACCGCCCCATCCTACGTCCGGCTCGAGGCAAAGCCGCTCTACCTCGCGATCGGCGAGGCGGTCACGGCCCTCTTCGGGGACCAGGGGGCGGCCCGGATCGACCAGGCCGTCGTCGCGGTGATGGCCGGGTACGTGGTGGTACGCTGCCGGCGCGGAGAGGAGGGGCGACTGACGGCGGCCCTTGCCACGGTAACCGGGGTCGCGGGACAGCGGGTCGCCCTCCACCCCCGGGCGGTATCGGGCACGATCCAGAGCCTTCGCACCCGGATCGCGCCGGTCCCGGAGCCAGTCGTCCTCGGCGGCGAGGGCAGCGAAACGGACCCGCGTCGCGTCCGGATCGGCGCGGCACGGGTGGATGTGATCGTGCATGATTATAAAGGGGAGAACGTAGTACACTTCGAGACCATTCATCCTGAGGACAGATAATGCAGCCACAATACCAGATGGGATACGACCGGGCGATCACCGTCTTCTCGCCCGACGGCCGGCTCTACCAGGTCGAATATGCCAGGGAGGCGGTCAAGCGCGGCACGACCGCGATCGGGATCAAGGGCAGGGACGGGGTCGTCCTGCTCGTCGACAAGCGCGTCAACTCCAACCTGCTGGAACCGAGCTCGATCGAGAAGATCTTCAGGATCGACGACCACATCGGGGTGGCCTCCTCCGGGCTCGTCGGTGATGCACGCGCGCTCGTCGACCGGGCCCGGATCGAGAGCCAGATCAACCGGGTCTCCTATGACGAGGAGATGGACGTGGAGATGCTCGCAAAGAGGCTCTGCGACCACATGCAGACCTACACGCAGTTCGGCGGGGCCCGTCCGTACGGGACGGCGCTCCTGATCGCAGGCCGCTCCGAGGGGCAGTTCCGGCTCTTCGAGACGGACCCCTCGGGGACGCTCCTCGAGTATAAGGCGACCGGGATCGGGATCGGCCGGAACGCGGTGATGAAGGTCTTCGAGGAGGAGTATCGCCCAGACCTCACGATCCGGGAGGCGATCCTGCTCGGGCTCAAGGCCCTCCACGCGGCGACCGAGGGGAAGTTCGACGTCAGCATGGTCGAGATCGGCGTGGTCACCGACGAGGTGCCCGCCTTCAGGAAGATGTCCCGGGAGGAGGTCGCCGGGTACGTCGACCTGATCGAGAGGGACACGGCGTAGGGGGGCCGATGATCCCCCTGGACCAGGCCGTCGTCGCGCGGCTCGAGAGCCACGGAGAGCGGTTCGAGCTCCTGGTCGACCCGGACCAGGCGAGCCGGTTCCGCCACGGCGAGGAGGTCGACCTGGAGGACGTCGTCGCCTCCCTCTTCGTCTTCGAGAACGCCTCGCGTGGGGAGCGTGCATCCGAGGAGGCGTTGAAGAAGGTCTTCCGGACGACCGTCTTCGAGGAGGTCGCACCCCAGATCATTAAAAAGGGCGAGATCCAGCTGACCGCCGACCAGCGGCGCCAGATGATCGCCGAGAAGAAAAGGCAGGTGGTCGCCTTCATCGCACGGAACGCGGTGAACCCCCAGACGGGCCTGCCGCACCCGCCGAAACGGATCGAGATGGCAATGGACGAGGCGCGGGTGGCGATCGACCCGACACGCCACCTCGACGTGCTCGTGAAGGATACGGTCAGGGCACTCCGGCCGATCCTCCCGATCCGGTTCGAGGAACTCCGCCTCGCGGTCCGCATTCCGGCCGACAACGCGGCGCGGGCCTACGCGGAGATCGCCGCCGCCGCGACGATCGAGGCGGAGGAGTGGCAAAAAGACGGGTCCTGGATCTGCGTGGTGCGGATCCCGGCCGGGATCCAGGACGACTTCTACGCGCTGGTGAACCGGCTCTCGAAGGGCGACGCCGACGTCAGGAAGCTCAAACAGATATATTAGGCCTGAGCGCCGATACATGAAGACTGCAATCCGAGGGTAGAGGACAATGGCACGTTCACAGAAGAAGCACAGGGCAAAGGGAAAGGTCACCGGGAGCGCCGGGCGTTTCGGGCCGCGCTACGGACGGTTCATCCGGAAGCGCGTCAACGAGATGGAGAAGCTGACGAACGCGCTCCACCGTTGTGAGCGCTGCGACACACTCGCCGTCCAGCGGAAGGGGACCGGGATCTGGACATGCCGCAAGTGCGGGTTCACGTTCGCGGGTGGCGCGTACGTACCGCAGACGCCCGTCCAGGCGGTCGCGATCCGGACGATCGAGAGGATGCTCAAGGAGGTATAACCTCTCCATGGCCGCCAGCTACAAATGCGCGCGGTGCAAGCACAGGGTCGAGATCGATGTCAACGTGCGCTGCCCGTACTGCGGGCACAGGATCCTCTTCAAGGAGCGAGGGGCCGGGATCAAAGAGCTGAAGGCTCGATGACCCTGGTCTCGACCTCGCGCAAGGCGGCGCCCGCGATCCGGGCGCTCGCGCGCGGGCTCGCGTTCGCCCTGGGGGGACGGTACCTGGCACGGGGCAAGACCGGCCTGCGCGAACTTGTCACCCTCGACCGCTCTCTCTTTCTCTTCATCCGCGAGGTGGACGGCCTCCGGCTCCGCATCTTCCAGGACGGGGAGCCCGGGCCCTGCTACCGGGTCGTCGCCCACGAGGAGCGCGTACGGTCCGGGCCCATCGACCGCCGGCTCCGTGCCTCGGACCGGGTCGGGGCGGAGCTCCCCCCCGGGCTCGGTGCGGAACCCCTCGACGATGGGTGGGACCTTGGATACGACGGGCCCCAGCGTCTCCGGTACCGCCTGCGGCTCGTTCCGGAGGAGGGGACGCCCGGTGTCGACGCCTGAGCGGCACGAGGCGGTCTTCCGGTTCCAGACGCCGCGGGCCGCCGCCCACCTCGAAGTGCTCGGACCGGAGCTCGCCGACGAGGAGGGGATGCGTTCGTCCGTGACGCTCCGGCTCGTCGACGCCGGCACCCTCGAGCTCGTGGTGACCGCCCCCGACATCCCATCGCTCCGCGCCGCCCTGAACATGTGGCTCCGGCTCGTCCGGGTGGCGGACGAGACGGCGCGCCTCGCCGGGGAATATGGGAACGGCGCCTGACGCTTCCCCGGGAGTCGACCCATGACAGAACCGGGAGCCTTTTTTTGAACCTGCACGATACCGTGCTTCATGTCATCCTTCAGGCGGTTTGTAAGGATTGCAGGGGCCGCACTTGCTGCGACGGCCCTTCTCCTGTACGTCGTCCTCCCCATCGGTTTCGCCGCGTACGCGTCTCTCCCCCATCCCGCCCGGGTGGGTCCGCCACCCGAGGGCTTCACGGAGGTCGAACTCATGACCGATGACGGAGTACCGCTGGCCGCCTGGTTCGCTCCCTCGAAGAACGGGGCCGCAATCGTCCTCATTCACGGCGCAACGGACTCCCGCGAGGGCGTCCGCGGTCATGCCGGGATGCTCCGCGATGCCGGCTTCGGAGTGCTCGCCCCCGACCTTCGCGGGCACGGAAAGAGCGGAGGACGGGGCAATGCCTTCGGGTGGGAGGGCACCCGGGACGTCCGCGCCGCCGTCGCCTATCTCGAGACCCAGGACGGGGTGCGCACGATCGGGGGACTCGGCCTATCGCTCGGCGGGGAGGTCCTCCTCGGGGCGCTGAACACGACACCCTCCCTCGTGGCAGTCGCCGCCGATGGGGCGACGCACCGGTGCACCGCCGATCTCCTGGCGGTCCCCGGCCGGGACGGCATCCTGCGGAGCGGAGTGACCCGTTTGATGTACGCCGCGACCGGGGTCTTCACGGGCGAAGAGCCGCCCGTCCCCATCGTGGAATCGATCGCCGGAGCACCGAACGCACGCCTCCTCCTGGTCGCCGCCGGAGAGGTGCCCGATGAGACCGCCTACGGCACCGCCTTCGTGGAGGCGGCGGGGCCGATGAGGGCCGAGCTCTGGACCGTGCCGGGCGCGTCGCATACCGGGGCATTCCGGCTGGACCCCGAGGGCTACCGGACGCGGGTGACGGGGTTCTTCCAGTCCGCCCTGCTCACCGGGAAGGTTTGAACGGCCCAGCGGACGGGTAAAAGGCACCGGGCCTGTGTTCCGACGTGCGCAGGGAGGGAAAAAGGGTTCAGGCCGTCCGGACCTGCGAGAGGGTCAGTTCCGCCAGCGCGTGGCTGAACGAGAGGACGAGCGAGTCATCGGTCTTGTTCACCACGTGCGTCGTCCGGAGTGCGTAGGTCGGAGTCGTGGTGTTGTCGAGGAGGGCTGCCGGGTTCTCGGCGAAGGCGAGCACCATCTCGTCCCCGATCGTCGCGTTCGCGAAGTCACCGCCGAGACTGTCGAACTGCTCGGCGGTGTAGTTCTGCTGCTCGGTCACGTTCGCATCGAGCCGGATCGTCTTCGTCCCACCCGGGTGCATCCCGACGACCCCCTTCGAGATCGCGTCGTACTCCTGGCCGAAGAGCGTGTAGTTCGCGCCACTGTTGGGCGCGACGATCGGGATCGTCTTCATGGTCCCGTTGAACGGGAGCCCCGCGTCGATCACGAGCGGGGAGACGAGGAAGACCGACCGGTTCTCCTTGATCGCGCTGGAATAGATGGTCTGGCTGGTGGTCAGGATCGGCCGGTTCTGGTCGTCGCGTATGGTGAGGTCGGTCAACACGACGGACCCGGTCTTCACCGTCTGGAACATGTTGAGCCAGCTCGTTCCCATCGAGGAGACGACCATCAGGACGACGAAGAGGACGCCGACCGAGACGAAGAGGACCTTCTTCCAGAGGGCCGTCCCCGGCTCTTCGGCCGGTTTCACCGGGCCCTTCCGCCTGGTGGATGGGTTCCGCCCGGCCTTCGGTCTGGGCTGATCTGTCATTTCGTATAGGTCGTTTGTCGGGCCTGATAAACATAGGGTTCGGGCCGTGCCGGATCCCGCGGGACGGAACCCGTAAGAGAGCCGGAGTCGACCGTACCGGTGGCATGAACGGGGTCGACGAGACGGGAATCGCGGCGAGGCTCACCGTCGTGGGACTCGTCTGGGGAGGTGCATACGTGGCGGGCCGTCTCGTCGCCGTCGAGATGACCCCCTTTGCCGCCGTCGCCGTACGGTCCCTTCTCGCCTCGCTCTGTCTCGGACTCGTCCTCGCCGCCGCACCGCGCGGCACCCGGACGGTGGCACGCGCCGACCTCCCGGCGATGGTCCTGCTCGGGCTCTCGGGTGTCTTCGGTTTCAACGTCCTCTTCTTTCTCGGTCTCGAGTCGACCGGGGCGGTGAACGGGACGTTGATCGGGGCGACGAACCCGGTCCTGACCGGACTGCTCGCCGGCATCCTCCTCCGCGAACGGATCGGACCCATCCGGTGGCTCGGCGTCGTCCTCTCATTCATCGGCGTCCTCGTCGTCGTCTCGAAA
>ENA-UOWE01000440-UOWE01000440.1-activated-sludge-metagenome-genome-assembly--contig:-NODE-440-length-60774-cov-18.567499_pt1 | contig 60774 bp, 47 predicted proteins | sample MGYA00249841_ERZ761562 | MGnify/ENA primary metagenome ERZ761562 (study PRJEB28883, sample SAMN05720200) | activated sludge metagenome | isolation source: Anaerobic digester | place: Japan...
CCCGGCCCCCGGGCCCTCCGAGGGAGGTGGTCGCCCGGGGGTGGTGGAGCGGGGCGCTGGCGGGGGATGCGGTTGTTGGGCGGGGTGGTGGAGCGGGGCGTTGGGTGGCGGGGGGCCCGGGGGCCGGTCCTCCGGACACGACGTCGCCCCGGGGGCGCTGCCCCCGGGGCGCGTCTGCGACCTCGGCGCGCGCGAGGGCATGGATGGCCCCCGCAAGGTCGCGCGCGCCTGCGGAGCGTCCTCCGGGCCCGGCCCCCGGGCCCCCCGAGGGAGGTGGTCGCCCGGGGGTGGTGGAGCGGGGCGCTGGTGGGGGATGCGGTCGCGGGGGGGCGGTGGAGCGGGATGTTGGGTGGCGGGGGGCCCGGGGGCCGGTCCTCCGGACACGACGTCGCCCCGGGGGCGCTGCCCCCGGGGCGCGTCTGCGACCTCGGCGCGCGCGAGGGGATCGAAGGCCCCCGCAAGGTCGCGCGCGCCTGCGGAGCGTCCTCCGGGCCCGGCCCCCGGGCCCCCCGAGGGAGGTGGGTGCCAGGGGGTGGTGAAGCGGGGCGCTGGCGGGGGATGCGGTCGGTGGAGGGCGGTGGAGCGAGGCGTTGGGTGGCGGGTGGCCCGGGGGCCGGTCCTCCGGGATCTGATCCCACTGCTACCTCCGTTTCCCTTCCTTCGGACGTCTGCACGCGCGGATGGTCCGGACACCTGGGCCGCTTGTGACGGGGTCGTTGACAGGGACGGGGCCTTCGCATAGGCTCCCGCGGGTTCCGCCACGAGGATCGGGTGAAGGACCTCGCCCCCCCTGACCCCCCCTGGACCGGTGATGGGGTGCTGCTGCTGGAAGATGGGACGGTCTTTCATGGGCTGCCCTTCGGGTGGCGCGGAGTCCGCCTCGGGGAGGCGGTCTTCAGCACCGCGATGGCAGGCTATCAGGAGGCCCTCACGGACCCGTCCTACTGCGGGCAGATCCTGGCCCTGACGGTCCCCCACGTGGGCAACTACGGGGTCAACCCCGACGATGTGGAGAGCCGCCGCATCCACCTGGCCGGGTTCGTGGTGGCCTCCCGACCGAGGCTCCACAGCAACTGGCGCGCCCAGGGGAGCCTGGAGGACTACCTCCGGGCCCAGGGGGTCCCGGGCCTGGAAGGGGTGGACACCCGGGCCCTGGTCCGGCGGCTCCGGAACCAGGGGACCATGAAGGCGGCCATCGCCACCGATGGGACGCCGCTGGCCACGCTCCAGAAGCGGCTCCGGGAATGGCCGGGCATCGACCACGAGGACCTGACCCGGCGGGTCACGGTGGAGACGCCGGTGGCCCTGCCCCTGGAGCCGGGAGAGGTGAGCCCGGTCCCCTGCCGGCGGACCACGCTCCGACTCCGGGTCGCGGCGATCGACTTCGGGATGAAGCGGAACATCGTCCGGAACCTGGTCTGGCGCGGCTGCCAGGTCACCTGCTTCCCGGCCTGGACCGACGCCCGGGAGGTCCTGGACCACGAGCCGGACGGGGTCTTCCTGTCCAATGGCCCCGGCAACCCGGCCCAGGTCTCGGCGGGCATCGCGACGGTCCGCCGCCTGCTCCAGCACGGGGACCTCCCGCTCTTCGGCATCTGCCTGGGACACCAGGTCCTGGGCCTGGCGATGGGGGCCCGGACCTTCAAACTGCCCTTCGGCCACCGGGGCACCAACCACCCGGTCCAGGACCTCCGGTCTGGCCGGGTCTGGATCACGAGCCAGAACCACGGGTTCGCGGTGGACCCGGACACGCTGCCGCCGGAGGTGGAGGTGACCCACCTCTCGCTCCATGACCGGACGCTCGAGGGCATGGCGATCCGGGGGCGACCGGTCTTCAGCGTGCAGTTCCACCCGGAGGCGAGCCCCGGTCCCCGGGACGCCCTGGTGCTCTTCGACCGGTTCGTCGAGGCGATGGAGGCCCGCCGTGCCCCGTGACCCCTCCTTGAAGACGGTGCTGGTGATCGGATCGGGCCCCATCGTGATCGGCCAGGCCTGCGAGTTCGACTACTCGGGCGTCCAGGCGGTCCGGGCCCTCAAGGAGGAGGGGCTCCGGGTCGTGCTGCTGAACCCGAACCCCGCCACGGTGATGACCGAGAAGGGGCTGTGCGACGCGACCTACCTGGAACCGCTGCGGCCCTGGGTGGTCCGGCGCATCCTGGAGCGGGAGCAGGTGGATGGGGTGCTGACCACGCTGGGGGGCCAGTCGGCCCTGAATCTGGCCGTGGAGTGCGAGGAACGGGGGATCTGGCAGGAGTTCGGGGTGCGGCTCCTCGGGGCCGAGGTGGCCTCGATCCGGATGGCCGAGGACCGGGAGGAGTTCCGCCGGGCGATGGAGTCCATCGGACTCCCGTGCAGCCGGGGGGGCCTGGTGCGGTCGGTGGAGGAGGGCCTGGCGCTGGCCCGGGACCTGGGCTACCCGGTGATCCTGCGCCCCTCCTTCACGCTGGGGGGCGAGGGGGGCGGCATCGCGGCGGACGAGGACGAGGCCCGGGCGATCCTGGAGATGGGGATCCGGGCGAGCCCCGTGGGCAGCGTCCAGGTCGAGGAGTCGCTGGTCGGCTGGAAGGAGTTCGAACTGGAGGTGATCCGGGACTCGGCCGACAACGGGATCATGGTCTGCAGCATCGAGAACGTGGACCCGATGGGCGTCCACACCGGCGACAGCATCACGGTGGCCCCGGCCCAGACCCTGACCGACAAGGAACTGCAGACGCTGCGGGACTGGGCGCTGCGGATCCTGCGACGGATCGGGGTCTCCTGCGGGGGGTCCAACGTCCAGTTCGCCCTGCACCCGGAGACGGGTCGCCTGATCGTGGTCGAGATGAACCCCCGGGTCAGCCGGTCCTCGGCACTGGCCTCGAAGGCCACGGGCTACCCCATCGCCCGGGTGGCGACCCTGCTGGCCCTGGGCTACACGCTGGACGAACTGCCGAACCGGATCACCCGGACCACCGTGGCGGCCTTCGAGCCGTCCCTGGACTACGTCTGCGTGAAGATGCCGCGGTGGGCCTTCGACAAGTTCCCGGGCGTCCCGGCGGTGCTGACCACCCGGATGCAGTCCATCGGAGAGGTGATGGCCCTGGGGCGGACCTTCGCCGAGGCCCTGGGCAAGGCGGTCCGGAGCCTGGAGACCCGGAATCCCCGGTTGCTGGGCCCCTGCGCCGCCTGGAGCGACGATCAGTTGTCCCGGGGACTCCGGGAGGCCACGCCGGACCGGCTGTTCCGGATCGTGGAGGCCTTCCGGCGGGGGTGGCCCCGGACGGCGATCCACCGGGCCACGGCCTGGGACCCGTGGTTCCTGGACCAGATCGCCCAGATGGTGGACGGCCTCACGGGGGTCGCCTCCTGCCGGGTAGGGATGCTGTCTCCGACCCTGATCCGGGAGGCGAAGGCCCTGGGCCTCTCGGACACGGAACTGGCCGAGGCGGCGGGGATCGCCGAGGAGGCCCTGGACCGGATGCGCCCGGACCCGGCCTTCCGAGGGGTGGACACCTGCGCCGGGGAGTTCGAGGCCCGGACCCCCTACTTCTACAGCACCTACGGGGTCGCCACCGAAGGGGAGGGGATCGGGGAGACGGGGGTGATCATCCTGGGGAGCGGCCCGAACCGCATCGGCCAGGGCCTGGAGTTCGACACCTGCTGCGTCTCGGCGGTCGAAGGCCTGCGGGACGAGGGCCTGCGGCCCATCCTCTACAACTGCAACCCCGAGACGGTCTCCACGGACTTCGACACGGCCGACCGGCTCTACTTCGAGCCCATCACCCACGAGGACGTGATGGCGGTCTGCCGCCGGGAGCGCCCCCGGGGCGTGATCGTGGGCCTGGGGGGCCAGACGCCCCTGAAGGTCGCGGCGGGTCTCGAGGAGTCGGGGGTCCCGATCCTGGGGACCTCCCCCCGGGGGATCGCCCTGACGGAGGACCGCCGTCTCTTCGCGGACCTCTGCCGGCGTCTGGGGGTGCGCATCCCGGAGAGCCGGACGGCCCGGAGCGCCGCCGAGGCCCTGGAGGCCGCCCGGGAACTGGGCTACCCGCTGATCCTGCGCCCGTCCTTCGTGCTGGGCGGCGAGGGGATGGCCATCGTCTTCCAGGAGCAGGAACTCCGGGAGCGGCTCGAGAAGGCGATGCGGGTCACCGAGGACTCGCCGCTGCTGCTGGACCGGTTCCTGGAGGATGCCCTGGAACTGGACCTGGACGTGCTGTGCGACGGACGGGACGCGGTCCCCTGCGGGATCCTGGAGCACGTGGAACCGGCGGGGGTCCACAGCGGGGACTCGATCCAGGTCTTCCCGCCCCAGCGGCTGCCGCCGGAGGAGGCGGACCGGATGGTCGGGATCGCCCGGCAGATGGCCCGGGAGGTCCGGGCCGTCGGGCTGATGAACCTCCAGTTCGCCCGGGCCGACGGGGACCTCTACCTGCTGGAGGTGAACCCCCGGGCCAGCCGGACCGTGCCCTTCCTCCACAAGGCCTCGGGGGCCCCGTGGGCCCGTCTGGCGGCGCGCCTGATGGCTGGCCGGACCCTGGCGGAGGTGGATCCCCCGGCCCCGGACCCTCGGGGGCGGGTCTTCGTGAAGGTGCCGGTCTTCCCGTTCCTGCGCCTGGGGGTGGACCCGATCCTGGGTCCCGAGATGCGGTCCACGGGCGAGGTCCTCGGGTCCGGGCCCACCTTCGGGCTGGCCCTGGCCAAGGGGCTCCGGGCGGCGGGCCAGCACCTGCCGGAGGACGCCCCGGTCTTCGTGAGCCTCAACGACCGGGACAAGGCCCGGGCGGGGGCCGGAGAACTGGCCCGGCAACTGAAGGACCTGGGACTGGTGGTCCACGCCACCGCTGGAACGGCGGCCTTCCTGGCCCGCTACGGCGTCGAGGCCCGACCGGTGGCCAAACTGGGCGAGGCCAACGGCACGCCCCGGCAGGACGCCATCGCATTGCTGCGCCGGGAGAAGGTCGGCCTGGTCCTCAACACCCCCGCCGGGGAGCGGGGGCGGTCCGACGCGGCGGCGATCCGGATGGCGGCCCTGAGCATGGGGGTCGCCTGCATCACGACGCTGGAGGGGGCCCTGGCGGCCCTGGAGGGCATCCGGGCCCTGCGCAGCGGATCCCTGGACGTCTGTCCCCTCTGAAACCTGCGGATCCCGATCCGACACGGTAGTGGCCTGCACCGGGGAGCGTTGTTGGTCCGACCCGATCAACTCCCGGCCCGGAGAGCGGAGGCGGTGGGATCCTCTTCGAAGGGGAGTCCACTTCGGAAGGTGGTCTCGGCGGCCTGGACCATTTCGGGGTCGTAGAGGACCCCGGACCCTCGGCGAATCTCCTCCAACGCCGCGTCGAGGCCCAGGGCCGGGCGGTAGGGCCGGTGGGAGGCCATCGCCTCCACCACGTCGGCGACCGCCAGGACCCGGGACTCTGGGAGGATCTGGTCGCCCTTCAGACCGTCGGGATAGCCGCTGCCGTCGAGACGCTCGTGGTGCTGCCGGACGATGAGCCCCACGGGGCCCGCAAAGTCCAACGGCGCGATGACCTCCCAGCCCGACACCGGGTGCTGGCGGATCAGGGCGAACTCGGCCGCGGAGAGGCGGGAGGGCTTCGCCAGGATCTCCGCAGGGACCTTCAGTTTGCCGAGGTCGTGGAGCAGGGCGGCGATCTTGAGGAACCGGAGGCGATCGGGGGGCCAGCCCAGGGCCGTGCCGAGGGCCATGGCCAGCCGGGTGACCCGCCGCTGGTGGCCCGCCGTATAGGGGTCCCGCAGTTCCATCGCCCGGGAGAAGGCCTCGACGGTGGCCTCGAGGATGCGATGGGTCTCGTCCAGGCGCTTCTGCAGGGCATCCATCAGGTCCCGGATCTCCCGGGTCCGAGTGGCGATCTGGACCTCCAGGTCTTGCAGATGGCGCCGCTGGGCCTCCTCAAGGCGCGCATTCTCTTTTCGGAGGCCGGCCCGCTCGGCGGCCTGGCGGACGACCCGGCGCAGGGTCTCCCCCCGGACCGGCTTGGGCAGGTAGTCGTGGGCCCCCTGCCGCAGGGCCTCGGTGGCCGTCTCGATGCTCGGCTGTCCGGTCAGCAGCACGACCGTGGCATGGGGACGCAGGCGGTGGGCCTCGGCGAGCAGGTCGATGCCGCTGGGTCCTGGCATCACGATGTCGGTCAGGATGACGTCCCAGTCCTCCTCCTGGAGGGCCTCCAGGGCCTCGGGGACATCCCGGGCCGTCCGCACCTGATGGCCGTCCTGGCCCAGCAGGATCGGGGTCGTCCGCCGGATGCCCTCTTCGTCATCGACCAGCAGCACCTTCGCCATCGGTCGCCTCCTCCAGGGGAAGGTCCAGCAGGAACGTGGTCCCCTCGCCAGGGGTCGATTCGAACCACAGCCTGCCGCCGTGATCCTCGGCAATCCGGCGACTGATCCACAACCCGAGGCCCGTGCCCCGGTCCCGTCCCTTCGAGGTGAAGAAGGGCTCGAACAGGTGCTCCCGGAGATCGTCGGGGATGCCGGGACCGTTGTCCCGGACCAGGAACCGGACCCCGGGGCGGCCCTGGACCGCGACCGCCTCGGACCGGCAGAGGACGTGCCGGGGGGTGTCGGGATTCCGACCCGGGTCCGTCAGGGCATCCCGGGCGTTGATCAGCAGGTTCAGCAGGACCTGGAGCACCTGGGAGGTCCGGCACCGGATCGCGGGCAGGTCCGGCATCACCTCGACCCGGACGGAGATCTTCTCCTTCTGGAGCATTGTTCGCACCAGGGCCAGGGCCCGCTCCCAGACCTGCTCCGGCCGGATGGTCGAGATGGCGTCGGTCCCCGGGCGGGCGATCCCCAGCAGGCTCCGGACGGTCTCGGCGATGCGTTGCGCCTCCCGGGCGATCTCGGGCACGAACTCCCGGACCGACCCGGCGTCCTCGGGACGCCCCTCCAGGACCTCGGCATAGTTCAGGATCGACTGGACCGGGTTGTTGATCTCGTGGGCCACCCCCGCGGCCAGCGTGCCGATGGCCTCCAGGCGCTGCTGCTGGGCGGCGACGGCCTCCATGCGCTGCCGCTCCCGCTCGGCCCGGTGGCGGTCGGTGACGTCCTCGACGACCAGCACGCACTCGTCGGGGGCCGTGCGGATCAGGGTCACCGCGACCCGCCGGGACTGGTCCAGGGGCCAGTCGTCCTCCAGGTGCACCGCGTGGTCCTGTCCGTGACAGGTTCCAACCCACCGGGACCAGGCCTCCCCGAGGACCTCCGAGGCGAGACGCCCCTCGAGGGCCTCCGGCGGCCGTCCCGCCAGCCGGGCCAGGGCGGGGTTCACGGCGGTCCATCGCGTCTGCCGGAAATCGCCAGGGCCGCCAGGGGCCTTTCGGCCGATGGCCACGCCCTGGGGGAGGCCTCGGAAGAACCGCTCGAACCGCTCCGAGACCTCCTGGACGGCCCGTTCCCGGGCCCGGCGCTCCGACTGGTCCCGGAAGACCAGCACGACGCCCAGGAGGGCCCCCTGGTCGTCCCGGAACGGGGCGCCGCTGTCGGCGATGGGTCGGGCGGTGCCGTCCCGGGCCACCAGTTCGGTGTGGTTCGCGAGGCCCACCACCTCGCCGGTGGCCAGCACCCGCGCCACCGGGTCCTCGGCCGGCTGGCCCGTCTCCTCGTTGCGGATCCGGAAGACCTCTCTCAGGGGACGACCCAGGGCCTCGGCCACCGTCCAGCCGGTCAAGGAGGCGGCGACGGGGTTGATGCGCCGGACCAGGCCCTCCCGGTCCGTGGCGATCACGCCGTCGCCGATCCCCTGGAGGATCGCCTCGGACTCCGACAGGGCCAGGCGCAGGGCCCGCTCCCGGGCCAGGTTGGCTGCCAGCCGCCGGGTCCGATACAGCCGGTGGATCCACAGGCCGAAGGCGACCACGAAGGCGACGGCCAGCAGGGCGATGGCCTCGATGGCCCGTCGGATCGGCGTCCAGGGCTCCAGGGCCTCGGTCCGGTCCATCTGGGCGATCAGGACCCAGGGCGTCTCCGGGATGGCGTGGACGTAAGCCAGCACCGGGATGCCTCGGTAGTCCGTGCCCTCCCAGGACCCTTCGGGCCCCGGTCCCGTGAGGCCCCCGGTGCGAGGGAACCGGGTCACAGGCATCCGGAGCGTGGCGGGAGGGATGTCCGGCCGGTGGCGCAGGGGCGACAGGAAGGTCACCTGGTCCCCCTGGCGCTCGATCAGCAGGATCTCGGCCGTCGCCGAGGGGGTCGGCCATCGCAGCAGATGGGGGAAGAGGATCTCTTCGGCATGGATCCGAGCCACCAGGAACCCCAGGACCTGACCCTCCGGATCCCGGATCGCCGTCGCGAACTCCAGGTGCACATGCCCGCATCGGTCGCACCGGTAGATGTCGCCACGGACCACCGCAGGCGACTCCCGGGCCCGGCGGACCAGGTCCGCGGTCTGGGGTGGGGGTGCAGGCCTGTCCCCGGAGGCCGAAAGGACCGGTCGGCCCTGGTCATCGAGGACCAGTATGTCCCGGAAGTCGGAGGTCTGCTGGAAGGCCTCCAGGTGATGCCGCACCAGGGAACGCCACGGCTCCAAGTCCCAGAGGGCGCCACGGACGATGAGGTCCGTCAGGCCGCTCTGGCCCTCCCGGTCCACGTCGCGGATCCGCCGACTGATCCAGCGGGAGAGGCCACCGGAGGCCAGTTCTGCGACATCGGCCAGGGTCTCTTGGGCCTTTTCCTCGGCCTCCTGCCGGGCGGCCGTGATGGCTCCGGTGGCCCCGGCCAGGATGGCCAGCGAGCAGGCGATGACGCCCAGGGCGATCCACCGGCCTGGAGACCCCTTCATGGCATGACCCCCTCCGGGCTGTCAGGTGGTGGCCTTTCCACACTCAGCCAATCTGGAGCATAGGCCTCCGGTTTCACAGTGTCCATCAAAAAAAAGGCCCGGAACCGGAACTCCTCCGTCCCGGGCCCCGTGACGGGCTGTCGGGACCTGGCCATCTGGCGGCTTGCGGGACGATGGCGCTCGGGCCAGGATCGGGGCCGGGGCGGGCCGCAGGGGAGGGATGGACCGGGGGCGCTGGTCGAGGATCGGGGCCGCGATGGGACCGGGGGGCCTGGGGGCCCTGGCGGTGGCCGGGTTCCTGGGACTGCCGGTGGCCGCGGCCCCGGACTTCCCGCTGGATGACGCCTGGATCCACCTGGACTACGCCCGGGGCCTGATCCGGGAGGGGACCTTTTCCTACAACCCCGGGGAACCGGAGGCGGGCTTCTCGTCCCCCCTCTGGGTGCTGGCCGAGACCCCGGTGCTGGCGGTCTGCGACGCTCTGGGGGTCTCGCCGGTGATGCCGGTGAAGGCCCTGTCCCTGGCCTTCGGGGTGCTGGCGGCCTGGGCCCTGGCCCGGTGGGTCGGCGCCCTCGGAGGAGGCCCCCTGGCCCGGGGGGCCGCCGGGTGGCTCCTCTGGTCCTCGCCGGCCTGGACCTTCGCCTCCCTGTCGGGCATGGAGGCGACCCTCTTCGCCACCCTGATCCTGCTGGCCCTGGATCGGACGACCCGATGTCCCGGTTGGGGGGCCGGTGTCCTCTGGGCCCTGGCCCTCTGGGCGCGGCCCGAGGCGGTGGTCCCGGGGGCCCTGGCCCTGGGCTGGGCCCTGTGGCGGCACCCCCGGGGTCCGACCCTGCGGATGCTGCTGCCGCCGGTCGCGGCGGGCCTCGTCTGGGCCGCCTGGTGCCTGGGCGTCTCGGGGCATCCCTTCCCGAACACCTACGCCGTGAAGGCCTTCTCGGGGGGGGGCATCGGGGACTCGGTCGCCCACCTCCGGCGGGTCTTCCTGGCCGGCGAGGGCCCCTTCCGGACGGCCCTGGTGGCCTTGACGGCCCTCTGGGGTCTCCGGTCGGTGGTCCGGGAGCCGGCCCGGCGGGAGCCGGCCCTCGTGCCGATGCTGGCGGTGCTGGTCTCCCTCGGGGTCGTGATGGACACGCACCCCCTGTCCCCGGCGGTGCGGTTCTTCCACACCCGCTACCTGCTGCCGTTCCTGGTGCCCCTGCTGGCCTTCGGGGCCCTGGGCGCCGAGGACCTGGCCCGGCGTCTCCGGTCCCCGGGGGCCCGGTGGGGCCTCACGGCGGCCCTGGCCCTGGGCGTGCTGGCGGCCTCCTGGACCGGGTGGAGGGATCAGCGGCAGTCCTACCGGGGTCACTGCCGGGAGGTGCGGGAGGCCCACACCCTCCCGGCGCTGGCCGTCAAGGCAATGCTGCCGGCGGGGGCCACCGTGGCCACCGAGGCCGCCGGGAGCCTCCGGTTCCACCTGCCGCCGGACCGGCAGGTGCTGGACCTGCTGGGACTCAACGACCATCGGATCGCCTGGTCCGCCGGGGACCCGGAGGCCCGGTCCTGCTACATCCTGGGCCGGAGGCCGGACCTGCTGCTGATCCCGGAGTCCTGGCGGGACCGCCTGGACCCCGGCTTCGATCAGCAGGAGGTCGCCCGCTGGGAGACGGGGGTCTGGACCTCCGGGGACGGCACCGGGATCCGCCGGGTGGTGCTGTTCCGGGCCACCCCCCGGCCCCAGGCCTGGGAGTATTGCCGGCAGCGCTACGGGGGATCGGGGGCCATCGGGCCTGCGGGACCCGGGGAGGCCCGGTGATGGGGCGGCACTGGCGACTGCCGGCATGGCTGGCCCTGGTCTTCCTGGCCGGCGAGGCCTGGCAGGCCCTGGGGCCGATCCTCCAGGATCCCGGTGCCCTGCCGTACCCCTACCTGCCGACGGACCACGCGGCCTATCTGTCGTTCGTTCGCCAGGGAATCGAGGGTGGGGGTCCCTGGTCCCGCAATCTCTTCACGACCGAGGCCCAGGATGGCCGCTTCCTGATGGGGACGCTGACGGCCGTGGGCTGGCTGATGCGGGCCACGGGCCTCCCGGTGCCCTGGGCCTGGCATCTGGTCCGGTGGATCGGCGTGGCGGCGGTCGTCGGGGCCCTGGGGTCCCTGGTCCGGGGCCTGTGGCCCACCCGGGGGGCGCGGGTCTTCGCCTTTGGGCTGCTGCTCTTCGCCGGGGGGCTCGACTTCTGGGCCCTGGGCGGCGCCTCCCTGGGCCTCTGGGGGGACCCGGGCCTCTCCTCGTGGGCCCGGAATCCCTGGAACTTCAGTCTGTTCTGGGCCGGGGCCAACCTCGTGTGGGTCTGGCCCCTGGCGGTCCTGCTGGCCTGGCTGGGGTGGGAGGTCCGGCGGGATCGGGACCCGGGGCCCGGGACCTGGCTGGGCCGTGGGGGGATCTGCGCGCTGCTCTTCGCGATGCACCCCTACACGGCGGTCTTCCAGGGCCTGCTGGTGGCCTTCCTGGCCCTGAGGGACCTGCCCCGGGAGGTCCGGGGGGCCGGGGCGGCGGCCCTGGTCCGGAGGGCCCCGGTGATCCTGGGTCCCCTGCTGGTGGGCCTCTATCTCCTCTGGGCCCGAGGCGATGTGGTCTATCGGTGGTCCACGGATCAGGTGGGCCTCTGGCGCCTGTCGTATCCCCCGTATCTCTGGCCCCTGGCCTGTGGGCCCCAGGTCCTGCTGGCCCTGGCGGGCCTGGGCCGGGACCGGGAGGGGGAGCGGGGCTTCGGCCTCGTGCAGGCCTGGGCCCTGATGGGGGTCCTGGCGACGGCCAACCCCTGGATCACCGGGGCCAAGTTCCAGCCCCTGCTGATCGTGCCTCTGGGCCTGCTGACGGCCCGGGGGGCGATCCGGGTCGCCGGCCGCCTGGGCCTCGGCCATCGGGGGCGCATGGCGGCCGCCACCGTGCTGGTCCTGGCGTCGTCGTCGTCCTTCTGGGCCGGGATGGTCCGGGACTTCCGGGACCCCGGGACCCGGGCGGTGCTGAAGCCGCTGCCCGGCGAGCGGGAGGCCTGGGAGGCCCTTCGGTCGATGCCCGAGGGGGGCGTCCTGTGCCTGCCCCGGACCGCGCTGTGGGTCCCGGGGCAGACCGGGCGGCCGGTCTTCGTGGGCCAGTGGTTCCTGAGCACCCGGTTTGGCGAGAAGGACCGGCTGGTCCGGTGGTTCTACCGGGGGCCCGCGACGGAGGCCCAGCGACGAGGCCTGCTGGAGGCGGCCCGGGTCCGCTATCTGCTCCACGGCCCCCGGGAGCGGGAGGCCCTGGGGGAGGTCCCGGCGGTCCCGGGCGTGAGGCAGCGCTGGCAGGGGCCCGGGGGATGGTCCATCTGGGAGGTCGGGCCCTCGGAGGACCTGGCGGTGGGCGGCGCCGACTCCTGACCCCATGGGGGTCCTTCCTCATCGACGACGCCGGGCGGTGTCTCAGAAGCGGATCGGGGGCCGCACGGACCGAAGGGACATCGCCAGCCGATGCCAGTGATCGAAGGCGACGCCCGGCGCCTCCAGGTCCGCCTGGAAGAGGTCCCGGATGTGCCGGACCGGCAGGGACCCGCTCCGGAAGGCGACCCAGATCCGCTCGCCCATCTCGTAGCCCAGCAGGTGCACGAGGGGCCCCAGGACCTCGGGTCCCAGGTCCCCCACGCCGTCCACGACCTCGAGGGTCTTCAGATAGCGGTCGAAGGTCTCCCGGCAAAAGTCCTTCCGATGGTCCCGGGCCCGGTGCCATCCGGCCAGGTGCACGGCCACGCTGAGGGGAGCCGAGAGGTCCCCGACGTCGTCCGGGTCCGCCTTCTCCCGGCGGCGCCGCCGCCGGAGCAGTTTCAGGCTCGGGGGCTTTCGCTTGGGATTGAAGACCTTGGACCCCAGGTAGCCCAGGGCCTCGTGCAGCAGGCGGCTGTAAAAGAAGTCCACCGGGTCCGCCGGGAGGCTCCCGGAGCCCAGGGTGACCTTCAGGAAGTGGGCCGCCTCCTCCCCCAGGTGCGTGGGGCCGGTCTGGGCCAGATAGACGACCCCCCACTCCGGGAGGCAGAGGGACTCCCCGGCCAGCACCTGACGGTGGACCACCTGGAAGGTCTCGGGGTCCATCGAGGACTGGAGCGCCAGCACGGGCTCCAGGTTCCCGGGACCGCAGACCGTGATGCCCGTGAGCCCCCGCTGGGGCCGGACCCCCAGGAATCGAGCCAGGATGCGGAGATAGCGGCCGAACTCCCGGCGGACCCCGGAGGCGTCCTCGGCGGTCCCGACCTCCTCCCCGGCCACGGCGGCCAGGAAGGAGGCCTGGGCGGCGATGGGGGTGCTGACCGGGACGAAGAAGCGCCCGGGCCCCAGGCGCACCACGTCCACCTGATCCTGGAGGCCCCGGGCCATCATCCGGAACCAGAGGTCGTCCAGGTTCTGGTGGATCACCAGCACATCGCCCCGGACGCCCAGGCGGGTCATCGCCCGCTCCAGTTCCTGGGGCAGATGGTCCGGGGCCAGGTGGGCCTCTCCCATCAACACCGCCATCTTGGACCCGGGGCGTTCCCGGAGGGTCTCGGCGATCCGCCAGGCGGCGAAGGCCGCCCGGGACCACACCGTGCCGCACTCCGCCGGGAGGCAGTCCAGGGCCACCACCGGGGCCTGGCGCTGCCGGGCCAGGTCGAAGATCGGCCGAAAGTTCGGCCACACCTGGTAGGAGGGCCAGGACTGGGCGTAGCGGCTGCGGCGCAGGAAGGCCTCGTCGTCGATCCGCCCCTGGAGGTAGTCGTCCACGGCCTTCTGGTAGCGGGCCGAGACGAACTCCAGGCCCAGGATCAGTCGCCGGGATCGGATGGCCCGGACCACGCGCAGGAAGCCCCGCTGGGATTGCCGGAGGGTGTGGTAGTCCCCGACCAGGACCACCCGGGCATGGCGGATGGCCGCTCGAAGCGCCGCCGGGGTCGAGGGCTCCCAGTGGGACGGCACGGACTGGAGGAGGTCGGCCTCGTAGCGGTCCAGGTCCTGGCGGGAGAAGCGCCGGGGGGCCGCGACGAGTTCCCGGATGCGCCGCTCGTTGGCGTCGTAGAGGAGGCGCTGCAGTTCCAGCAACTGCCGGTTCCGGGTCATGGGGGCCTCCGCCGGGGCCATTGTAGTCCATCGCCTGACGGGGCGGCGAGGCACGACCCGCCGGGAGGATCCCCGATCGGGACCAGACGTTCCGGTCCGGTGGGATGTCGCCGGGTCGTTCCCGGGAGTCCGGTCCCGATCCCCGGGGACTCCCGGGGCCCCGGGAGTGGTATCCTCCCGGGGCGGCACCAGGAGCGGAGAGGGCGGCGATGACGGTCTACCTGGGACGATACGAGGTCGTCCGGGAGGTCGGTCGCGGGGGCATGGCCACGGTCTTCCTGGGCCAGGATCGGGTCCTGAGGCGGCCGGTGGCCATCAAGGTGCTGCACCCCCACCTGTTGACCCAGGCCGACGCCCGGGCCCGTTTCGCCCGGGAGGCCCGGGTCATCGCCCGGCTCAAGCACCCGGGGATCGTGGAGGTCCATGACTTCTCGGAGGCCGACGCGGACCAGGTGGTGCTCGTGGTCGAGTACGTGGACGGCGAGCCCCTGTCGGCCTTTCTGTCCCGCCATGACCCCCTGCTGCCGGAGGTGGCGGCCCTGGCCGTCGCCTCGGTGGCCGACGCCCTGGCCCATGCCCACCAGCGGGGGGTGATCCACCGGGACGTGAAGCCCGAGAACCTCATGGTGCGCCGGGACGGCGTGCTGAAACTGATGGACTTCGGGATCGCCCACGTCGTGGACATGGAGCACCTGACGGTGACCGGGGCCATCGTCGGGTCGCCGGCCCACATGTCCCCGGAGCAGGTGGACGGCCGGGGGCTCGATGCCCGGACCGACGTCTTCAGCCTGGGGACCCTGTTCTATCTGATGGCGACGGGGCACTACCCCTTCGAGGCCGATTCCCCGACGGCCTTGTTCCGGGCCATCGCCGAGGGGCGCTTCCCGGACCCGCGCCAGCGGCGGCCGGGCTTCCCGGAGGACCTGTGCCGGATCCTGTTGCGGATGATGGCCCGGGACCCGGACCAGCGCCATGCCGACGCGGGCCAGGTCCGGGACGCGCTGCTGGAGCAGACCCGGGCCCTGGGCCTCGGTCCGCCGGCAGAGGAACTGCCTCGTTACCTGGCGGACCCGGTCGCCGGGGAGCGGGAGTTCCGGCAGCGGGTCGCGGAGGCCCGGGCGGCCCGGGCCCAGGCGGCCCTCCGGGTCGGGCGCCCGGCCCTGGCGATCCAGGAGGCCGGGGCGGCCCTGGCCTGCGTCCCAGACCACGAGGGGGCCCGGCAGGCGATGGACCGGGCCCGCCGGGTGGCCGGTCGCCGGGCCTGGGCCCGCAGGGTGGGCCTCGGGGTTCTGGCTGTCGCGGCGATGGGGCTGATCGCGGCGGCGGCGTGGTGGCTGGCGTCGCGTTCCCCGGCGGGCCTCGGGGCCGGAGACTCCCGGGACGTTGTCGATCCAGGGGACCCGGGAGGCCTGCGGGGTCCCGGGGATGTCCGGGCCCTCGAGGACCCGGCTGCCGGGATGGACCCCGGTGGGGGACCTGGGGATGCCCGGGACGTCCTGGTCGGGGGGGAACCGGGGGTCGAGGAGGTGGAACGAGAGCCCCATGAGACGGCCCTGGGACGCAACGGCCACCGGGTCTCCGGGGAGGGGAGCCGGGGAGACGGAGGGCCCCGGGGCGGTGCCGCCGGGCGGTCTCCGTCCCCGGTGATGGTCCCCCTGAGCATCCAGGCCTTTCCGCCGGCGGTCCGGATCTTCGTGGACGGCAACCTCCTCGGGGAGGGTCGGGTCGAGGGCCTCCCCCTGTCCCCCGGGCGGCACCGGGTCCGCCTCTCGCACCCGGCCTGCACCGTCTGCCTGGACGTGGAAGAGGACGTCGTGCTGGACCCCCGGAGGCCCCCGCCAGGACCCTTGCGCCTGTCCATCCGCTATCGCGATGCCCAGGTCCTGATCCGGGGCGACCCGGGCGGCCGGGTCTTCCTGGCGGGGGAACGCACCGAGCGGGGCCGGGTCGGGGCGCCGGTGTCCATCCCGATGCGCCAGGTGGGCCCGGTACCGATTCGGTTGCGGGTCGAGTGGGACGACCGCCCGGCTCGGGAGGTCCAGGTGCGGCTGGAGGCGGGAGGGACCGCCACGGTCGACCTTCCCTGACGGAAGGCCCGCGGAAGTTCCTCGAAGGCCCCCTTTCTCCCATGGGGAGCCGCGACTCCGGTTGACTCGCTGCCCCCGGGATGCTACGAACGCGGGAAATCCCGGGGGCCGGTGCCGGCGATGGGAACGGACTGGCGATCGGCAATGGCCGTGGCCTCGCTGGGGATCGAGATGGCGGTCTGCCTGGTGGTGGGCTGGTGGATCGGGTCCTCGCTGGACGAGGCGACGGGCATCGGTCCCTGGGGCACCGTCATCTGGGTCGGGATCGGGGCCGGGGCGGCTTTCCGGGGGCTCTGGAGGACCGCGAAGAGACACTGGCCCCGGGATGGTGGCCCATGACGCCGACCGGCTTCCTGGGGCGGGTCCTCTTGTGGGCCGGGGGGATCTCCATGGCGCTGGTGGCCGGGGCCCTGGCCATCGGCGGCGAGGGAACCCCGGGGGGAGTCGCCCTGGGTGCGGGGCTCGGGTGCCTGAACATCGCGGCGCTGGGCCACCTGGGAGGACGCCTGATCCGGCCCGGGGACGATCGGCGGCGGTGGGTCTGGGCCCTGCTCCTGGCGTTGAAGTTCGCGCTGTTCCTGGGGGTGGTCGGCTGGGCGCTCTGGGCCTTGCCGGTGGACCCCCTGGGAATGGCGGTGGGTCTTCTGGGGCCGATGATCGCCGTGGGAATCGGCGGGTGGACGTGGTACCGGGCCGGGGGCCTCGAGACGCCTCCGGGCGACGAATCGGATCGAGGGAGGTCGTCATGACTCGGCTTGCCTGGCTGCTCCTCCTTCCGGGCGCGGTGGCCTGGGCGGAGGAGGGGCCCGCGGCATCGGCGACGGAGCACGCCGCCGCGGCCGAGGGCCACCACTGGTCCTGGGCCGAGGTGGTGGTCCCGGCGGACCTTCGGCATCAGGCCCAGGAGTCCCTGGGACACTCCTGGATCGAGGGCACGCCTGTCACCCAGGTGGAACACCTGTTCTTTGCAGGCATCGCCTTCCTGCTGATCCTGGCCCTCATGGGCGCCGCCGCCTGGCAGATGCGGTCCCGGACCGACGACCTGCTGCCCCGGGCCCGCTTTTCGCCGCTGGCCCTCTTCGAGGTCCTCTCCGATGCCCTGCTGGGCCTCATGGAGCAGTTGATGGGGCGCGAGAAGGCCCTCCACTTCCTGCCGCTGATCGGGTCCCTGGGGCTCTTCATCCTCTTCAACAACCTCCTGGGCCTGATCCCGGGCTTCCTGCCGGCCACCAGCAACCTCAACACGACCTTCGCCCTGGGGTCGGTGGTCTTCGTGGCGACCCACTACTACGGGGTCCGGGCCCACGGGCTGTCGTACCTGAAGCACTTCCTGGGCCCCATCATCAAGTGGTACGCCCTGCCCCTGATGGTGCTGATGTTCTGCATCGAGATGATCAGCCACATCGCGAGGCCCGTGAGCCTCTCGATCCGTCTCTTCGGGAACATGTTCGGGGACCACAGCGCCCTGGCGGCATTCCTGGGGGTGGGCCTCTTCGGGTGGATCCTGGTCCCGGTGATCCCCCTCCCCCTCGGGATGCTGGTCTGCGTGGTCCAGACGCTGGTCTTCTGCATCCTCTCGGTGGTCTACATCCAGCTGGCCACCGAGCACGAGGAGGAGGAGGGTTCGGCCCACGGGGCGTGACGCGGGGATTGACTCGCCGGGCCCGGCCGTGGAGGATTCCCTCCTCCGGGCTCGAAGGCGAGACCACTGACAGAAGGAGGGTCGGCGATGGTGCGCAAGGTCGTGTCGTTCCTGGGAACCCTGGTCGGGTCGTGGGTGCTCTTCGCCTCCTCGGCGCTGGCGCAGCAGGTCGCGGCGGCCGGTGACGGCGAGTGGACCTACAAGAAGTACGTGGCCGCGATGGCGGGCCTCACGATCGCCATCGGCGCCTTCGGTGGGGCGATGGCCCAGGGCAAGGCCGTGACGGCGACGATGGAGGGCATCGCCCGGAATCCCGGGGCCTCGGGCAAGATGTTCGTGCCGATGATCCTGGGCCTCGCGCTGATCGAGTCCCTGGTGATCTACTGCCTCGTGATCGCCTTCGCGCTGATCGGGAAGCTCGGCTGAGGGGACCCCTCCGGGGGTGTCAGGAGGCGGGGGCCAGGGCCTTGAGGCCCTCGTGGGTCTTGTCCACCGATGAGGTGGCGATCCAGAGCATCCGGGTCAGGTCCTCCCCGAGCACCCCACCGGTGGCGGGCATCGACAGCTCGAAGGCCACCGTGTCCGACTCCGCCTCGTAGTAGTAGCGTCCGAAGAGGATCTGGGCGTTGCGCTGGTTGATCCACTCCAGCAGGGCCTGCCGGTCCACCCCGGCCCGGCCGGGCTCGAACTCCACGGAGTAACTGAGGAAGCGCAGGTACCAGGGGGGCTCTCCCTCATTGCCCCCGGGGATCAGGTGGACCATCAACTGGGTGAACTCCCCCTCCAGGAAGAGGGTCAGGCGCTGGCGGTCCTCCTCGATCTGGCTCCGGAGGTCCAGGGATTCGAGCAGTTTCTGCAGGTCTTCCAGGTCCAGGCTGTAGATGTTCCGATTCATGGGCGACTCCCAGGAGAGGCCCCCACGGTACCCCGGCTCGACGGGTCCGTCAATGCCGGCCTCGCCTTTCCGGATTCATTCGGGCAGGGGAGTCGTGGAAGACCTGCCGACTCGGGAGGGGCGGGGCATGGGTCGCTCCCCGGTCCCGGTTGACCCGACCGGCCAGGGCCGACACAATGCCGTTGTCTGGCGGGGAGGGTCCGATGCGTGCCGGGTACCGGCTGGTTCCCCTGGTGGCGATGCTGACGGCGTGCGAGTGGCTGGCCCAGGACTCCGACACGGACCCGACGGGGCCTGCCGACCTCGGGGGCGACCAGGAAGACTCGGGGGACCCGGGAACCGAGGCGGGGCCCTACCTGCTGATCGCCACCCAGGATGACCTGAGGTCCGCGGCGCTGGAGTGGCAGGCCTATCGCCAGGACCAGGGGATGGAGGTCGAGGTGGGGACGGTGGAGGACCTGGCCCCGGGGGCCGTCCAGGCCTCGGACTGGCGGGACGGCCTGTTGCGCCGGCTGCGGGAGGTCCGGGACCGCCGGGGGACCGACGACCGCCTCTTCCTGCTGATCCTCGGGGACGCACCGAGCGGGGGCCGGGTGGAAGGGGGGCGATGGCCGGCCCAGCGGTGCACGAACAGCACGCCGGGGGCCACCGGGTGCTGGACCGACAACCGTTACGGGGACCTCGACGGGGACGGGGTGCCCGAGGTGGCCGTGGGGCGGGTGCCTGCCCGGACCCTCGAGGAGGCCCGGCAGGTGCTCCGGAAGGTCCAGGCCTTCGAGGGCACCTATCGGACCGGGCTGTTCAACCGTCGTCTGGGGCTCTACGTCGGCGAGGCGGGGTTCGGGGAGGCCATCGACAGTCTGCTGGAACTGGCCATGATGGAGGGCCTGAAGCGAGTGGAGCACGCCTTCGACATCCTGGGGGCCTGGGACAATCCCAACTCGGCCTACTGGTATCTGCCCTTCACCGAGAAGGTCGTGGACCTGTTCAGCGACGGGGCCCTGGCCACGGTCTACATCGGCCACGGGTCCGAGGAGTGGACCCAGGGGCTCACGGCCCAGGAGGTCTCGGCCATCGACTGCTCGGGGACCCGGTGTCCCTTCTCGTTCTTCCTCGCCTGCTATGCGGGGAACTACGTTGGATCCGCCGACAGTCTCGGGGAACGGCTTGCCTTCAAGGAGGACGGACCGGTGGCGGCCTTTGGGGCCACCGACGTCTCCCATCCCTACGGCAACGCGGTGCTGGCCTACGAGACCCAGCGCCTGGTCCTGGCGATGCGATACGAGACCATCGGCGAGGTGCTGGTGGCCATCAAGAAGGCCCTGGTGGCCAATCTGGACGACGAGTTCCGGCAGTTCATCGACGGCGGGGCGACCGTGGACCCCTCCTGCGACACGCCGGCCAGGCAGCAACGACTGCTGCTGGAGCACATGGACCTCTACAACCTGCTGGGGGACCCGGCCACCCGGCTCCAGTACCCCCGGGCCGTGGCCTCGATGACCGTGGTCTCGGGCGGCGTCCGGAGCGGCCATCTCGAGGTCCGGGGCGAGGTTCCGGGAGTCGGGTCCGGCCAGGCCTACCTGACGCTGGAGACCGAGCGGGACGAGATCTGGCGTCCGCTGCTGAAGGTGGACCCGGATCACCCGGACCCGGCGACGGTCCAGGCCAACTGGGCCGCGGCCAACAACAAGGTCCTGGTGGACTCCACGGTTCCCGTCGCCGACGGCGTCTTCACCGGCGCCCTGGCGGTCCCGGAAGGGGCCCCGGGTGGGGACCTCTACCTGAAGGTGTATGCCTGGGACGACCAGGGGCACGACGCCATCGGGGTCCTGGACGCCCCCCGGTGAAACAGATCCCGCCGTCGCGTCGATACCCGGGCATCCGGAACCCGGGAGTCATCGATGGACTGCGTGGCGATCAGCGTGATCGGGGACCTGGTGGTGCTGCACCCCGACAACCCCCCGGAGGCCGTGGTCCGGTCGCGGCTGGCCCTGCTGCTGCAGGCCCCGCTGCCGCGGCGGGGCTGGGTCCGGATCCTGCCGGGCAGCGGCCCCGACGAGATGCGATGGCAGGCCCTGGCATCGGAGGCGGGTCCGATCGAGGAAAACGGTCTTTTGACAGGTTTCCCGAAATTCCCGGTTGCCAGGACCTGACGCCTCTCTATGATGAGCCAGCCCAGCCTGTCCAGGGGCCTCCGGGGGAACAAAACCCCGCCCGGCCGCGGATCAGGCCCCGGCGCCGGAGCCATGTGCAGGCCTCCGGTCCGGGAAACTCGATTCGGACGAAAGCAGGGAGGTGGTCACGTGGCAAAGATTCTGTTGGTGGATGACGACCCGGATCTGGTCGAGGACTGCCGGCTCATCCTGGAGAAGGCGGGGCACCAGGTCGTGGCGGCCTACAACGCCCGGGAGGGCAAGGCCGCCCTGGTCCAGGAGAAGCCCGACCTGATGATCCTGGACGTGATGATGGAGTCCCCGGACGACGGCATCGCCCTGGCCCAGGAGGTCCGCCGGGAGGGATTCCGGCTGCCCATCCTGATGCTGACCAGCATCAGCAAGGTGACCGGGATGACCTACGGTCGGGACCACGAGATGGTGCCGGTGGACGCCTTCCAGGAGAAGCCGGTGGCGCCGAAGCGCCTCATGGCCCTCGTGGAGGAACTGCTTGCGAAGAAGGGAGGTTGACCATGCTGGTCACCGAGAACGAGCGCCTCGAGCACGACATCGGGGTCTGGATTGAACGCTTCGGCAAGGATCGGAGCGGGCTCATCCCGGTCCTGCAGGAGATCCAACGCAAGTACCACCGCATCTCGGAGCACGCGATGCAGGTCGTCGCGGACCGGCTGGGCATCCACCCGGTCGAGGTCTTCAGCGTGGTCTCCTTCTACTCGTTCCTGGACCACCGCCCGAAGGGGAAGTTCGTGATCCGGCTGTGCCGGACGATCTCCTGCGACATGGCCGGGAAGTCCCGGGTGGCCGCCCAGTTGCGCAGCGACCTGGGCATCCAGTTCGGCCAGACCACCCCCGACGGGAAGTTCAGCCTGGAGTGGGCCAACTGCCTCGGGATGTGCGACCAGGGTCCCGCCCTGCTGGTCAACGACCAGGTGTACACGAGGGTCACCCCCGCCGCGGTCCACGAGATCATCGAGGCCTGCCGGCGGACCTTCGGGGTCTATGCCCTGGAGGCGAAGCACGAGGAGGGACACGCATGATCACGCCGAATCACAAGGCGCCTCTGACCTTTGCCGCCATTCCGGCCGACGAGGGGCTCCACAAGGCCCTCCAGAAGACCCGGGCGGACCTGATCGCCGAGGTGACCGCGTCCCAGTTGAAGGGTCGGGGAGGCGCGGGCTTCCCCACCGGGGTCAAGTGGAACCTGGCCGCCGCCGCCGCCGGGGAGCAGAAGTTCGTGGTCTGCAATGCCGACGAGGGGGAGCCGGGAACCTTCAAGGACCGGGTGATCCTGAGCGAGCATGCGGACCTGGTCTTCGAGGGGATGACCATCGGGGGCTATGCCATCGGGGCGGCCCGGGGCATCCTCTACCTGCGGGGGGAGTACACCTACCTCCGGGACCACCTGGAGGGCGTGCTGGCCGATCGCCGGAAGAAGGGCCTGCTGGGCCAGGACGTCGGCGGCAAGTCCGGCTTCCAGTTCGACATCGAGATCCGCATGGGGTCCGGGGCCTACGTCTGCGGCGAGGAGACGGCCCTGATCGAGAGCCTCGAGGGGCACCGGGGCGAGCCCCGGAACCGGCCTCCCTTCCCGGTGGATACGGGGTTCCTGGGCAATCCGACCATCGTCAACAACGTCGAGACCTTCGCCTGGGTCACGGCAATCTGCGTCCGGGGCGCCGAGTGGTTCAAGGGCATCGGGACCCCCCGGTCCGCGGGCCTCAAGATCCTCTCGGTCTCCGGCGACTGCCGGCAGCCGGGCATCTACGAGTTCCCCCTGGGGATCACGATCGAGAAACTGCTGGAGGCCTGCGGGGGCCAGGGGGCCAAGGCCGTCCAGATCGGCGGCGCCTCCGGACAGTGCATCCCCGCCTCGGAGTTCCATCGCGCCATCGCCTTCGAGGACGTCGCGACGGGCGGGTCGGTCATCGTCTTCGGGCCCCAGCGGGACATGCTGGCCGTGGCCCGGAACTTCCTGGAGTTCTTCACCGAGGAGTCCTGCGGCCAGTGCGTCCCCTGCCGGGAAGGGAACCCGAAACTGCTGGAGGGCGTGGAACTGCTGGAGCATGGGCGGTGCTCGATGCGCTACCTGCACGAGCTCTGCGCCCTCGGGGAGACGATGCAGGTGGCCTCCAAGTGCGGTCTGGGCCAGTCCGCACCGAATGCCTTCCTGTCCATTGTGAAGCACTTCAAGGATGAACTGATGGGAAGGACCGAGGCCCATTGAGGCCCGAAAGGGAGGGAACATTCCATGGCGGACATCCTGAACAACGACACCTCGCGGGCCCCCGTGAGCCAGACCGGCCACGTGATCCCGGTCCCCGAGGACGAGGGCATGATCGGTGCGAAGGTCTCCCTGACCATCGACGGTCAGGAGGTGAAGGTCCCGATGGGGACCACGATTCTTGAGGCGGCGAAGAAGGCTGGGATCCGCATCCCGACCCTGTGCCATCACCCGGACCTCTGCACCGCCGGCCTGTGCCGGATCTGCGTGGTCGAGGTGGAGGGCATGCGGACGCTCCAGGCGTCCTGCGCCTACCCGGTCCACCAGCCGATGAAGATCCATACCCACACCCGGAAGGTGCGCCAGGCCCGGCGGCACATCCTGGACCTGCTGCTGGCCCGGCACTACGGCGAGTGCTACGCCTGCGCCCGCAACAACAACTGCGAACTGCAGTCGCTGGCCAAGGAGTACGGGGTGGACATGTTCCGGTTCGGCCACCCCGACCAGCCGATGGTGGAGAAGGACACCTCCAGCCACTCGGTCTTCCGGGACATGAACAAGTGCGTGCTCTGCCGCCGGTGCGTCCGGACCTGCATCGACCTCCAGGAGGTCGGGTGCCTGGAGGTCGCGGGCCGGGGGGACCAGACGAAGGTCGTCACCTTCCTGGACAAGCCGCTGGCCGACGTGGTCTGCATCAACTGCGGCCAGTGCATCAACCGGTGTCCCACCGGCGCGCTCCGGGCCAACGACCCCACCGACGAGGTGTGGGCGGCCATCGACGACCCGACCAAGCACGTGGTCATCCAGACCGCCCCGGCGCCCCGGGCGGCCATCGGCGAGTGCTTCGGCCTGCCGCCGGGACGGGCCCTCACCTTCGAGATGAACACCGCGCTGCGGCTGGCGGGCTTCGACCGGGTGTTCGACACCAACTTCACGGCCGACCTGACCATCATCGAGGAGGGGACCGAGCTGCTGCTGCGGCTCAAGAAGGCCCTGGTGGACAAGGACGGGCCCGTCTTCCTGCCCCAGTTCACCTCCTGCTCCCCGGGGTGGGTGAAGTTCCTGGAGCACTTCTATCCCGAGTACATCCCGCACCTCTCGTCGGCGAAGTCGCCGCAGCAGATGTTCGGGGCGGTGATCAAGACCTACTACGCCCGGCTCCACGGCATCGACCCGAAGGACATCGTCACGGTGGCCCTGATGCCCTGCTCGGCGAAGAAGTTCGAGTGCAACCGGCCCGAGATGGTCGATTCGGGCTACAAGGACGTGGACTACGGCCTGACGACCCGGGAACTGGCCAAGATGCTCCAGGAGGCGGGGATCGACCTGCCGGCGATGCCCAGGAGCGACTTCGACGACCCCTTCGGCACCGCGACCGGGTCCGGCGTGATCTTCGGGGCCACCGGCGGCGTGATGGAGGCGGCCCTCCGGTCCGTGATCGAACTGGTGGTCGGGATCAAGGTCGAGAACCTCTTCGACCACTGCGACATCATCCCACTCCGGGGCATGGAGGGGATCCGGTACATGGAACTGACCATTCCGAAGGTCGGGGAGGTCCCGGACCTGCTGAAGCCCCTGTTCCCGTCCTGGGACTTCCTGAACGGGGTCACGGTGAAGGTGGCGGTGGCCCATGGCACGGCCAATGCCCGGAAGGTCCTGGAGGACCTGAAGGCCGGCGGCAAGATGAGCGAGTGCCACTTCATCGAGTTCATGGCCTGCCCCGGCGGGTGCCTGGGCGGCGGCGGCCAGCCGATTCCCACGAGCCCCGAGATCCGCAAGGCCCGGGCAAAGGCGATCTACGACGAGGACTCGGCCTACCCGATCCGGAAGTCCCACGAGAACCCCGCCGTGCTCCGGCTGTACCAGGAGTTCTTCACCGAGGGGCCCTGCGGGCATCTGAGCCACAAGCTGCTCCACACCCACTACACCCCCCGGGGCAAGTACATCCCCTGAGTCTTCCGGTATCCTTCTTCCGAAAAGGACTCATTTGAACCGACCCCAGCGGTCTCGTTCTTGCCTTTCCTTCCCCGGGACTGTAGGTTGCGGCCGGGTGAACGCGAGGATGGGTCATGGAACCGACAGCCGATTTCATCCGCGAAGAGGAGGTCTTCGAGGCGATCCGGCGGGGCGCGTCGGCGGACGCCGGGCGGGTCCGGGAGGTGCTGGCGAAGGCCCGGGAGGCCCGGGGACTCGATTTCGATGAGGTGGCGGCCCTGATGGGGGTCAGCGACCCCGGGCTCCTGGAGGACCTGTTCCAGACGGCCCGGGAGGTGAAGGAGCGGATCTATGGGCGCCGGCTGGTCCTCTTCGCGCCCCTCTACGTGTCCAACTTCTGCCGGAACGACTGCACCTACTGCGCCTTCCGGCTGAGGAACAAGGACGTGCCCCGCCGGGCCCTGACCCAGGCGGAGGTGGATCGGGAGGTGCGGGCCCTGGTCCGCCAGGGCCACAAGCGGGTGCTGCTGGTCGCCGGCGAGTCCTACCCCGACGAGGGGTTCGACTACGTGCTCCGGTGCATCGACACGATCTACTCGGTGAAGGAGCCCCCCTCGGGGGAGGTCCGGCGGGTCAACGTGAACGTGGCGCCCCTCTCCCTGGAGGAGTTCCGGGCCCTCAAGGAGCGGAAGATCGGGACCTACCAGTTGTTCCAGGAGACCTACCATCGGGAGACCTACCGCAAGGTGCATCTGGCCGGGAAGAAGCGGGACTACGACTGGCGAGTCACGGTGATGGACCGGGCGATGGAGGCCGGGATCGACGACGTGGGGGTCGGCATCCTGTTCGGGCTCTTCGACTGGCGCTTCGAGGTGCTGGCGCTGATGCAGCATGTCCGGCACCTGGAGCAGCGCTTCGGGGTCGGGCCCCACACGATCAGCGTGCCCCGGCTGGAGCCGGCCGTGGGGTCGGACCTCTCGGCCCACCCGCCCTTCGCGGTGCCCGACGTGGAGTTCCGGAAACTGGTGGCGATTCTGCGCCTGGCGGTGCCCTACACGGGCATCATCCTCTCCACCCGGGAGACGCCCAACATCCGCCGGGAGGCCTTTGCCCTGGGCGTCTCTCAGATCTCCGCCGGGAGCCGGACCAACCCCGGGGGCTACACCGAGGGGGAGTGCGACCCGGGCTCCACGGAACAGTTCAGCCTGGGGGACCACCGGAGCCTCGACGAGGTGGTCCGGGACGTGGCCTCCCTGGGCTACATCCCGTCCTTCTGCACCGGGTGCTACCGCCTGGGGCGGACCGGGGCCGACTTCATGGACCTGGCGAAGCCGGGCGAGATCCGACTCCACTGCGACCCCAATGCCCTGAGCACCTTCCTGGAGTACCTCCTGGACTATGGGTCACCGGAGACCCGGGCCGCCGGGGAGGCGGCCATCGAGGCGACGCTCCAGGGGATGGAGGGCAAGGAACGGGCCGTGTCGGAACGCCTGCTGGCGAAGGTCCGGGAGGGACGGCGGGATGTCTTCGTGTGAACAGGAGGGAGCGATGAAGGCCGAACACGTGATCCTGGGCATCCATGTGACGGACCGGCTGCAGAACGCGGTGCCGGTCCAGGCGCTGCTGACGGAGTACGGCGTCTACATAAAGACGCGGCTCGGGCTCCATGAACCGGGACCCGATGGCCTCTGCGGGACCGGCAACGGGCTGCTGTTGCTGGAGATGGTCGGGGGCCAGGCCAAGGCCCGGGAACTGATGGGGCGCCTGCAGACGATCCCAGGCATCGAGGTCCAGGTGATGGTCTTCGAGCATCCGGCGGGCTGATCGACGATGCGCATCGAGCACGATGCCCTGGGCACGATGGAGATCCCCGAGGAGGCCCTCCACGGGATTCACACGGCCCGAGCCCGGCGCAACTTCTTCCTGGCGGGTCGCCCGGTCCATCCAGACCTGATCCGGGGCATGGGGGCCGTCAAACTGGCGGCAATGCGCACCTGCCGGGAGCTGGGCCTCTTCGACGACGACCCGGCGGCCGGGGAGGCCATCGAGGCCGCCTGCCGGGAGATGGCCGCCGGCGGGCTGGCCTCCGATGCCGCAGTGGATGCCCTCCAGGGGGGCGCGGGGACGAGCCTGAACCTGGCGGTCTGCGAGGTCCTGGCCAACCGGGCCCTGAGGATCCTCGGGGAGGCGCCGGGGCGATACGACCGGATCTCTCCCCTGGAGGACCTGAACCGCTTCCAGAGCACCAATGACACCGTTCCCACGGCGGTGCGCATCGCGGCGCTGTGGGGGCTGTCGCGTCTGGAGCAGGCCCTGGTGGGTCTCCAGGAGGCCTTCCAGGCCAAGGAGCGGGAGTTCGCCGGGGTGGTCAAGATCGGCCGCACCGAGATGCAGGATGCGGTGCTGGTGACCCTGGGACGGGAGATGGGGGCGTATGCGGAGGCCTTCCAACGGGACCGCTGGCGCGTCTACAAGTGTGCCGAGCGGATCCGGGTGGTGCCCCTGGGCGGGACCGCCGTCGGCACGGGCCTTGGGGCCCCCAGGCGCTACATCTTCCGAGTCGTCGAGGTGCTGCGGGAGGAGACGGGGCTGCCGCTGGCCCAGGCCGAGAACCTGCTGGAGTGCATCCAGAACGCCGACGCCTTTGTCGAGGTCTCGGGGATCCTGAAGGCCTGCGCGACGAACCTCGGGAAGGTCTCCTCGGACCTGCGTCTGCTGTCGTCGGGCCCCCAGGCGGGGATCGGGGAGATCCGACTGCCTGCCCGGCAGGAGGGGTCATCGATCATGCCGGGCAAGGTGAACCCGGTGATCCCCGAGGCGGTGACCCAGGCGGCGATTCGCGTGATGGCCCTGGACGGGGCCATCGCCCAGGCCGCCATGATGGGGTCCCTGGAACTCCAGCCCTTCCTGCCCCTGATGGCGGACTGCCTGTTGGAATCCCTGGACCTGCTGGCCCGGTCCTGTCAAGCCCTGGCGGACCTCTGCGTGGCGGGGATCGAGGCGGACCGGGACCGCTGCGGGGCCCTGGTGGAGAGCGCGACGGCGACCGCGACGGCGCTGATCCCCGCCCTGGGACACGCCCGGGCCGCCGAGGCCGCGCAACGGGCCCGGGAGACCGGGAGGACCATCCGGGAGGTGGTGGTGGACCAGGGATGGCTGACCGCCGCGGAGTTCGACCAGTGGATCTCCCCGGAGCGGGTCTGCCGCCTCGGGAGCCCTGAGGTGCCCGGCCGGCGGGGAGGAGGGACGCCATGACCGGGACGCCTCGGGGGATGCGGCTCCACATCGGGATCTTCGGCCGCCGCAACGTGGGCAAGTCGTCCTTGCTCAACGCCTTCACCCGCCAGCGGGTCAGCCTGGTGTCGGACCAGGCCGGGACCACGACGGACCCGGTCGAGAAGCCAATGGAACTGCTGCCCCTCGGGCCGGTCGTGTTCATCGACACCGCCGGCATCGACGACGTGGGGGCCCTGGGGGAGATGCGGGTGGCCCGGACCCGCCAGGTGCTGGACCGGACGGACCTGGGCCTCGTGGTGGCCGTCGGGGACGCCTGGGGGGACTTCGAGGAGGGGCTCGTCGGGGAACTGGTGGCCCGGAAGGTCCCGGTGGTGGCGGTCTTCAACCAGGTGGACCGGGTCGATCCCCCGGCGGCATTGCTGGAGGGGCTGGCCCGGCGGGGCATCCCCTCCGTGCGGACCGCGGCGGTGACCGGCGAGGGCATGGCGGACCTCCGGGAGGTCCTGCTCCGGGCGGCGCCGCCGGAGGCCTTCGAGACTCCGACGATCCTGGGGGACCTGGTGCCGCCGGGGGACCTGGCGGTCCTGGTGGTCCCCATCGACAAGGAGGCCCCGAAGGGACGCCTGATCCTGCCCCAGGTCCAGACGATCCGGGACCTGCTGGACCACGATGCGGCGGCCCTGGTGGTCAAGGAGCGGGAGTTGCAGGCGATGCTGCAAGGCCTGCGCCGGCCCCCGCGCCTGGTCGTGACCGACAGCCAGGCCTTCCTGAAGGTCGCCGCCGACACCCCGCCCGAGGTGCCGATGACGTCCTTCAGCATCCTCTTCGCCCGCCTGAAGGGGGACCTGGCCACCTTCGTGGAGGGGGCGATGGCCGTCGATGACCTCCGGCCAGGCGACCGGGTGCTGGTGGCCGAGGCCTGCGCTCACCACCCCATCGGGGAGGACATCGGTCGGGTCAAGATCCCCCGGTGGCTGGAACGGTACGTCGGGGGGAATCTGGCGTTCACCCATGTCCAGGGGCACGACTTCCCCGAGGACCTGTCGCCCTACCGGCTGGTCATCCATTGCGGGGCCTGCACCCAGAACCGCCGGGAGGTCCTGAACCGGGTCCTCGGCTGCCGTCGCCAGGGCGTACCCATGACCAACTACGGGCTCGTGATCGCCTTCTCCCTGGGGATCTTCGACCGGGCCCTGTCGCCCTTCCCCGGGGCGCTGGAGGTCTGGCAGGATCGGCGCCGGGGCCGGGGGGACTGAGATGGACTGGACAGGGGCGACGGACGTGCTGCGATGGCTCCGGGAGTCCGATCCGGCGAAGGTGCGCTCCCTCCTGGAAGAGGCCGACGCGGTGCGACGCCGGGAGGTCGGGGACGAGGTCCATCTCCGGGGGCTGGTCGAGGTCTCGAACCGGTGCGTCCGGGACTGCGCCTACTGCGGCATCGCCGTGAGCCACCGGGACCTGGTGCGATACCGGATGACGGCGGAGGAGGTCCTCGCGTGCGCCCGGATGGCGGCCCGGCTGGGATTTGGCACGGTCGTGCTCCAGGGCGGCGAGGACTACGGCCTGACCCGGGAGTGGGTGGCCGGCGTGGTCCGGGCCATCCGGCAGGAGACCCCCCTGGCCATCACCCTCTCGCTGGGGGAGCGCCCCGACGAGGACCTGATCGCCTGGCGGGAGGCCGGGGCGGACCGCTACCTGCTGCGGTTCGAGACCACCGACCAGGACCTCTACCGGCAGATCCACCCGCCGCTGCCGGGGGAGACCCGGGACCGGTTCCAGATCCTGGCCCGCCTGCGGGAACTGGACTACGAGGTGGGCTCGGGCATCATGGTGGGGATCCCGGGGCAGACCTGGGAGACGTTGGCCCGGGACCTCTGGCGGTTCCGGGAGATGGATCTGGACATGATCGGCATCGGCCCCTTCATCCCCCATCCCGAGACGCCCCTGGGCCGGCCAGGGGTCCCGGACGCCGGGCCGGATCAGGTCCCGGCGAACGAGGACACGGTGTTGCGCTGCGTGGCGCTGGCTCGCCTGCTGCGACCCGACGCGAACATCCCGAGCACGACGGCCCTGGCGACGATCAACCGGGAGAGGGGGCGGGAGCACGGCCTCCAGTGTGGGGCCAACGTCGTGATGCCGAACCTGACGCCCCAGCGGTACCGGGTCCTCTACGAGATCTACCCGGCCAAGGCCTCCGCCGACGAGCCCCCGGAACGGACCGCCGAGGCCGTGACCCGTCGGGTCCTGGCCCTGGGCCGGACGATCGCCCGGGGGCCCGGACCCCGGCGAGGCAGAGGACGATGAGGGGGATGCCCGGGGAGCCCAGGCGGGTGGTCGTGGCCCTGAGCGGGGGCGTGGACTCCAGCGTGGCCGCGGCCCTGTTGCTTCGCCAGGGCCTGGACGTCATTGCGGTGACGCTGCAGTTGCGACCCTGCGGGGAGGGGGTCGAGGCGGGGTCCTGTTGCGGGTCGAGGGCCATCGAGACCGCCCGGGCCGTCGCGGACCGGCTCGGCATTGCCCACGAGGTGCTGCCGGTGGGGACCGAGTTCCGGGACCGGGTGCTCCGGCCGGCCTGGGACCTCTATCGCCAGGGACGCACGCCCAACCCCTGCCTGGCCTGCAACCGGGAGATCAAGTTCGGGGTGCTGTGGCAGTACGCGGCGATGCTGGGCGCCTCCCAGGTCGCCACGGGGCATTACGCGGTGCTGGAACCTGCCGAGGACGGGGACTTCGCCCTGTTCCGGGGGCGGGACCGGTCCAAGGACCAGTCCTACTTCCTCTACGACCTGCCCCGGGAGGTCCGGGGGCGGATGCGGTTTCCCCTGGGGTCCATGACCAAGGCCGAGGTCCGGGCCCTGGCCCGGGACCTGGGGCTCGCCAGCGCCGACCGCCCCGAGAGCCAGGATGCCTGCCTGGTGGCCGAGGGGAGCTTCGCCGAGGCCCTGCGGCGGGCGGTGGACGGGGAGGCCCGGCCAGGGATCCTGGTGGACCGGGAGGGCCGGGAGATCGGCAGACACCAGGGGCTGCACCGGTTCACGGTCGGACAGCGGCAGGGGATCGGGGTGGTCCTGGGGCGGCGGGCCTTCGTGCGGTTCCTGGACCCGGAGACCGCCACCGTCGAGGTGACCACCGAGGAGGGCGACCTGCTCGCCGGAGGCGCGGAGGTCGAGGCGGTGCGGTGGTGGGGCCCGGTGCCTGCCGGGGACCTCCGGTGCCAGGTGCAGGTCCGCTATCGGTCCCGGGAGGTCCCGGCCCTGGTGACGCCCCTGGGGGCCGATCGCATCGTGCTGCGGTTTGACGTTCCGGTCCGGGCCGTCGCGCCGGGACAGGCGGCGGTGATCTACGACGGGGTTCGGGTCGTGGCGGGGGGACTCATCGTGGCGGCGATGCCGGTGGCATAGGTCTGGTTCGATCCCGTCGTCCCCGATATGATGCAGTCTTCTCGGCGAAGGCCCCCGAAGGGGCGGAGGAGGTCCAGATGCGCAGGGGCATGGGACAGTGGGTCGGGATGGCGTGCGTGGTGGCGCTGGCCTGCGGAGGCGGCTCCTCGTCCTCCGATACCGGTCGGGACGTGGTCCAGGACGGCATCCCCGGCGGCGACGAGGACCCTGGCCGGGACGTCCCGGGGGAGACCGTGACCGACACGGGGACCCTTGACGACGGAAGTCCTGGGGACCTGCCCGGGGACGATGGGGCGGCATCGGATGGGATCGCCGGCGACGGCACCGCGGGGGACCTCCCGGGCGATGCGGAGGACGTCCACGACCTGCCGCCGCTGGTCCTGAAACCGCCCCTGGCACCGCCGGTGGACCCCCTGGCCGGGAAGGACGTGGAGTCCTGCCCGATCTACCAGGACACCCGCTGCGAGGGTGGCCAGTGGCAGGTCTGCCAGGTCTTCGACCCGGCCACGGACTCCTTCGTGGAGGACCCGGACCCCCTGTTGCGGCGGGTGCTCCTGATGGAGCGCTGGCGGGACAAGTATGGTCGTCCCGACGGCCAGACCTCCGAGGTCGCCTTCAACACCCCGACGCCTCCGGGGACTCCCGAGGAGGAGTGGGCCGCGCCGGAGCGGTTCGCCTCCCACGAGGGCATGGGCGACTCGGGCATCTGGACCGGCTGGACCGTGATCGGGGACATCCTGCGCTATTCCCAGACCGGCACCGAGGCGGACTATCAGCGCATGGAGCAGGGGGTCCGCACGCTCTTGACCATGTACGACGTCACCGGCATCCCCGGCTACTTCATCCGCTACTTCTTCCTGTTGATGCCCGACGGGGCGCCGAATCCAAGGGAACACCTGATCCGCTACGAGAGTCGGATGGGCCGGATGAGTCATCACTACCGCGACGTCGACCCGGCGGCGTTGGGCGAACTGCCGGCGATCTACCGGGACGGGATCACCGACGACCAGGGCGTGACCTGGAAGGGCCGGCCCATGTGGCAGGGCCGGCCGTCCATCGACCAGAACACCGGGCCCATGAATGCCCTCCCGATGGCCTGGGCCCTGTTGCGGGACGAGGGCCTGAAGCAGCGGATCGCCCGTCACCTGACGTGCTATCTGAAGCGCCTGCAGCGGATCGAGATCATCCACCTCCAGCAGAACCCGGCACTGCTGTCGTCCCTGACGCAGTTCTTCAACGCCGGCGAACTCATGCTGGACCCTGACGACATCGACCTGACCCAGACGGACCGCATCGTGGCCTACGTCCAGCGGCAGATCAACACGGCCAACGAGGAGACCTTCGACCGCTCGTGCCCGGACACGATCCAGCTGGAGCCCTGGCGAGTGATCGACGCCGCCGGGGAGTACTTCGTGGCGGACTTCCTGGAACTGGTCAACGACATGGACACGAGCGCCGGCAACGAGAACCAGATCGACCACTACTACTTCCCGAGCATCCGGGGTGGGGACGTGATCCACCTGATGCACCTGGCGGCGATGGCCTACTGGTTCACCGGCGACGAGCAATACCGCTCCTTTCTGTTCGACGAGCTGATCGGCAATCTCCAGGGCATCCGGGTGGTGTTCACGACCGGGGCCTTCGACCAGCCGAAGTTCTGCAGCCACTTCTTTGGGGACCAGTTGACCTACGGGTCCTGGTGGGTGCTGCTGGGGATGCTCCCGGACTCGGACCTCAAGCGGGACCTCCAGAAGGCCTTCTACGACGAGATGTACCTGAAACTGCTCCGGGAGAAGGGCAATGCGGACTTCTACGTGATGCTGGCCGGGGAGGTCCCCGACGAACTGGCCCCGGAGCGGTCCCAGGCCCTGGCCTACGCCCTGGAACAGGTCCGGACGATGGGGGGCAACGGCTGGGTGGACGGCCAGCCGGTCCTGGACGACCCCCGGCGGTCCTACACGCTGACTCCCGACTTCGTGATGGCCCGGGTCCCGGAGGGGGTCACCGCCGACTGCCCGACCCAGCGGGAGTACGAACTCTGCACGACCGAGATCGACTTCATGGGGATCAAGATCCCGGGGCAGAACCTGATGGACTACGTCCCCTGCAACGACGAGGACCCCTGGCAGTGCCGGGTCCCGAACGGCAAGTGCACGGACAAGATGGCCTCGGCGGCGCTGCCGGTGGCCTTGCGGCAGTACACCGACTGGCTCTGGCAGCGCAACCCCTACCAGTTGCGCAAGGGCGTGGGCATGGAGGGCGGCGTCCAGATGCCCGGGGCCGACCTCTCGGAGGTGTACTGGAACGCCCGGCGCTACGGCTTCCTGACCGAGGGCGCAGGGCAGGTGCTGGCCTGGCAGACCCTCGGGACCTGCGAGTCCGACGCCCGATGAGTCAGGGGAGCGGCGTGGCCTCGAAGGACTGGCCCGTGCCGCGGCCGATCCGGTCGGCGATGTCCTGGGCGTGACGCTGCTTGACCTCCGCCTTCTCGACCCCCTCCTCCCAGAAGTTGCCCATCAGGGAGTGGTCCCGGTGAACCCCGGGGGCCGAGGCGTCCTTGCGGTTCTCGGCCGTGCCGTCGATGTACTCGTCCTTGAGCCCCAGTTGATGCCCCAGTTCGTGAGCCCGGACGATGGGCTCGGACTTCACGAACCAGTTCAGCACGTCGTCCCGTCCGGCCCCCTTGCGCAGGCGGACCTTCAGGTGGGGGTCCCGGTCCGTGAAGACCAGGCGGACCCGCAGGGGCCAGGAGGTCCCGGAGGCCCGGTCCCGCAACTGGAACCGGTTGTCGAAGAAGGACTGGAAGGCGGTGGCGGTCTGCTGCTGGACCGCGGCCACGTCCTCGGCGGTCACGCCCTCCTGGGGGTCCAGGTGCAGGCGGATCGTGACCAGGCAGGCCTGGTCGGCGAAGGAGACGTCGAACCGGGCGGTCCAGCCGTAGGGGCGGTCCTCGATGAACTCCGAGATGGCGGTCGGCCTGGAGGTCTGCGTGGCCGGACCCTCGCGGACCTGGCGGGCCGGCGGCGATTCCCCGGGCTGGCGAGGGGACAGGACCCGGGTCCCCTGCTGGAAACCCGTGCTGCCCAGTTGTCGCTGCAGGGCGTTCCGGGGACTCCTTCGGCCCTCCGGGGATGGGCGGAGGCCAGTGCCTCCACGGCCCTCGGCCTGGGAATCCGGTCGTGGGTCCTTCGCCGTCTCCATGGTTTCCTCCCTCCGGACCTCAGAACGGGAGTTCCCCGTTCGTCAGGGCCAGCACGATGTCATCGGCCTGTTCCAGCACCCGGTCCAGGGTCGCCACCTCGTAGCGGTCGGAGTGCCAGCAGCGGACCTCGGCCTGGACCGTGCCCTGCCTCCGGACCTCGATGCGGACCGGCGTATCGCCGGGCACCCGGGGCCTGTCGCCTCCCGGGAGGGCCGACGGGTCCAGGGCCCCGAGCCGGGATCCCAGTTCCCGGACCTGTTCCGCCGGGACCGTCCCTTCCCGGGGCGGCAGGTCCTGTCCTGCGCGGCGGTTCCTGATCACGGCGGTCCCGTCGCCGCGCAGCAGGAGCGTCACGAGTCCCTTGCGGAAATGTTCGGTGCCGGTGGTGATCTGGACCTCCCATTCGGGATGTCCGTTCCACTCCCGGAGTTCCTGCTGCCAGGTCGCGTGGGTCATCTTCGGTCCCCCCTCTCCCTTGCGGTGCCCTCCCGCGGCGCCGCAGGACGCCATCAGCACCACCACCATCATCCAATGCCGGACTGTCCGGTTCATGGGGATCAGTCTATCCCCGACCTGGACGGATGCAAGACCTTCGGGCGGATCCGGACTCCCCTCAAGGAAGGGATGGGCGGGACCCTCTCCAGCGGGTGCTGCGTGGCGATTCAGACCGACGGGTCCTTCCCGGGGGTCGGTTCTGTTGGGGTTTCTGCAGGACCACCGGGAGGTTGCGACCGATCAATCGGTGACTGTCCCCCTTTGACCCGCCGGTAGGCCTCCCGGAAGGGAAGGCCCTGGGTGCGGACCAGGTCGAGGACCCGGGCGGTGGCCTGGAGGGCCGGGTCGGCGGCGGCCTCCCGGAGACGGTCCTCGTCGAAGGACAGGCGGGGGATCACGCGGGCCATCACCCGGGCGCTGGCCAGGACCCCGTGGAGGCCCCGGAAGAGGGGGGCCTTGATCCCCTGGAGGTCCCGGTGGTAGCCCGAGGGGAGGCCCCAGGCAATCATCAGGACCTCCTGGAGGGCGGCCAGGGCCTCGGCGGCCCGGCCCCGGACGCGCTCGAAGACGTCGGGGTTGCGCTTCTGGGGCATCATCGAGGACCCGGTGGTGAGGTCCTCCGGGAGCCGGAGGAAGCCGTACTCCGCCGTGGCGAACAGGCAGACCTCTCCGGCCAGACGCCCGAGGTCCCGGGCCAGCAGCGTCGCCTGGAACAGCGCCTCGGCCTCGGCCTTCCCCCGGGAGATCTGCACGGCCGTCACCGGTTCCTGGGGCCGGTCGAAGCCCAGTTCCCGGGTCGTCATCTCCCGGTCCAGCGGCAGGCCCGGGACCCCGTAACCTGCTGCGCTCCCGAGGGGATTTTGGGCGGCCCGCCGCCGGGCGAGCCGGATCGCCTCGGCATCGTCCCGGACCTCGGCGGCCCAGCCGCCGGTCCACAGGGCGACGTCCTGGGGCATCGCCCGCTGGCCGTGGGTATAGCCGGGCATGGGCACCGGACCCTGGCGGGCGCCCCACTCCTCCAGGGCCTCGGCGACCTGGTCGGCTGCCTGTCCCAGGGCCTCCAGGCGGTCCATCAGCCAGAGGCGCAGGGCCGCCAGGACCTGATCGTTCCGGGAACGCCCCAGGTGCACCGCCTTGCCGGGATCGCCGATCCGGGCCACCAGCCGGTTCTCCAGGGCCGTATGGCCGTCCTCGTCCTCGGGGGTGATGTCCCAGGTCCCGTCCTGGAAGTCCCGGAGGGCTTCCTGCAGCGCCCCGTCCAGGGCGACCCACTCGTCCTCCGAGAGATGGCCCAGGGACCGGAGCATCCGGGCATGGGCCCGGGTCGCCCGGATGTCCCAGGGCATCAGTTCGCGGTCCAGGACCGGGTCGTCCCCGGCGGTGTACTGCAGGACCTCCGGGTCCAGGTCTCCCCCTGCGTCCCAGAGCCGGCTCATCGGGACACCTCCCGGGCCCAGGCCTCGGCAATCGCCTGGTAGGACCGGGCCCCGTGCAGCACCTCTTCCTCCAGCACGAACTCGTCGGCGGTGTGGGACCGCTCGGTGCGTCCGGGACCGATCTTGACCGCCGGGACGTCCCGGAAGGCCACCCAGTCCGACACCCCCCGGGAGGCGAAGGGCCGGGACCCGGGGACCGCCTGGAGCACCGCCTGCACCAGGGGGTCGCCAGGATCCGTGTGGCAGGGGACGAAGCGTCCGCTGTGGACCTGGACCTCGCAGCCCAGGTCCTGGGACAACCGACGGGCCACCTCCGGGGCATCGAGGCCGGGGTTGGTCCGGACGTCCAGATAGCACGACGCCTCCCCGGGAACCACGTTGCGGGCCGTCCCACCCTGGATCTGGGTCGGCTCCACGGTGACGGGGCCGAGGTCCGGGTCGTCGGCACCGGGCAGCGTGTCGGGCATCGCTGCGATCACCCGGGCCAGTTCCCGGATGGCGTTCCTGGCCCCCAGGGCCCGGGCGTGGGCCGCATGGCAGGCATCGCCGGTGGTGACGACCCGGAGTACCGCCAGGCCCTTCTGGGACACCGCCGGCTCCATGCCTGTGGGTTCCCCGATCAGCACGGCCGCTGGAGTCCATCCCGCCTGATCCAGGGCCTGCCGCAGCGTCCGGCTGCCCTGTCCGGTGGTCTCCTCCTCGACGGCCAGGGCCAGGGCGAGTCGGATGCCCGGCAGGGAACCGGGTCCCCGGGCGATGCGCAGCAGGGCCCCGACCATCGCCGCGACGGAGGCCTTCGCGTCGTTGGCCCCGAGGCCCACGACCCGGCCATCGGCAACCCGGGGCGTCCAGGGGTCCCCGGTCCATCCCGGGACCGGAGGGACCGTGTCCAGATGGGTGTTCCAGACCATGACCGGGCCGTCGGTTCCCAGCAGGGCCAGGATGCCCCCCCGGGGGACCATCCTGGTCTCCAGGCCTCCGTGGGCCAGCACGCCCCCGACATACTCCAGCGCCGCCGTCTCCTCCGCCGAGACGGACCGGGTGGCCACCAGCCGCCGGTGGAACTCCAGCAGGTCCCTGTCGTTCACGGGGCCCCCCCGGGGCCGGCGGCCCCCTCCTCGGGCATCAGTTCGGCCAGGCTCCGGACCAGCAGGGTGCCGGCTCCGGCGTTCGTGAAGACCTCCCGCAGCAGGCCCAGCGGCTGCCCGTGGCCCACGATGTGCACCCGCCGGACGCCCCGCTGCAGGGCCTCGGAGGCCGCCTGGACCTTCGGGAGCATGCCCCCCCGGATCGTCCCGTCGGCCACCCGCTGTCGGATCCCCTCGAGGTCCGCCACCGACACCACCGAGGACGGGTCCGCCAGGTCCTCCAGCAGGCCCGGGGCCCCGGTCAGGAAGATCAGCTTCTCGGCACCCAGGGCCTCGGCCACCTTCGCGGCGACGGTGTCGGCGTTGATGTTCAGTACCTGGCCCTGGTCGTCGGCCGCCAGGGGGGACATCACGGGGACGAAGCCCGTCTCCAGCAGCCGGAACAGGGGTGCCGGGTCCACGGACCGCAGGTCTCCCACCTGGCCGTAGTCCACGGTCTGGCGTTCCCCGGCCTCCTCCACCTCCACCGGGGGCCGCTTTCGGGCCCGGAGGACCCCCGACGAGATCCCCGAGAAGCCCAGGGCCGGCACCTCCAACTTTCGGAACGCGGCCATCCAGGCCGTCGCGACGGTCCCGACCAGGGCCATCGTGACCGCCTCCAGGGTCTCCCGGGAGGTGACCCGTCGCCCGGCCACGAAGGACGTCTCGATTCCCAGTCGCCGGGCCACCATCGTGGCCTGAGGCCCGGCGCCGTGGACCAGCACGACCTTGATCCCCAGTTCTCGGAGCACGCCGATCTGCTCGGCGACCTCCTGGACGACCCCCGGGTCCTCGGCGGCCTCCCCGCCGACCTTCACGATGAAGGTCCTTCCCCGGTAGAGACGGAGGTAGGGAAGGGCCCTCCGCAGACCTGCGATCTCGGCATCCGGTTCCAGGGCACGGTTCATCGACATCCTCCCAGCATCTCCAGCAACAGGGCCTTCTGGGCGTGCAGGCGGTTCCCCGCCTGGTGCACCACCGCGCTCCGGGGTCCGTCCAGGACCTCGTCGGCCACCTTCACGTTTCGGCGCACCGGCAGGCAATGCAGGAAGCGGGCCTCGGGCCGGGAATTCGCGAACCAGGATTCCCGGATGCACCACTCCTGCCGCAGTGGCGCCCGCATCCTCTGGTCGGCCTCCGGGTCGCCGTAGCACGATGGTGCGGCCCAGGACTTTCCGTAGAGGACATGGGCCCCCTCCATCGCCTCCCGGCGGTCCACCGTCTCCCGAACCGTGCCGCCGGACCGTGCCGCCAGGGCCCGGGCCTCCTCCATCACCGAGGGGGGCAGCTCGTAGCCCGGCGGATGGAGCACGGTCACCTCCATGCCCCGCCGGGCCGCCATTCGCAGCGTGGACGCGGGCACCGCGTAGGGCAGCGGCTTCGGGTGCCAGGCCCAGGACAGGACCAGCCGCCCGTTCCGGGGCACCTCCAGGTCCTCCAGGGTCCGCCAGTCCCCCAGGGCCTGGCAGGGATGGGCCGACGCCGACTCCAGGTTGATGAAGGGCTTCGGGCACAGGTCCGCCATCTTTCGGATCAGGTCGTCGGCGAGGTCCTCGGCCAGGTCCTCCCCCCGGGCAAAGCAGCGCACCGCCAGCAGGTCGGCGTATTCTGCCAGGACCGGGATCGCCTCCCGGACATGTTCCGCCGCGGGCCCGTCCATCACGGCCCCGTCCCGGGTCTCCATCACCCAGGACCCGGCGCCGGGGGTGATCACGAAGACCTGCCCCCCCTGCTGGGTCACGGCGGCCTGCATCGATGCCAGGGTCCGGACCGAGGGGTTCAGGAAGAGCAGACCCACCGTGCGTCCAGCCAGCCCCTGCCCGACCGGGTGTAGCCGCAGGTCCCGGGCTCGGTCCAGCACCCGTTCCAGTCGCTGGTCATCGAGGTCCTCGAGGTCCAGGAAGCGTCTCATGATTCCATCTCCTCCAGGGCATCCCGCAGGCGATCGACGTCGGCGTCGTCCAGCACCAGGGGCGGCAGCAGCCGGACCACCTGGGGGTCCCCGCTGCCGCCGGCCAGGATGCCCCGCTCCCGGAGCCCCGCCAGGACCTCAGAGGCTGGCCGCCTGGTGCGCAGTCCTTTCAGGAATCCCTGTCCCTGGACCCCCAGGACCGGTCCCCGGCGACACTCGGCGTCGATGCGCGCCGAGAGTCGCTGCACCCGTTCCAGCAGGTGATCCTGCTCGATGGCCCGGATCACCGCCCGGATGGCTGCGCAGACCACCGGCCCTCCGCCGAACGTGGTCCCCAGGTCCCCGGGCCGCAGGCCCCGGGCCAGGGCCTCCGATACCAGCACCGCGGCGCCGGGAAGTCCGCCGGCGAGGCCCTTGCCCACGGTGAGCAGGTCCGGATCCAGCCCCAGATCCACGCTCACAAAGGGGACGCCGCAGCGCCCCATGCCGCACTGCACCTCGTCGGCGATCAGCAGCGCCCCGTGTCTTCGGGTCAGGTCCCGTGCGGCCCGGAGGAACGTCGCAGAGAGGTCCCGGGCCCCGGCGACCCCCTGGACCGGCTCCAGGATCACGGCCGCGGTGTCCTGGTCGATGGCCCGCTCCAGGCCCCCGAGGTCCTCCAGGGCCACCCGGCGCACGGGGAAGGGGGTGTTCGGGAAGCCGTACCACTTCTCCCGGGCCCCTTCGGTGACCGCCGCGGCGGCCGCCGTCCGGCCATGAAAGGAACCCTCCATGCGCACGACCGTGGAACGCCCGGTGGCCCGGAGGGCGATCCGCAGGGCGTTCTCATTGGCCTCGGCCCCGGAGTTCACGAAGAAGACCCGGTGGGACGACAGGCCCGCGAAGGCCCGCAGGTCCCGGGCGGCCTCCTCCCGGACCTCCAGGGGGAACAGGTTGCTCTGGAAGATCAACCGGGAGGCCTGGTCCCCAATGGCCTGGACCACCGCCGGATGGCCGTGGCCCAGCAGGGCCACGGCGTGGCCGCCGTAGAAGTCCACGAACTCCCGGCCGTCCTCCGTCCAGAGGCGGCTTCCCTGACCCCGACAGAACCGCAGCGGCACCTGGGAGAAGACCTCCAGCAGGGCGTCGCTCCCATTCGTGCTCATCCCGTTCCCCCCATCAACACCAGCCAATCCCCGGCTGCCGGAGACCCAGGTCGTCGGGCAGCCCGTGCAGGCGGTTGAGCCACTGGATTCCCCCACCGGCGGCCCCTTTGGCCAGATTGTCCAGCACCGAGGTGACCACCAGGGTCCGGTTTCGCACGAAGACTCCCAGGGCGGCCCGGCAGGTCCCGACGACCTCCACCAGTCGCGGGGGGTCGTCCCGGACCGAGACGAGCGGGGCGTCGGCATAGCACTCCCGGGCCAGGTCCCGGGCCTGCCGGGTGTCCAGGGGTTTCGTGAGGCGCAGGTGCAGCGTGGCGTGGATGCCCCGGACGAAGGGCCCCGAGTGGGGCACGAAGGCCACCTCCGGTTCCGTTCCTGCCGCCAGGGCCCCGAGCAATGCGGCCATCTCGGCCTCGTGGCGATGGCCCAGGGGGGAGTAGGCCCGGAGGTTCGATCGCCGCTCGGGATGATGGGTGTCAGGTCCCGGCTGTCGCCCGCTGCCCGAGGACCCCGTGACCGCCGACACGAAGACCTCCGGCTCCACCACGCCGGCCTTCCAGAAGGGGGCCGCCGCCAGCACCGCCGCGGTCGTGAAGCACCCGGGATGGGCCATGAACCGCCCGGCGGGTCCCGGGGTCCACTCGGGGATGCCGCAGCGGAAGGACTCCAGGCGATGGGGGGCCCCGTGGTCCTGGCCGTAGAGGGCGCGATAGCGGGCCGCATCCCGGAATCGGAAATCCGCGGACAGGTCCACGACTCGGAGGTCCAGGTCTCGCTGATCCGCCTCGGTCATGAGGCGATCGACCAGCGGTGCCGTCGCCCCGTGAGGCGTCGCGGTCAGGACCGAGACCCGGCCGCCGTCGGGCACCGCGGCCAGCGCCTCCTCCAGGGACCGGAAGGCCACGGACCCCAGGTCGGTGGCCTCGAGGTGCGGGAAGACCCTGCCGACCGGGTCTCCGGCCCGGCTCGTGGTCACCGGCACCACCTCCCGGAAGACCGGATGGCCCGCCAGCAGGCGCAGGCATTCCCCGGCCACGTATCCGCTGCCTCCCAGCACCAGCGTGGGTCCTGGGTCCCGAACCGGTCGTTCCGTCATCGTGCCTCTCCCGTCCGGACCGGTCAGGCGATTCCGATCCGCTGCAGCACCCGGTTCGCGAGCCCCTCCCCGTCGGTCCGGGCATTGTGTCCTGGCACCCCGGTCCGGCGCTCCACGAGCACCGACCCCGCATCGTTGTCCGTCGCGGGCCCCGTCACCACGTCCGTCTCGATGCCGTGCTGGTCCCGGAGCAGTCGCACGCCGCCCCAGGCCGCCACCGGATCGCTGGCGGCCAGCACGACGGCCCGGAAGGACCCCCGAAGGTCCGGGTCGTCGAGGATCGCATCGACCCCGTAGAGGCCCAACAGGCCGTCCCCCAGTTCCAGCACCAGCACGTCCGGGCGACCCTCGGCCAGTTCGGACAGCAGGGTTCGGGCGGCCACCGGGGCCGTCTCGGGCGTCGTCGTGACGATGCCCAGGTCCGTGAAGATCCGGACGTCCCGGGCCCCGGCGTCCTCCATCCCCAGGATGTCCCGCCGCAGGGAGACCCCCGTGGTCTTCGCGGCCCCCACCGCCAGGCCCCGATGACGAAAGGCCTGGATCAAGGAACAGGCCGCAGCCGTCTTCCCGGCGTTCATGCTGCTGCCCACCACGGCGACCACGGGGATCCCCCGGACCTCCAGCCGATCCCGGACCGGGATGGCCCCCTGGCGGATGTGGGCGGGCACTCCGATTCGCTGTTCGAGATAGGGGAAGTGGAGCACCTGTCCCAGGACCTCGCAGACGAAGGGCTGTCCGAAGTCGGGGTTCGCGCTCTCGCAGAGTCCCAGGACGCCCCCGAGGTTCAGCAGGTGCAGGTGGTCTCCCACCCGGACCTCCGACGGCACCCGGCCCGCGAATCCGAAGAGGGCCTTCCGGTGCCCCAGGGCCACTGCCAGGATGTCCCCGGGGCGGATCTTGCTGAAGCGCCCCGAGGGGAGTTCCAGGGTGTTGTAGGAACTCTTGGAACTCAGCACCCGGACCGCGACGACGCTGCCCTCCTCGGCGACCACCTCCGGGATCAGGCGGACCTCCCGGGGCAGCCGGCAGTTCATCGTGACCGACGCGATCTTGTCCAGGGAGAGGACCTTCACGGCGCCTCACCTCCTCGTTCCGACCCGCCGGTCGCTCCGGCGGCGGTTCCTGCCCGGGCGTGGAGCATGGCCGGGATGGCCAGCATCCGGGCGAATCCCCTCGCATCGGCACCGGTCCACTCCCCGGCCGCCTCCCCGTAGGTCCCTGAGGAAGCCGCCTTCAGGGAGAAGGGCGACGACACCCCCAGGACCTCCATCCGTCCGGCCCACATCCGCATCCGGACCTCCCCGGTGACCCGGTCCTGGGACGACTGCAGCAGGGCCTCTGCGTCCCGGCAGGCCGGTTCCAGGGCCAGGGCCTCGTGGACCCAGTCCCCATAGAGGGCCGCCACCTGGTCCTTCAGGCGCTGCTGTCGGGCCGTCAGCACCAGTTTCTCCAGTTCCCGGTGCGCCTCCAGGATCACCGTGGCGGCCGGGGCCTCGAAGGCCACCCGTCCCTTCAGGCCGAAGATCGTGTCCCCCAGATGGATGCCCCGACCGATGCCTCGAGGGGCGGCCAGGGCGTCCAGGGCCTCGATCAGGGGCACCGGGTCCATCTCCTTCCTGTCGAGGCTGGTTGGAACGCCTTCCCGGAAGCCGATCCGCACCTCCAGTGGGGGCCTCAGGTCGTCGAAGGCGCCTCGGGTCAGGACCCAGGCCTCCTCCGGGAGGGGGTCCACCGTGTCCAGCGTCTCCCGGCCCCCGATCGTGCAGCCCCAGAGGCCCCGGTTGATGGAATAGGCCGCCCGTTCCTCCGAGACCTCGTGTCCCCGTTCCCTCAGGAAGGCCGTCTCCTGGGCCCGGGTGAACCCCTCGTCCCGGATCGGGGCCAGGACCTCCACGCCCGGGGCCAGCACCCGGAGGGCCACCTCGAAGCGGACCTGGTCGTTGCCCGCGGCGGTGCTCCCGTGGGCGACGGCCGAGGCCCCGACCTCCCGGGCCACCTCCGCCACCTTGCGGGCCTGGAGGGTCCGCTCGGCCCCGACGCACAGCGGATAGACATGACCCCGGCGCACATTGCCGTAGATCAGGAACCGCAGGGTCTCCTGGAAGAAGGCGGGCCTGGCCTCCACGGTCCGGTGTGCGACGGCGCCCAGTGCCCGGGACCGTCGGGACAGGTCCTCCCGGGCCTCCTCGGACAGTCCACCCGTGTCCACCGTGACCGTGATCACGGGCCGGCCGAGCCTCTCGGCCAGATACGGCACCAGGAACGACGTGTCGAGCCCCCCGCTGAAGGCCACCACCACCGGTCCGCTCATCTCTCCTCCCTGTCCTGGAACCGCTCCAGCCGTTCCCGGATCCGGGCCTGCGCTTCAGATCCCTCCACGGCCACCATCACCGTGTCGTCCCCGGCCACGCACCCCACCATGCCCGGCCAGGCCGCCTGATCCAGCGCGATGCCCACCGCCGAGGCCTGCCCCGGAGGGGTCCGGACCACCAGCAGGTGGGGACCCGCGGCGCCCACTCCCAGGATCCGGCCCAGGACCTCGGGGGCCTGGCCCACCGGAGGGAGGGGCGTGGCCTCCCGGTAGCACCCGTCGATCTTGCGGATGGCCAGGAACCGGAGGTCCCGGGAGACGCTGGCCTGGGTCACCTGGAATCCCCGGTCCCGGAGCAGGGCGCAGAGGGCTCCCTGGTCCGGGATGCGACGCCGCCGGACCAGGCCCCGGATGGCCTGGAGGCGTTCTTCTCTTCGGGTATCCTTCCGAGGCATCCCGTGTCTCGCAAAAGATGCGCATAGAGTGGCCAGTTATCGCATAAAGTCAACAGGAAAGTGAAAACGCAAGTTCTTCCGGTGAGTTGAAGAACCCGATGGTCTGGGTTGGCCGGGTCCGTCCGGGCGTGCGCCGCGACCCGTTGGGCGGCCCGGGAAGGGGCGGAACCCTTCCCCTCCTGGGGGCCGACCGGGGAACGCCTGGCCTCTTGATCCGGAAGGCGGGTCATCGGATCCTTGGGATACGGAACGAATCGTCCATCGGAGGAGGCTGGGGAGTCCCGGCCGGGAGGAGGGGATGGAGGATCACGACGTGTCGCCCAGGACCGGCGGGGGACCGGGGGTACGGCTCGTGCCGGACCTGTTCCAGGGCCTGTTGCATCACCTCCGGGACGGGGTCGCATCGGTGGATCGGGAGGGGTTCTTCGTCGCGTGCAACCCCGCGTTCCTGGACCTCCTGGGAGGCTACGCCATGGAGGAGGTCCGGCGCCTGCGATGGCAGGACCTCACGCCCCCGGAGTGGCGGGCCCCGGAGCAGGCGATCCTGGAGGAACAGGTGGATCGCCGGGGGTTTTCGGACCTCTACGAAAAGGAGTACGTCCGTCGCGACGGGACCCGGGTGCCCGTGGAGGTCCGGACCTATGCCAACCGGGATGACGAGGGTCGGTTGGAGGGCTACTGGGCCATCGTCCGGGACGTCTCGGACCGACGGGACACCCGATCCCGGCTGGCCCTGTTCCAGGAGTCGTTGGACAACGCCACCGACGCCATCGGGATGGCCACTCCCGAGGGGCGCCATTTCTACCAGAACCGGGCCTTCACGGACCTGTTCGGCGAGTGCGGCGACGACCCGAAGACCGCCCTCTTCGTGGATCGGTCCCAGGCCGAGGAGGTCTTCCGGACCATCAAGGCCGGCGGGCGGTGGGAAGGCGAGGTGCGGATGCATGCGAAGGACGGCGGCATTCGGGACATCCTGCTTCGGGCCCATGCGAACCTGGATCTGGCGGGCCGCGTGACCGCCCTTGTGGGGATCCACACCGACATCACCTCCCGAAAGGCCATCGAGCGGGAACTCCGGGAGCGGGAACACCAGTTGCGGACGGTGATCGAGAACGTGGACCTGGTCTTTTTCGCCCTGGGACCCGACGGGGTCTTCCAGTTTTCGGAGGGCCGGGGACTGGGGGCCCTCGGCCTGAGGCCCGGGGAGGTCGTCGGGCGGTCCGCCTTCGAGGTCTATTCCGAGTTTCCCGAGATCGTGCAGTCGCTGCATCGGGCACTGGCCGGGGAACGGTTCCAGGTCGAGGTGTCCGTGGGTCCCCTCTGGTTCGATGTCGCCTACACCCCGGTCCGTGGCCCCGATGGATCCATCCAGGCCACCATCGGGGTGGCGATGGACATCACGTCCCGGCGGAAGGCCGAGGAGGACCGGGAGCGACTCACGGAGCAACTGGTCCAGGCCCGGAAACTGGAGGCCATCGGGCAACTGGCCGGGGGCGTCGCCCACGACTTCAACAACATGCTGGCGGTGATCCTGGGGGTGGCCGAGGTCGCCCTGAACCGCCTGGGGCCGGAGGACCCGATCCGGGAGGACCTCCATCGGATCCGGGAGGCGGCGGAGCGGTCGGCGGACCTGACCCGGCAGTTGCTGGCCTTCGCCCGGCGACAGAACGTCGCCCCCCGGGTGGTGGACCTCAACGAGGTCCTGTCGGGTCGCATGGCGATGATCCGCCGCCTGATCGGCGAGAACATCACCCTGGACTGGGTCCCGGGGAAAGACGTCGGGAGGGTCCGGATCGACCCCTCCCAGATGGACCAGGTCCTCGTGAACCTCTGCGCCAACGCCCGGGACGCCATCGAGGGTGCCGGTCGGATCACCATCGAGACGGCCCGGGTCGTCTTCGACGAGCCCTACTGCGCCGATCACCCGGAGCATTCCCCGGGGACCTACGCCGCGCTGGTCGTGTCGGACAACGGGCGGGGCATGGACGAGGCGACCCGGCGGCGGTTGTTCGAACCCTTCTTCACGACCAAGGCCCAGGGCAGCGGGGTCGGCCTGGGTCTCGCGACGGTCTATGGCATCGTTCGACAGAACGATGGCTTCATCCACGTCTACAGCGAGCCCGGGATGGGCAGCACGTTCCGGGTCTACCTGCCCTGCTGGGAGGAGCAGGCGACCCCTGTGGAGGCGTCGGGGCCCCGAGAGGGGGCGCCGGTGCGGGATGGCCAGACCATCCTGCTCGTGGAGGACGACGATCTGGTGCGCGCGGTCGTGTCCCGAATGCTCGATCACCTGGGGTACCGGGTCCTGGCCGTGGGCGATCCGGTCCAGGCCATCGAGACGGCCCGCAATCATCCAGGCGAGTTGCATGTGCTGCTGACCGACGTGGTGATGCCCGGGATGAACGGGAGGCAACTGGCCCGGGAGGTGGCCCGGATCCGTCCGGGGATCCGGCGGATCTTCATGTCGGGCTACACGGCGAACGGGGTCGCCCACCGAGGGATCCTGGACCCCGGGGTGGAGTTGCTGCAGAAGCCGTTTCTGCTCCGGGATCTGTCGCAACGCATCCAGGCGGTCCTCGCCGCCCCGCCCCCTCTGGAGGAGGATCCCTGAGGATGGTCGTCCGGGGGGGCGGGGGCGGATGGCGGATCCGTTCCCTCGTCCTGGCCTGGAATCCCCTCTGCCGACAGGGGTCCGCGCTCGTTCGCCGGCGCATGTTGGGACGAGCCCGACGGATCCCCGCGCCGGGAGTGCAGGCGACGCGGAGCCCCGGATCCGGTATCGTTCCCCGGCGGGGTGCGACCGCAGGGGGCCAGAGTGGACGTTCGGCAGAAGATTCGACTCGCGGCTGCGGTCCTGCAATACCGGGTCACGGGCCGGCCTGTCCCCCTGGCGGTGGCCTGGATGATCACCGGGCGCTGCAACCGGAACTGCCGCTATTGCGACGCCGCGTACCTCCGGGGCCTGGGGGAGATGGACACGGCGGAGGCCCTGTCCCTGGTGGACCAGATGGCGGAGGGGGGCGTCCGGCTCGTGTCCATCACCGGTGGAGAGCCCTTGATTCGCCCGGACCTCGGGGTGATTGTCCGGCGCATCCACCAGCGGGGCATGGTCTGCAAGGTCAACTCGAACGGTCACCTGCTGGAGGCCCGGGTGCGCGACCTCCGGACCGTCGATCTGCTGCAGTTGTCCCTGGACGGCCCCGGGGAGGACCAGGACCAGGCCCGGGGTCCCGGGTCCTTCCGGGCCGTGGTCCGGGCCGCCGAACTGGCCCGTCGGGAGCGCATTCCGTTCCACTTTGTGGGCGTCCTGACCCGGTTGAACATCCGCCGGCTCGACGAGGTGCTGGACCAGGCCGCGGCCCTGGGGGGCCGCATGAGTTTCCAGCCGATGTCCCAGGTGGCGGATCGACCCGAGGCGGCGGACTTTGCCCCGACTCCGGAAGACCTGCTGGCGGGCCTTCAATGGCTTCGCCGGATCAAGGAGGCGGGAGGCCCCAGGGGGCGGGCTCTCAAGAACACCCTGGGGGAACTGGAGTACTATGCCAATCGTTGCCGCAACGGCCCGGGGAGGGCGGACTGTGCCCCGGTGATGGCCACCGTGATGCCCGACGGGCGGATGACCTTCTGCGAGCAGGCCCGGCATCCCCAGTGGGTGGATGCCCGGACCCTGGGGTTCCAGGAGTCCTTCCGGGCGTTGAGGCCGGTGACCTGCGATGGATGCGTGTGCATCGGCACCTTGCGCCTGTCCCGGGTCTGCCGCCTGGACCCTGCGGTGATCCGGGAGGCCATCCGCGACTGATGGGCCATTCGGGGCCGGGTGGTCCGTCGGCCGGGCGAATGCTCGGGGACGCGGACTAGCGGGACCTCCGGACCCACCACCAGGGGGTGAACAGGGCCCAGGCCCCCGCGGCGATGACGAGGCCCGAGGCCAGGGACAGGCCCGCCAGGGACAGGGCTCCGTGGATCCCCACCATCAGGCCGTGGGACCGGGTGAAGACCTCCCGCCAGCCGATCCGATAGGAGAGGGCCTCCCAGCCGGTCTTGCAGGTGAAGAAGGCCGCGAGGCCCGCGAAGAATCCCGCAGTCGCGCCTGCGGTCAGGGCCAGGGTCGCCCCGTACCAGCACAGCAGGATCCCGATGTCCACCACGAAGGCCGCGGCGCGATAGGATCGGGTCGGGCCGGGGTCGCCCTCGGTGTCGCTCGCCGATCCCTCCTGGGGTCGGACCACCGTGGACAGGTGGTAGGCCAGGTAGTCCTCCAGGATGACCGCGAGGGAGAAGACCTGGGCGGCGGTGGTGGCGTTCCAGACGAAACGGATGTTCTGCACCACGACGCCAATCAGCACCGCATAGAGCAGGTCCACGAACCCCACGCGCACGGCCGACGGCGACGCCATTCGCTGCTCCTGGTGCCGGTCTGGTATACCGTGGACCCTGCGGCGAGGTCAACCGTGCCTGCGGGGCGTGGGAGCCGAGGTACGGCCCGGTTCGGCCATGGCCCGGGGGGAAGGCGCCGTCCTCACCCTGGGTCGGTGGGATCAGACGCCGCCTCCGGAAAATCGTGTATCATCCCGTGACTCGATGACGGGGCGATGTCATGAGATACGCGACGATCAACGCCTGGAACACGGTGGCATTGGCGGTCCTGGCGGTCCTGGTGACGGCCTGCGGAGACGATGGCGACGTGAAGTCTCCCTACGGATCCCCGACCCGCACGACGGTGTACGAGGTGGAGGGCCGCCTGCCCAACGGTGAGGTGAGGCCCTGGACCGTCAAGGTCACCGGGGAGGTCACCGTGGACGGTCGCTCCTTCGACACCTACCAGGTGGGCATCGAGCCCTCCGATCCCCGCCAGGGCATCGAGATCTGGATCGACAAGGAGGACAGGAACCGGGTCACCTTCCGGGGCTTCCGGGAGGTGGGCGTCCTGACCGTGCAGGGGGATCGGCCCTACACCGTGAGACTGGACGGGCCCACCGGACAGGTCGAGACGGTCGAGGTGGCGGGGACGGTGTTGATGGAAGGCGACCAGACCCCGATGCCCGGCACGGCCACCGTGGAATATGTGAAGGAGTCGGACGACGAGACGGTGGATACGCCGTTCGGCACGCTGTCCGGCGTGAAGCACTACAGCGGAACCGTCACGCTCTCCGGTGAGGGCGTGCCGGAGTTCCTCCGGGGCTTCCCGGTGGATGCGGAGGTCTGGTACCACCCCTCCTTCGGGGTCGTGAAGGGGAGCGTCCCGATGTTCAATCTCGGGATGGACCTGCGGGGGCAGGGCGACTGCGGCGATCCCCTGACCCCCGGCTTCAACACGATCCAGAAGGTGGGCATCGTGGCACCCGGCAGTCCTCCCTTCGAACTGAACACCTCCGACTGCTCGGGGCAGTGGAATGCCGACAAGATGACCCACGCGAAGATGCTGGTCGAGTTGCGCTTCGCCGACGAGGACCTCGCGAGGACATCGACCCCGCCGCCGGTCGTCGAGGAATTCACGACGGGCTGGGGCTACTTTCCCCATCAACTGGTCGCCTCGCCGGTCAGCATCTTCCATCCGGAGGAGAACGGGAAGGGCTACACCTTCTGGTACGGCTACGCCGACGAGGCGGCAAAGAACGAGCCGGGCGACAACGGCATCCTGTACTCCATCCAGGTCCGGCCGGCCGACGGCATGTCCGGCGCGGTGCGGGCCACGGCCCGTCTCCGGTACCGCGTCCTTGCCCAGCCCTGAGAAGGCTAGGGACGATCGGCCGACATCGTGATGGGGGACGACCAGAGGCGGTATGGGGCCTCGGTGCCGTCGGGGAGGACCGCATGGCCGGCGACCGACAGGCGGAAGACCCCCTCCAGGGTCTGGACTGGCGCCGGGATGCGGACCGCCGTGCGGACCTGTGCCGTCCAGTGGAATGCCCGCTGGCCGGGCGACTTCTCGGTCCAGGGAGGGTCCGGGGCGACCTGCAGCAGCACCCGGTAGTCCCGCTGGTCCACGACCCGGCCCCCGGCCTCCAGGGGGCGGAAGATGCCGTCCGATGATCGCCACTCCACCACGACCTCCGGTCGGTCCACCCAGGGGTCGCCTCCGAGCCATCGGAAGGTCCAGGGGGTCCCGGTCGCGGCCATCGGCGGCAGGTCCTCCAACACGGATCCGGGGTCGATGGAGGCGGACGGGAGGTAGGGACGGGAGGCGCCGGGGGTCCAGGGAGGAATGGAGGCGGGATCGAACGCCAGCGGGGCCAGGGGGTCCTCCAGTCGGGCGGCCACCGAGGCCGCCGCATCCCGGAGATGTTCCCCCTGGCGGGGGCCCAGGAAGGCCATCCCCGGCTCGTATCCCCCGCCGGCCCAGTCGTCGGGCGTCATCAGGTAGCCCACGTAGTCCTGGGCATAGCCGAACAGGGCCCAGGTCCCGATGCCGGGGACCGCTGCGGAGACTCGTTGCAACAGGTCCAGGCCCAGGGCGGTGTGGGGCTCTCCCGGGAGCGTCACTCCCCCCACGGGGCCGAGGCGAAAGGCCGCCAGACGCACCGTGTCGGGGATCCAGCCGAAGTCCAGGTCCAGGCAGCTGTCCATCGCCGGAGGCACGGGGCCGCAGGCCGATCCGCCGCCGCCACAGAGCATCGCCCCGGCCGGGTGGTCCCACTCGCCCGGGGCATAGCCGATGGCCTCCCAGGTCATCGGTGCCACCGCCGCCACGACCCGGAGGTCCGGGTCCTCCTCCCAGGTGAAGGCCTCCCAGGCCTCGATCACGGTGACCGCGGCCGACCGCCCGATGGCCTCCAGGCGATCCAGTTCCGGAAAGGGGGCCTCGGGCCACGGGGAGTCGCCGAAATCTCCCCGGGGATCGGCAGGCCCCACGTCCCCAGTCCAGGACTGGAAGAACATCACCGGCGCTCCGCCGGGGATCACCTCCTGGACCTTCTGTTCCACGGCCCGGGGCGCGTCGCCACCCAGCACCCCTTGCTGCCAGCCGAAGACCGTCCCGTGGAGCGCGTAGTTCACCAGCAGCCCGATGGTCCCGCCGCCGTCCGCCCGGTCCAGGCGCCACAGGTGCATCCGGTCGTCCCGGAGCGGCCCGTTCTCGCACCGCCGGTCCACGTGCATCGCCCCGTTCTCCCTCACGGCGTGACCGAATCGCACGGGCACGGCCTCGGCCGCCAGGGCCTCGACCACCGCGTCGGCGATGGCCCCGGTGACCCGCTGGAAGACCTGTTCCTCGTAGGAGTCCGAGAAGAGAGGGCCCAGCGGCGTATCGAAGACCCGAGCCGGGGCGACGTGGGAGTGGTTCGCCGCGATCACCAGCACGTCTCCGCAGTCGATTCCGGTGCGCTGTCGGACCAGGTCCACCACCCGGGTGTGGATGGTGCGAAAGACGGCAACGAGGTCCACCGTGGCCAGCAGCAGCCGCCGATCTCCCTTCAGAAGATGCATCACCTGCACCCGTGGGGGATGGACCAGCGTGGTGGTCGCCTGGAAGACGTCCTGGAAGGGGCTTCGGGGGGCATCGGGCGGAGGCGTCTGGCCGTAGCCGCCGGTGGAGATGCCCAGGGGCACCGGGAGGTCCCGGGTGGCGTAGGCGGCCCGGAGGTGGTCGTCGGGCGGGGTGAAGGGCGGGTCCGGCGGTGGGGGCGGATCGGGCCGGGGGTCGCCTGTCTCCGTGTCTCCCTGTTCCGGCTCGTTGGCTGCCAGGTCCTCTGTGGTCACGTCGGCCAGGTCCGACGCTGCCGGATCGGCAGGGTGGTCCTCGGCCGGGTCCGATGTCCCCTGGCCGTCTGCCGGGTCGTCATGCCCATCGGGAGGCACGTCCGGGAGTCCGGTCTCTCCGGGGCGGCCGGTGCCTCCGCAGTGGGCCATCAGCCCCAGGGCCAGGATCAGGGCGCCAATCCAGGATGCCCTGGTACGGTCCTGGGGGACGGGGCCCGGGGGCCGTGCAGGGGGGCGTCGGTCCATGCGGGTCCTCGCGAGGAGTCGTTGGCCACAGCATAGAGGCTGCCGGGCCGGGAGACAACGGATCCATGTCCGCGTAGAATCGCGCCCGGAGTGGGTGGGAAGATGGCCGGTGCCTTGCAGAGATTGCCCCTGGCCTGGGCCCTGGGGATCTCCCTGTTCCGGGGCCGGGGGGGCGGAAGGGTCTCGGCGGCGACCGTCGTGTCGGTGCTGGGCATCGGGGTCGGCGTGGCGACCCTCACGGCGGTGCTGGCCGTCACCGGGGGATTCGAGGCGGCGTTCCGGGACCGCATCCTGGGGGTCTATCCCCACATGGTCGTGCTATCCCGAGGGGACCCCTTCGTCGAGTACCGGGACGTGGCGCGCCGGCTGGGCGAGATCCCGGGCGTGGCCGGGACCAATCCCTCGACCTACGACGAGATGATGTTGTCGGCCGACGGGGGCAGCGCCGGGGTGATCCTGAAGGGGGTGGACCTGGCGGGGGCGGAACGGGTGAGTTCCCTGCGGTCCCTGGTCCGGGGAGGCACGCTGGACCCCCTCCGGCCCGTCGAGGGCCGGCCGCCAGCCCTGCTGGTGGGGTGCGCCCTGGCAGCCCGTCTGCATCTGGAGCCCGGGGATCGGGTCACCTTGACGACCCCGATCCGGGGCCTGGAGGGTGGCGGGACCGGCCCCCTGGGCATGGCGCCTCAGCAGGGGGCCTTCTTTGTGGCCGACTGCCTGGACTCGGGGTTCTGGGAGTACGACTCCCGGCTCGTGGTCATGGAACTCTCCCGGGCCCAGGCCTTTCTGGGCCGGGGAGACGCGGTCCGGTGGGTGGAACTGCGGATTCAGGACATCGACCGGACCGAGGAGATGCGCCAGGAGGTCCTGGCGACCCTCCAGCCCTGGTCCCTGCTGGATCTGGTGCGGACCATCGCCCGACTCCGGGGGGACCTGCAGCGCCTGACGGGGGAGCGCCTGGCTGCCGGAGGGGCGTGGAGCCTGTCGGACTGGGCCCACGAGGTCCACGAGGTCGCCCAGGCATTGCTGTTCAGCGACCTGCCCCTGGGCCCCCCTCAGCGCTACCGCATCATCGACTGGCGGGAGATGAACCGGAACCTCTTCGGGGCCCTCCGGACCCAGAAGGCGGTCCTGGCGCTGTTCTTCCTGATCATCGTGCTGGTGGCGGCCTTCAACATCGTCGGGACCCAGTGGATCGTCGCTCGGGAACGCCAGCGGGAGGTCAGCACGCTGGTGGCCCTGGGCGCCTCCCGGAGGCAGTTGATGCGGGTCTTCGTGGCCCACGGATTCACGCTGGGCCTCGCGGGGGTCCTGCTGGGGCTGCTGCTGGGTCGGCTGGTCGTGGAGGGCATCGGCATGCTGCGCTTCTCGCTGGACCCGAAGGTGTACCTGATCTCCCGCCTGCCCGCATCGCTGTCCTGGTTGGATGCCCTGCTGATTGCCGGGACCTCCCTGGGCGTGGTGCTGTTCTCCTGCCTCTTTTCGTCCTGGCGGGCGACCCGGGTGGACCCGGTCGCCGGGCTCCGGAGGATCGGATGACGAATCGGGTCCGGATCCCCACGGACCTTGGCCTGCTGGGCCTTCGCTTCGGCCCTGACGGGATCGCCGAGGTGCGTTGGCCCGGGGACCCGGAGGCGGCCCTCTGGCCCCGGTGGACCGGCGAGGGTCCCCCATGGGTCCGGGAGGCCGTCGAGGCCCTCATGCGGCACCTGCGGTCGGGCCGGGAGGACCTGTCGAGAGTCCCGGTGGACCTGTCGGGACTGCCCCCGTTCACCCGGGCGGTGCTGGCCGAGGTCCGCCGCATCCCTCCTGGAGAGACCCGATCCTACGGCGAGGTGGCGGCGGCCCTGGGACGTCCCGGGGCGCCCCGGGCGGTGGGGCAGGCCCTGGCCCGAAACCCCTTGCCCTTGCTGGTGCCTTGTCACCGGGTGCTTTCCCGCCGGGGACGGCTGACGGGCTTCTCGGCCCCCGGGGGTCTGGCCCTCAAGCGCCGCCTGCTGGACCTGGAGGGCGCACCGGCGGGACCCTGATCCCATCGTCCCCCGGTGCCGTCACATCAGGAAGACCACGTACTCCAGGATCGAGGTGATGTCGGAACCCACATCCAGTTGCCGGGCGTTGTGGAAGTTCGTGAAGGCCACCCGGCCCCCGTCGGGGGGATAGGGTTCGAAGGAGATCATCAGCGGAGCCACCTTGCCGAGTTCCTTCACCATGGCCTGGATGTGGACGATGGACCCGGGACCGGCCGAGTCCACCGCCACGATGGGCCCGAGGTCGAAGTTGATCGAGACGGTTCCCTTCTTCAGGAATGCCGCCAGGTCCGGGTCGGTGACCGTGGCCGTCACGGTCTGGTGACCGCCGACCAGATAGGGGTCGTTGGGGAAGTTCATCGCCGAGACCCAGGTCCCCTCCAGGTACGAGAAGGCGTAGTCCGAGGCATAGATCGACCCGCCGGCTCGCACGAAGTCCTCCAGGTTCTTCCGGACCTCCACACCGTACTGGTCCATGATGGCCGAGGAGGAGTCGCTGCAGTTCAGGAAGATGATGTCGAACTCGCTCATCCGGCCAAGGTCCGTCAGGAACCGGACCGCCTCCTCGGCCCCCGCCGTCGTGAACCCCTGGCCGCCGGTGATCCCGTCGAAGTCGGTGTGCTTGAGGCGCAGGTGGGTGCCCACGATCAGCCCGATGTCGTCCCAGTCCCCCGTGACGATGGCGATCTTTGCCGCAGTGGACGGAAAGCACCCGTCGGCGGGGCGGATCGTCGTCGTCAGGCCCTTGTCCACCCAGCGGGTGAAGGAGTTGCGGTAGGAGTTCTTCTCCATCCAGACGGTCTGGGTCCCGCAGGGGACCTCCAGGGAGAAGTTGCCCTGGGCGTCGGAGTAGGTCTGGTAGTGGTGGGGCATGCCGTTGCAGTCGGTGGTGTCCACCCAGACCTTCACGTATGGCACGGCGTTCCGGAGGTTCGGGGCACAGGTGACACCGGCAATCGTGCCCATGCCGCAGGGATCGCATCCCCCGACCCCATCCTGGGGGCCGAGGTCCGTTGGCACCCAGGGGTCGTCGGTGGTGCCCGGGTCCGGAAGGGGTCCCCGGTCGGTCCCGCCATCGGTCCCGATGCCCGAGTCTCTCGGTCCCGGGTCCGGCTGACCCGGGGACTCCTCGCCGAGAGACGTGTCTTCCGGAACTCCGGAATCCGGGAAGACCGTTTCCTCGGCCAGGGTCGGGTCCCGTCCCGGGTCCGTCCCCTGGGAGGCATCCCGGGCACTCCCCGAATCGCTGCGGGGCAGCCAGACGTCCCCCGACGAGGACGGATTCGCCCCGCCGCAGGCCCAGATGGCGACGATCCAGAGTCCGGTCGTGTACCTGCTCATGGGGGCTTTCCCGCGCAAGATCGGGACATGATACCACCGAGCGGCGAGGTACACGCCAGAAGTCCTCGGGACCGAGGGCGTCGATGTGGACCCTCCCGTCGGGAGTCGAGGGCCCGGTCCGGGGTCGTCAGCGGGGCGCCCCTGGACAGCCGGCAATGGCGGCCCGACCGGACCGGCCGTCCATCCAGACCCGCCAGGGATGGGGGCAACGCAGGTGCAGGCAATGGGCGGTGCGGCGCACCACCGGCAGGGCGCGGATCAGGTCGGACCGCAGGAAGGACCGCCCGGCGCCCTGGCGGACCTTCAGGTAGCCGACCTGCCGGGCGATCAGGTTGTGGAAGAAGTGGCTCCCCTGGGAGGACTCCACCTGGAAGTCCGGCAGGTCCACCTCGACAATCACTCGAGCCCCGCTGATCTCGGCCCAGGTGACCGGGATGCCCAGGAACCGGTCCCGGGACCCCCATCGCCCCGGGCCGACGAGCAGGTAGCCGCGACCCTCGTCCCGCAGGGCACGGTTCAGGATGGCCACTTCCTCGCGGATGGCCAGCGTCTCGGTGGATCGGAAGGACTCCGGGGCCACCACCACGAGGTCCCGGACGTCCTCCAGGATGCCGTTGCCCAGGGCCTCATCGGTGTACAGGAACAGCAGGTCCGGCGGCACCTGGGCCGGGTCTGGGACCTCGACTGGCGACAGGTCGATGTTCAGCGGACGAATCTGCAGCGGGAAGAAGACGGTCGGGTCTCCCTGGCGGGTGCCGCGGGTCACCGCGAACTCCGCCTCCACCGGCAGGTTCATGGACCGCTGGCCGATGTCCAGCAGGCGGTTCAGGAGTGCCGGTAGCGGCAGCGACCCCTGGAGGGCATCCCAGAAGGTCAGGATCCGAGGGCCGGGCCGGTCCAGGGTCTCGCACAGACGGTCGTTCTGCAGGTCCCACACCGCCGCCAGGCCCTGGAGCGTGCCGTGGGCCTCGGCCTCCTGCAAGGGCAGCCGGGCCAGCGTCGCCTCCTCGCCGGCCCGGATGGCCCCTGCCGGGGCCTCCAGGTCCAGGGCCCAGAAGTCCCGCTGGTTGCCTTGCCGCACCCCGTCCTCGGTCCCGCAGGCATGGGAGGGCCACCGGGGGCTGAATCGGAAGACCCGTCGCCCCTCTACCACCGTACGGCCCAGGCCCAGCGCGATCGCTGCGACACCGTCCTCGGGCCGGGCCGGCGCCGTCGGGTAGTAGTTGTAGGACTGGGCCACTCCGCTGATGTCGGGATAGAACCACCGCCCGTGGCTGCGCCCGGCCACCTCCTGCACGACCACCGCCATCTTTTCGTCGAGGATCTGGTAGTTGGCGCTCTCCAGGAACTCCCGGGCCGACGACTGGAAGACCGAGGCCATGACCAGTTTCACCGCGAGGGTCAGGTCCTCGTAGCGGGCCCGGACCTCCTCGGCACGGTTCGGGATCATGAAGGTGTGATACACCCCGGCCAGCGGGCAGTTCTGGCTGTCCTCCAGCAGGCTCGAGGAACGGATCGCCAGGGGCTGGGTCACCATTTCGGCGAATCGCCACAGGCGCATCTTGAGGGTCTCCGAGAGGTGGCCCTGGAGGAATCGCTGCTCTGCCTCGGCCTCCGACAGGTTGCCGACTTCCTGGACCAGGAGGTTGCGTTCCAGGAACTCCTCGAATTCCCCGGTCCCGATGACCGCTGTGGCCGGCAACGTGACCCGGATCCCCGGGAACTCGTTCCGCAGGTTCACCGCGTGGACCAGGCTGTTCAGGAAGGCGAGGCCCCGCCCCTTGCCCCCGAGGGACCCCTCCCGGAGCCGCAGCACCTGGGCCCGATTGGGGCCGTCCCAGGCCCCGGCATCGACCACCCTCCCGTCCAGGCGTTCTCTCCGGACGGCCTCGAAGGCCTCGATCAGGAAGGTTCGCAGCGCCGCCGTATCCGGGAAGTCCGAGGCCCGGACCGGCTGGATGCGCCTGGCGGCCCGGATCTCCCCGTGGGCGACGAGCCAGTTGCTGAAGTGGTCGTGTCGGGCGTGGAACAGCAGTGATTCGTCGGGGATCCAGGACAGCAGGTGCAGCAGGTCCTGCATGGTGGATGCCCGGGCCACTTCCCGCCCGTCGGCCATCCGGAAGACGAAGTCCCCATATCCCAGTTCGGTGACCAGGAAGTCCCGCAGTTCCGCCTTCAGGCGCGGCGACCGCTTGTGGACGAACCGGGCTCCCAGGGCCCAGGCCCGGGAGGCATTGGCATCGTCCATGGACTGGACCAGCACCGGCAGGGTCCGCTCCTCCCCCCGGACCAGTTCCAGGAACCGCAGGCCCGCCTCGTCATCAAGCCGTCCGACCCGCTGGAACTGCATATCGGTGATCACGCAGGCCACATAGTCCCGGTAGGTGCGCCAGATCTGCTCCGCCGACTGGAAGTCGTGGACCAGGACCACCTTGGGCCGGGTCCGCATCCGGAGGCGCCGGTTCGCCTCGGTCATCTCCTCCGAGAGGAGCATCTGGGTCTGGCGGACCAGCACCTGGTAGAGGATGGGCAGAAAGGTCGAGTAGTGGGGGACGCTGTCCTCCACGACCAGCAGCACTCGTACCAGGCCGTTCCGGGTGTCCTCCGGAAGGTTCAGGCGGTCCTCGATGACCTTGATCATCGCCAGGAAGACCGCCGAGTCGCCGCTCCAGAGGAAGACGTCGTCCAGGGCCGAGAGGTCCATGGCCTCCACCAGTCGTTCCTCCGCCGGGTTCGTCAGCAGCAGCACGACGGGGATCTTCGGCCGGACTTCCTTCAGGGCTCGGGACAGTTCCTGGGGCGTGGTCCCCTGGATGCGCAGCGTCAGGATCACCAGATCGAACCGCCGGCTGCGAACCAGTTGCAGGGCGTCTTCTCCCCGGGTGGCATGGGTCACCCGGGGCGGCGACGACAGGTTCAGTTCCCCGTAATGGCCGATCAGCATCTCCGAGAGCACGCCGTCCTGCTCGAAGACAAAGGCCTCATAGAACGACGACACCAGCAGGATCTCCCCGACCCGGTGCCGGAACAACTCGAAGGAGGCGTCCTCCCGGGCTCGGAACCGGTTGTAGGAGGACCAGAGGTCATCGTCGGACTGCAAGGCGGTTCTCCATGCTCCTGCGGTTTTTCTAGCACGAAACCGGGTCGCACGGGGCCCGGGAACGGTTTCCGACATCTGCCGGGTCCCCGCATGTAGCGGAGATCGTTTGATCTTGACTTCCCAAGGGGCGTGGACTACGGAAGGCGGCGAAAGACGGGCCGGCGGCTCGGATGTGCGGCGGGAAGGTCCCGCCAGCCTCCATCCCGCCCTGCCCCCCGGACAACTGGTGGAGGAGCATGCGATGACTCGGCAGGAGTTCCTGGATCAGGTGGCTGCCCGCAATCCGGCGCAGCCGGAGTTCTTGCAGGCCGTGCAGGAGGTGGTGGAGACCATCTGGGACGTCTACGAGGCGAACCCCCGGTTCCAGAGGGCCAACATCCTGCCCCGGCTGGTGGAGCCCGAGGCGGTCCACATGTTCCGGGTTGCCTGGGTCAATGACCGGGGAGAGGTGGAGGTGAACCGGGGCTACCGGGTCCAGTACAACAGCGCCCTGGGGCCCTACAAGGGCGGGCTGCGGTTCCATCCCAGCGTGAACCTGTCGATCCTGAAGTTCCTGGGCTTCGAGCAGATCTTCAAGAACGCCCTGACGACGCTGCCGATGGGCGGCGGCAAGGGCGGCTCGGACTTCAATGCGAAGGGCCGGTCCGAGAACGAGATCATGCGGTTCTGCCAGGCCTTCATGACCGAGTTGTTCCGCTACATCGGCCCGGACACCGACGTCCCGGCCGGCGACATCGGCGTCGGAGGCCGCGAGATCGGCTACATGTTCGGCCAGTGGAAGAAACTGACCCGGGAGTTCAACGGCGTGCTGACGGGCAAGGGCCTCGAGTGGGGCGGCAGCCTCATGCGCCCGGAGGCCACGGGATACGGGGTGGTCTATTTCACCGAGGCGATGCTGAAGACCCGGGGCCAGTCCCTGGAGGGGAAGAAGGTCGCGGTCTCGGGCTTCGGCAATGTGGCCTGGGGCGCCTGCAAGAAGGTGGACCAGCTGGGGGGACGGGTCGTCACGCTCTCGGGTCCCGACGGCTACATTCACGACCCCGACGGGGTCCGTGGCGAGAAGATTGACTACCTGCTGGAGATGCGGGCCTCCAACAATGACCGGGTGCAGGACTATGCCGATCGCTTCCACGTGAAGTTCGTCCCCGGGCGGCGTCCCTGGGAGATTCCCTGTGACGTGGCCCTTCCCTGCGCCACCCAGAACGAACTGGACGACCAGGACGCGGACCACCTGCTGCGAAACGGCTGCATCTGCGTCTGCGAGGGGGCCAACATGCCCTCGACGCTGGAGGCCACCCGGAAGTTCCTGGATGCCGGCATCCTCTTCGCCCCCGGCAAGGCCTCGAACGCCGGCGGCGTGGCGACCTCGGGCCTCGAGATGAGCCAGAACAGCATGCGGCTGCGGTGGCCCGCCGAGGAGGTGGACCGGCGCCTGCACGAGATCATGCTGCGCATCCACGAGTCCTGCGTGGAGTTCGGCAAGGACGCCTCGGGCCGGGTGAACTACGTGAAGGGCGCCAACATCGCCGGCTTCCTCCGGGTCGCCAACGCGATGCTGGACCAGGGCGTCGTCTGACCCCTCCCGGGCCTTCCCCCACCTCCTGCCCCCCAGACCTCCTCCTCGTGCCTGACAGGATCCGGCCTCCCAGGACTGACCGGTCTTTCAGAGAATCCGTCCGGGACGGGCCGCGCCAGGACTG
>ENA-UOWE01000461-UOWE01000461.1-activated-sludge-metagenome-genome-assembly--contig:-NODE-461-length-58776-cov-95.489365_pt1 | contig 58776 bp, 17 predicted proteins | sample MGYA00249841_ERZ761562 | MGnify/ENA primary metagenome ERZ761562 (study PRJEB28883, sample SAMN05720200) | activated sludge metagenome | isolation source: Anaerobic digester | place: Japan...
ACTGTTAGTTTGCTTCTGTCACAGGCTGACAGCTTGTGCTACATTGAAAACATCGCGGGATGAATGTAGGGCAAACTGTTAGTTTGCCTTTGTCACAAGCTGACAGCTTGTGCTACATTGAAAACATCGTGGGATGAATGTAGGCAAACTGTTAGTTTGCTTCTGTCACAGGCTGACAGCTTGTGCTACATTGAAAACATCGCGGGATGAATGTAGGGCAAACTGTTAGTTTGCCTCTGTCACAGGCTGACAGCTTGTGCTACATTGTCGGAGTTGAGCCGCGGGTTCGGTTCCATTCTTGGGAGGATAAATATGAAATTGTGGTCCAGGTTATTCTGGCTGTTAGTGATTGTGTTGTTCACGGCAGGATGTGCGCGCGTGGTAAAGGCCCCGGCAGGTGCGATAACAGCGCCGGCAGAAGCTAGCATTATACCAACGCCGGTGGCGCCCGAGGTTGCCGTCGGTAAGCTGGTGGTGGCGGATGGGCGATTGGCGTCGCCGTTTCCGAGCCTGGCGTTGGGGTTCAGCGGCGGCGTGAACGGAGTGGTTCTCACCATTACCGCGCAGGCCGGGGATGTGGTGCACGCCGGTGATGTACTGGCGCAGTTGGACGATACAGAATTGCGCCGCGCCGTGGAGACCGCGCAACTGACCCTTGACCGCGCCACCCTCGACCGGGAACGGGCGCAGGCGCAGTGGGAACGGGACGTCGCCGATGCGGAGCAATCGCTGGCCTCCGCGCAGCGGGCGCTGGAGTCGGCGCGCCTGCAATACTCCAGTACCTCCGTCGAGGAAGCGCGCACCGCCCTCGAACGCGCGCGTCAGGCCGAGGCCGACGCCAAGAAAGCCTACGAGACCCCACTTTTTGGCAATTACACGCCCGACGACGAACGTGAGCGTGATTACAAAGCCTGGCAGAACGCCATCCGCGAGCGCGAATTCGCCGAGATGCGCTTGAAAGACGCGCTCAACGCCCGTAGCGTCCGCGCGCTGGACATCGAAGCCCGCGAGCAGGATGTCGTCCAGGCCGAGCGTAAACGCGCCGCCCTCGAAACCGGGATCGCGCCGAGCTACGCCCGCGCCATCGAAGACGCCGAGCGTGAGTTGGCGAAGGCGCAGGCCGCGCTCAAGAACGCCGTACTCCTCGCGCCGTGGGATGCCATCGTCCTCTCGGTGGACGTCGCGCCCAAAGCCACCGTCAGCGCAGGGACGCCCGTAATGACGCTGCTCAACATCGCCGACGGCCTGCGCTTCGTCTCCGAGAACCTCAGCGAGCAGCACGTCGCCGCCCTGCGCCCGGGCCAGAAGGCCACGATCACCCTGCGCGCCTACCCGGAGACGCCGCTCGAAGGCGTCGTCGAAGCCATCATCCCCCAGGCGAAGGCGGCGCAAACCACCGACGCCCGCTTCACCGTCCACGTGCGCCTCGCGCCGACGGATCTCGCGCTGCTGCCGGGGTTGACGGGGCGCGCGGAGATTTTTACCGGGGAATAACAACACAATCCACCTAAACGCTTGCGCCGGATCATAATCCGGCGCTTTTGTCTGTCACTTTCGCGGTTTTCACATGGGAAAGGCGTATTTCAAGAATTTGGCGGCCCCCAGGAGTTTTTGAATATGCAGCAGTCGTCTGTGACTTTTGCGGCTCTGTTCACGTTGGAGGATGATTCCAGCACCTGACAGGTCTTCCGAGACCTGTCAGGTGTGGAAACGTTGAATCCTCTGATAATCCTCCAAATCCACATACTCCTTCACCGTCCCCTCTTCCACCGACCACACGCCCGTCGCAAACTGGCGGATGAAATAGCGGTCGTGGACGACGGCGAGCACAGTACCCTCGAAGGTTGTCATCGCCTGCTCGAAACTGGCGCGGCTGGGGATATCCAGGTGGTTGATCGGCTCGTCGAGCAGCAGAAAGTTGCAGCCACTTGCCACCAGCCGCGCGAGCACCAGCCGCGCGCGTTCGCCATAACTCAGGTTGCGCACCGGCGTGAAGACTTCGTCTCCGGTGAAGAGGAAGTAGTGCAGGAACGAGCGCACGTCGGTATCGGACATTGCCGCGACCTGGCGCAGGGTATCGAAGGGAGTGCTGTTGGGATCGAGATTTTCTTGTTCCTGGGCATAATAGCCGGTTTTGACGTTTGCACCCAGATGGATGGTGCCGGATAACGGGGTGATCTGACCGACGATGGCGCGCAGCAGCGTGGTCTTACCACAGCCGTTCGCTCCGATGAGCGCCACGCGCTCGCCTTGACGCAGGGTTTGGTTCACATCATGGAGCAGGGGGACGCCGTTGTAGCCCACGGATACACCCCGTAGCCGCAATACTTCCTGTCCACTGGCAGGTGTGTCCACGAATTCGAGCTTCATACGCCAGGTTAAGGCCGGCTTTTCCACCCGTTCATCGCTTTCCATGTAGCGTTCTAGCCGCCTTTCGCGGGCTATCGCTTTTTTGGCGACTTTTTTGGCGTAACGGCGGGTTGTGGGGTCGCCGGGCGTGGTGGTCAACTCGACGCTCATGGCTTGCATCTTCGTGCGGTGGATGTCGGCTTGCAGGCGACGGATTTCAGCTTGCTCGTCGCGCCACTGTGCCCATTGTTTCTCGCGGCGGCGCGTCCATTCTTCGATGTAGGCGGAGTAGTTGCCCGTGTACGCCGTGATGGTATGCGTGAGCGGGTCGAGGTCGAGGATGTGGGTGACGGTGTTATCGAGAAACGTGCGATCGTGGGAAACGATGAGCACCGCGCCCCGGTATGTGCGCAGCCAGCCTTCGAGCCATTCCAGCGCTTCGATGTCCAGATGGTTCGTCGGTTCATCCAACAGAAGCATCTGGGGATTCTGGATGAGCAGCCGCGCCAGGCCGAGCCGCGTCTTCTGCCCGCCGCTGAGGTGGCGGACGGGGGTGTCGAGCGATACATCGTCCAGCCCCAGTCCGGCGAGGATGGCTTTGACCTCATGAGGGGGAATCTGGTGCGCCACCAGGCGTTCCAACTCGGCCAATGCCTCCCCGTAGGCGTCCATAAGTCGTTCCTGTTCTGCGCCCCCGGCAGCGGCGAGGGCATCGGCAAGGGCGGTGATGTTGCGTTCGAGCTGCTCGAGTGCGATCTCTTCGGCACGCAAGATGTGATCGAGTGTGGCGTCCTCGTGGTAGGTGAGACCCTGTTCCAGATAGCCCACGCGCAGATCGGGCGGATCCCGCAGCACGGAGCCGCTGTCGGGTGTCTCCTGGCCGGTGATGATGCGCAGCAGTGTGGTCTTGCCACAACCGTTTGGCCCGATGAGACCCACGCGCTCGCCGGCATTTATGGTGAACGTGACCCCATCCAGGATGATGGCGTCGCCGTAGTATTTGGTGATATTCGATACTTGTAGCATAGAAACCTCGTAAAACGTAAAGACGTAAAACGTGATGCGTGATTGGGAACGTTACCTATCATCGACTGCTGAAAGCTGACCGCTATCTGCCATATCATGCCTGGTCTCCTTGTAAACAGATCGTGAGTCATGCTCATCCTATCGTCCATTTCCCTACGTGGTCTTCTCCCCGCACAAACAAAAAAGGCCGCGGGCAATGCCCACGGCCTTGAGCTGACTTGTATGGTGATGCTAGACGTCAGGATTGGAATCCATCCAGGGATGCGGCATGCCCGTTATGGAAAACGTCCTGCATCTCAATCATCCCTGTTCCCTCCGTGTGAATTACGAATAGCGAATTACGAATAGTGCTTACACAGGGAATTATATGTTTTTTTACAGGATTGTCAAACGGGAAAGATGCTTCAACGTTTCAACGTCATCACATCCAGAAGCGGAAAAGGCGCAGGCCCTCACGCACAAGGGCAAAGTCTAGCCGGAATTGCTGACCGATGAGAACAATCCATTGCCAGAATCCCCGACTGACGACGGTATTGTTCATAAAGAGGAGGAGGATCAGTAGAAAGGTGAAGCTGCTCAACGTGCGCGCCATCTGGGCAGTACTGTCGGGCAGAATGGTTTCCAGGATTCCCCAGCCGTCAAAACCGGGGAGGGGGATCAGGTTGAAAAACAGGCCGGTGAGTTGTAGAAAGGCCAGAAGCGCGATGCCGGCCCAAAATTCACGGTGGGCGGCCGTCCCGGTGCGTGCCAACCCCGTGATGAACGGCAACAGCAGGATAAAAGCGCATAGCGCGGTCGCGGCGGGGCCGGCAGCAGAAGTGAGGCCACGCTTCAGCCTGCTCCTGATCGCCTCGGTGTTGATGTATACGGCGCCGCCCGGCAGGCCGATGCCTCCCATTGCCAGGTAGAGCAGGGGCAAGACGATGCTGTAGGTGGCATGGGTATAGGCAAATGGGTTGAGCGTGAGGTAGCCTTTGCGGACGACGCTCTTGTCGCCGGCCCAGTAGGCCGTGAGGGCGTGCCCGAATTCATGCAGCGACAGGCTGATCAGCCACCCACCGATGATGAACAGCATAAACATCAGTGTCCGTAGTAGCACAGGCAGACCCCCACGATAGATCATCGCCCCCGCGATAACCGTCCCGCCCACCAGTATCCCGAATACCGGGCTGATTTTCAACGGTGACTCGTGTTTTGGAGCCACTGCATATACGTCTTCATCGAAAAAATCCATTGCAGTCCTCAGGTATCAGTTTTCAGTTGGTCATGTGGTCAATTTGCTAATTCGTGGCAAGGTAAGGTTCTACAGTGCTCGCAGATAGGCCCGCCACTGTTCGACGCCTTCGTAGGGAGCGGGATAGTAACCGTTCAACTTGTAGATGCGCACGACTTGAGGCAAAAGCCCGGTCACCACTTCATAGTTGATGCTGTCGGACCACGTGGCCACCTCTTCAGCCGTGATCTCGTCATCTCCCTGTGGCCCAATGGCGACGGCTTCGTCGCCGACGCACACCCCTGGGATGTCGGTGACTTCGACAACCATCTGATCCATACAGATGCGTCCACAGATCGGTGCGCGCTGGCCACGGATAAGCACCGCACCGCGATTGGAAGCCTGGCGCGGATAACCATCCCCGTAACCGAGCGGGATGAGCGCCACCCGTATCGGTTTTTGAGCGATGAACGTGCGTCCGTAACTGATGGCTGTGCCCGGCGCAAGGTCGCGCACGTTGATGACGGTCGTTTTAAGGGTAAGGGCGCGCTTTATCGGGAAGGGTGGGGTGCTGGCCGGCGACGGCGCCATCCCGTAGATGAGCAGACCCGGTCGCACTGCTGCCATGTGTGCTTCGGGGAAGCGCACCAGACCGGCGCTGTTGCAAATGTGCGGGACGGCGATAGGATAGCCGATGCGCGCCAACTCGTCGAGGATGGCCTGAAAACGCTCCAATTGCCGGCGCGCGTGGGTGAGGTCGGGTTCGTCGGCTGTGGCGAAGTGGGTGAACAGGCCCTCCACCCGCAAATTGGGCAAAGAGGCCACGTAGCGCACGAAATCCACGACTTTTTCTGCATCCAGGCCGTAGCGGCTCATCCCGGTATCAATCTTAATGTGCACGGGAACCGGCTCTTCGGCACGCGCCGAAATGAGCTGCGCCGTTTCTCGATTGGTGAGCGTCGGCGTGATGTGATTGCGCAGGATGAGATCCACGCCTGAAGGGGGAACGTGTCCCATAATCAGAATCGGCGCCGTGATCCCACTTTCACGCAGGATCACGGCAACTTGAACGCGATGGATGGCGAGGCGGCTGGCGCCGGCCTCCAGGGCTGTACGGGCGATCGGCAACAACCCGTGTCCGTAGGCGTTGGCTTTCACACTGGCAATGATTTCCGTGTTAGGGCCGACGAAGTCTTTGATGGCCCGCACGTTGTGGGCGATGGCATCAAGGTCAATCTCTGCCCACGTTACAACACCGTCTGGAATCATATCCTCTGTATCCTCATGCTTTTCAGGATGGTGCGATCACAAAAGCCGCACATCCTTCCATCATACCAGATTTTCACCAGGTTTCCAGACGGAATCAAGCGATCAGCTATTGACCCTCAGCGATCAGCGATTAACCGCCGCCTGGCTTTCAATAAGCTGAAAGCCGATGGCTGATTGTTGAAAGCTAATGGTTGATTGCTGAAAGCTATGCGATAATCATCGCCTCACGTTCTGGCCCCACACTGATGAAAGTGACGGGGACGCCGGTCAAGGCTTCAATGCGGGCAATGTAGGTCTGTGCGGCCGCGGGCAGGTCCTCACGGCGGCGCACGCCGCTGATGTCCTCTTGCCAGGCTGGCAGCTCCTCATAGATCGGATGACAACGGTTCAACACTTCTGCACCCCACTCGGCAGGGAAGTGTTCGATACGTTCACCGTCCAACTCGTAGGCAACGGCGATGCGCAGCGACGGCAGCCCGCTGAGGATGTCCAGCTTGCTTAACGCAATGTCGGTCAGACCGTTGACCTGGGCAGCGTAGCGCAGCAGCACGGCATCGAGCCAGCCGCAGCGTCTGGGACGTCCGGTAGTTGTTCCATACTCGTGCCCCACCTCACGGATGTGCTCACCGAGAGCGTCGTTTAACTCTGTGGGGAAGGGACCGGCGCCCACACGGGTGGTGTAGGCTTTGGCAATGCCGATGACGCGCGTCACCTCTTTGGGACCGATGCCCAGACCGGTGAGCACCCCGCCGCTGACAGGCGATGAGCTGGTGACGAAGGGATAAGTACCCAGGTTGATGTCGAGCAGCGTTCCCTGCGCCCCCTCACCGATGACAAGTTTGCCTTCTGCCAGGGCCTGGCCTATCAACGCAGTCCCATCTACCAGATAAGGGGCGAGTTCCCCGGCGGCCTGGTGGAGTTGGGCGACAATCTGTCCCACAGGTTGCGCCGGCAAGCCGTACAGGTTTACCAGGCGATTGTTGTGGGCATCCACCAGGGCGCCCACGGCTTCGGCGAAGAGGTTCGGATCGCGCATTTGTCCGGCGCGCAGGCCCACGCGCTCCATCTTATCGGCGTAAGCCGGGCCGATGCCGCGTTTTGTCGTGCCGATGGCTTCGTAACCGCGTTTTAGATCCGACGCCCCATCGAGCACTCGATGGGTGGGCAAGACAAGATGTGCAGCGGCGCTGAGTTTGAGATGTGCCGGGCTGACATCCACCCCAATATCGCGTAACGTCTGTATTTCCCGCAAGAGCGTGAGCGGGTTGACCACCGTGCCGGCGCCGATCAGGCAGGTGACGTGGGGATACAGGATGCCGGAAGGGATGAGATGCAGGGCGAGTTTATGTCCTTCGGCGATGACGGTGTGGCCTGCATTGTCGCCGCCGTTGAAGCGTGCCACGACCGCGGCCTGGGATGCGAAGTAGTCCACGACCCGGCCTTTGCCTTCATCTCCCCATTGTGCTCCGACAATAACTATGACTGGCATAGTGCCCTCCTTAAAAAAATTTGAAACGTTAACACGTTTGCACGTGGTACGTTTGAAAATCCATTCAATGCGTTGATTGTTTCTCCTGTTCGCCCCTGTTGTATCACAAATGCGGGAAGATACAAAAGCATATTGGCAACGATCGTCTTCCTAAAGAGAGCGCTGAGAAATCTAAAAAATCTCTGTGAACTCTATGGCCTCTGCGGTGAGAAAAAGCGTCAACACCCAAGAGGGGGCTATCCGGTAACCGATTGTGGCCTTTCATGACCTGGCCGATTGACTCTCTCTCAAGACCGTTTATACTTGCGGGTATCTGTTGCGAAGGAATGGATCAAGGATGGATGGGATACCGATTGCGCCGAAAGTCCGCGTGCGCCACCTGAATTTCTATTATGGCGTCAAGCAAGCGTTGATGGACATCACGCTTGACATCATGCCGCAAGAGATCACGGCTTTTATCGGACCGTCGGGGTGCGGAAAGACAACCTTCCTGCGATGCCTGAACCGCATGAACGACGAAATCCCCCATACCCGTGTGGAAGGGGAGATTTTACTGGACGACGCCGATATTTACGCTCCCACTATGGATATCGTTGAACTACGGCGGCGGGTGGGGTTGGTGTTCCAGAAGCCCAATCCCTTCCCGCAGTCTGTCTACAACAACGTTGTGATGGGGCCGCGCGCGTTGGGATTGGAAACCGGATCGGCGTTGGAGGATATGGCGCGGCAGTTGTTGCAGGAAGTGGATCTGTGGGACGAGATCAAGGGGGATATGTTGCTCCCGGCGTTGGGCTTGTCGCTGGGACAACAACAACGTTTGTGTATCGCGCGCACGCTGGCGGTCAGGCCGGAGGTGATTTTGATGGATGAGCCGTGCTCGGCCCTCGACCCCATCGCCACCCTGCGCATCGAAGACCTTATGCGCAAATTGCGTGAGCAGTACACCATTGTTATCGTCACGCACAACATGCAACAGGCTGCCCGTGTTTCGGATCAAACGGCGTTTTTCTGGCTCGGTGAGCTGATCGAGGCAGCGAAGACGGCTCAACTCTTCACCCGTCCTGCTCAAAAAATGACCGAAGACTACATCAGTGGGCGGGTAGGATAGCAAAAGGCAAGATATAATTCACCATTAATTCCAAGAGGGGGAAACATGGTAACACGGCTGATTATTCCAGAAAACTATCGTTGTCTACTCAATGTGCGTGAGACGGAACTTGCGATCCGCCAGATCAAGACATTTTTCCAGACGAATCTGGCCTTCGAGCTAAACCTCACGCGGGTGACGGCGCCGCTGTTTGTGCAGGCCGGCACCGGCATCAACGACGACCTCAACGGCGTAGAGCGCCCGGTGGCGTTCCCTATCAAGGCAATGGCCGATGTGCGCGCCGAGATCGTCCATTCGTTGGCGAAGTGGAAGCGGATGCAGTTGGCCGATCTGGGTTTTAAGCCTGGGGAAGGACTGTATACCGACATGAACGCCATCCGCGCCGATGAGGACCTGGATAACCTGCACTCGTTGTATGTGGATCAATGGGACTGGGAACGTGTGATGTTGCCTGAGGAACGCAACCTGGACTACTTGAAGGCCATCGTTCGTCGCATCTACGACGTGATCCGGCGTACCGAGCGTTATGTACATCATTTGTACCCTGTCATTGAGCCGTTTTTGCCGGAGACGATCACCTTTATTCACGCCGAAGACCTGGAGGCGCGCTATCCCGACCTTTCACCGAAGGAGCGCGAAGATATGATTTGCCGTGAATATGGGGCGGTGTTTCTTATCGGCATCGGCGGACCGCTACGCGACGGCCAACCCCACGATGGACGCGCGCCGGACTACGATGACTGGTCTACGCCGACGATGGACGGCTACAAAGGTCTGAACGGCGATATTCTGGTATATTATCCGTTGTTTGACACGGCTTATGAATTATCATCTATGGGCATCCGTGTAGACGCCGAGGCATTGTTGCGGCAGTTGACGCTGTGCAATGCACTCGACCGGCGCGAGTTGCTCTTCCATCGCCGATTGCTGGCGGGCGAACTGCCGCAATCCATCGGCGGTGGGATCGGGCAATCGCGCCTGTGTATGCTGTATCTGCACAAAGCCCACATTGGGGAAATCCAATCGAGCCTGTGGCCCGAAACAATGGTACAGACCTGCCGCACCCACAACATCCACCTGCTATGATGTGGTAAGGTGTTGAGTCCCGGGGTGGAAATCCATTAGGATCTGTTGCCCTGGGGCTTACCGGGGATTCTGTCATACATACACTTCCAAAAAACCCTTGCGTGGGTCGTCTCGCACCTCCGCAAGGGTTTTTGTACTACATTTATTGGTTCCCTGTCATCATTTTGTCACATCCCCCTCTTTACCAACCGCGCTGTTTCTGCTACAATAAAGATACAAGGGGCAGGGTGTTATTTGTTGATTCACTCATTCTCATGACCAAAATACTCATTGTAGACGACGAAGCGCCGATCATTGACGTACTTTCCTACAACCTGAAGCAAGCGCACTATCAGGTCGTCGCGGCCTGGGACGGGGAGCAGGCGTTAGCGTTGGCCCGGCGCGAGCAGCCAGACTTGATCATCCTCGATCTCATGCTGCCGAAACTTGACGGGATCGAGGTGTGCCGTATGCTGCGCCGCGAGTGCGACGTGCCGATCATCATGCTCACCGCGCGCGATGAAGAAATTGACCGCGTGCTGGGCCTGGAAATGGGCGCGGATGACTACGTGGTCAAGCCCTTCAGCGTGCGCGAGCTGTTGGCGCGCGTGAAAAACGTCCTGCGCCGGATTGCGCCGCAGACGCCTGCCGGTCCGGCGAACCTGGTGCGTGTCGGTGCGCTCACCGTAGACATTGCCCGCCACGAAGCGCGCCTGGGAGCAACGCAACTCGACCTGACCGCGCTGGAATTCGAGCTATTGCACGTCCTGGCGTGGCACGCCGGATTAGTCTTGAGCCGCGAACAACTGCTCGATCTGGTCTGGGGCTACGACTACCACGATGATCTGCGCGTGGTGGATGCCCTTGTCAAACGCCTGCGCGCCAAACTCCGCGACGCCGCTCCCGGCGAAGACCTCATCGTCACCGTGCGTGGGGTGGGGTACAAACTGGAAGCTTGATGCTGGAAGCTGGTTGGATGATTGGGTGGTTGGGTGGTTGGATGGTTGGATGATTCGCTGATTCGCTGATTCTCTCATTTGCCATTTGTCATTTGCCATTTGTCATTTGCCATTTCCCATTTGCCATTTGCCATGTTTTCAAGTCTACGCATAAAATTACTGCTTTCGCACCTCGCCGTGATTATCCTGGCGATGGGGCTTTCGGGGGTGCTGTTGCTGTCATTCCTCGAACGCTACTTCCTGGAAGCCATCGAGGAGAATCTCATGGCTCAGGCGCAGATCACCGCGCAGACGTTGATCCCTGGCGCGACGGTGGCGGGAGCAGACATCGAACCGCAGGCTGCGGAAGACGCTGCTACCGTCAACGTGCTACAACAACGCCGGGTGAGCAATATCTCCGTGCAAACGCAAAACCTCGCCGTGCCCGAGAGCGCTGTGACGGTTGGCAATGTGGATTTGTCCTATCTGGCGAACACGTCCCTGGAACTCGGCACGCAACTGGAAACCCATATTCGTATTGTGGATGCCGCGGGTATGGTAGTACTCGATTCCCGAAACGCCGATATAGGCGTGAATCTGCGTGATGATCCGCTCGTGGCACAGGCGTTGAACGGACAATACGTCAACCGTGTTGAACGTGGCGACATAAATACAATGACCGTGGCGCTGCCGCTCCACGTGACCGGCAAGCTGGCCGGCGTGGTCTACCTCAGCCAGCCGTTGACCGATGTGACGACGGTCGTGCGCGATGTCCGTAGCCGTTTGTTGCTTTCGACGATGATTGCATTGCTGCTCTCCGGTATCGTTGGCCTGGTATTCTCGCGGGCGATTACCCGCCCGGTGCGGCATCTCACGGATGCGGCGGGCGCAGTGGCGCAAGGACACTTCGGCACGCAGGTCCCGGCGCGTTCACGGGACGAACTGGGACAGTTGAGCCGTGCCTTCAACGACATGACCTTGCGTTTGCGCGCCGCCCGTCAGATGCAGACGGATTTCGTCGCCAACGTCTCCCACGAACTGCGCACGCCGCTCACCTCGATCAAGGGGATGGTGGAGACGCTGCGTGCAGGCGCGGTGGAGGACCTCGATGTGCGCGACCGGTTCCTGGGGACGGTGGAAAGCGAGACTGACCGTCTGATCCGACTGGTTAACGACTTGCTATTGCTTTCGCGAGCCGACTCGGAAGCGCTGAACCTGCGCCGCGAGCCGGTGGACGCCGTCGCGCTGGTGCGTGCCGCTGTCGAGCGTATGACGCCGCAAGCCGACGTCGCCGGCGTGACGTTGCAGGTCGCGGCTGCGCCGGCGGGGCTGTCCGTCTGGGCTGACAGCGACCGCATTGCACAGGTGCTGGTCAACCTGCTGGACAACGCCATCAAATACTCCCGTCCCGGCGGCGAGGTGACGGTGAGCGTTTCTCCTGGCCCTGAGCATACCGTGTTGATTCAGGTGCGCGATCAAGGCGTTGGCATCCCCGCCGACGCGCTGCCCCGCATCGGTGAACGTTTCTATCGCGCCGACAAAGCGCGCTCGCGGGCGCATGGCGGCAGCGGCCTGGGATTGGCGATTGCGCAGGCGCTCATCGAAGCGCACGGCGGCAAGCTGTGGCTGGAGAGCCGCGAGGGCGAGGGAACGACGGCGCGGTTTACGCTGCCGGGGGTATGAACTTCGCTCAACTCCTGATGCGGATGTGTTGTTCCTCAACAATCCATAGATTGCCTTCGAGTTGCTCGTGGGCGAAGAGCAATGCAATGTACTCGAAGGTATTCAGCACGTGGCCTTTGTCTTGTTGCCTTAACCGTAGGACGATAATTCCGGGGTAATCACTTGGCGGGTAAGTTCGAATGTCGGCAAAATCTGTGCCGAGCGTTACTAAAGCGCGGTGTTCCTTCTTGCACACGGATGCAATATCTGGGTCAGAACTTCCGCCGAGGTGCTGTTCTTGCACTGTAAGCGCGTCATGCCCTGCTTCTCGCAGAAGTTCGGCGATTTCAATCGGGAGATTCTCGCCAACTTTGAATCGCATGGCAAATATTTACGCTGGAATGGGAATCAGACGCTCTTTTGCTAACTCCGCAGCATAGGTAATCGTGGCTTGTATCGCTTGATGGTTGAGTGATGGGTAACTGCGTGTGATTTCTTCTGGCGTTAACCCTGCGGCGAGATTATCCAATATCACCGAAACCATAATGCGGGTTCCTTTAATGCAAGCCTTTCCGTGACATACGTTTGGATCCACTGTAATGTAATCTTGCCAATTGTACATAGTTGTACCTCCCGACTACGGCGGTTTCGCTCATCGTACTTAATCTCCTGTGCTTGATTCCATTATAGCATACTCTTGTCCGGTGTTATAGAAATATCCTCTGGCTATTCCACTTCTATCCCCAATTTGTCATACTTCCCTACTACACTGTAGCTAAATCGTCCATGCGACTATCCGACGACCGGACTAAAGACTACGGACTGAAGACTACAAGACAACCCAGGAGGTGTGACATGCGCAAAATGATTCTGGCTTTGTTGTTGAGTGTGCTTCTATTGAACGCTGCAAGCATTACGGTTCTGGCCGATGGGATGATTTTCCCCGAAAGCACCAGTCCCGATTACCTGGAAGTGCGCTACCACCGCGTCACCGTGACCATCGAGGATAATCACGCGATCACGCGAGTGGAGCAGGAGTTCGTCAACCCGCATGATTTCCCCGTGGATGGGCGCTACTTCTTCCCTGTGCCGCCGGACGCGATCCTCGCCCGCTTCGAGGCGCGCGTGGGTGGGCAGGTGCAGACGGTGACGCGCCAGGATGTGGCGACGACGAACGCCGCGCTCTACGACATGGTCGCGCAGCGCCGCGACCCCTCGCTGTTGCAGTACGCCGATTGGGAGAGCATCGCCTTCGATCTCAGCCTGCCCGCGCGCGCTTCCCGAAAAATGACGCTCGAATACGAGCAGGTGCTCGCACCGACCGGCGGGATGCTTCACTACCGTTACATCTTGAGCACCGAAAAGTACGTCTCTGCGCCACTCGCGGAGGTCACGCTTACCGTGGACGTGACGACGTCCGGTGGCTTGGGCGCACTGTACAGTTCGTCCCATGCGGTGACGACGGAACGCTTGGGTGCGAATCGCGCGCGGGTGACGTGGGAGGCGCAAAACGTCAATCCCACCGAGGATTTTGACCTCTTCTTCAGCCCTGCGGAGGGCGGCTTTGGCAGTGGTTTGTTGACCGGCACGCGCGCGGACCGCAGCCATTTTCTCTTCCTCTTTGCGCCGGATGACGCCGCCATGCAGAACGATACATTGCCCAAAGATATCATCTTTGTCATTGACCGTTCCGGTAGCATGAACGGCGAGAAAATTGAGCAGGCCAAAGATGCTTTGCAGTTCATCCTGGGGCAATTGAATCCCAACGACCGCTTTTCCATCGTGAGCTTTGATGATCAGTTGGACATTTTCGCCGACACCCTGACGCCAGTGGATCAACATGCGCTTTCTGACGCCCGGCGCTTTGTCCAGCGGCTCGCCGCCCGCAGCAGCACCGACATCGAAGGCGCATTGCAGGCCGGTCTGGCGATCTTTTCGCGTAGTGAAGACCGTGCTGAGGCTTCACGGCTGCTTGTCTTCCTCACGGACGGTTTGCCCACCGCAGGCGTTACCGACGATGTGATGATTGCCAGGTTGGTGCAGCGGGCCAACGCGCGGGTGGAAGCGCGTCTGCATATGTTCGGCGTGGGCTACGATGTGAACACGCACCTGCTTGACCGGCTGGCGCTCGATAACGACGGCAGCGTCACCTATGTCCAGCCCGGCGAAAACCTGGAAGTGGTGCTCTCCGAATTCTACGGGCGCATCGCCAACCCTGTGCTGACGGATGTGGAAATCGAATTTGAAGGGATGCGTGTGACCGATTTGTATCCGCCGACGATGCCCGATCTATTCCGTGGATCGAGCGTGCTGCTTGCCGGGCGTTACAAGGCGACGGACGAGCAGGTGACGGTGCGCGTGCGCGGTCGCGCCGGAGAGGAACAGCGCGAGTACGTCTACCGTTACGATCTGGCAGAGACCGGCAATCACGACTTCGTGACGCGGCTGTGGGCCACGCGCCGGGTGGGGGCGTTGCTGGACGAGGTGCGCGTCAAGGGGGAGAAAGCGGCGCTGATCGAAGAGATCCGCGAGTTAGGGTTGAGCTATGGCATTGTCACACCCTACACCACCTTCGTCATCTCGGCGCAGGCGGAAGGTGCGGCTTCGATGGAGAACATGGCATTGTACGGCAACCAGACTGAGTTGAATCAGGTCTCCGGGCGAACGACGATCCAGGCGCGGGTGCAGAATCAGAGCTATCAACAGACCAATCAGGCGAACCTGGCCGTCGGCGCGAATGTTATCAACCGCGAGCAGCGCAGTATGGCACAGGTGGCACGGCAATACGTGGATTTGTCGCTGGTACAGGCGCAGGGGAAAGTGGATGAGCCGATCACCGAGGCGTGGATTGCTGCAAACATCAAAGTAGACCGCGAGATCGAATTCGGCTCCGGCGAATACTTTGCCCTGGCAAACGACCCGGCAGCGCGTACTTTCCTGCAGAGCGGAACGAACGTGCTCTTCAGCTACAACGGCGAGGTCGTCGCAGTGCGCGATCCGCAGTCGGCAGATCCGCAATCAACAGGTGATGTGCCACCGCAGGCCGCGGATTCGCAACCCGTGCAGGCTCGTCAAGACGGCGCATTGAGCCGGTTGTTTGAGCTTTTGAAATGGCTGTGGCAGATCATATTTGCCGGGCGGCGTTAGGTTGAGCCGCGACTGTCTACCGTCTACTTGAAAAAGTTATTCTCCAACATCTTACACAAAGCGTGGTAGCACTGGATATGTAGTTCCTGAATGTGGTCGGTGCGGGCGGCGGGGACGCGCAAGGCGATGTCGCTGAGTTCTACCAGCCGCCCCCCGCTTTCGCCGGTGAAAGCGATGACCGTCAGCCCCAACGCGCGCGCGACTTGGGCGGCGTAGATGACGTTGCGGGCGTTGCCGCTGGTGCTGATCCCCAGCAACACGTCGCCGGGGCGTGCCAGTGCGAGCAATTCTTGCGCGTAGCCCATATCGCGGTCGGGCATGTCGTTGGCGACGGCGCTGCTCAGGGTGACATTGGCGCCGAGGACAACGGCACGCAATCCCGGCTCAAGATTGCGCGTCAGCAGGTCGCCATTGGGCTGCGCGGCGAGTTTGTCCCGCAGATGTTCCGGCAGCGCGCGGCGGCGGGCATAGGATTTGAGCAGCTCGCCGGAGATGTGTAGGGCGTCGGCCATACTGCCGCCATTCCCACAGAGGAAAAGCGTGCCGCCGGAAGCGAAGCAGCGCTCCAGTTCTCGATAAATGTGCAGGAGGTCAGGCGCGACGCTCGCCAGCGCCGGTTGGTGCGTGAGCAGTGCATAAATGGCAGAATTGTCCGGTTCGGCCGGTGTGGTCGGTGACGGGGCCGGGCCTATGGGGATGGTAACTTTGTGGTTGCCGGTGGTGGGGTAGCCTTTGGTTGTTTTAATCAACATATCGCGCAGCGGTGGATAATCCACCCCCGCCTGCTCCATCCCCAACAGCACCCCGCCGACGACGGGGGGCGCGGCGAGGCGGACGGCGCGCGCACCGGGCGCAACCTCGTGGATGGTCGCCAACATCGTTTCTCCCAGCATTGGGCTGCCGTTGTACAGGCTGCCGATCTGGACGACCTCGAAATCCAATGGTTCAAAGCCCAACTGACGGATGACGCCGATAGCAAGGCTGCCCAGTTGGCGTCCGGCCCAGCGGATGACCTCTTGGGCGACCTCGTCGCCTTCTGCTGCAACCTGGAAGACGAGCGGGGCGTTCGCCGATGTGAGATGGTAATGTCCACGATATAGCCCTTCGAGCAAATCCATCTCATCGGTGGCGCCGGTCAGTTTCAAAAAAGCCTGGGTAAGGCGCGTGGCAGGTCCGCGCCGTCCCCACGCCAGGGCTACGGCCTGGATGGCTTTAGCAATCAGGTCGCCACCACCGGCGTATTCGGCGAACACTTCGCCGCCGCCGGTCATTCGGCCTTCGCGTCCCTGGCGGTCGCGTCCCCAACAGTTACATCCCGTGCCGGAAACGACGCCCACGCCCCAGCCTTCCGTTGCACCGGCGACCAGGCCGATGATCGTGTCGTTGACCAGGGCATAAGGCGCGGACAGTCCCAGCGAGGCGATGACGCGGCGATGGGGTTCGGCGTCGCCGGGCCAGTCATAGCCGGCGATGCCGAACCCCGCACCGGCAATGTCCGCTTTGCCGATGCCGGCCGAGGCGAGCGCCGTGTTGACAATGGTGTGCAAAACGGCCTGCAATCCCTCATATCCTACCACTTCGTGGCTGCCGGGGCCGTATTCCCCAAAACCAACGGCGCGCCCTTGTTTGTCGGCTATCAACGCATGGCTTTTCGTCGCGCCGATGTCAATGCCGAGGAAGTATTGATTCATCGTGTGTGCTCCTGGAAGAACTGGTCAGCAGATTTAGCGGATTAAGCAGATATTCATCTATTGATCTGCTTAACCTGCTGATAAAACTGATCAGCAGATTTAGCGGATTAAGCGGATATGCACCTATCAATCTGCTAAATCTGCTTAACTTGCTGATAAAACTGGTCAGCAGATTTGGCGGATTAAGCGGATATTCATCTATCAATCTGCTAAATCTGCTTAACTTGCTGATAAAACTGGTCAGCAGATTTGGCGGATTAAGCGGATATGCACCTATCAATCTGCTAAATCTGCTTAATCTGCTGATAGAACTGCGGCAGATACGCGCGATTCGTTTCCAGCATATCATCCAATACCGCCTGGACTTTGTCTGCTGCAGGCCCCAGCGGGTGGGTGAGCAATGCCTGGTACGCGGCGTTGCGGTCGCCGTGGACGGCAGCTTCGACGGTGAGCAGCTCGTAGGCTTTGACGTTTGCCAGCAGGCCGAAGCAAGCCAGGGGCAAAGGTTCTGCCGGAAGCGGAACGATGCCGTTACGGTTGACAGTGCAGGGCATCTCCAACACCCAATCCTCCGGCCAGCCGGGCACGGCCCCGCGATGGGGGACGTTGACCACATGAACTTCACCCAGGTCATTGTAATGGGCATTGAGCAGTTGCGTCGCCACGGTGGAATAGTACGCGCCGCCGCGCTGCATCAGCCCCTCCGGCGGCTCGGTGCGGTCGGGTTCGGCATATTGCGCAAGCAGTTGTTTTTCGATTTCCATCACCCTTTCGGCGCGGGAGGGCGGCCATTGGGCTTGCAAGGCCAGCTTGCGTTCGGTGTAGTAATAGTATTGCAGGTAACCGTTGGGGATCATACCGAGCGTCTCGATCGTGCGTGGATCCCATTCTGGCTCTGCTTCCGCCTTGAGATGCGCGATGTAGCCTTCGAGCACGCGCGGCCACATCTCCTCGCCGTCAATCGTGAGTCCGCGGTGCCACGAGAGATGATTCAGCCCCAGTGTGTTCAGATGGGCGCGTTCCGGCGGGATGTCCATACCCAGGTGTTCCTTCAACCCGTTGAGCAATTCCATTTTGGTGTGGATGGCGACATTGCAGACACCTACCGAGGGAATGTCGGGGGCATAGCGTGCCAGGGCTTCGGTGATGAGTCCCGATGGGTTGGTGAAGTTGACCAGCATTGCGCCGGGCGCGACTTCACGCATTGCCTGCGCGATGTTCAACACCACAGGGATGGTGCGCAGGGCCTTTGCCATTCCCCCGACGCCGGTGGTTTCTTGCCCGATCAGGCCGTGCCGTTGACCCAGATACTCATCTTCGCGGCGGGCCTGCATCCAGCCGACGCGCAGTTGGGTGATGACGTAACTCGCGCCGCGCACTGCCTCGCGCAGATCGGTGCTCAGGTGGACGGCGAACGGTGCACCTTTCGCGGCGACCATCCGTTGCGCGAACCCCCCCACGACAGCCAGACGTTCAGGCAGGACATCCATCAGCCAGAGTTCGGCGAGCGGCAGGCTACCGACGCGCTCCAAAAAACCGTTGATCAGTTCCGGTGTGTAAGTAGAACCTCCACCGATGACAGCAATCTTCATTTATGGGACCTCCTGACTTTGCTGGGGTATTCGCTTATCGCTTCCGATGTTAGAGCCGAGAGACGATAGGAATTTGTGCTGCAAGTATAGATTGGCTTTTTGATCTGTCAAAGACAAGTGTTACCCAGGGCTTTATCATTCTCGTTACAGCAACTTCATTTGGCGTCGAGCGGATCGCCAGATCCGCGTTGCTCAACTAACACGGGGAACTGGCGTTCCCCGTGTAGCAAGGCGTTCCCCTTGGAGCAAGAATGATAAGGCCATGCAAGTGTTATCTTTGGACTCTTGCCCTCTATGGCAGAAATAAGTATAATGTAGAAAAAGTGTTGCCGAATACCGGCGCTTTGAATCCTCTTCACCCGGACTAGAGCGCCTCTTTCCGGTCGGACGAAACCAAATCAAATAAGCCACGCTGGGGGACTGCTCCCCGCTCCCTGCTCTTTGGCCGAGAGCCTTTCCCCAAAATGGCCCAGACAGGGAGGTGAATGATGAAACCCTTCTCGTCTCCGCGTTGGTCTTACGTTCTTGCCACCGCGGTGCTTTTGCTCATGATGGCTTTGATCCCTCAACAGGCATCACACGCTCGCTCATCCTCTGCTGAAGAAGAGGTGCAGGCCGCCTGGCAGCGCGCCCAACGGGCTGGCGCGTACCGCTTTGCCACCGAGATTCTCCAGACCACCTATCCGGCCCCCGCGCTGGTCAACGTCGGGCGCAGCAGCCGCCAGGACAGGTTGCGCATCGAAGGCGAGATCAGCCTGCCCGACCGCACGCTGCTGATGACGCTGTGGCAGGACGGCGGAAGCGCCCTGAACGCGCGTGACGGCATCGAGGTGCGCGTCGAAGGCGACCGCGCTTATGGTCACGCACCGGGCGAGCCATGGCAGGAAATCCCCGATTTCTCCGGCGCATTTGCACCCGATAACGACCTGCTGGCCTACCTGGCCGGCGTCAAGAACGTCCGGCGCGAGGAGACAAGCGCACCTTCGGCCCTCACGCCCGGCTATACGCGCTACAGTTTCGAGGTAGATGGCCCCGCCTTTGCATCCTACCTGCGCGACCAGATGGAGCGCTACCTGGCCGAAAAGGGTGAACTGCCGCCCGGCCTGACGCTCGAATCGTCGAGCCTCTATCGCGGCGTCACCGGCCAGGGGCAGATTTGGGTGGATAACGACGGCCTGCCACTGCGCCTGTCCGTCTACCTCACGTACCCGCCGGAGAAGAACGGCGAGCGGGTCGAGGCGCAAATCCAAACCGACTTTTCCGGCTTCAACCGCGAGCGGCTCGCGGTGGCCCCCTCGCCGTGGGAGCGCCTGGCCGGCGCGCTGAACCTGCCGCGCACGCTGGAGGGGGGGCAACGCGCGGCAGGTCAGGCCGGTCTGTTCCTGGCCTGCATCGGCCTGATGGCCGTGCTCATTACCCAGAGCCGATCGAAGCGCGTCTACGCTGTCTTTGCGGTGAGCTTGACTTTGATGATGGTTTTTACTCCGCTGTTGCAGAGCCATCAGGTGGCCGCCTTTGGAGAACGGCAGGCCGCCCGCCGGGCTGCGCTGGAGGAGCAGCAGGCGGTGCGCGAGGTGGAGGAAGCGTTGCAAGCCTCGGATTGGGATCCGCAGCGCGACCCGCTACTCACCCCGGTCATCGCCGCGCAGACCTCGGACGGGGGCGGATTGGGCAACGGCATCATCTGCACCGATCAGGAAAAGGCTGCCGATACCGACCAGGATGGCCTCTCCGATTGCCAGGAGCGGCGGTATAGAACCCAGCCGAATAACCCCGATACCGACGGCGACGGGCTGCGCGACGGATGGGAAGTGCTGCGCCTGGGCACCGATCCCAAAGACCCCGACAGCGACGGCGACTTGATAGGCGATGGCCTGGAAGTCGCGGGCTTTTTGTATCGCGGCAAGATGTGGTATAGCGACCCTAACGATGCCGATACGGATAAGGACGGTCGCCCGGATTCTGAGGAATGTCCAGAACGCAGGACGGCAGAGGGGGTGACGCCGGACCCGGCCCTGGCCTGCCGCGACACAGATGCTGACGGCATCTCAGACCTGTTCGATCCGGACAGCGACAACGACGGTGTCCCCGACAAGATTGACCTGTCTCCCCTGACCATCCTTCCTTCTCCCGGCGAAGGGCATTTTACGCGCGACAATCCCTTTAACTTGGTCGTGAACCACGTGAGCCAGAGAGCAGACCAGTCAGGCGCTTACTACCCGGTCTTTGTGGATTTTCAACTGCGCCCGGTCAACGGCGATCATCTGGCTTATGCCCTCAACGTCCTGGATTGGCCGGGCGGTGATCAAGACGGTCAGATTCAGCGCCGGTCGGGCAATGACTCTACGTTGGGCAGTACCATGCCCCCGCAAGAGCGCGCCGCCGATCCGCGGGTAGATAACGGCGACCTGCGCCTTATCCCTATGTTAGAGATTCAGATGGACGGCGGCAACAACATTCCCCTGGCTTTGACCAATCCGCAAACCACCATTCATTTGCGTGGCGAGGATTGGGTCAACCCGTCCACCGGCTATCAGCCGTGGATCAGTGCTACCATCCACCTGCTGCAAAACGGTAACGACATCAGCTTGAGCTTTAACCTGGAGGGTCAAACGCCGGTGGAAAGGATCGGCATTTACAGGGGCACGTGCATGGGCGGCGGTGACCTGGCTTATCACTGGGAAAACGTCTCGGGTGGAACAGCCACCATTACCAACCGCAATCTGGTCTCGCTTGCCGATGGTGAACACGTCATCGCCCTGGAAAAGGCGGGCCACACGGCTGCCTGCGCATCGCTGGGCGATCTTGCCAACGCCGGTACAGACAAGATGATTGACCCGGCGCCGCTCAGCGCCTACGGCATCACAGCGCGGGATAAGGACAAGGCCGGCACGGTGCTGGTTTACGTGCCTCTGAACATCGTCCCTGACGAGTCCGGCGGAGGACGGGTGGCTTTTTCCGCTCGCATGCCCTATCAGCCCCGCCAGGCCAACCTGGGCGGCGCCCAACAGGTGCGCGTGGTGTGGCTTGTGCAGATGCTCACCGATCAATGCCGGCCCATCCCATCGGCCTACACGGGCGAGGCCGGCGACTGGTGCAACTATGATACCAGTTGGCTCCTGGATCATACCGACATTGTGCACGTCTACGGCGAAGACTGGTTCCTGACCGGCCTCTCGGTGCGCGAGGATCACGGCCTGGATGTCGCCATTGCCTGGGAAGACCCGGCGCCCACCACGCCATCGCCTGTGCCGTATGGCGACTCTCTGTGGGCGCTGGCGAACCATTTGCAAGATGCTTTTGTCAGCGGGCGAGATCAGGACCAGAATGGTATCCGCGACCTGGGCGTCGTCACCGTGGCCGATGGCGGCACCGTCGCCGAAACCAGCATCGCCGGGCGCTTTGATTCGCCCGTAGCTCCTTCTGTCACCATCACCGACCGCATGGGCATCCCTCTTACGGCGACCTTGCAGGTTGCGAATTTTTCCTATGCCACTCAGGACGAAATCGCCAGGATCATGATGACGGAAACGGTCAAGATTCTGAGAGACAACTTTGGCCTTTATACCAGTCTCAATCCCACGCTGCTCTTTGCCCGCGAGGAACGCTACCGCATCGCCAGCCTGGACATAGCCGATTTCCGCACCATCAACGGGAACACGCTCACCCTGGACCTGGGTTCGGGTGACACCAAACGGCCGGTAGAGACCCTGGCTATTTTGAGTTGGGCACCTTACCGCTACCGTGATGGCGCCTGGCAGGCTTATCCTATGAAAGAATACTGGGATCTGCTTGAGGTGAACTTGAAGGGACGGTTCAAGCTCGATCCGGCTTTGGGCGACATCGCTGCCGACGTGCAGCAGGGGCAGGTCCTCATGGCCCAGGCGCTTTACCTGTCGCTTTTCCTGGGGCGGGTGGGCCTGGTGGCGATGAACGGCCAGCCCGTCTATGAGTACAATCCGCAAGAGACCGATACATCTCTTCTCGATGCCACCCTCGCCAGCTTTTGGCTGTATGGCGATTACCTCCAGGGCCGTATTCAAGAAGTTGCTGAAGAAGCCGCTAAGGCGCTGTACGATGTATTTGAAAAGGATGAATACTTTATAGAGTTAGGACGCACTGAGTACTGCTCTGACAAGTTGGTATGGTTCCTGACCCTGCTCAGTGGAGCCAAGGAGGCCACTGCAGAAAAAGCCTCTGCCTTCAAGACTGTGTTTGACAAGATGGCCGAGAGGGCGGACCGCATGAAGGCAGCCGAATCGGCCATCATGTTGGTGGGCGCGGTGATCGGAGTGACGCTGACCATTCTGTATCTGACGCTCAAAAATGAAACGGCCGCGCTGGTGATCGAGATTGCCGCCCGGACCATCACGCTGGCGATGGCCGTGTACGAGGCTGTGAAAACGATCGTGAAGGCCGTAAATCGCACTCTGGATGAGGTAAACAAAGCCACCATGGCGGCCGGCGTCGTTGGGCTGGTGATCGGGGTCGTGGTGGCTTTTGCGGCGTTCATCGTCGCCGCGGCTATCGGACACGTGAGCGTCGGCAGCATAGCTTTCAACTCGGCGCTGGCCGGCGCGATTGCCTATGTCATCGGCAGCGTCATCATGTTCGCCATTGGCCTCATTCCGGTGGCGGGACAGATTATCGTTGCCGTCATCACGGCAATTGACGCCCTGATCTATTTGATTTGCGCCGCCGTGCCGAAAGACAAACTGGCAGACACCAAAGCTGGCCAGTGGTTCTGCCTGGGTATCTCTGGCCTGGTCTCCGAGGCCGTCAAGTGGTTCATCTATGGCGCAACCGTCATGGTGGATTTTGAGGCCCAAGACCGCCTGGCTTTTAGCCGCTTCGACCACGCTCTGGTCTGGCCGGAAAAAGGCATGTCGGTGAACAATCAACTGGTGTATAGCGTCAGCCTCACCAACACCATCAACCTGGTGGGGATTCCCATAGACTGGAAAGCCGCCTCGTATGCCTGGCAGTATAACGACAGTAACCTGAAATCCTCCACGTTCGAGTATGCATGGCAGAGCGAAGCGCAGGACATCCACGTAGACCAGGAAGGCCATGACCTGATCAATCTGAACGGGCAAGCCAAGACGGGTTATTCCTGGCAATCCAGCACAGGCACGCGCCCATTTTACATCACCCCGGCGGCTGCCAGCGATGGCGTCACCTTGACGCAGGCTGGCCTCAATCAAAGCTTGTCGCTGTATCTGGCCGAAGGGTACGCCGTGCCGGCTCAGGAGTGCTTTATAATCTTTAACGCCGCGAATCCGCTGTGCTACGCCCCGCCAACCTCGTATGCGCCTTACGTCTGTTTGATCCCGGTCTGCCACGTCCGCACCGAAAGAGGCACCCATAACATAAACCTGGGGCAGTACTTTGTTTTCGATGTTTTTCCGGCCACGCTGGACGAGTTTTATCAGGCGGTCGGCAAGGATGGCGGCTATAGCCTGGCCTGGGGGCAAAGCGGTGAAACGACCTTTGCCCGACAACGCGATTTCGACGGCGACGGGCTGCTCAATCCTGTGGATGGCGGCTCGGATCCCGACGATAGCCGCTGGGACACCGATGGCGACGGCCTGTCGGACCTGTTCGAATTCCAGCACGGCAGCGATCCGACCCTGTTCGACAGCGACGCCGATGGTCTCTCCGACGCCGAAGAGTTGCGCCTGGATACCGATCCCCGCCGCCGGGATAGCGACGGCGACGGCCTGACGGACAAGGAAGAAGTGGACGGTTGGGAATTCGTCTATGCCTTTGCTGCCAACGGGACACAGCTACGTACCCGGGTCACCTCCGACCCGCTCACGTCGGATACTGATGCGGACGGCCTCAATGATTTCAAGGAAAAGGTGTACGGTTTTAATCCGCGCGTGTGGCAAGAAGCCACCGTCCTGGGAATGGAAGCAGGCGCGTGGGAAGTCAACGCGCCCGGCCTGCTCTTGCGCTTTGAAGAACCGGCCCTCTCACAAAGCTTTGCCGATTCCTCCGGCTATGGGAACAGCGCTATCTGCATAGGCAAGGCGTGCCCAACCGCCGGGGTAGACGGCAAGTACGGCACTGCGCTGCAGTTCCTGGGCGATGATTGGCTGAGCCTGGGTCACAGCCGCGTCAACGCCCTGCGCAACACCTTGACCGTGGCGGCGTGGATCAAGCCCGCCGACCTGTCTGGCCTCCATAAGATTGTGGCGACCGCTCGAACAAAGAGCAACAACGGCTTTGGTTTTGGCACCGATGGCACGAATTTGCGCTTTACCACCTTCGGCGTCAGGGATTACACGCCTGGCGGAATCGGCCTGCAACCCAATCAGTGGTATCACGTGGCGGCTGTGATGGACAGTAACAACGCCGTCACATTCTACGTGGATGGCAAAAATATGGGCAAGGTCACCCATGATGCTCCCGCCAATGCCGATACCGACGACGTGCTGCTCATCGGCGCAACGACGCTTGTCGGCAGCGCCGATGCCTCCGAGCAATTCAAGGGCCTGATAGACGAGGTCGTCGTCTTTGACCGCGCGCTCACCCAGCAAGAAATCTATACGCTCATGGCCGCGCACTATAATCCCAACGACCTGTTTGTTCGTCCGGGCGATACGGTGTACTATACTTCCACATTGTCCAACAGGCTCTATGACCGCTATGCCCAGGGCTTGTTCAGTCTGGCAACAACCGCGCCCGCCGTGTTCTCTCAAATCAATGTCCCCCCAAGAACCTTTGTCTTTCAGCCCCTGCAGGCGACGACGTTCTCCGGCAACGTCCAGGTGAGCGATAACGTGAATGCCTCGCAATCGGTCAGCCTGACGCAAGTAGCCGATGCCCTCATCACCGACTGGCGCGAGCAATCCAACTTTGCCGAGATGTGGCTGCCGCTCGATGAGCCGGGCGGCGCGACCACCTTTGCCGACCAATCCGGCAGCTTGCCGCCGGCCAACGGGACGTGCGCAGGCAGCGCATGTCCAACGCGCCAGGAAGCCGGCTACTTTGATTACGCCGTCGAGTTCAACGGCAATCAGTTCATCACTCTGCCTGATACCGACCGGCTGGGTCTCAGGGACAGCAGTTTCTCTGTTTCGGTTTGGATCAAAGGCAGCGATTTTTCCGGCAGCGGCGCTGAGCATGACAGATCCATTCTGGGCACAGATTATGACGGCGTCAACAACAAGGTATTGCACCTGGTCGTCCGCGACGGAATGCCCTATATGGGCTTTTATGGCAATGACCTTAACAGCAACTTTGCTCTCCAACCCAATGTCTGGTACCACGTGGTCTTTCGCTATGACAAAGACCTGGGTGAACAGTCCATCTACATCAACGGCGAATTGAAAAACAAAAGGACCGGTGCGGCGGCCTTCCAGGGCGAAGGCACGGTCTATTTGGGACGGTCGCGGGGAGGCTATGGCTTCGAGGGCTGGATAGACGACGTGCGCATTTTCCGGCGCGCGCTCACGCTGGACGAGATTCGCGCGCTTCACAGCAAGCCTGTCATGCACCTGCAATTCGAAAACAAAATTGACCTGTATTCCTCTTATTTCCTCGATGCTTCCGGCTTGGGCAACCATGGCGTATGCATTTACGGTGTCAGTTGCCCGGAGAACACCGTCGGCATCCAGGGGCAGGGAGCGGCCCGTTTTAGAGGTAGCGATTATTTGTCGGTCGTTCCCGGTCCCAGTCTGGACATGCGGGATGGCCAGTTTACTATGGCGGCGTGGGTCTATCCCGAAAACAGCGGCAATAGTACATTCGACGATCACGTGCAGGGCATCCTGGGCAACTATACAGGCTACGGTGATACCAACGTCACCAGCGCCGGCGGCGAAAAGAGTTCATATCCCAGCCTGATGCGCGTGGGGCGCAAGCTGCGCTTTGGCTTTGGCACCGGCAGCGAGTGGGTCTCGTTCACCACCGCCAATGATGTGCTGACAGCCAACGCCTGGAACCACGTGGTGCTGACCTTTGGCCCCCGCTACAAGACCGATGGTACCTTTGACCAGAACCGGGCTATGCTTTACGTCAACAATCAGCTCGTAGCCGATTGGGGCCTGGGCAATCGGTTCCCCACCGCCAGCCCTTCGCAGTTATGGGTAGGCCGCGCCAGCAAGCAGGGCCAGGTCTATATTGACGCTTTCAAGGTCTTAAATGTAGCCGACGCATCGCCCCACTGTGAGATATACCTCACATGGGACGGCAACAAGATTTGCACCAATACGGGCACACCCCAGAACGAGAACTGCATTTGGGAAAATCTGGGCGAAAACAGCATGGTGGACGTCAGCCTGTCCAAGACGTTCGATAACTGGGCTACCCTGCAAGCGTGGGAATCCGACGGGGGACCCTCTAGCGATGACCCGCTGTGCAATGCTGGCTCGACCGACTGCACGAACAGCCCTTACACCTTCAGCACCCATCAGCCCAGCAGGCCCCTTTGGTTCGATTGGCAGGGTGATGGGTCAAGCCCCGAAGACCATACCGCCATCAGGCTTCATGTCGAATACACTAACCCCACCATCCCCTTCCGCGGCAAGATGGATGACCTGGTGATCTACAAACGGGCGCTCAACGCCGACGAGGTGCAGGAACTGTATTTCTCCGCTTCGACGGCGCTCCATCTGCGTCTGGACGACCCGCCCGGCAGCCGGTCTTTTGAAAACGCCGTCAGTGTGAACCGCCAGAGTGACGCTTTTTGCACAGGGAACGCCTGCCCCACGGCTGGCGTCGCCGGACGCATCAATCAGGCGGCGCTCTTTGACGGCACGAGCAATGTCCTCAACACCGGCCTGATCCTGGATCAATCCGATACATCCAAAGGCGCGACCATGATGGCCTGGGTTTACCCCAACAGCACCAGTGGGGATTACCACATAGTGGTGAGCACCGACGACGGAGGCTGGGATTGGACGTTGGCTCGCCACGGCCGCACGTGGCGGGTCTTTAATGGCGATGGCAGCCTGGACACCGGTGCAACGGTGGATGTGAACAGGTGGCAGCACATCGCTGCCGTTTTTGAGCCGGGCGTGGGGACACGCTTTTACAAGAACGGCGTGCTGGTCAAGACAGACGCCACGATAGGCTACGACACCAGCACCGCCCCGGTGGCGATTGGCAACAAGCCTGGCAATAACTTTAACTTTGACGGCGCGATAGACGATGTGCGCATTTTCAACCGGGCACTATCCACCGACGACATTCAGGCCCTCTACAAGTTAGCGCCGGTCTTTCAGATGCCGCTGGATGAACAACCGGGCGCAACCACATTCACCGACGTTGCGGGCGGCCTGACCAGCACCCCCTGCCAGGTCGTCTGCAATTGCGCGTCGGTTACGTTTCAAGACTTGGTCTGCCATGCCCAGGATGATAACGATTCATACGGCGATGGAGGCGCGGGCGAGTTTATCATCTGGCTGGGCGATTACCGGGTCTGGGAAGGTCAAAACATCACGGCGCGCGCTGAGCCTTATCCGATAAACGTAACTCGCCAACTGTGCGCCAACGTTTCCGGTGAGGTGTGGGAGTTTGACCGCACCAGCGCGTATCAGTACGATTATGATGACCTGGGGGCGTTCACAGTTGATGTGACCAGGCCGGGCGTGGTCAGCCAGCGCTTTCAACAAGCCGGTGATGATGTCACCCTCGACTGGGCAGTGAGCGATCCGTATGATTGGACCACCTGCCCGGCCGCCGACACGGCCGGCCAGGTAGGGCGCGCGGCCGAGTTCGACGGCGTGGACGATGCCATTAGCGTCCCCTATACCTCGACCATGGACCTCCCTACTTTTACCGTGGGCGCGTGGGTTCAGCCCAGGGACGTCATCACCTCTCATGCGCAAATGCTGATCAACAAGGGTACAAACTACAAGTTGTACATTTCGCCCGGCGGCATGACGGTCACTTTAGAGGCGGTTCTCTACTATCAAGATCACGGTTGCCCTCACGAGTCAACGCGGGTGAACAGCACAGCGCCGTTGCTGATGAACCAGTGGAATCACGTGGTGGGCACGTTTGACGGCAAGGCGCTCAAAATTTACGTAAACGGTTACGAGCAGGGCAGCACCACCACCACCAACACTCCTGCCGCTTGCACAAGCAGCGACTCACTTGAGATTGGCGGTGGCGGCAGTCAGGCTTTTGACGGACGCCTGGACGAAATCACACTGTACAATCGCGCCCTCACGGCTTCTGAGGTGCGAGACCTCTTTTTGTACCAGGGCAAGCTGGTCGAAGAACGCAGCAGCCACAGCATCATCATAGATAAGGATGCGCCCATCTCTGTGTTGCGCTCTTACACATCCACCTTCCCGTATATGGCAAACAAGGATACGGTGATGCATGTCGAAGCCCACGACCCCACCTCTGGCGTGGAGCTGGTGGAAATGAGCGTCAATGGAGTTTGGGGCAGCCCGCCCAATCGCCTGGACGTGCCGCCCTGTCTGGACGCCGTCGGCGGCTCGGCCTGGTGTCCCACGTTCGATCCGACCCGGCTGGGAGGCGAGGGAGTCTATACGCTTCAGACCCGCGCCACCGACCGCGTAGGCATTCAGGAGACGCCCACCCGCACTTACACGCTCTACGTGGACGACACGCCGCCGCAGGTGACCGCCGGTTGGAGCGGGAACGTCCTCGGCGCTGCGCTACATCCAACCCGGCCCAATACCTGGAGGGTACGCCTGAACGGCACCGTGCAAGACCCAACCATCCGCGGATCGGGTGGAGTGGCCGGCAGCGGCATCCCATCCGATGGCGTCTGGGTAACACTGCAACCTGCCCAGAGCGGGCCAGCCGGCAACACAAGCCAGCAGGCAGAGGTAATGGGCCATACCTGGAGCATAGACTATGCCCTGGTTGGCGCTATGCCCACCGGCCGTTACACCGTCACGATCACGGCCAGGGATCGAGTGGGCAACGAAAGCATCGCTAATCTGGGCGTCATCCAGGTAGATGCCACCGCGCCCGCCGCCGACCTGAACACGTGGACTGTCCCCACCACGACCCTGACCGCTACCCTGCCGCTGACGGGTGTCGTCAGCGAATTGCCGGCGCTTGCAGATACGCTGCTGCGCTTGCATGGGGAAGAGGAGGCCGGTTCTGTCATCTTCCGCGACAGCTCCGGCCTGAACCATCACGGCAGTTGCGTGGGCAGCGCCTGTCCGCTGGCCGCTGTCACCGGGCAGTATGGCCGCGCCTTGCGCTTTGATGGCACGGATGACGTTGTGCGCATCTCGCACAGCGCGATCAATGAACTCCAATCCGGCTTTTCGATCGCCGCGTGGATCAATCCTACGCAGTTGTCCGGCACTCAGTATATCGTGGCTGCGGCCAGGACGAGCAGCGACAACGGGTTTGGCTTTGGCCTCAACGGCGACAGCCTGCACTTTACATCCTTCGGCGTCGGGGACTATGATTTGAGCGGCGTCAGCCTTCAGCCCAACCGCTGGACGCACGTAGCCGCCGTCATGGATGGCGAGAACGCCGTCACCTTTTACGTGGACGGCATCGCCAGAGGAACGGTCACGCACACAGTCTCGCTCAACGCCGATACCGATGACGAGCTGCTCGTCGGCGCGACGACCGCCGCAGGCAGCAGCGTCACCGACGGGCCATTCAACGGCCGCATAGATGAACTGGTCGTGGTGGGGCGGGCGCTTGCAGCGGACGAGGTGCGCGCGCTGGCCCAATCCCAGGCTGTGGGGGTGGATGGCGTCCAGATCGCCTTCCGGCCTGACCTGCCCGGCTCGCCTTTCTACAATGAAAAGCCGCTGCCCTCGCAGATCTTGCATGTGCCGCTGGATGATCAGCCGGACGAGAACGGCGTGCTCTCCTTCCGGGATATTTCCGGGCACGTCCCCGATGGCGTCTGCGAGGGTGAAGCCTGCCCCACCACCAACGGTCAGGCCGGACGCGCGGGCAGCGCCGCTCACTTTGACGGCCTGCAAGATTACGTGCGCTTCAGCAACAGCGCCGCCAACCAGGTAAGCTCCGGCTTTACCGTGATGGCCTGGATGAAAGCCGGGCAACTCTCCGGCTTCCGCCCCATCCTTGCCACGGCGCGCACCCACAGCGATAACGGCTTTGCTTTTGGCACGAACGACACCGGCCTGCGCTTGTGGGCTTTTGGCAGCCAGCAGTACGACGCCCCCGGTGTCACGCTCGTCCCCAACGTCTGGTATCACGTGGCGGTGGTGGTGACAGGCGACGGCTCGCTGGTGTTCTACGTCAATGGACAATACGCTCCGACCGTCCCTTACACATCCGCTGCTCTACCCGATACCGACGACGATCTGCTCATCGGCGGCATGACCGAAGTGGGAGCGGCCTCGCCCTCGGCCTTTTTTGCCGGATTGCTGGATGATGTGCGCGTCTTTAACACCGCCTTGAACGAAGTCCAGATTCGCGCGCTTTACCTTTCGGCCAGCGACGGGTTGGTGCTGGCGCTGCCTTTTGAAGAATCCCGGCTGGTGGATGGCAGTACCGTGACGGATGATTCGGACTGGCATCACAACGGCACGCTGTACACCGGCGATGTGACGAACAAGGCCGTTGCGGGTAACGTCGGCGCGTATGCCTTGCAGTTCGATGGCCTGGATGATTCCGTGTCTGTGCCGGATAGCCCCGCACTCGACCTGGATACCTTTAGCGTGGGCGTCTGGGTTTTTCCCACGGAGGTCAAGTCCCAACTTCAGCCGTTGATCGCCAAAGGAAGTGTCGGGGGAAAACACAACTACGGGATGTTTATCCAGCAGAATTCCGACCGGGTTTACCTTTCGCTTCAGGATGGTGGCTGCAGCACGAGCTATACATACGTCACCGCTCGCGGCCTGAACTTTAACCGGTGGAACTATGTGATGGTGACCTATGATGGCGCCCGGCTCAGAGCGTACATCAACGGCGAAGCCGAGGTATTGGGCGATCTCAGCGTCCGCCTCTGCCGCAACGACCTCCCTATCACCCTGGGACAAGTGCCGGGAACTTTGCCCTTTACCGGCAAGTTAGATGACGTGCGCATCTACAGTCGGGCGCTTTCCGAGTTGGAAGTCAAGGCGCTCTATCAGAGCGGCTGGCGCGCGGCGACCGTGACCCCTGGCGTGACGGGCAGCAACCTGGTCGCCTGGAACGCTCAAATCCCGGAGGGGTTGGAGGGCGCTTATGCGCTTGACCTGCGCGGGATTGACGCAGCCGGTCATCCGGATAGCTCCGCTCAGACCCGCCGCGTGTTGAACGGCGAGATTGACACGCTGGCGCCGCGCGTCAATCTGATCCAGCAAACCATCAGCTCTAACTATCTTTTCACCACCATAGCCCAGGATTGGAACCTGACGGAGGATGGCTTTTCGTCGCCGTGTGGCCCGGGTTCGGTCACGACGCGCGATAATTACCAATCGCCCTGGTATCTATCCGCCTCCGGCCAGACCTCCGCTCGCGAGCAGAGACTGTATCAACTGACCGCGCAGTGCTATGTTCCCATTGCGGCCAGCCTGGGCGAAATCGGCGCTTACGACACGCCCGGTCAATCGTATGGCGTCGCCATCTCGGACACCTATGCCCTGGTCGCCGATGGCCCGGCCGGCCTGCAGGTGATTGACGTTTCTGATCCCACCCGTCCGCAACTTTCGGGACACCTGGACATGGGAACATCGGCGTCCGGCGTGGCCATGGTGACCATGCCGCCGCCGCAGGCCACGCCGTATCTCTGGTCCACCTACCGTTTCGCACGGGATGGGTATGGGATTGGCACCGATCCGCTCGACATAGCTATTGACGTTCCAGATGCGGGCACGCTCCAGGATATCAGGGTGCGCCTGCGCCTGGAGCCGGGCACCGGCAGCGGGCAGGCCCGCGTGATGCTCATCAGTCCCGATGGCACGCAGATTCTATTGCATCAGACCGACACGCGCCCCACGTATGGCAGCGGTCCCACCGATTGTTCGCGGTGCAACATGGTCGAGTTCGACGACGCTGCAACGACTCCCATCGGCGCGGGGACATCGCCCTTTGTCGGTCCCTTCCGGCCCGAGCAAAGCCTGTGGAGCTTGAACGGTCACAGCACGGCCGGGACCTGGATTGTGCGTTTTGAAGGCTTCTTCGGCAGCAGACTGTACTGCATAGCCCTGGATATGCTGCGCGAACCTGACATGGCTCAGGCGCCCACTCCCTCTTCAACGGTCGCGCTGATGGCTGACGGCATCGTCACCGACCGCGCTCATACACCCGGCAAGGGCGCCGGCCTGATGGCACCGTGTCGGCTACAGGACCCTGCACCAACCGCACAGACCGATCTACCTGACCTGGTGATTGATAGCATCGTGGCGCAGCCTGCATCGCTCGATCTCAACCAACCTTTTGTCGTCACCGTGACCGTCAGGAACGCAGGCACAGCCGCAGCAGGCGCTTCCACAACCGGCATCCACCTGGATGAACTGCCGATTCCTGAGCAGTGTCTGGGTTGGGCTTGTGTGGACACCCCGCCGCTGGGAGCGGGAGAATCCGTCGCCATCACGGCCACCCATCCCGGCTTTGCCAGGCCGGGTCAGCATGCCATCTTCGTCGGCGTGGACGAGCTGGGCCTTGTCGCCGAAGCCAACGAAGACAACAACATCGCCGGCCCCACCATCGTCACCGTCCCCTTCTTCACCGTAACGGCCACCAGCCCGGCCGGCAACGGGCACATGATCGCTCGCCATGGCGTTATCTCGGCCACGTTCAGCCAGCCGGTCAGCATCACCACGGTCAGCACGCGCACCTTTACCGTGTACGGACGGCAGACCGGCATGTACACCGGAACCTATGCGGGCGGCCCGGTGCGCTTCGATGCCGCGCGCGACTTCAAGCCGGGCGAGGAGCTTGTTGCCAATTTGAGCATGGCCCTGCGTTCAACCCATGGCGAGTATCTTGTCCCTTACGCCTGGCAATTCCGGGCGGCGGTCACCGGCGGGACCGGCATCTTCACCGATAGCGGCCAGCGCCTGGGCAATCAAACCACCACCGCCGTGGCGTTGGGCGATGTGGACGGCGACGGCGACGTGGACGCATTCACGACCAACGGCTTGAGCAACACGCTGTGGCTCAACACAGGCGGTGTGTTTACCGACAGCGGCCAAACGCTGGGCAGTGGCGCGCATGCTGTGGCGTTGGGCGACCTGGACGGCGACGGCGACCTGGATGCCTTTGTGGGCTATGGCGGCTTTTACGATGACATCCCCAACCGCGTCTTGCTCAACACCGGCGGCGTGTTCACAGACAGCGGCCAGAGCCTGGGCAACGACAAGACTTTGGCCGTGGCGCTGGGCGACCTGGACGGCGATGGTGACCTGGATGCGCTGGTCGGGAACGATGGCTACAACAAAATCCTGCTGAACAACGGCACCGGCGTCTTTAGCGAGAGCCAGTTACTGGGGCAAATCACCGAAGCGAGCACGGCTGTGGCGCTGGGCGACCTGGACGGCGATGGCGACCTGGATGCCATTGTCGCCAACTGGGGTCAGGATGTTCAGGTCTGGTTGAACGATGGCAGCGGTTTTTTGGGCGATGAACCCGTTCAAAGCCTCGGCATTGGCGCATACACCCTGACCCTGGGCGATGTGGACGGCGATGGCGACCTGGACGCCGTTATGGCCTTTAGCGCAGGCACGGGCAATCAGGTCTGGTTGAACGACGGCACGGGCAGGTTCAGCGATAGTGGCCAACGTCTGTATGACCGGCCCACCTACGCCGTGGCGCTGGGCGACCTGGACGGCGACGGCGATCTCGACGCCTTTTTCGGGCACGGCGGTGAGGTGGGAGAACCCAACACCGTCTGGTTGAACAATGGAAGCGGTGCTTTGACCGACAGTAACCAACGCTTAGGCGATGAAGGCACGATGGTTGTCAGGCTGGGCGACCTGGACGGCGACGGCGACCTGGACGCCTTTGTGGGAAACAGCGAAGCTGACACGGTTTGGATCAACAACGCAAACGCGCCCCTTGCCCATGACGACACCTTTACCGTGCCCGAAGGAAGCCGCAACAATCAGTTGGATGTGCTGGCGAACGACACCGACGCCGACGGCGATGCGCTCAGGATCGTGGCCGTGGGCGCACCCACCAGCGGCACAGTCTCTATCTCCAGTCTCTATCTCTTCTTCACGCCCACGCAATACTTTAGCGGCACCGCCGTCTTTACCTATACCGTCAGCGATCCGGGCGGATTGACCGACACGGCTCTTGTCACCGTCACCGTTGCAGGTGTCAACAATCCGCCTGTTGCCCGGGATGACGTGGATACGACGAATGAGGATATCCCCAAAGCGATTGATGTGTTGAGCAACGATAGCGACCCGGACGGTCAGATGCCGTTCCTGTGGGCCGTGACGACGCCGGCGCATGGCAGCGCCGCCATCATCGGTAGCGCGGTTGTGTATACGCCATCGGCGGACTGGAGCGGCACAGATGGCTTTACTTACACCATCAGCGACGGCACGCTGACCGACACGGCGCGCGTCACCGTTACGGTCGTTCCGGTCAATGACGCGCCGCAGTTCACCACAGGCCCCGACCAGACGGTGCTTGAAGATTCCGGTCAGCATGTCGTGACCGGCTGGGCCACCAACATCCGGCCGGGTCCGGCCACCGCCACCGACGAAGTGGGACAGGCGCTCACCTTCACGCTGACCAATACCAACCCGGCCCTCTTTTCCGTCCAACCGCAACTGGATGGGTCAGGCACGCTCACCTTTAGCCTGGCCGCCAATGCGTTTGGCCATGCTGTCGTGACGGCGACCCTCCATGACGACGGTGGCACAGCCAATGGCGGGGTGGATACCAGTCTACCGCAGACCTTTGGTATCACCGTCACCGACATCAACGACCCGCCGACGCTGGCCCCGATTCCCGACATGACGGTTTCGGCGGGTGTTCCTAACCAGGTCATCCTGAGCGGCATCAGCGCCGGGCCGAACGAAACGCAACCTCTGACGGTGACGGCCGGTTCGACCAACCCCGTTCTGATACCGCAGCCCACCGTCCTCTATGTCAGTCCCAACACAAACGGCGCTCTGCGCTTTACCGCGACCGAGGGCGAATCCGGCGTGGCCCGCATCGTCGTGACCGTCACCGATGGCCTGTCCGAAACCGTTCGCTCATTCCAGGTCACGGTCAGTGCGCTGCCGGCCAGAACCTATGCCTTAATCGCCGATGCATCCAGATTGCTGCGGGTCGTGGATGTCACCGATCCTGCCCACCCACAGTTGACGAGTACCTACAACGGAAACGGGGTGGGGCTGGATGTGGCCGCCCTGGGTCAGTATGCATTTGTGGCCGCCGGTTATGATGGCCTGCGCGTGCTCGACATCTCCTACAATCCGCCTGTAGAAGTGGCCGTCTACGCCACCTTGTGGCCTGTTCGAGGCATCACCATTGCTGGAACCCGTGCCTATCTGGCCAATGACATGGCTGGCCTGCAAGTGCTGGACATATCCAACCCCACCTGTCCGCGTTTCCTGGGCCGCTATGATACGCCGGGGTACGCAGCGAGCGTGGCCGTCTCTGGGACGCTGGCCTATGTGGCCGACGAAGGGGCAGGCTTGCGCATCATTGACGTTTCCGATCCCAGCATGCCCACCGAAATCGGCGCTTACCTGCCGCCAGGAGGGCTGGCCAATGATGTCGTCATTTCAGGGTCTCTGGCCTATGTGGTCGGTTACGGCCTACACGTCGTGGATGTCTCCGATCCGCAACACCCGCAGACGGTTCGCAACATCATCACGCCGCCGGGATTCCCCTATAGCAACCTGTCGCAGGGCATCGCTATCTCCGGGGATCGGGGCTACCTGGCCGCTCGTACCCAGGGATTGCGCGTGGTGAACCTGGGCGGCGTGGCCCCCTCTGCCCGGGCATGCGATAGGTTTGGTAGATGTACCACAGTAGCCGCCACACCCCTGCAAAGCACAGCGCAAACAGCCGCTCTCGCTCTGCAGGCGACCGGACAGGCAGGGGATCCATCCGCCGCCATCTGGAATGTGCCCCCGGTGTTGGTCAGCACCGACGCCATCTCGATCACCGGTCAGGCCAGCGCCCTCAGCCATACCTTGCACTCTCTGGTTGTCAGTGTAGATAGCGCCATCATCTACTCGGACACCTGGGCCAACGGCGCGCTCACGCGTACCCTGTGGGCTACCTCGTGGACGCCATCCGACGAAGGTGCGCACGCGCTGAAAGCGACGGTCACAGATTGGAGTGGTCACACGGCCAGCGACGTGTTCACCGTCACGCTGGACACGCTGCCGCCCGAAATCAACATCACGCCCACGGTGCTCACCAGCACGCACTATCACCAACCCAGGATGCTGGACCTGACCGGCCTGGTCACCGATACCGGCGGTATCCAAAGCGTTCAGGTCACAGTGGAACAAGACGGCGTGTCCTACCCCGCCAGCGTGCAGGGCAATACCTGGCGCCTGTCCTGGTATTTGGGCCAGAATCCGCCGCCTGATGGCCAAGCCTACACCGTCACAGCCCGGGTCACCGACGTCGCCATGCGCACAGCCCAGGTCACCGGGATGGTATGGGCCGATGTTGTGCCGCCAACGCCGGTCGTCATCGCCATGAGCAGCAATGGCCGTTCCGTTGCGCCCGGCGACACCGTGCGGACGATTTCGCCCACGCTGGTCGCAGCCTGGACGGCCAGCAGCGACGGCAGCGGTTTGTCTGATTACCTGGTGGACTGGATCACCATCATCACGAATACGCAACACACCTTACGCAACACGCAATACCCCACACGCACCTCACCCTTCGACCCCGGCGACGGCCAAAAGGTATCGGTGCGGGTGGGCAGTCAGGATAGCTACGGCCAACAGCGCTGGCAGAGCTGGGGGCCGGTTTATGTGGATAGCCCCCGCACGCCGGACTATGTCCTGCTGGACGACCGGGACGGCATCTATCGCGGCTGGATGGACAGCGGCTGTACTCTGGTGGGCGTGGATCGGCGGGTCAAGCAAACCGCTCAGGAAGGTTCAGCCCTGAGCGCCGGGCAGAAATTCTACGTCACCTGGAACGCCGAGGCGCTGCGCCTGGCCTGGACCGGCGCTAACTGGAACGACGACGGCGATTTGTTCATCTACCTGGACACGCAACCCGGCGGCGCGACGCAAGTCTACAACCCCTACACGGCCACGAGCAGCGGCATCATCCACCTGCCCGGCGTCACACCGACCTCGACGGCAAACGCCATGATGGCCGATTACGCGGTGTGGGTGCAGGATTCGGCCACCGCCGCCTTGTTGCGCTGGGATGGCGGCGATTGGGTCTCATCCACCCTGCTCACCGCCGATCAGTACCGCTTTGCTTCTGATGTGAACGGCGGACAGACCGATCTGTATCTGCCCTTTGCGCTGTTGGGCATAACGGATCCGCCCCATGCTTCACTGGGACTGGTGGCCTTTGCCACAGAGCCGGGCGCGCTCCGGCTGTGGGCCACCCAGCCCGGCGCCAACCCGGTCAACAGCCCGCGCGTGATCGAGACGGATGCCTATGCCGGCAACGCTTACGAGTTTGCCCTCAGCCAGCATTATCAATGGAATGGCCTGGGTGCAGGGCTATGCCCCAATGCCCAATACAAGGACGCCGACCTGCGCGTCAAGGTATCCGCCACGCCCGCGGGCAACGCCTACGGCTTCTCTGGCGACAATCTCTTCTGGCTGTGGAGATTGCTGCTGGGCGACAAAACCCCCGATGTGACCTCGCTCATGGACTGGCTGAGCGACAATCCGCCCGTGGGCGCCGGTCAGCGGATCACCTATACCCTTCGCTATCGCAATCAGGGCGCCGACACGGCGACCGGTGTCTACGCCGACGTGACAGCCCACGATGCGCTGCGTCTGTCCGGAGGCGGCAACCGCATGGCGCTACCTCCCCACGACATGGGGCCTGGCGAAGAATACACCGTCACCTTTAGCGCTGTGGTGGATCCGGGCGCAAGCACCTTGCCGTGGGCCTCGGTGGAAATCGCGATCTATGACGCCACGCACACACCCTCCGGGCCGCCGCTGGAACGCCTGTGGGTAGACCACCACGTAGACCCCAGCGTTCCCCAATTCATGGACATTCAACAGCCGGCCTACGTGCTGCGGGCGGGTCGCAACCTGCTGCAAGGTTATGTGTACGACGATTCGCCCGTGCCCACGATGACGTTGCACCTTGCCGGGCGCAGTCCACTCATCTGCCCGGACGCCACCCCGCAAGACGGGCAATGGTCGTGCATCCTGGACGCAACGGGCAGCAACGACGGGGACACTTTCCAGGTGAGCCTGCAAGCCACAGATAGCTTTGGACAATCCAACGCCCCCACCAGCCCGCAGACCTTTGTGGTGGATACTATCCCGCCTACCGTCACGCTCGACCTGACGATGAGCCAGGTGCTGCCCGGCAGCGTGGTCAAGGGCAGCGCGTACCCGTTGTTCGGCCAGGTGTTGGATAATCATGGCCTGGGTCGGGTGGAGGCGTGCCTCGAAGGCAGCAGGTGCGTGCCGGCCGATGTTCAACTTACCGGCGCAGACACGGTTCACGTCTACGAGGACGTGCCTGCCCCACCCATCACCATCAACAACGCGACCACGTGCGCGGGTGGCGAAATCGTGCGCACGTTTGTGGTGACGGATAGTTTTGCCATCGGCGAGGTGAGCGTGGGCCTGGACATCGAACACACCCACCGCGACGATGTCCGTGTTGACCTGGAATCGCCGTCTCACACACGCGTGCGGCTGCTCTCCGATGACGGTCTGGTGGGCACCCACTATCGCGATTACGACGTGCTCCTGACCGATGCGGCGGTGAGTCCTTACAACGCCCGGCACGACGACGTGCTACCGCCCTTCTACGACCGCGAGGCTCGCCCCTACGAGTCCTTGCGAGCCTTCAGGGGGCAACCTTCGGCCGGCGTGTGGACGCTTTACATCTGCGACGCGAATCCATCGGCGGACCATGGCTTCTACCACCGGAGCCGCCTGACGCTCAAGCCGCAACCGGAGCACACCACGCCTCGATCGGGCGACTGGTCCTTTACGGTGCGTAACACGGGAGACCTGGACTATGTTCAGCAGACCGTGTCCATCTATGGCGTGGACCTGGCGGGCAACCGCACGGCGGAGCCGCTGGTCGTGAACGTCACGGTGGATAATGTGCCGCCGGTGCTGACGGTGACGCAGTGGGTAAGCGCCGCGGTGTTCAAGCCCAGTGTTCGCGTGCTGAGCGGCCTGGCTCACGATGGCGGACAGGTGGCTCAGATCGCCGTGCTCGTGCAGACGCCGGAAAGGGTTTATCAAGAATTGGCGACGTGGAACGGAGAGGCATGGCAATACGACCTGCAGCCAGCGAGCCTGGGGCGCTACATCCTGTGGGTCAGGGCGTATGACCTGGCGGGAAATGTCACGCTGGCCGGACCTTACGCGGTGGACATCACGCCTCCCTATCAGGTCTTCCTGCCTGCGGTCATGACCCATCCCGGCGCTGCGCCGGATAGGGTAGAGGAACGTCCCGGCGCTGCTGACGGCAGCGTTACCGTTTGGGGGAATGGGTTTCGCTTTCGGCAAGAGGAGCAAGGCCGTTCAACCCGGACCCATCCAGCGCCTCCATAGCCCGCTTGCGGATGGACGCCTCGCAGGCTGGATGGCGCAGCGCTTGCTCCAGCAGCGCCCGCGCCGACGCGATGTCCCCTTCCCGCAGCAGGATGTCCGCCCGCTGCACCAGGGCTCTGGCGGCGCGGAAGCCGTTTTCCGTAGCCTGGATCAACCCCTCGGCTTCCGTCAGGGCGCGGTGGGCGGCGGGGAGGTCACCGCTTGCCAGCGCGACCTGGCTCAGCAACAACAGGCTATCCGCCATCCCGTCCCGGTCTTGCATCGCCTGATAGAGCGCCAGGCTGCGCTCCGCCAAGGTCTGCGCAGTGGATAGGTCGCGGCGCGATAGGGCCGCGGCGCTCAGGCCCTTCTGGCTTTGCGCGTTGACCCATTCGTTGCCGATCTGCTCGCCGATGAGCAGACTCTTCTGAAAGTGCGTTTCGGCCTCTTCCACTTCGTCCTGGGCCAGCGCCACCAGCCCCAGGTTGATGCGCGCCTGTGCCACGCCCCACAGGTAGCCGATGGCGTCGCAAAACGTCATGTTCTCCTCGAAACAGCGGCGGGCGGCGGCATAGTCCCCCTGCGCGCGTCGCACCAGCCCCAGCCCGTAGATGGCGTACTGCGCACCCCAGGCATAGTCGGCCTGCTCACACAGCGCCTGCGCCTCCAGGCAAAGCGCCTCGGCGGCGGCAAAATCCCCCAACTCGTAGGCCGTCCAGCCGAGCACGTAGAGGCTATCACCGATGCCCACCGGCTGCCCCAGCGCGCGGTAACGCTCCAGGCTTGCCTCGGCCCACTGGCGCGCCTGCGCGTACCGCCCCTGCAAAAAATCCACCCAGGACTTTTGATACAGCAGGAACGCGCGCTCCTCGTCGTCGGGCAGGCTCGGCAAGGCCAGGCTCTCTTCAATCAACTGATGCGCTTGCGCGTACTGCGAGATCTGTCGGCAAAAGACGGCCTGCCGTCCCAGCAGGCGGCGGAGGAGGCGCGCCGCCGTCGGGTCGGCGCGGGCCGCTTCCCGCATCCGCTCTAGAGCGGGCTGGAAGAGCGCTGCACCTTCGCGGAACCAGGATTTGGCTTCGCAGAAGGCAAACAGCCCGTGCGTCAGGCGGGTGAGCAGCGCCTCGTCGCCGTGGGCGATGGCCCATTGCCACGCGGCGAGGATGTTCTGCCATTCGTGTTCCAGTTCGGCCTGCACCGCCTGCTGCGCGCGTCCGCGCAGGGCCTGTTCTCGTCGCTGCACCAGGTCAGCAAAATACGCGGCGTGACGCGCGGCCACTTCCTGCGCGGTGGACGGCTGCGCCGCCAGTTTCTCCGCCGCATAGTAGCGGATGTCGCCGTGCAGTCCGTAACGACCGCGCGGCCCGTCCAGGAAGAGCAACGATTTGCGCACCAGACGGCTGAGCGTTGCCGCGCTCACCCCGGCGACATGCTGCGCGGCCTCGGCCTGAAAGCCGCCGCGAAAGATGGAAACCCGCATCAGCGCAGATTGCTCTTCCGAGGAAAGCAACTGCCAGGAGCCTTCAAACACCGCGCGCAGGCTGCGGTGACGGTCGGGCATGTCGGGACTGGTGGAGGCGAGGAAATCGCGCGTGGCGGTGATGGCTTCAGCGATGCCTTCCAGCGACATTTCACCGGCCCAGGCGGCGGCCAGCTCAATGCCCAGCGGCAAGCCTTCCAGCAGATGACAAATCTCGGCGATCATCGTCTGGTCTGCCGCGCCCACGCTCAGGTCCATTCGGGCGCGTCCGGCGCGCTCGACGAACAACTGCGCGGCTTCGGAGGGCGGCGCGTCAGGAGCGGGCAGATCGCAGCCCAGGCCCTCCAGCGGGAGCACCGACTCGGCTTGCAGATTCAGCCGTTCGCGCGAGGTGACCAGCAGCGTGAGGCGCGGGGCGGCGCGCAGCACCTCCAGCACCAGCGTCGCGCCGCCGACGGGCAACAGTTGCTCGAAATTGTCCAGCACCAGCAGCAGGTCGCGCCGGTCGTGACGCAGCGCCTGCAAGAGTTGCGCGCGCAGGTCTTGTGCGCCGGAAAGGTGCAGGTGCAGCGCGTCGGCAATCGCCAGAATCAGGTCGCTTTCGGTGACGGCGTCGCTCAGCGAGATCCAACAGACGCCATCGGCAAACTGTTCCGCCAGGGTCGCCGCGAGTTGCAGCGCCAGGCGCGTCTTTCCCACCCCGCCCGGCCCGGTGAGGGTGATGAGGCGGTAAGCGGGGTTGCCCAGTCGCTCGCTCAACAGCGTCACCTCGCGCTCCCGGCCGATGAACGAGGTGAGTTGCAGCGGCAAATCGGTGGTGGGCGGCGCGGGGGGAAGCGGCATCGCAGCGGAGAGCGGCTCGCCGGCGCGGATGCGCGCGTGGAGGGCGCGGGTCTCCTCGGTCGGCTCCAGGCCCAACTCCTCGTCCAGGGCGCGCCGGCACACCTCGAACTGCGCCAGCGCCGCCGCGCGCCGACCGTCCAGGGCCAGCAGGCGCATCAGATGCCGATGCGCGGCCTCCTGCCAGGGTTCCAGCGCCAACAATCGCCGCGCGTACTCCTGCGCGGCAGGGTAATCGCCGCGCCGCTCGGCGGCGTTCGCCAGCAACGTGAGCGCCTCCAGGGCCTGCACGTGCAGCCGTTCGCGCTCGACGGCCAGCCAGTCGTCGAAGGCGGGGCAATCCTTGAGCGCAAAGCCCGCCAGCAGGTCGCCGCGATAGAGGGCGATGGCCTGCGCCAGGCGTTCCAGGCAGGGACGGCAGGTCTCGCGGCGGCGGTGGCGATGCGTCTGCGTCTCACTCCACAGGCGGCGCCAGGTCAGCGCGTCCACCGTCACGTCGGCGGCGGCGTTGAACTGCACGGTTTGGGGCGTCGTCAGCAAAAAGGCTTCGCCGAGGGCGCGGCGCAGGTTGTAGAGCGCCTGACGGAGGTTCTGCGCGGCCTGTGCGGGCGCGGCTTCGGGCCACAAGAGCGCGCTCAGCGCCTCGCGGCGGAAAGCGCGCTCCGGCTCCAGCGCCAGGTGCGCCAGCAGCGCGCGCGCCTTGTCCGACTCGATACCGGCGACGGGCTGGCCATCCAGGGTGATCGCCAGTGTCCCCAATAAAGTGAGCGAGAGCTGCGACACGAATTCTTCCTCAATCGTAGCACAGGATTAATCCTGTGCTACGGCGTGCGCTTTGAGTTCACAAATGCCGATCTCTTCCGTAGCCGTTCTTTTCGGATGCGGTCACGTGTGTGATGACATTATAGGCATATCCCTGCGTTGCGTCAAGTCCGAATGAGCGAGAGCATTATTGTTCCTTCTTCCTCCTGACGTTTTCCTGACGCCCCTCATGTACACTATAGTAGCACAGAATTAATCCTGGGCTACAGTGCTACGGAGGTCCGATGTCAGCCGACGGTGTTTCATCTCACTACACGTCTTACCTGTTGCGCGTGTGGCGCGTGGGCGAGCAGGGCCGGACGACCTGCCGCGCGCTGTTGGAGAACATCGCCACGGGCGAGCGCGTGGGGTTCAGCGATCTGGCCGGGCTAAAGATGTTTTTGGAAACACAGGCGATTGAAAATCCTGAGCAGCCTCAGGAAGCTCAAGATTTTGCAACGGAACTTCAAGAACCTGATACAAGAGGCTAACAATGAGTCTACTGCAAAAAGGTCCTTTTACCGCCAAGACGCAGAGTACGCAGAGATTATACTATGTAGAACTCTGCACTCTCGGCGCCTCTGCGGTGAGTTTTTGCAGTGAAGTCAAACATCAGATTCAGAAAGGAATAGAAATGAAATCGGCTTACAGGATATACGGGTTGATCGTCGTATTGATTTGGGTTCTATCGAATAGCGGATGTCAAGCGGCGCCCGTTGTCACGCCAACAGCGCCCCCCACTGCGACCGCAACGGCTGCCCCGGCGCCGACGGCGACGACAGAGCCGACATCGGCCACTGCCTATGCCCACGAGCAAGTGATTCGCTTCGACAGCGAGCCACTTGACTTTAGGGCTGAAGGCGCAGTGCTGGGCGGCCAGCGCGACCGTTACGAATTGCAAGTCGTGCCGGGCGAGATGTTGGATGTGTGGCTGATGTCATTGGAAGGCAACGCCGTGCTGAGTATTCTGGGCCCCGATGGCGCACCGCTGCCGGGCACCGAAGAGGGACGAGATGTGACCCGCTGGACGGTCATTCTGCCTGCTGGCGGCGCGCACAGCATCGTAGTCGGCTCGACGCGCGGCAACGCCTCCTACACGCTCTCGGTGCACACGGCGATACCTGCTTATCAGCCGCTCTCGCTCCAGGATTGCCAAACGCTCCAGGCAGACCTGACGCGCGCCTTTGGGGTGCGTTTCACCCTCATTGACACGCCGTTTACCGATCCGATCACGGGGGCGAGCGGCATGGCCTGTACTCTGGAAGCCAACGGCACCGGTGCCGATTTCGGCGCGCTCCCCGAAGTGATGACCAAAGTGCGCAGCGTTTTGGCCGGCTGGCAGGAGAATCCACTCTACGCGGCCGATAGCCCCACGTCTTCGATGACGGCGTTCACGCGGGATAGGGCGCTGCTGGTGGCGATGGCATCCTGGGAACCCCGCGCCGACGCCGATTGCCCGACGGATCAGCCGATTTCGGCCTGCCCACTCACGCCGGAGCAACAACTGTTCAGCGTGCGGCTGCAAGGGGTTCAATATTGAAGCGCGCGTAGCACAGGATTAATCCTGTGCTACCGGTGTTCCATCTCACTACACGTCTTACCTCCTGCGCGTGTGGCGCGTGGGCGAGCAGGGCCGGACGACCTGCCGCGCGCTGTTGGAGAACATCGCCACGGGCGAGCGCGTGGGGTTCAGCGATCTGGCCGGGCTAAAGATGTTTTTGGAAACACAGGCGATTGAAAATCCTGAGCAGCCTCAGGAAGCTCAAGATTTTGCAACGGAACTTCAAGAACCTGATACAAGAGGCTAACAATGAGTCTACTGCAAAAAGGTCCTTTTACCGCCAAGACGCAGAGTACGCAGAGATTATACTATGTAGAACTCTGCACTCTCGGCGCCTCTGCGGTGAGTTTTTGCAGTGAAGTCAAACATCAGATTCAGAAAGGAATAGAAATGAAATCGGCTTACAGGATATGATGAATCCTGTGCCACCGGGACGAATAACGGAGGCCAAGATGCATAAAAAACTAACCCTGATCATTGTGTTGATGATCGCCCTTCTCGGCGTGGGCGCACACCGCACGGCACGGGGGGCCTCACCCACCCCCTCCCTGGCGGATGCGCAGCGCCAATGGGACGCCGTGGAATACTACCGTTTTTCCACCACGCTGGATCAGGAGCGCATCCCCATCGCCGATGTGACCACCGTCGGACAGGTGGGGCAGCGACACCGCTTTTACCTTTCCGGCCAATCCTGGCCCGCCGAGCGGCGAATGGAGGCCAGCCTCTGGACGCAGGGCGGCAATCTGCTCACCGGCGAGGGTAAGATAGACCTGCGCCTGGAAAACGGCCACACTTGGATCCGCACCGATGGGGACTGGGAGCCGCTGGACGATTTCAGCGCCGCCTTTGCCCCGCAGGGCGACTGGCTGGCCCTGCTGACGGCGGCGCAGGAGACCATCGTGCCGGAGGGTAGGGGCGAAGGGGACGAAGCGGCGCTTCGCCCCTACACCCGCTACCCGTATCGTCTGGACGGCGCGCGCCTGGCCCGCGCGCTGCAAGAATGGACCGTCGCCGCCCTGACCGCCCGCGGCGAATTGCCGCCCGGCGCGGAGGTTGAACTTCCCACCGCTTTTCGGAACATCGCGGGGACGGGCGAACTGTGGGTGGATGAGCAGGGCCTTCCCGTGCGTAACACGCTCACCTACGACCTGCCCGGCGAGAACAGCGGGATGACGCGCCTGACGATGCAGGTGGATTTCAGCGATGTGCGCCTGGCCGCGTCACCGGTGGCACGGGCGTTGGGCGCGGCCCGCCTGCCCACCGCACCGGAAGTGGGGACGCGCGCGCTGTCGGCCGCACTGGTTGCGCTGGGCGCGCTGGTCGTGGCGCGCGGAGGACGCTCGCTCCGCATCCGCACGGTGGTGAGCATGCTGGTCATCGCCAGCACCCTGTTCGGCCCGCTGGCGCAATCGGAGCGCGCCGTGGCCGCCGCCGAACGCCGGCAGGCGACGCAGGCCCGTCAGCAGGCGCAACAGGCCCGCGCCGAGGCGATGACCGCCTTGCAAGAGACGCTGGCCGAACCCTCCCCTGCCGGCAGGTTGGCCGTGGCGGGCATCTCGCCGTTAGAGTCCGCTCGCGCGGGCGCGCTGAACGTCAATTTGCCTGCTGCTGCGCCGCCCTCGGCCTTTGCGGGGCAACCACAAGGGTTGCCCCAACCAGGGCAAGGGTTGCCCCAACCAGGGCAAGGGTTGCCCCAACCAGGGCAACCTTTGTGGTTGCCCCAACAGAACCCCGACGGCGATGACGACGGCGACGGGCTGACCAACGCCGAGGAAGAACGCCTGGGGACGCTGTCCATCACCGTGGATAGGGACGAGGACGGCATCCCCGACGGGCGCGACAGCGACAACGATGGCATCTCCGACTATGACGAGGTGACCGGCTTTTTCTACAACGGGCGCTGGTGGTACGGCGATCCGCTGCTGACCGATACGAACAACGACGGCCTGTCCGATGGGCTGGAATGGGGCGTGGACACCGACAACGATGGCACGCCTGACCTCTACGACGACGACAACGACGGCGACGGCGTGCCCGACCGCTACGACCTGTCGCCCTTCTCCCAGCAGACGACGGTCTTTTCACAGACCAACCCCCTGGCGTTCAGCGTTGCCAACGTCACTGCCGGCAAATACCTCTACGTGGAGTATCAACTGCGCCCCACCAACCCCAATCACCTGTGGTACGCCCTCACCACGCGCGACTGGCCGCGCGATGAGGATGGGCAGATGCAGGACCGCGACGGCAAAACTTTCCAGAACGTGAACCCCAACTCGACGCGCCCGCAGGACGCCTATGGCGACGTGCGCCTGGTGCCGATGCTGGAGATTCATATCCCCGACACGCCCAGCCAACTGGTCACCACCAACAACCCCTCCTTCAACCTGACGTTGCGCGAATACACCGACCCGCGCTTCCGCGTCGGCACGCCCTTCACCGGCACGGTGACGCTGACGCGCAGCAATGGGGGCGAAGTGCAAGTGAACGGGACCGTCTCGCGTGCGGGCTACGGCGGCGGCGTGGCACACTACCTGGCCCTCTACAGCGGGACGTGCGAACGACCCGAAACCCGGCTGGCGCGCCTGCCCGTGGAAGGGACAGAGGTGAACCGCGCGTTCAATAGCGCCGATATCCGCTTTGACAGCCTGTTCGGTGAACCGCGCGCGTTGCTGTTCTACGAGGATTTTTGGAACAATTTTAACCCGCGCCATCTCAACGCCAACTATGCCTGCGCCGACATCCCCGCCCTGCTGCCCTTTGAGAGCACGCCCGCGCGGATGGCCAATCTGAACTTTTATCAGCAATATGGCATTGCGGTCAACGGCCTGGGGGCGGGGAAGGGGCGCTCGGTCTATGTGCCCCTGCAACTGATCAGCGATCCGACGACCGGCGCGCAGATGGCCTTTCAGGCGCGGATGATCTACCGTCCCCAGGACGGGACGTGGGGCGCGCCGCATCAGGTGCGCCTGGTGTGGGCCGTGGTCGGCCTGAATGACTCGTGCAACGGCAGCGACTGTACCTACAACGAGACGCAGGTGCTGATGGTCTATCCCGACGCCTGGCAGTTGACCGGCCTGAACGTGCGCGAGGATCACGGCGTGGATGCGGCCATCATCTACGAAGACCCGGCGGTGGACCCCGACCGCGCCGATGACCGCGAACTGACGCTGCTGACGATGGGGTTGGAGGAGGGCTTCCTCTCCGGGCGGGATTGCACGCTCACGGCCACGGGCGCGTGCCGTAGTGACGGACAACGCGACATCACCGTGGGGGAAATCTATCGCCGCTTTGACCGCGACACCAACGGCCCTTACGACGAAACGTGGCAATGGGCCATTCCCGACACGCTTCAGGTGGAAACGCACACCTACGCGCACCTGGACGCGGCGCTGGAGGCGCTGGCCAGCACAGACGTAGCAGCGGCGCTGTCCGCTTTTGACGCCTATCGCCCGATCACCCCCACGCTTTTGTTTGCCACCGAGGAGCGTTTCCGCCTCATCAACCTGCAAAGCACGGCCCTACCCACCGAGACGCAGGCGGTGAATTGGAATGGCGCGCAGGTGACGGTGGATTTTGCCAGCCCGTCGGTCAACGCCGTGAGCGTCCACGCCGGCCTCAAGTGGACGCCCTATAGCTACAACGCCGCGCAAGCCGCCTGGCAGACCGTCTCCGTGGAGGATTACTGGCAGGAAATCGAGCGGCGCTATCCGGCAGCGACCCTCATCGAGCCGGGCGAGACGCAGCGCGAGGCCGAAGGCAAGCAATTCATCTATCAGTTGTACTATCTGGCGCTCTATAAAGGCGTGGTGCAATTGGTGCAGGTGGGCGATCAGATCGTGCGCTACACCTTTGCCGCCGATACCGGCATTGTCGCCAAGATCATCAAACTCAGTGGGACGGCGTCCAGCGCGCTGCTCTCGGTGACGACCAAAATCGGGAAATTGCTCGTCGAAGAAATCGGGCCACTGGTCAGATTCAATTTTGTCTCCGCCTTCCGGGTGTTTGGCGACCTCAAAACGGCGCTGACCAATGCTGCGACGGAAACGGCGCGCGACCTGGCGCGTGGCGTGGTCAGCAAGGTGCAGGATGCGCTGGGGACGCTGGGCGCTAAACTCAAAGCACTCTCACTCTTCAAGGGTCTGGTCATCGTCGGCGCCGTGCTGGTAGTGGTGTTCATCCTGGTGACGGTCGCCGCCGTGTTCATCACCTCATTCATCGCCGCCCAACTCGGCGGCCCAACGTGGACCAAAGTGGTCGCCGGTGTTGGCCTTTCGCTGATCACTTCTGTGGTCTATATGCTCATCAAGAACGTCTCGCTGCTGATTCAAATCGGCAAGATGCTCTACGCCATCTATAAAACGCATCAAATCATCGCCTCGCTGACCAGATTCGCCACGGTGGCCTTTGCCATCACCAAAGCGATGCTGGTGCTGGAAGTGATCGGGTTGATCCTGCAAGTCGCCGCGCGCATCGCCTTTCTGCTCTACGTCTACCTGAGCGGGACGGTGGCGATTAGTAGCGTCGCCGGCCACATCCTGCTGGCCGAGACGGTCGCCGATATTTTCGTGCTCCTGGTCACCGAGAGCATCCTCCTGGCGTTGATCATCGCTGGCCTGGGAGCCGGCCCGCAGGGCTGGATTTTCGGCGCCCTTCTGGCGGTCATCGGGATTGGGCTGTCTGTGCTGGCGCTCATTGACCTGGTCGCCACTGCCCTGTGTCAGACCGGCCTGTGGGATGCAGCCTGCCATTTCAGCATCGCCGGTTCCATCAACTCGTTCCTGCGGCGCGCCTTTTACCGCGTCGGCGTGGTGACCGAAACCGGCAACGACCTGTTGAACATTCGCGGCATTGACCTGTTGCCCGTCGGCGGCGCGCAGCCGATGTTGACCGGCGGCAGCGCCGTCATACCGGACCTGCACCTGCGCCACTGGGCCAAGACGCCGCGCTATGAAGATGTCAGCGAGATTTTATTCCACGAATACCTGGCCTCCGCGCCCAACGAGACCACGCAGCGCGGCGTCGCCCTGCGCTATGCGTTAGGGCCGTTCATCCAAAACGTCGGTCAGGCGCAGTTGAACGAGATGAGGAACACGTGGGGCGACTGGCATAGTTTCGGCCAGGCAGAGTACACCCGCGAGGTGCGCTATAACGATTGGCGCACCACTACGTATCGCCTGTACGCCCTGCGCGCCGACCGTGTCATCTCCAGCACGCAGGCGATCCAACTGACCACCGGCCTCAACCGCCAGCACGTGCTATGGCTCTCCACTGCTTTCGCCCTGCCCACTGCCGAGTGCTGGCTCTCTACCGAGACGCAGGCCAATTGCAGCATCAATCAGATGCAGGCCAATCAGGATTTCCCTATCAACCTGGTGCTGGATGTCCTGCCACCCACGCTGGACGAATTGGTGGCCTGGACCTGGGACCCCCACCTGCCGCCTCTGCGCGATGGTGACGGCGACGGCCTGCTCGCGGCGGCGCGCGGCGGCAACGACCCGAACGACGCGCTGTGGGATAGCGACGGCGACGGCATCTCCGACCTGATCGAACTGCGCTGGCAGCAGAGCGGCTCGCCGATTTCGCCGACCGTCGCCGACACCGATGGAGACGGCCTGAGCGACGCCGAGGAACTGCGCCTGGGCACCGATCCGGCCCGCGCCGACACCGACGGCGACGGCCTGACCGATTTCGAAGAGGTGCGGGGTTGGACGTTCACCTACAGCACGAACCCCACGCGGACCACGCTCGTCACCTCCAACCCGCTGATCGCCGACAGCGACGGTGACGGCATCAGCGACCGGCTGGAGCGCACGCTGCACCTGAGCGACCCGGCGGCCTACCCCTTCCACCCGCAGGTCTACAATCCCTTTGGCCTGGCGGTTACGCTGGCCCACAACGACGCCGACGGTTACCTGGCGCGCGATCAGTCCCTCGCCATCACGGCCACCGTGCGCAACACGATGGAGCAGATCGCGGCGCAGGGGACGCTCACCCTCACCCGCCCGACCGACCTGGGCGGCGGCGCGACGGTCTGGACGTTCGGCAATAACCCCCCTCTGGCGCCGGGCGCGCAAGTGCGGGTCGAGAGCGGCGCGCACGTGGCCCTTTACGCCCCCACGCAGGTCACGGCGCTGCAGGCCGCCCTGCGCGCTACCGGTATCAACCCCGATGGCAGCCGGCTGCCCGGCGACCTGACCGCCTCGGCAGAGTTGACCGTCACCGTAGACGCCGATACGCCCACTGCCGCCATCACCTGGCCGACGGTGCACGCCTACCTGCCCGCCGGGCGGAGCGTGGTCATCGGCGGCACGGCGAGCGACCCGACCTCGTACATCGCACGAGTGGAGGCGCGCGCCGACAACGACGCGTGGCAGACGGCCAACGGGCGGGAACGGTGGAGCGCCGCCGTCCCCATCCCCGCCGCCGAGGGCATCCACACCCTCTGGGTGCGCGCGACCGACGCCGTGGGCAACGTGCAGTCGGCGGCGTCGCAATCCGAGCAGAGCATTGCCGTTTACGCCGACGGCACGCCGCCCTCCGTCAACGCCGTCATCGCGCCGTACACGGTGCTGGCGCCCATCGCGCTGGAGGATGGCCGCCGGCAACTGGTCCTGCGCTTCACCGCCGCCGACCCGAACCTGCCCGACTCCATCCCCGGCAGCGGCGTGGATAGCGTGGAGATGGACCTGCGTCCGTACAGCGCCGGCTGGCAGGCAGCGACCCGGATCGGCAGCGAGTGGGTGGTCACCTACACCCTGCCCGCCGCAGACGCCGACGGCCTGCCACTCCTGGAGCCGAACGGCGTCTACACCGCGCTGGTGCGCGCCGCCGATACGGTGGGCAATGTCTCCGACGCTTTTGCCTTCGCCTATCAGGTGGACGGCACGGCCCCGCGCGTGGAGGTACAGCAACCGCCGCGCAGCGAAGTGACCGTCATCTCGGATACGCTGGTGCTCTACCCGCCGCCACAGCCCATCACCGGCAGTCTGCCCTTCACCGGCACGGTTTATGAAATGGGAGACGTGCGCAGCGGCGTGCAATCGCTGGACGTGCGCCTGACGCCGGCCGACCTGGGCGTGGCGCCGGGGCTGTGGCGCGGGCGCCTGTACGACCGGAGCGGCTCGCAAACGACCGTGTACACCGTCACCCCTGAAATTGATGTGGACTGGGGCGTCGGCGCGCCGGCCCCTGGCCTCACTGCCGACCATTTCATCGCCGAATGGCAGCAGGAGGCGCTCTTCCGCGTGCCGGGTGTGTACACCTTGACCGTCACCAAAGACGCCGATTCCACCGCCGCGCTGTGGGTGGACGGCACGCTGCACCTGAGCGCGCCCGACGGCCAGACCAGCGCCGTGCTCACGCTGACGCTGGGCGCCGGCGTCCATCCGCTGCGCCTGCGCTACAACGAGGCGACCGGTGAGGCGCGCCTGCGTTTCCGCGCCGAACTCGCCGAGGCCGACTGGCAGGCCGTCACCCTGGCGCAGAGCGGCGCGGGCGTGCTCGCCACGACCTGGGAATACACGCCCTGCGTAGCACAGGATTCATCCTGTGCTATGGAGGGTCTCTACCGGCTGGATGCGCGCGCCGCCGACGTGCTGGGCAATGCGCTGACCGGCGCGGCCTGGCGCGGCGAGATAGACACCGCCGCGCCGCGCATCGCCCTGGACGTGAGTTACACCGGCGTGGGCAGCACCGCCCAGACCCGCTATCGCGTCTGGGTCAACGACTTTAACCTGGTGGAAGAGGGGCTGCAATCCCCCTGCCCTGGAGGCGCAGCGGCGTTGCGCCCCTACTATTACGACACCGCCTGGTGGCGCGAAATCTTTGGCGAGACCACCCGTCTCTATCAACTGTACGGCGAGTGCAGCGTGCCCGGCTATGTGACGACGCCGCCGACGGTGACCGCCTACGACCGCTACGGCCACGTCGCCACGCTCAGCGCGCTCCCGCCCGAGCCGCCGAACACGCGCGGCCTCTATTGGAACTATAGCCCCAACAACGACGGCGCGCTCTATCGCCTGGACCTGAACACAGCAGCGCATACGCACCTGCTCGACCTCCTGGCGCTGGGACAAAATACCCTCTACAGCTACCAGAATCTCAAAGTACATCCGCACAGCGAACGGCTGTATGCGGCGCTGCCCACTGCAAGCGATGACCGCATCTGGCGCCTGGGGTTGGACGGCAGCGACCCCGAACAGATCATCACCCGCACCATCGGCGGCGACATTCGGGCCATCGCCCTCACGCGCGACCATCTCTACTGGCTGGAGGCTGGCGGCGGAACGGGGACGTTGCTGCGCGCCAACCTGGACGGCAGCGACGTAGTCACCCTGACCACTGCGCTGAGCAGCCCGGTGGGACTGGCTGCCGATCCCTTTGCCGGCGTGGTCTTTGTGGCCGAAAACGTCGGCGGGCGCATCCGCTTCTACGCCGAAAGCGGCGAGAGCGGGTATATGGACCCGATTGAAGAACTGGGGCAGCCCATCGTGCAGACGCTGCTGGACAACGGGATGGCCGTTGACCCACAGGCGCGGATGCTCTATGTGGCCGGCGAGCGTACCGACGGCGGAACGGGCATCCTGCGCATCCCCTATCCGCCCGCCTGGAGCGGCGCGCACACCTACACCGAAGCGACGCTGGTCGTGCCCTCCAACCTCTACCTGGCGCTTGCCAGCCTGGCGGTGGACAGCGGCGGAGGCAAACTCTACTTTGCCACGCTGGACGGCAGCGGCCCTTACACGGCCACGCTGCGCCGCGCCAACCTGGACGGCAGCGACCTGGAGACAGTCCATACTGCGCCCGATCACTTGTTCTGGACGCTGAGCCTGGATTTGGACATCAACCATCCGCCCACGACCACGGCGCAGATCGTGCAGGTGGCGCACAACACACCGACCACCTTTACGCTGGGGGCGGGCGATCCCAACGCCAATCCGCTGACTTTTACGCTGCTGGACGGGCCGGAAAATGGCATCCTTACCGGACTATGTACGGGCGCTGCGCGCTGCGCGCCTACATACACCCCAACCGTCGGGTTCGCCGGGCAGGATCGCTTCACCTACCGCGTGGAGGACAATCGCGGCGCGGGGGCGACCGGCGAGGTCATCCTGAACGTCTGGCCTGCCGTGCCGGTCTTTGCCGCCGTCAACGCGCCGGCGGATAACACCATCGTCGCGCCGGGCGCCGTTCCGATCACCGTGAGCGGCTATGCCCTGCACGAGGTCTACAGCCTCACCCTCAGCATAGACGACACGCCTGCGCAGACCTGGACCTATGGCCCCGGCCTGACCGAAGCGAGCGAAACGCACACCTGGACGGCGGCGGCAGGGCTGCACACGCTGCGCGCCCAGGTCCGCGACCGCAACGGCGACACCGCCGAGAGCGCGCCGGTGCGCGTGATCGTGGATGCGACTCCGCCGACGGTCACGGTGACGCCCGTAGTCTACACGTCCACGCACGCCCTGTCCGGCTCCAACGCCTTTATGCTCACCGGCAGCGCCGGCGACGACAGCGGCATCGCCCGCGTAGAGGTCGGGGCGACTCTTGCGGTCGCCCAACTGGACGCCAACCCCTGCCCGGCGTGCGGGTGGCAGTTGGCGATGACCGCGCCGGCCGGCGCGACACCGTTCACCATCACCATCCGTGCCACCGACCTGGCCGGACAAGTGACCATTATCACCCCCACGCTCACCGTGGACCTCTTCCCGCCGGAGCCTGTGACCGTCACCCTGGCCTACACCGATAGCCTGGGTCAGCGCGTGCCGCTTTCGTGGGCCAACCCGGTGGTCCGCGAAGCAAACCGCCCGCTCATCGTGGAATGGGACGCGGCCAGCGACGGCAGCGGCATCGAGGGCTACTATGTCGGCTGGACGAGCAGCCCCACGGTCACGGTGGATGCGCAAGGCCTTGCGTCCCTACAGCGCTACGCGCCCGACGCCCCGCGCCGCCACGAGCAAGTCGTCGGCGAGGCGCAGGTGGCTTACGCCCACCTGGTCATCCGCGACGGGCTGGGCAACGCGCGCGTGCAGACCTTTGGGCCGTATCTGGTAGATTCGCCCCTCACGCCCGACCTGATCGGCGCAGCGGCGGACGGCATCTGGTACTCGCACTGGCTGGAAAGCGGCGCATCGCTGCTCAGCCGCGAGCGCAGCGGTCAGGGCGTACATCGGCTCTACGGCTCGTGGAACGCCGACGCGCTGCAACTGACCTGGATCGCCGAGGATGGCGACTGGGACGTGCACGGCGACCTGTGGTTCTACTTTGACACGCAAGCCGGCGGCACGACGGCCGCCGACCAACCCTATCCGCCTCAGGGATGGCAGGACGCTGTAGCCGTGACCCTGCCCTTTGAGGCCGACTACCTTGTCCACGTGCGCGATGCGGCCACGGCTGTCATCAAGCAGTGGAACGGCAGCGCGTGGATCACGGCCACGACAATGTCCACCACAACCCTGCCCACGCCCGCCGGCCCGCCGGTCTACCGCCTGACGAGCGATCAAATCCCGCGCCGCACCGACCTCTATATCCCGCTGGGCGCGTTGGGCACAAATGCCGACAACCCGCTGCAGATCGCGGCCTTTGTCGCCAACGAAGCATACAGCAGCGGCGCGCTGCCCTGCCTGCTCGTCGGCGCGCCGGACCTCAACCCGCTCAACTGCGCCGCCGACTGGAACCCGCTGGCGCGCGTGGGCGATATTCACGCCCTCACGCTGACGCAAGCCCTGGCCTTTGACAGCCTGCCGGCCGGCATCCTGCCCAACGCCGGACGCTACAGCGGCGCAGTTCCATCCATCATTGTGGACGCGCAGCCGCGCGGCGGCGTGGTCGGCTATCTGCAAAGCGACCGCTACGATGTGCTCACGCCCGGCCAGCCGATTGACGCCGACCTGGACGGCAGCATTGACCATCCCATCACCGGCGTAGCGTCGGGCGTGGTGGGAAACGGGCAGACGGTGACCTATACCATCGTGATCCACAACAGCGGCGATGGCGCAATGCCCGGCGTGGTCGTCACCGCCACGGCGCGCGGGGCGTTGGGGTTTGGCACGCCAAACCCCTACAACCTGGGGACTGTTGCACCGGGCCAGGTGGCAACGCTGACGATTACGGCAACCGTGAACACCGCGCTCAACCCCAACGCCGCCGAACTGATGCTAACGGTGGACGACGCCACCCATCGGCCCTTTGAGTGGTTCTGGGTGCACCACGCGGTGGACAACGCCCCGCCGCAGGCGCCGCGCATCGTCGAGCCGCTGCCGGTCAGTTCGCAACTGGACTGGGCGCTTGCCTTGCCCCTCACCAACACCGTCAGGGGCTGGGTCTATGACGCTGACGTGGCCCGCCTGCAACTGGAAGCGCAACCCCTGCCGACGGGCAGTCCGCGCACCTTCACCTGTCCCTACGCGGGCGGCTATGCCTGGACGTGCACCTGGGACGCCGGCACGGACAGCGCGCAATTCCGCCTGCAAGCACGCGCACAGGACGCGGCGGGTAACTGGAGCGCGTGGAGCGAGCCGATCACCGTCGCCGTGGACCTCACCCCGCCGCAGATCGCGCTGGATGCGTACACCGAAAATCTGCTTCAGACTGGCATCTTTGGCGGGCTGAACTGGCCGACGATCAACCTTTACGGCGTCATCACCGACGACCTGAGCGTGGCCGGCGTGCTGGCCTGCCGCGTGGACGAGGGCGCCGAATCCTGCCAGAGCAATGGGGCGCTCATCCCCTCGCCGCAGACAAGCGACAACTGGTGGCTGCCCTACACCATCGGCGTGACGGGCGAAGGCGTGACCGAGACGGTGCGCTTTTACGCCGTGGACGGCGCGGGCAACCGCTCGCAGCCGCTGACGCGCACCCTGCGCGTGGATACACTCGCGCCGCGCCTCACCGTCACGCAGGTCCTCACCGAGGTCTGGCTTGAGGACTACACAGGCTGGAGTTTCAATTCCTGGTACTGGAAGCCCATCACCGACGCGGTGCCGGTCTTTACCGGCACGCTGAGCGAAGCGGCGCTGGCCTGGGCCGATCTGCGCATCGAAAAGCCGAACGGCGGCCTGTGGACGACCGACCTGGTGCGCTTCCCGGACGGACGTTGGCACGGCGTGCCGCAGTTGGACTTTTCCGTGCCGGGCGTGCACACCATCACCGTGCGGGTTGTGGATCGCGCGGGCAACTGGACGGTGGTCGGGCCGTTCACGCTCCTGGCGAAAAACCGCAACGACGCGCCGCGCTTCATCACCTGGCCGCCGGATGGCGAGGTGCGGGCCGGCGTGCCGTACACCTACGAGATCATCGCCGACGATGACGATCTGGCCTACGGCGATGTGCTCACCATCACCGCGCCGACGCTCCCGGCCTGGCTGACGCTGGACTGGACGCCGGGGACGATCACGGCCACGCTTTCTGGCACACCGACGGAGGCCGATCTGGATCGCGGCAACAATTGGGTGGTGCTGCGGGTGACGGATGCGGCCGGGCTGTATGCCGAACAGCGCTTCGTCGTCGGGCCGGTGCGGGTATATCTGCCGTTGGTGTTCAGAAACTACAAACCGTAATCGGGCAAGGCTGCCCAACCTGCCGCTGCAGCCGACGCCGCCTTCGGCGGCGCGGCTGAGCGGCAGGCCGTTGGGCGACTGTATCAGACAAATAACCTACATCAGGAGCAACAACCATGAAGAACAGAACCGTTTCCGTTGCTTTCATCGTAGTGATGCTACTCGGCGTGTCCGTTGTAGCAGCCCAGGGGCTGTCTCCGCAGGCCGCCATCCGCTACGCCGCGCCGACTGCGCAGGGCAGCGGCGACTGCTCCAGTTGGGGCAACGCCTGCACCTTACAGACCGCACTCACGGGCGCTGTCAGCGGCGACGAAATCTGGGTCAAGGCCGGGACCTACACGCCCGGCAGTGCCCGCACGGATTCCTTCCGCATTGAGCGCAACAACGTGCAACTCTACGGCGGCTTTGCCGGGACGGAAACCGCCCGTAACCAGCGCGACTGGGTCGCGCACCCCACCATCCTCAGCGGCGACATTGGGACGGTGGGCAACAACTCGGACAATGCCTATCACGTGGTGTATGTGAATGGCGTGACTTATGAGAACATTACCAGCGCCACCGTGATAGACGGCTTTACCATCACGGCGGGGAATGCCAATGGGAGTTCGCCTGACAATAGTGGCGGCGGTTTGTATTGCAACGGGGCGGGTAGCGGCCATGCGTGCAGCCCGACGCTGACCAACGTCACCTTTAGCAGCAATACTGCCACCTACTACGGCGGCGGGATGTACAACGATGGCTTAAACGGTGGCACCAGCAGCCCGACGCTGACCAACGTCACCTTCAGCGGCAATACGGCCACCTACTACGGCGGCGGGATGTACAACGATGGCTTAAACGGTGGCACCAGCAGCCCGACGCTGACCAACGTCACCTTCAGCGGCAATTCAGCCCGCTGGGGCGGCGGGATGTTAAACTATGGCTCCGGTGGCACCAGCAGCCCGACGCTGACCAACGTCACCTTCAGCGGCAATACGGCTACCTACTACGGCGGCGGGATGTTAAACTATGGCTCCGGTGGCAACGGCCGCCCGACGCTGAGCAACTGTATCCTGTGGGGGAATACCGCTCCCAATGGGCCGCAGATGTATAACAGTTCCGCCAGTCCCATCGTCTCTTGCAGCGACATCCAGGGTGGCTGCCCGTCTGGGGCTACTTGCGGCGCTGGGATGCTCTATACCGACCCCAAGTTTGTGAACGCGGCGGGCGGCAACCTGCGGCTGGACTTCGGCTCGCCGGCGATTGACGCGGGCAGCAATGCCGCTGTGCCGGGCGGCGTCACCACTGACCTGGACGGCCTGCCCCGCTTCGCCGATGGCAATGATGATACCTTCGCTACGGTGGATATGGGCGCCTACGAGGCCGGGACGATGGTCTGCGGCGTTAGCGCGAGCACGT
>ENA-UOWE01000471-UOWE01000471.1-activated-sludge-metagenome-genome-assembly--contig:-NODE-471-length-58325-cov-6.748807_pt1 | contig 58325 bp, 63 predicted proteins | sample MGYA00249841_ERZ761562 | MGnify/ENA primary metagenome ERZ761562 (study PRJEB28883, sample SAMN05720200) | activated sludge metagenome | isolation source: Anaerobic digester | place: Japan...
TCCGCCGCAGTGGGGGCAGACCATGCCGCTCATGTTCTCGATCACCCCGATCACCGGCATCTCCTGCTTCTCGATGAAGCGGATCGCCTTCACGGCGTCCAGGACGGCGACCTCCTGGGGGGTGGTCACGATCACCGCGCCCCGGATGTTGGGGGCCGCCTGCGCGATCGTCAGGGCCTCGTCCCCGGTGCCCGGCGGCAGGTCGACCACCAGGTAGTCGAGCGAACCCCAGTTCACCTCGGTCAGCAGCTGCCGGATCGCCCCGATCTTCATCGGCCCGCGCCAGATGACCGGGTCGGTGGGGTTCGGGAGGAGGAAGGCCATCGACATCACCGAGAGGTTACCGGTCACCGGCACGGGCTGAATGGCGTTGCCGATGACGGCGGGCACCTGTCCTTCCAGCCCCAGCATCTTGGGGACGCTCGGGCCGTGCAGGTCGAGGTCGAGCAGTCCAACCCTCCTGCCGTGGTTCGCGAGGGCGAAGGCGAGGTTCACGGAGACGGTGGACTTGCCGACGCCCCCCTTACCGCTCAGTACCAGGATGACGTGCCGGACGTCCATCTCCACCCGGGGCGGGAGCCCTCTCTGCACCTGCGCGGGTGCGGGCCGACCGTTCTCTTTCGTCTCACCTCGGGTCTCTCTCGTCTCCTCTATCTGCCGGGTCATGCTCTCGTCTCTCCTGTGTTGATACCGTTCTTCTCGCGGCGATGTGGTCGTGCCGGACCGGTGGGCCTCGTTTCTCCGTCAGTGCGATCCGCAGTCGCCGCTGCACTGGCTGTGGTTGCAGACGCCGATGCCGCCCTCGAGCGTCCCTTCGGCGTACGACCGGGCGACCTCGTCGAGGTCCCCCCCGACACCGAGGACGACCTCGATGCCGTTCTGGCAGAAGAGCTCGACCGCCCGCGGTCCCATCCCGCCGGCGATCACGACCCCGATCCCGTGCCTTGCCAGGTAGACGGGGAGGAACCCTGGCTGGTGGCCCGGGTTGTCGAGGTCCGCCTCCCGCACGGCCGCTCCGTTCTCGATCCTGTAGATCGCGTACCCCTCGCAGTGGCCGAAGTGGCCGGAGACTGCGGGGCCTTCCTTTGCAATCGCAAGCTTCATCGTATCATTCTCCGCGATGCCGTTCGGGACGACCGGTCTTTGGGCAGGGACCGCGACCATCGGGGACCCGCATTGGAACGGATCCATCCCTGGCCGTCCCGGCACAAAATCCATATCGTCCATCGGGACATCGGTGTATATTTACTCATATGCGCCTTATTGTAAAAAGAGAGCTCCTTCGGGGCAGGCGACCCCCTTTCCCGCACCGCTCTGTTTGGGGGGATCGACCCGGATCCCGGCCCTCTGCCCCCCGGATGGCACCCGGCGTCCTGCCGTTCCGGCCCCCGGGTTCTCAACCGGAGAACGGTGCGCCCGTTTCGGAGTGACGGTCCGGGTACTCCAGCCGGAGGCCCACCCCCGTCTCCGCGAGGGGGGCCACGCGGGCCAGCGCCACCTTCGCGAGGAGCGAGGTGCAGTGGCAGGCGTGGAGGGCGGAGAGGGAGAGTCCCCGGAGGTAGTCGCAGGTACCCCGCAGCTGCTCCCCGTCCTCCCTAAGGTGCAGTCCGCCGATGATGTCTGCGACCCGCTCCTCCCCGCAGCACCGGCGGGCGTATTCGACGGTGTTGCAGATCCCGGCGTGGGCACAGCCCGTCACCACCACGAGCCCCGCGGGGCTCCGGTAGGCGAGCGAGGTGTCGTCGATAAGACCGTCCGGCTCGACGCGGCCCCCGGGCATCACGATCCGGCGCGCCCCGGGGTCGAATGCCTCGAACGGGAATCGCCGTTCGATCTCGCCGAGACAGACCAGGTTCGGGGTGAGAGGGAGGGGGCCGGTGGTGAACTCGACCGGCAAAACCCGTCTCACCACCTCCTCGTCCAGGAGCGGGCCGATATCGGCGAGGGGCGGTCTGGGACGGGGCCGCAGGCAGAGCGGATGCCCGACCAGGCGGGGGAGCCGGTGCGCGGTCCCCTCCATCGCCGCCTCGATATAGAGGCGAAGGAGGTGGTACAGGCCACCCGTGTGGTCGCTGTGCCCGTGGGAGAGGACGATGGCGTCGAGGTCGAAGAGGTCGATCCCCAGCCGTCCGGAGTTCCGGACGACGAGGTCCGATGACCCCGTGTCGAACAGGACCTTCTTGCCGTCCGCCTCGATGAGGATGGCGTACCCGTGCTCGGCCCGGAGGGGTCCGTCGTACAGCGCCGTATTGTCCACGATCACCGTCGCTCTCATGGTGGTGCCCGTGCAGACGGTTCATCGTGAGGGGGTATGAATCCCCCGGTCCCGATCGTCACCCTTATAGTTAGGTATGCCCTAATTAATTGGGATCGAGGCATGGGGGAGAATACGGACCTCCTCGCGGACGCCGTCGGGAACCTGCTCCGGATCCAGAACGAGTGCTCCTGCGCGGTCTTCAACGAGTGCGGGCTCGCCGATCTGACCATAAAGCAGGTCGCCTGCCTGAAGCTGATCGACCGGGAGGGCGACATCACGTTCAGCCGGCTCGCAGAGATCACCCGGACCTCCCGCCCGACGACCAGCGAGATGGTCGACCGGTGCGCCCGGATGGAGTGCGTCTACCGGGAGCGGTCCCCCGACGACCGGCGGGTCCAGTACATCCGCCTGACGGAGAAGGGGCGGCAGATCGCCCGTGCGGAGGAGACCGCCCTCGCCCGGTTGGTGGAGCGACTGGTCCGGTCGCTCGACCGGGGCGAGCTGGACCTTTTGGTCCGGCTCCTGGAGAAGGTCCGGTGATCTTCCCCGATGCGAAAAGTTAGGTAAATTCGAACTAATTATCTGGTATATATCATGCAGACATCTGATACGGAGACCCCCCGGGCATACCCGGTCGTACCGCTGCCGGACCTCGTCGTCTACCCCGGGACCCGCACGCGGTTCCCGGTCGACCCGTCGACCGGTCAGCGTCTCATCGACGCGGCGGAGCGCGGAACCCCTGCCGTCGTCGGGCTGACGGTGCGCGAAAGCGAGACCACCCCGGAGTCCCCCGAACGGTCGCTCCCCGCGGTCGGCACCCTGCTCCGCGTGGTCCTGGTGGAGCCGGCCGGTGAGGGGTTCCTGGTCGTCGCGGACGTCCTGGAGAGGGTCCGGGTCCACTCCGTCACCGGGGAGAACGGGGCCCTGGTCGCCGCCTGCGAGCCGTTCCCGGACGTGGAGGACCTCGACGGCGAAGAGCGGACGCGCCTCCTTCGGGAGGTGCAGGCGACCGTGCGGGAGCTCGCGGACCGGTTCGAGGGGGCTGAACGGTTCGTCGCGCCGGTCGAACGGATGGCATCGGTCGACCAGGTGCTGGGCTTCATCATGCCCTTCATGCCGATCGACCTGGATCAAAAGCAGGCGCTCCTGGAGACGGTCTCGGTCCGTGAGCGGTACGAGCGGTTCCTCGCCCTCCTGGTCGAGGCGCGGGACGCGATCGACCTCCGCGTCGAGGTCGCCCGGAAGGTCTCGCAGCGGATCAACCGGGCGAACCGGGAGTCGATGCTCCGGGAGCAGCTCCGGGTGATCCAGGAGGAGCTCGGCCTGGACGGGAAGGAGAGCGACGACGCCGGGTACCGCGAGCGGATCGAGGCGTCGGCGATGCCCGACGAGGTGCGGCGGCGGGCCCTCGCGGAGGCGCGGAGGCTCGGGGCCGCCGGGAGCAACAGCCACGAGAGCACCGTGATCCGGAACTACCTGGACCTTTTACTCGACCTCCCCTGGGAGTCCGCGCCCGCCCCCGCGATCGACACCGTCGAGGCCCGGCGGGTCCTCGACCGCCGCCATAACGGCCTGGAGAAGGTGAAGGAGCGGATCGTCCAGCACCTGGCGGTGATGAGACTGAAAGGGGGACGGCAGGGTTCGATCCTGCTCCTCTCCGGCCCGCCGGGCACGGGCAAGACGAGCCTGGGGAAGAGCATCGCCGAAGCGCTGGGCCGTGAGTACGTGCGGGTGAGCCTCGGAGGCGTCCGGGACGAGGCGGAGATCCGGGGGCACCGGCGGACCTACGTCGGTGCGCTCCCCGGCCGGATCATTCAGGGGATCCGGCGGGCCGGGACGAAGAACCCCGTCTTCGTCCTGGACGAGATCGACAAACTCGCCGTCTCCTATAGCGGAGACCCGGCGAGCGCGCTGCTCGAGGTGCTCGACCCCGAGCAGAACAGCGCCTTCTCGGACCACTACGTGGAGGTCCCCTACGATCTGTCGGACGTCTTCTTCATCGCGACGGCGAACTCGACCGCCACGATCCCGGCCCCCCTCCTCGACCGGATGGAGCTGATCGAGGTCTGCGGCTACACAGCGCGGGAGAAGTTCGCGATCGCGAGGGATCACCTGCTCCCCGAGGTCCTCGAGGCGCACGGGCTCGACGCCGGGCGGCTCCGGGTGGAGGACGACGCCCTGCGGACGATCATCGAGCGGTACACCCGCGAGGCGGGGGTCCGGCAGCTGAAGCGGGAGCTCGAGAAGGTCGCCCGCCACGTCTCGGAGCGGCTCGTCTCCGGGGCCACGGAACCGCCCGTCGTGGTCGGGGTCCGGGACCTCGGCCTGATCCTGGGCCGGGAGCCCGTGCGGCTCGAGACGGTCCGCCGGGAGGCGGTGCCGGGTGTCGTGACCGGCCTGGCCTGGACGCCCGTCGGCGGAGACGTCCTCTTCATCGAGGCGACGTTCATGCCCGGGACGGGAAGACTCACCCTGACGGGCCAGCTCGGCGAGGTGATGAAGGAGTCGGCGACGATCTCGCTCTCGCTCGTCCGCTCGAGGCTGGCCGGCACGGTACACGGCTTCGACTTCCTCGCGTGCGACACGCACATCCACGTTCCCTCCGGCTCGACCCCGAAGGACGGTCCGTCGGCGGGCGTGACGCTCTGCACGGCCCTTGCGTCGCTGCTCACCGGCCGGGCGGTCGACCCCGGGCTGGCGATGACCGGCGAGGTGACCCTCACGGGGGCGGTCCTCCCGGTCGGCGGGATCCGGGAGAAGGTGCTCGCCGCCCACCGGGCGGGGATCCGGCGGGTGATCCTCCCCCGCGAGAACGAGCGGGACCTGGAGGACGTTCCGGCCGACGTGCGCGAGGCGCTCTCCTTCGTCTTCGTGGAACATGTCGAGGAGGTGCTGCGGGAGGCGCTCGGGATCGAGCTGCCCCGCTGCACCCTCCTTTCCGTGGACGACCGGACCGCACCGGTACCGGGCCTGCTCTCCACCGCCTGAACGTCCGTCTCCAGGCAGACGGTGGCGGGGTTCTCTTCAGGACGGCGGTCTCCCGGTGACGGGCCCGGCACCATCGTCCACCAATCCTGCCAGGATGTACTGCCGGCTGAACAGGGAAAAAAGGAGACTGATACCGGCGACCCCGGGGGTCACCGGTCCTTGTGTCTCGTCCGGTCGCCCGTGCCGGTTGCCGCGTCGGTATTCGGCGGGCCGGGCCCGGTGCTGTCCCCGGCACCGACGGCAGGCTGCGTCCCCTCTTCCCCGTGGTAGGATTCGTCCCCCGAGCCGGCCGCTGCGATACCCGCAAGGCCGGTGGAGAGGAGCAGCACGACCATGGCGATCACCATCGCTCTCTTCATCGGGTCCACCTCAGGTCTCCCCCTGGCGTGAAGGCATATGAACCTGTGCATCGTCACAGCAGGAGCCATTGCGGGCCGGCACGCAGGGCGGGGGGGCTCACCGTGGCCCGGAACCCCGTCCCGCCCGGCACGCATCATGCGCCCCCGGGGCAGGCAGGGACTCGGCCTCGATGTAGACCCGGTTCGTCTCGGGGAAGGCCGAGCGGAGATCGGCCTCGATCCGGCGGATCGCCACGTGCATCCCTTCGGCCGTCGTACCCGGCACGAAGCAGACCCCCATGTTCACGAGCAGGTCGTGCGGGCCCATGTACATGGTCAGGATGTCGCCGGCGCGGTCGACTGCCGGGTCCGCCTCCACCCGCCGGCGGATCTCCGCGAGCTCGTCGGGGTTCACCCCCTCACCGAGGAGGAGTCCGCCCGCCCGCGACGAGAGGATCCCGGCCACGCCCATCAGGAGCAGCCCGATCGCGATGGAGGCGATACCGTCGAGGTACGGGTTGTTGAGCAGGTGACCCAGGAAGATCCCCAGGAAGGCGAAGACGAGCCCGAGCAGGGCGGCACTGTCCTCCAGGACGACGGTGTAGAGGCTCGGGTCCTTGGACCGCCGGATGTACTCCCAGGCGCCGAGGTCACCCTTCGCCGCGAGGAACTGCCGGATCGCGACGGAGAAGGAGCCGGCCTCGACGAGGAAGGCGACGCCGAGGACCAGGTAGGCGACGAAGGGGTCGCCCATCTGTCCCGCCGGCGCGACGTGGCGGATGTGCGAGATCCCCTCGTACACCGACATGCCGCCGCCGATGCCGAAGATGGAGACGGCGACGATGTGCGTCCAGAAGTAGAGGGACTTGCCGTGCCCGAACGGGTGCCCCTCGTCGGGCGGTTCCCTCGCGCGCCTCATCCCGAGCAGGACGAGCCCGCCGTTCCCGGTGTCCACCAGCGAGTGGATCCCCTCGGAGATCATCGCCGACGAACCCGTCGTCACCGCCACCACGAACTTGATGACCGCGATCAGCAGGTTGCCGATGATGGCCGCCACCACCGCGACCCTTGAACCGCCCTGTGTTGTCATGGATCCTCCCTTCCCCGGACCTAGAGCCCCCGTTCGGGCGCGCCCCGGGGCCCGCCCGTTGCCGGGATCAGTGTTGGACCTCCCGGTATTAGAGCTCCGTCCTGCCGGACGCCGCCGGTCCCCCTCCCCGTCGCCCTCTCATTCCGCGACGACAGCGGGCTTTCTCAGGGTATGGATCATGCGCGAGAGCTGCCAGGGGCCCGAGGTCCGTGCCGGCTTCGAGACGTCCGTGCGGGCTGCGTACCGGAAGGAGGAGATCGAAGCCCTTCTGGCCTCGCTTTCGTTCTCGTCGGTGCAGGTCTTTGCCCACCCGTACGGGCTGGTCGTCACCGCGGTGAAGTGAACACCGTCGAAAATGGGCCGATCGTGGAGGTATGCGCGGACGTTCCGGCCGTATCTCCTCTGCAGGCCGACAACGGGGCCAAAGACGGCGCAGGGCGTCGAAAACGGCCGGAAACCCTCCGATTCCGACATCGTTGGTCCCGCCGATGCATCCGGCAGGGCCGATCGGCAGGTTCAATACGTGCCGGGGTGACGGGGAGCGCGTATGCCGACGATCGTCCACTTCGACCTGCCCGCGGACGACATCGGGCGGGCGCAGTCGTTCTACGCCTCTCTCTTCGGCTGGACCTTTGAGCGTTACGCCGGCCCGATCGAGTACTACGCGATCGGGACCACGAATGATGACGGAACGCCCGGCATCGGCGGAGGGATGGGTCCCCGCGGTGCGCCGGGTCAGCAGATGATGAACTACATCGGCGTCCCCTCGGTCGCGGACTACCTGGCACGGGTGGAGGGGCTCGGCGGCGCCGTCCTTCTGCCCCGGACGACGATCCCGTCGATCGGTTACCTGGCGGTCTGCCGGGACACCGAGGGGAACGCGTTCGGCCTCTTCGAGGAGGACCCCGGGGCCGGATGAGAGGATCGGAAAAAAGGGGGGGTGTTCAGGCCGTGTGCGTGATCGAGACGAAGCCCTCCGCCTCGACGATCGCCTGCCCCTCGGGACTGAGCGAAAAGTCGATGAACTCCTTCGCAAGGCCGGTGGCGTCACCGTTCGTCACGAAGTAGAGTTTCCGGGAGAGCGGGTACGTGCCCTTCACGATGTTCTCGACGGTGGGCTCCACCGGGGTGCCGTTCACGGAGATCGCCACCGCCCTGACCGATTCGTCGATGTATCCCAGGCCGACGTACCCGATGGAGCCGGGGTTCGGGCCGATCGAGGTCTTGACCGCACCGTTCGAGTTCTTCTCGAGCATCGCCTTGGTGGTCGCCTCCTTGCCCATCACCTTCTCGTTGAAGAACTCGCGCGTGCCGGAGGCCGAGTCGCGTCCGATCACCACGATCGGCTGGGCCTTTCCGCCGACGTCCTTCCAGTTCGTCGCCTTCCCGGCGTAGATGCTCTTGATCTGGTCGAGCGAGAGGCTCGGGACCCCGTTGGACGGGTGGGTGATGACCGCGATCCCGTCACGGGCGATCGGGATCTCCTTCAATCCGGGGTACTTCGTCCTCTCGGCGTCCTTGAGGTCGCGCGAGGACATGCCGATCTCGGCCGTCCTCTCGCCGGCGGACGTGACACCGACACCCGACCCGCCGCCGGAGACCCGGATGTCGGCCTTCGGGTTCAGTTCCATGAACCGGTCTGCGAGCTTCTGGGCGATCGGCAGGACCGTGGTCGACCCGGTGACCGAGATCCGGCCGGACGCCGTCCCGGAGGAGGCGGGGGTGGTGGTCTCCGCTGCGGGGGCGGTCCCTTCCGGCGTCGGGGTGGTCATCGCGACGGTGGTCACCGGTGAGGTGATGGAGGTGGTCGCGCTCGTCGGAGCGGCGGTCGGTGCCTGCGTCGCCGGACCGTTGCCGGTTCCGGTACAGCCGGCGACCAGCAGCGCCCCGACGAGGACGACCGCTGCAGCCAGCAATGTTCTGGTGAGCCCTGTGGTATGGAACAACATGTTCGGGACATTCATAGAACCTGGACTGTGATACATATGTTCGTCGTAAAATATAGAGAAAACCGGAAAACATGGTGAGGGGCCGCATCCCCGCCGGGTGACGCCTGACGCTCACTTTCTCCCCGCATGCCGGGAGCTCAAATGCCCGGTCGCCGATGATCCTGGCACCCGCCGGCCTTCAGGCCGGCGGTGTTCCAGGTGACGACCATGACAGGTGCATACCGCGACATCCCCCTGCCTGCCTCCGGCGGGCGTGGGGCCCGGCCGGCTCCGCCGGAGGAGAACGGGGGCGTCGCATGACCCTGCGCCTCTGGTGCCGGCCCGGGGCGACCTTCGAGCCCGGCCGGTTAAAGGTGCTGATCGCGCCTCCCGACCGGATGGCCTCGCTCCTCGCTCTCCCGGAGATCGGGTCGTTCCACACGCTCTACCTCTTCCACGGGTACTCGGAGGTCCTCTTCCGGGTGCCGCCGATCCGTTCGGAGCACTTCGAGACGGAGGTCTGCGAACGCCTCGACGACATGATCGCCGCGGTGAGCCGGTCGTACCACACGGTGCTGATGGTGGAGTGGTCGCCGGTGCTCGCGGCCGGCCTGGACGCGGAGGAGCGGGGCCGGCGGATGAGCCGCCTCGTGCGTGCGCTGAGGCGGCGGGCGGCCGACGGGATCGTGATCGCCTACGCCCCCGCGATGGACGGGGCGCTGCAGCACGTCTCGCTCGAGGCCGATCAGACGGTCTGGCTCGTCCCCGAGCCGGCGCCGGTGCGGCCCACGGTGGCGGTGGCGGCACGGGCGAAGGGGCAGCGGACGCTGGTGTAGTCGCACGTCGCCCGGGGGGATCGCCGGACGTGCGGGGAGGGCGGGAACCGGGGTCGGCGGATGCCGTGGTGAGACCGTGGCACCGGGGGATTCCCTGGCGCACCAGGACCGTGGGAAGGGGGGGGGCGTCGAAGGTACCGGCGGCACGATACCCCGGGTCAGTGGAACGATCGGAGTGACGTCGGTATGCGGGGAGAGGGATTCGAACCCCCGAACGCCTGCGCGATAGGGTCCTAAGCCCTACGCCTTTGACCTGGCTCGGCAATCCCCGCGCCTCTATTGGATCGGCGGCAGAGGTTAAAACCCTCCCGCGCCTCTTCCCCGCCGAACGGACCGGTCAACGGGAGTAACCTGTAAATACCACCGCAACAGGGTCTTGTACAGACTCATTCAGGCGGAGGCGGGCAGGACGGACCCTGGAGCAACGGAACCGGAAAAAAGGGCGTTCACCGTCCCGAACAGGAGCACCGCCGCCTCGAGCCAGCAGGTGGCCGACGACCTCTTCCGCCGGTTCCGCGAGGGGACGGCCGACCTCGCGCTCTCCGACGAGGACCTCCAGGGTCTCAGCTCCATCCTCAAGCAGCCCGTCTCCGAGCTCAGGCAGCTCTGCAGATAGACCCCCCCTGTCTCTCCATGCGGAACCCGGTCCTCACGCCGGGTTCACCCTTCCGGTGCCCGCCCCTCCGTTCCCGCCTCCCGCTCCGCTAACCGGGTCGTCTCCTCCTCCTGCCGGCGGAGTTCCAGCTCCTCCACGATGATCCCGTACGCCCCCACCGCGAGGGCGAGCAGGAGCGGGCCGAGGATCAGCCCGGCGAGCCCGAGCAGGGTGATCCCCCCGAAGAACCCGATGAACATCACCACCGGGTGGAGCTTCGCCTTGACCCCCATCAACAGCGGGCGCATGATCCAGTCGGGGAGCGCCGCCACGAACGGGTATCCGATGAAGAGGACGAGCAGCGCCCCGCGCAGGTCCCCGATCGCGAGCGCGTACCCTCCGATCACGGCCAGGATCACGGTCTGCCCGAGGAACGGAACGAGCTGGAAGACCCCCGAGAGGACGGCGAAGAAGAGGACGTGGCCGTACCCGAGGAACCAGAAGAACGGCAGCGCGATCAGGAAGGTAACGAACGCGGTGGCGAAGTGGACGACGAAGATCGAGTACATCACGTCCACTGCCATCTGCCAGAGCCGTTCGACCGGCCTGCGGACGTGCGCCGGCAGGACCTCTCCCAGCCGGACACCCGCCGCCTCGCCCTGTTCGAGGGTCAGGTAGAGGACCAGGAAGAAGACGATCGTCTCGAGCCCGACCATGGGGAGCTCGTCGATCAGCGAGGAGAGGAACGTGCTGAACGCCCCGAGTTCGGTACGGATCGCCTCCGTCACCTCTGCCGGATCGAGGGGCAATGTCGCGCTGAACGGGTTTGCGATCGGTTCCGCCGCCACCGAGAAGATCGCCCGGACCATCTCGGTGATGAAGTCCAGGTTCTGGACGAGCACCCCGATCGTAAAGACCGCCGCCCCGATCAGCGCCGCCCCGACGACGACCGTGAGCAGAACGGCCGCGATCACCGGCCCGATCCGCGCTGCGAGCCGGCGCTGGAGCGGGAAGAGCACGACGCCGACCGACGCCGCGAGGACCGAGACCCCGACGAGGGGCCAGAAGGCGACCGCTGCCGCCGCGAAGACCGCGAGGACGATCGCCCAGACGGTCCAGGAGGGGAGCGCGATCAGGGGGGCCATCGGGTACCGATCCGCGACCCCGCCTCATATGCCTGCCGCCCTCCCCCGCGTACCGGCAGGTTTATGTCCGCTTCCATCGCACGGGATCGCAATGTGTGGTGAATGTTTTTTCGCCCGTGAGTGCTTTTATCGCTAGGGCACCCTGTCACCGCGCATCGTATCCCGACCGGCGAGCGGACGGCTTCGCATTCGCCGACTATTATTTTTTCTGATCGCCCCACGGTTGCAGGGGACCTGCAGGGTGTGGGGCGGCGGAGGCCTGTGTCATGAGAGGAAAAGAGATCCGTCTTGAACGCATCATCAACCGGAATACCCGGAGAACCATCATCGTCCCGATGGACCACGGGGTCACCCAGGGCCCGATCCCGGGCCTGATCGACCTGGACGGCGCCGTCGACGCCGTCGCCCTCGGCGGTGCGAATGCCGTGCTGGGCCACATCGGCCTCGCGCTCTACGGCCACCGCCGGCATGGCCCGGACGTCGGCCTGATCCTGCATCTCTCCGCCTCGACCGCGATCGGGCCGGACCCGAACGAGAAGGTGCTGGTCAACACCGTCACCCACGCCCTCCGGATGGGCGCGGACGGGGTCTCGATGCACGTCAACATCGGGGCCGACTCCGAGGCCCGCATGCTCAGTGACCTCGGCCGGATCGCGGTCGAGTGCCAGGAGTGGGGGATGCCTCTCCTCGCGATGATGTACCCGCGGGGGAAGAAGATCACCGACGAGCACGCGGTCGAGCACGTCCGGCTCGCCGCCCGCGTCGCGGCCGAGCTCGGTGCCGACCTGGTCAAGACCGTCTACACCGGCGATCCCGACTCGTTCTCCGAGGTGACGCGGGGCTGCCCGGTCCCCGTCGTGGTCGCGGGCGGTTCGCGGACCGACGACCGGACCACCCTCGACCTGATCGAGGGGGCGATGGCGGGCGGTGCCGCCGGGATCTCAATCGGTCGGAACGCGTTCCAGCACGCGGCCCCCGACCGTTTCGTCCGCGCGGCCGCCCTGATCGTCCACGAGGGGCGGAGCGCCGACGAGGCGATGGAGGTGCTCCGATGATCGGCAAGGAGATCCGGCTCGAGCGGATCATGGACCGGAACACGGGCCGGGCGGTGATCATCCCGATGGACCACGGCATGACCCTCGGCCAGATCGAGGGGCTGCGCGACATGACGCGGGTGATCTCGGAGGTCTCCGAGGGCGGCGCGAACGCGATCATCCTGCACAAGGGCATGGTCAAGGCGGGCCACCGGCGGCACGGGCGCGACATCGGCCTGATCGTCCACCTCTCCGCCTCGACCGCCCTGAACCCCGACCCCAACGACAAGGTGCTCGTCTGCACGGTCGAGGAGGCGATCGCCCTCGGCGCGGACGCGGTCTCGATCCACATCAACCTGGGGGCGCCGAACGAGTCACGGATGCTCGAGGCGGCCGGCCAGGTCTCGAAGGACTGCACCCGCTGGGGGATGCCGCTCCTGATCATGGCCTACGCACGGGGCGCGGGGATCGACGGCTCGAGCCCCGCCGCGGTCTCCCACTGCGTCCGGGCGGCCGAAGAGCTCGGGGCGGACCTGATCAAGGTGAACTACCCCGGGGACCCTGCCGCCTTCCGGCGGATCGTGGAGGCCTGCTCCGTCCCCGTCATGATCGCCGGCGGCGAGAAGGGGGGGGACGAGGAGGCGATCGCGATGATCGCGGATGCCGTCGGCGCCGGGGGCGCGGGGGTCTGCATGGGCCGGAACGCGTTCCAGCGGGAGGACACGCGGGCCTTCGTCGGGAGGATCTGCCGCACGGTCCACGGAGACGGGCGATGAAGGCCCTCTGGGTCGAGGTCCGCCCGTTCTCGACCCGGATCGCCACCGCCGCGCTGGAGGCGGGGGCGGACGCGATCGTGACCGACGAGCCCGAGCGCGTACGCGCCCTCGGACGGGTCACGACCGTCGGGCCGGGCGGCGACCTGGAGTGGGACCGTGACGTCTTCGCCGTTACGATCGCCTCCTCCGCGGACGAGGACCGGGCGGTCGAGCTCGCCCGCCAGGGGATCGTGGTGGTCGAGACGAGCGACTGGACCGTGATCCCCCTCGAGAACCTGGTCGCCCGATCCGACCGGGTCTTCGCGCGGGTCACCTCCGAGGACGACGCCCTCCTCGCCCTCGGGGTGCTGGAGACGGGGGTCGCGGGACTCCTCCTCTCCACCGACGACCCCGGCGTCGTCGCACGGGTGGCGGCGCTCGTCAAGGGGAACGGGGAGCGGATCCCCCTCGTTCCTCTGAGGGTCGAGTCGATCCGGCCGATCGGGATGGGGGACCGGGTCTGCGTCGACACCTGCTCCCTCTTCGGCGAGGACGAGGGGCTGCTCGTCGGCAACACCTCGTCCGCCCTCTTCCTGGTCCATGCGGAGACCCTGGAGAACCCGTACGTCGCGCCGCGGCCGTTCCGGGTGAACGCCGGGGCGGTCCACGCCTACTGTCTCCTCCCCGGGGGGAGGACCGCCTACCTCGCCGACCTCTCGGCGGGGGACGCGGTGCTCGGGGTCGGGGCGCGGGGCTGCTCCATGCCCGCCGCGATCGGCCGGGTCAAGATCGAACGCCGTCCCCTCCTGCTCGTCGAGGCGGTCGCGGACGACGGGCGTCGGGCAGGGATCGTGCTCCAGAACGCCGAGACGATCCGCCTGGTCCGGGAGGGCGGCGGGGCGGTCTCCGTCGCCGCGCTGCAGGTGGGCGACCGGGTGCTGGGGGCGCTCCTCGAGGGGGGACGCCACTTCGGCCATGCGGTCCGGGAGACGATCCGTGAGCGTTAGGGTCGGGATCCTGGGCGGCACGGGGGGGATGGGCCGCCTCTTCGCCCGCGTCTTCCAGGAGGCCGGGTGGGAGGTATCGGTCCGCGGCCGGACGGCCGTCGAGCCGCTGGCAACATTCCTCGCCCGCCAGGACGTGGTCGTCGTCTCGGTCCCGATCGAGGCGACGGTCGAAGTGATCGCCCGGGTCGCTCCCCACCTCCGGCCGGACCAGCTCCTCTGCGACCTGACCTCGCTCAAGGTCGCGCCGGTCGCAGAGATGAGCCGCTCTCCGGCCCCTGCCGTCGGTCTCCACCCGATGTTCGGCCCCGGCGTCGCCTCCCTCGTCGGCCAGACGATCGTCGTGACCCCGGCAACGGCGACCGAAGCGGAGTGCGCCCCGCTCCTCGACCTGCTCCGGCGGGCCGGGGCACGCCTCACCTTCTCCACCCCCGAGCGGCACGACCGGATGATGGCGGTGGTCCAGGGCCTCACCCACTCGCTCACGCTCGTGATGGCCGAGACCATGCGCCGGCTCGGCTGCGACCTGGACGAGGTCCTCTCGTTCACCTCACCGGTCTACCGGATCGAACTCGGGATCGCCGGCCGCCTCCTGGCGCAGGACCCGGGTCTCTACCGGGAGATGCTCCGGGCGAACCCCCACGTCCTCCCCGTCCTGGCCGCCTGCAGCGGGGCGCTCGATGACCTCCGGGACGCGGTCGCCGCCCCTGGGCCGGGTCCGTTCACGCGGTACTTCGAGGAGAACGCGGCGGCGTTCGCGGAGTACGCCCCGGTCGCGACCGCCGAGACCGACCGGCTGATCCGCTGCCTGGTGGAGCCATGACCCTGTTCACGCTCGGACCCGAGGGGACCTTCTCGCACGAGGTCGCCGCCCGCCTCGACCCCGACGTCCGGCTCTGCCCCACGATCGCCGCCGTCTTTGAGCGGGTTGCCGCCGGCGAGGGCGAGGGGCTCGTGCCGCTGGAGAACAGCGAGGCGGGTTCGGTCGGTCAGACCCTTGACGGCCTCGCCCGTCACCCCGTGGTGATCAACGGTGAGTGCACGATCGCGGTCTCCCACCAGCTCGCCGTCGCCGACCCGTCGCGTCCGATCGAGCGGCTCTATGCCCACCCCCAGACCGTGGAGCAGTGTTCGCTCCGGGTCGAGTCGCTCGGAGTGCCGATCATCCTGACCTCCTCGAACGCCGCCTCGGCGATCGCGGCCCGGGAGAACCCCGGGACCGGGGCCCTCGTCTCCGTCGGGCTCGCGGAACGGCACGACCTCGTGATCCTCGAGCGCGAGGTCCAGAACAGCAGGCAGAACCAGACGCGGTTCGTCCGGATCGCGCGCGAGGCGGTCCCGGCGTCGCCCCCCTGCCGGGCGAGCCTCCTTTTCGACCCCGAGGGGGACCGGGCAGGCCTCCTTGCCGCGCTCCTCGCACCGTTCGCGGTCCGGGGGCTGAACCTGACCCGGATCGAGTCGCGACCGTCGCGCCGGGGCCTGGGCCGGTACGTCTTCTTCATCGACGGGGACTGCGCACCGGGCTGGGACGATGCGGTCGCGGAGGTCTCCCGCCTCTGCCGGGTCAGGGACCTGGGGCGGTACCGCCCCCTGGAGCTGTCGTGACACCGGTCGTGCTCTCGCGGGCGGGGCCGGTCGACCTCGTCGTCCCCGCCCCGCCGAGCAAGTCCCTCACGCACCGTGCCCTGGTGGCGGCCGCACTCGCCCCGGGGCGGTCGGTGATCCGGGACCCGCTCCTCTCCGACGACACCCGCCTCACCTGCGCCGGGCTCACCCGGCTCGGGTACCGGGTCGAACCGGGCGAGGGGGAGGTGGTGGTGGAGGGGACCGGCGGCCCGCCCACCGGCGGCGGGGTCCTGGACCTGGGCAACTCGGGCACGACGCTCCGCCTCCTCGCCTCGGTCGCCGCCCTCGGGGGGCGGCCGGTCACCCTGACGGGCTCCGCCCGGATGCAGGAGCGGCCGATCGGACCCCTCGGCGCGGCCCTCGTCCGGCTCGGCGCCCGGGTCCGCTATCCGGGCCGGGACGGCTGCCCGCCGATCGAGGTGACGGGGCCGCTCCGGGGCGGTTCGGTCGGTATCGACGGCTCGGTCTCGAGCCAGTTCGTCTCCTCGCTCCTGCTCGCCGCTCCCCTCACCCCGGAGGGGTGCGAGGTCCGGATCGAGACCCCCCCCGTCTCGCGGAGCTACCTCGACCTGACCGTCGGGGTGATGGCCCGGTTCGGGGTCCCGGTCGAGCGGGACGGGTACCGCCGGTTCCGGGTCGTTCCCGGTCCCTACCACCCGACCGACTGCCGGGTCGAGGGCGACTGGTCGTCCGCCTCGTACCTCTTCGCCCTCGCCGCCGCCCTCGGGGGCCGGGTCACGGTCCCGAACCTGAACCCCGTCTCGGCCCAGGGGGACCGCCGGTTCGTCGGGGCCCTCGCGGCGATGGGCTGCCGGGTCACGTCCGGCCCGGCGGGGGTGACGGTGGAGCGGGACGGCCCGCTCGCGGGGATCGAGTGCGACATGTCCTCCGCGCCCGACACGGTCCAGACCCTCGCCGTCGTCGCCGCGCTCGCCGACTCGCCGACCCGGATCACCGGGGTCGGGCACCTCCGTTTCAAGGAGTCGGACCGGCTCGCCGTCACCGCGGACCGTCTCCGGCGCCTCGGTGCCGGGGCGACGGTCGAGGGGGACGCGCTGGTCGTCCGGCCGGCACCCCTCCACGGGGCCGAGATCGACCCGGCGGACGACCACCGGACCGCGATGGCCTTCGCCGTGCTCGGGCTCGCCGTGGGGGGCGTCACGATCACCGACCCGGGCTGCGTCGCCAAGTCCTGGCCCGGGTTCTGGGACGCCATCCGGGGGGCAATGCTCCCGTGAAGCTCGTCCTGATCGGCGCCCGCGGCGCCGGGAAGACCACGGTCGGCCGCCTGCTCGCAGAACGGCTGGGCCTTCCGTTCCTGGACACCGACGCGCTCGTGGAGGCGGCGGCCGGCCGGCCCGTCCCCGTGCTGTTCGCCGAGGAGGGAGAGGCCGGTTTCCGCCGCCGGGAACGCGAGGTCTGCGCCTCGCTCGCCGGGGCGGCGGGTGTGATCGCGACCGGCGGAGGGGTCGTCCTCGACCCGGCGAACGTCGCGGCCCTCCGCCGGGGTGCGCGGGTGGTCTGGCTCGCCGCCCCGCCGGAGGAGCTCGCCGCCCGGTGCGCGGGCTCGGACCGCCCGCCGCTGACCGGGCTCGGCGCCCTGGACGAGGCCCGGACCGTCCTCACCGCCCGCGAGCCGCTCTACCGGGCCGCGGCCGACCACTGCGCCTGGACCGGCTGCCGGGACCCCGGGGTGGTCGTCGCCGGGATCCTCGCCTGGCTCGGGGACCGCCCGTCCCCGGCGCTCCGGGCGGAGCTCGCGACCGCCAACCCCGACCCCGACGAGGCGGCGGCGGTCGACCGGGCGCTGCAGGACGGCCGGCTCCTCTGCGCGGTGGTCGGCCACCCGGTCGCCCACAGCCGGTCGCCGGCCGTCTTCAGCCGCCTGATCGGGCGGTACGGCCTCCCCTATGCCTACACCCGGATCGACGCCCCCTCCGCGGACGCCGCCGTCTCGCTCGTCCGCCGTCTCGCCCTGCGGGGCCTCTCGGTCACGATCCCGTTCAAGGAGGGGATGCTCCGGCACTGCGACACCCTCTCGCCCGAGGCACGGGCGATCGGGGCCGTCAACACGGTCGTCCAGTGCGGTTCCCGGCTCCATGGGATGAACACCGACTGGGTGGGCGTCCGGGCGCCGCTCGCCCACCTCGGGGGACAGCGGTTGCGGGCGGTCGTGCTCGGTGCGGGCGGCGCGGCTGCGGCCGCCGTCTACGCGCTCGTCGACCTGGGGATGGAGGTCACCGTGCTCGCCCGGGACCCCCGGCGGGCGGCGGCGCTCGCCGCCCGGTTCGGTGCCGCCTCCGGTGCCCTCGGGGAGTTCGACCCCGCCCGGACCGACGTCGTGGTCCATGCGACCCCGGTCGGCATGGCGCCGGACACGGGGTCGCTGCTCGGCCCGTCCGACCTCCGGCCCGGCATGACCGTCTTCGACCTCGTCTACACGCCACAGATGACCCCGCTCCTCCGGCTCGCCCGGGCCGCCGGCGCGGTCACCATCCCCGGGACGGCGCTCTTCGCCCACCAGGCCGCCGCGCAGTGCAGGGCCTTCTTCGGCCTCGATGTCCCGGCGGCGGAGGTGGAGGAGGCGCTCCGATGAACACCTTCGGCCGGCTCTTCCGGGTGACCACCTTCGGCGAGAGCCACGGCCCCGCCCTCGGCGCCGTCGTGGACGGCTGCCCGCCACGGATCCCGCTCTCCGAGGCCGACATCCAGCCGCTCCTCGACCGGCGCCGCCCCGGCACGGGCCCCCTCGTCTCGCCCCGCCGGGAGGCGGACCGGGTGCGGATCCTCTCGGGGGTCTTCGAGGGGGTGACGACGGGGGCGCCGATCGCGCTCCTGGTCGGGAACGAGGGGGCGCAGTCCGGGGACTACGAGCCCCTCCGGGAGGTCTTCCGCCCGGGCCACGCGGACTGCACCTTCGCCTGGAAGTACGGGGTCCGGGACCACCGCGGTGGGGGGCGCTCCTCGGGGCGCGAGACCGTCGGGAGGGTGGCGGCGGGCGCGATCGCCCTCCGGCTCCTCGCCCTCCGCGGCATCCGGGTCGGGGGGCGGGTCCTCTCGGTCCACGGGGTGACGGGTGAGGAGGCGATGGCGGCGGTGGTGCGGGAGGCGGCCTCCCGCGGCGACTCGGTCGGCGGCATCGTCGAGGTGGTCGCCACGGGCGTGCCCCCCGGGCTCGGCGAGCCGGTCTTCGGGCGGCTCGACGCCGCGATCGCGGGCGCCCTGATGGGAATCGGGGCGGTCAAGGGGGTCGAGATCGGCGAGGGCTTCGGCGCGGCCGGCCTCTTCGGCTCCGAGATGAACGACCCGATCCTCCCCGGCGGGTTCGCCTCGAACCGCGCCGGCGGCATCCTCGGCGGCATCTCGAACGGCGAGCCGGTGGTCGCCCGTCTCGCGGTGAAGCCGACCCCCTCGATCGCCCGTCCCCAGTCGACGGTGGACACGTCCGGCAGGCCGGTGGAGCTCTCGATCGCCGGCCGGCACGACCCCTGCATCGCCTACCGGCTCGTGCCCGTCGCTGAGGCGATGCTCGGGCTGGTGCTCGCCGACGCCCTCCTCCTCCAGGAGGCCCGGTCCGTCCTCTCCGGGGGGTGAGGGGACCTACCGGGCCGTCTCCACCGGTCCGAGGAGCGTGGCGAGGGTCCTCATCTCGGCGAGGGTGTACTGCCCGGGCGAGGAGGGGCGACCGACCGAGCAGTACGCGAACGACGAGCCGAAGAGCGGCAGGAGGGCCCGCCCGTGGCGGAACGCGGTCCCCATGATCGAGGTGCAGACCGGTTTCTCGACCGCGTGGGTGAAGGAGAGGAGGTCGAGCAGGTCGTCGTCCGAAGAGGGGGCGAGGACGATCTTCGGCAGGTCGCCCCAGGACCGGAGGTCGCGCGCGAGGCCGAAGAGCTCCGGGAGCGGGAGCATCGTTTCCAGGTGGACCGAGGCGATCACCCGGCACCCCGCCTCGCGGCAGGACGGCGCCAGGGAACGGAACCGGCGTTCGAGGTCGACGTACCGGGCGAGGGGGAGGAACGGGGCGAGCACGCGGGCGCAGTCGTCCGTGTCGCCGGCGAAGCCACCACCCTCACCGACCGAGCGGACGGTCGCGATCAGGGGGACGGAGACCTCCCGGCAGGCAGCGGCCAGGGCCGGGTGGTCCTCCCGGGAGACGAGATCGAGCCGGAGCTCGACGAGGTCCGGTCCCGCACCGACGACGGCGGCAAACTCGTCGAGCCCGGTCACCGGCGCGACCAGGTCCATCTCAGGAGTATCCCGAGAGCGTACTCGAGATGCCCTCGGGCCGTCGCTCGCCCGGCCCCTCGAGGGTCCCGAACTTCTCCTCGTACTCGGCCATCGACCCGCCGAGGACCGCCAGCAGGGACTTCGCGTGCCGCGGGGAGATCGAGACGATCGCCTTCGCCCGGGCCTGGTTCGTCCCGGGGATCTGGTGGAGGAAGAGGAAGGTGAACTCATCGTCCTTGTAGGCGATCTGGATCATGTTGGAGTAGACCGGGTCGAGGTCCGGCGGCATCTGGACCTGGATCTCCTGATTCGACATGGGATAGAGTACCGCCCGCTCCCATATCACACCTTCGCACCGACGGCAGATTGATGCGGTATCCGGCGCCACCCCTCTTTTATCATGCCCCGGACCGATACCGGCGCCCTGCTCCTCGTCACCACCGTCCTCCTCGCCTGGGGCGCCGCCGCCGCCGCGCTCGTGCTGGACCTTCCGGCCGTCGCCGCGGCCCTCGTCCTCGTCCCCGTCGCCGCCGGGGCGTGCCGAGGACGGCGCCTCGCCCTCGCCCTGGGCCTCCTCGCGGGGGCGGTCCATGCCGTCCTCTCGGTGGCGACGGGTTCGCCGTCCGGCTCCGCCCTGCCCGGTGGCGCCGCCCTCTCGGCCGTCGGCGTGCTCGTCGCGGGCCTCCTCGGAGCGGCCGCCGGGGAGGCGGAGGCCTACCGTCTCTGGTACCACGCCCTCCGGGACCGCCTCCCGGCCGTCGTCCTCTTCTACATGCCCGGGACGGGCCGGGTGTACGACCTGAACGAGCGTGCCGTCGCCCTGCTGGGCCCGCTCCGGGGCCGGTCGCTCGCCGCCGCCTTCGAGGACCCCTCCGCGTTCGAGGCGTTCTCCGCCGCGCTCGGGACGGGGGAGGTCCGGGGCCTGGGCGCCTGGCTCCGTGCCGCGGACGGGTCGCGCCGCTGGTGCGACCTCTCGGGCGCGATGGCGACCCCGGTGCTGGCGGTGGTCTCGGTCACCGACCGGACGGCCGAACGAACGGCAACGGACGCGCTCGAGGCGAGCGAGGCCCGGCACCGGGACCTGCTCGCCCACCTGCCGGGCGCCGCCCTCCTCGTCGACGAGGAACTCCGGTGCGTCGTCGCCGGGGGCCGGGTGCTGGACGCGCTCGCCGGGGAGGGGGAGGCGGTCGAGGGTCGGACCCTCTGGACGGCGTTCCCCGACCGGGTCGCCCAGGCCCTCGAACCGCTCGCCCGGCTCGCCGTCTTCGGCACTCCCGGCACCGGGGAGGTCGGGGCCGACGGGCGTCACCTCCTGCTCGGTGCCGAACCGGTCGCGCGTCCCGACGGAACCGTCGCTGGCGCGTCGCTCCTCGCCACCGATGCATCCGTCCTCTCCGCCCGGCTCGCCGCCGCCCTGGAACGGCAGACCCTCGCCCACGCCCTCCTCGAGGTGCACCGGGCGGAACCGGGGCACGGGGCCGATCGCCTCCTCGCCGCCGCCCTCCGCCTGACCGGGTCGCGCTGCGGCGGAGTCTACCGGTTCGACGGGGTGAGGCCGGTACCCCTCGCGGTCTCGGCGACCCTCCGGGACGGGTCGGGAACGTTCGAGCCCTGGAGGCTGGTCGCCGAGCCCGCAGGTCCGGCCCGACTGGAGGAGATCGACCCGGGTATGCTCCCGGAGGGCCACCGCCCCGTGCGGCGTCTGCTCACCGCCCCGTTCCTGGAGGAGGGCCGACCCGCCGGCCTGCTCGCGGTCGCGGACCGGTCCGGGCCGTACGGCGACCGGGAGGCGGCGGCGCTCGGTGCGCTCGCGGAGGGCGGGTTCCCGGCGGTGCTCCGCGACCATGCGTCCGGCCTCGAGGCGGGACGCCGGGCCCGGTTCGAGACGATCGTCGCGTCGGCGCCGGTTCCCCTCGTCCTCGTGGGGCGGGACGGCGCCGTCATCCACGAGAACGCGGGGGCAAAGCGGCTCTTCGGCGCGGGGGCGCCCGGGGACTTCATGCTCCGGGTCGCGGAGCCCGACCGGAACCGGGTCAGGACGAACGAGGAGCGGCGGCGGCAGGGAGCCCGGGGGATTCCCGCGCGCTACCTCGCCGGGATCCTCGGGGCCGACGGCCAGGTCCACCCCTGCCTGGTCCTCGCCGCCCATGTCCGCCCGCTCGAGGCGGCCCTGCTCGCCCTCGTCGAGCTCGGCCCGGTCGCGGCGTTCGACCGCTGCCGGGACCGGGCGCTGGGAGCCCTGGAGGCCCGTCTCGAGTCCGCGCTCCGGTCGGCCCCGGAGGACCTGTCCGCCGCGCTCGAGGCCGCCTGGCGGGGTTCGATCCGTGACCGGGCGGTGCTCGGCGCACCGACCCCGTTCGAGTCCCCGCCATCCGACTGTGCCGACTACTCCTGATCGACGCGGCGCAGGTCGCCCGCCTGGCGGAGGACGAGTTCGCGGACCCCGCCGTAGGTCGAGACCAGACCGTAACACTCGACGATCCCCCCCGTGACCGGGGCGGGGTCGGGGACGGTGCTCGCGGGCATGAAGACCCGGACGCCTCCCACGCGGCAGATCAGGTGGCCCCCGCCCGCCACGATCACCTGGTCGACCGGCCCCCGGACGACCGCGAGCGTCCCGTCGGGGAGGTCGGGTGAGAAGGGGACGGCGAAGGGTGCCGGGCCGAGCACCTCGAGCAGGGCGGCCCCTCCCGCCACCAGTCCGAAGACGAGGAGGAGGAGCACGAGCGCGCGCCGCTCCTGCGGAACCAGCATACGGTGAAATAGTTCGTAGCCATCCTAAATATAGCCGACAGGTTTAAATGTTAACAACGTTAACACTGTAATCATGACTGGGTCTGGTCTTCCACCATCCTCCAGGACCGTCCTGCACCTGCTCGACAGCAGCGGTGCGATGACCCACAAGGAGCTTGTCCAGCGGTCGAACCTCGCACCGCGGACCGTACGATACGCGCTAAAGAGACTGAAGGAACACCACCTGATCCTCGAAAAGTTCAACTTCAAGGACGCGCGCCAGATCATCTACCAGTCGCGCCAGGCGGCTGCTGCGGCAACGGCATGAACGAGCGGGTCTGTGACATCATGGTCTGCGATGCCATGGTGCGCAAACTCGTTCCCACCGCCCGCGCCGAGATGGTCTGCCGGCTGGTCCACCAGCAGGGTGTGCCGCAGACGGAGGTTGCACGGCGCCTCGGTATCAGCCGGGCCGCGATCTCCCAGTACGTCAGCCGCAAGCGCGGATGCGTCGACGGCAACGGGATCTCACCCGAACTCTCCGCCCTGATCGACCGCTGGGCGCTCTCGGTCATGGGCGAGGAGGAGGGTGTGATCACCCTCTGCGACATCTGCCGCTGCGCGGCAAAGAAGTATGAATCCTCCCTTTGCGACGACCTCTAGGCGTCGCACCCGTCACCCTCTTCTCCTCCGGACGACGACCGCCCACACGCCGACGAGCACGAGCGCCCCGATCCCGATCCGGAACCAGTCCACCCCCCGCCGGACAGCACAGTCCGACAGGTCCGGGCCGTCGCCCCAGTCCGCGTCGAAGACGGCGGAAAAGTAGGCTCCCGTCGCCGGGTCGTCCACGATCACGCCCGCCTCGCGGTTGAACGAGGGGGATCCCTCGTTCCAGTTGATCGACGAGATCAGCACCCGCCGGCCGTCCACGACCACGCCCTTCGTGTGGACCTTGACCAGGCCCCGCGCCCTGAGGTCGACGAGCCTCGCCTCGAGGGGGAGCCCTTCGGCCGCCGCGATCCGGTTGATCAGGGCGACCTGCTCGTCGTTGTCCGCCTCCTCCTCGGTGTTGAACCAGGCGGAGTCCAGGAGCACCCGCACCCGCACCCCCCGCCGGGCCGCGTCCACGGCAGCGTCCAGGTAACGCTGGAGCCGGGTTCCCGACTCGTTGGTGATGTAGGCCTGCTCGATCAGGACCGACTCGCGGGCAGAGGCGACAAGGGCGGTCACCTGGTCCGCCGTGTCGGGGGCGAGGACCGTCGTCACGGTCGCGTCCCGGAACGGGGAGGGCGTGAACCGGGGCGAGAAGGACTGTCCGGACGGTGTCTCGACCGCCCCCGGGCGCAGGGTCGCGATCGGCCCGACGTCCCCACCCCCGAGGTCCGCGGCGAAGACCTCGCGGAAGTACGCCGCGAGCCGGGGGTCGTCGAGCACGACCCCCCAGCCCCGGTTCCCCTGTCGGCCCGCCGGTGGGAAGGCGGCCGGCTTCCAGTTCTCGGTCGTGACCATCGTCCAGCGGTCGTCGACCACCAGATACTTGGCGTGGTTGAACCGGTACCGGGCGTGCGCCGTCTCCCCGGACTCGATCCGGTGGACGGGGATGCCGGCGTCGAGGAGGCGGGCGAGGACGGCCCACTCGCCCGACGGAATCCCCCCCACCGGTCCACCCTCGACCAGCACGCTGACCGCCACCCCGCGTGCCCGGGCGGCGACGAGCGCCTCGCCGAGGACCGGGTCGGTCAGTTCGTAGGCGTTCAACAGGATCGACCTCTGCGCCGAGGCGACCAGGTCCGCGAGGACGGCGGACGAGCAGTCGGGGGCGGCAAAGGCGGTCCCCGAGACGTTCAGGACCGTGAGGGGTCCGAACCGTGACTGGCCGATCATAAGGACGCGCGGGTCCCAGCGGCCGTTCTCCCGGTAGTGGACCTGGCCCTGCCGGGGCCGGAGATCGCCGGGCCAGGCGACACGGTCGACCACCGTGCCGTGGACGAGCAGGACCAGCTCGTCGTGGTCGTTTCCGAGCCGGAGGTCCCTGGTCCGCACCATCCCCGGGGCGGGCGATACGTCCAGGACCTCGAAGTCGGGAAGGGTACCGTGGACGAGACGGTACGCGGTCCCGTTCCGCGCGACGACGACCCGTCCCTCTCCTCTCGCCCCTGGCGGGAAGGAGACCGTCCCCTCGCCGTCGGTGACGCTCACCCCGTCGAGCGGCCCTTCGGCGGAAAGGACGAAGAACTCGTCGGGGTCGCCCGAAAGCCAGGTGTCGGGGCAGACCTCGGCGATCGCGTACGCCCCGGCGGACGTGACCAGGCAGAGGATGGCGAGCAGGACGGGGAGGGCCCGCATCGATCGATTTTTCGTTACCCCCGGCTTTATAGTATGCCGTGCGCCCCCTCGTGGTGAAGTTCGGCGGTTCGCTTCTCGACCTCGCCCCCGTGCTCGTCCCGGTCCTGCGAGCGGCCCCGCGACCGGTCCTCGTGGTGCCCGGTGGCGGCCCGTTCGCCGACGCGGTCCGGCGGCTCAACCCCGGTGACGACGCGGCCCACTGGATGGCCTGTGCCGCGATGGAGCAGTACGGCCTCTATCTCGCCGACCTGGGCCTCCCGGCGGTCGGGGCGGTCGGGTTGCCGCCGACACCCTCGGTCCTCCTCCCCTACCGGGTTCTGCGCGACCTCGACCCGCTGCCGCACGCGTGGGCGGTCAGCTCGGACACGATCGCGGCCTGGTGCGCGGACCGGGTCGGGGCCGACCTCCTCCTCGCGAAGTCGGTCGACGGGGTCATGGTCGGGGGCCGGCTCGTCGAGCGGCTCCGTGCCCCGGTCGCCACCGACGCCGTCGACCCCTGCCTGGTCCGGTTCGCCCTCTCCCGCTCGCTTGTGGTCCGTCTGGTGAACGCCCGCGTGCCCGGACGCCTCTCCCGCGCGCTCGCCGGCGAACCGGTACCGGGGACCCTGATCGACCCCAGGTTTCTTGAGCCCTCAGCCTGAATGTACTGGGGATCGGGTCTCCATGACGACGAAGAAGTGCACATCGTGCAATGCCCCTCTCGCCGAGGTTGGGGGAACCGCGTTCCTCTGCCCCCAGTGTGAGTATGAGATCATGCGGTGCTTCCGGTGCCGCGAGCAGAGCATTCCGTACATGTGCCCGCAGTGCGGGTTCACGGGGCCATAACCATGGGTGACGTTGCCTGTATCATCCGGGTGATGCCCGAGTCCCCCGAGGTGGACCTCGAGGGGCTGAAGAGGGCGATGAAGGAGAAGGTGCCCGAGATCCACGAGATCCGGGAGGAGCCGATCGGGTTCGGCCTCAAGGCCCTCATGGTCGTCGCCGTCGTGGGCGACACGGGAGGCCAGACCGACCGCCTCGAGGAGGACCTCTCGTCGCTCCCGGGCGTCGAGCGGGCCGAGATCGTTGAAGTGACCCTGACCTGAACGCTTTTTTTTCGATCGGACCGCCCGGAAGAGCGGTGCGTGGGGAAGGGAGTCCTACTCCCACGCGAGCTGCTCGAAGACGAGGGCCGTATGGGCCCGGATCTTCTCGACCGACACCCTGAAGGCCGCGACCTCCTCGGGGTCGAGCCGGATCGGGATCGGGGTGACCCCCTGCCGGTTGATCCGGGCGGGGACGCCGATGCAGAGGTCGCCGATATCGTGGACCTCGGACCGGATATATGCCGAGACCGTGAGGATCCGGTTCTCGTCGCCCAGGACCGTCCTGACCAGGGTCGCGATCGCCTCTCCCGGGCCGTAGACGGTCGACCCCTTGTACCGGATGATCGTCTGGCCGCTCGCCCGCACGTTCTCGACCATCCGCTCCACCGGGAGGTCGGCAAACGACGGGAGGCGGTTGATCCGGATCCCTCCGACGGTGGTCGCGGACCAGAGCGGGACCATGGAGGGGCCGTGCTCCCCGATGATCCGGGTGTGGACCTCGGAGACGTGGACCTGGAACGCCTGGGCGATCAGGGACTTCAAGCGCATCGAGTCGAGGTGCGTCCCGAGGCCGAAGACCTGGTTCGGTCTCATGCCCGAGCAGCGGAGCGCGACCGAGGTCATCACGTCGACCGGGTTGGTGACCATGAAGAGTTTCGCCTTCGGCGCGTGTTCGCCGATCTGCTCGGCGGCACCGGCGACGATCCGGGCGTTCGCGACCCCCAGGTCCATCCGGTCCTGGCGGTCGTTCCGGGCGGCGCCCGCCGTGTGGACGACCACCTCCGCTCCGGCGACGTCCGCGAGGTCGGTCGACCACGAGAGGCGGCAGTTCGTGCCCCTCGCGGCGTAGCTGTCGTTGAAGTCCCGCCGGAGCCCCTCGAGGAGCGACTCGCGCCCCGGCCGTCCGACGAGCAGGATCTCGTCGACGTACGGAATCTCGGAGATCGGATGCGCTGCAAAAGAGCCGACGTTGCCGGTCGCACCGACGATCGCAACCCGTGCCATGGTGATCAGAACCGGTGGGAACACGTTCTCGGTCGACGTCACCAACCCGGCCGACCCGGCGGACCCCTTCTCCACCCCGCACTCCCGCGGGCGCCGAACGTCTACGGTGGGTCTGCTCCCTTCCGGGCCTGAACCGGTGCCCGCAGCGACAGGCCTCCGCTCCCTCCGGAGCCTTGGTCCCTGGCCGCCGACCTCGCAGGACAAGGCTTCAACGTCGGGGTCCGACGGGAATGACCGGGCCGTGTGCGCCTTCCTCGAACTTCGCCCTCCGCATGCCGACGGTTTCGGATCACAGGTGACGCCGGACCACCCGGGCTAGTTCCCAACATTCTTCCCTTCTCATGGGATAAAAACCTCTCCTCCCGCGCAGTTTTGCCATTTCTGCAGTATCCGGGCGAGCCGAGCCGGTTCCTTGTCGAACGGGTCGAGGGCGGCAAGCCGGAGGCCCGGCGGGAGGAGGGCGGGGATCGCCCAGAGCGTTCCATGGGTGACGAGCACCTCCTGCCTTCCGTGGCCCGCCGCGACCACCTCCGGCTCCTCGCGGATGGGACGGGCCCGGAGCTCGGCGAACGAACGGAGATGCTCGACCGTTTCGATCCCGAGCGGAGCACGGTTCACCTCGAGGTTCAGCCCGGCAAACCACGCCGCCGGTCCCCAGCGGTCGTTCAGCACCACCGTCGGGACCCGGCGGAGGCCCGCGACCAGCCCGAGGGTGCCCACCCCGGCGCAGGCGTCGACGAAGACATCGGGCCGGGTCCGCCCGAGCGCCCGGTCGGTCGCGGCCACCTTCGGGTCGGGCGGACCGGGTGCCTCGATGTGGCAGCTCGAGGCCTGGCGGTAGAGGACGAGCGGGCCGGCAGGCGTGATACGGACCGTGGAATAGACGTCGCAGCCGGCGAGGAGGTCGTGGGTCCGGCCGTCCACCCCCGGGACGATCCGCCGGTCCGCGACCACCCCCTTCAGCTCCGGGACCTCGTCCAGGAGGCGCCGTGCCGATGCCGGGGTCGCGTGGAGGGTCTGGAGGATCAGCGACCGCCGCGGGAGGTGAGGGGGGCGGCGCAGGGGGGCGAGGGGCGAGAGGAGCGGGCTGCCGACGGAGGCGAGGGGGGCGTCGGGGCAAAGAGCCCCCTCATCCACCAGGACCCGGTGGACCGCCGCCATCACCCCGTCGAGTGACCGCCGCCCGCAGACGCAGGGCTCGGGGTGATGGTCCGGAGGACGCCGGGGGTCGAGAAGGGAGGGGCGGCAGGCCTGGCAGGGGGCGAACCGCTCCGCGAGCGCGTCCAGGACACTCGCGGCACCGGGGAGAAACCGGCCGCAGACCGGACATCGCATGGACGAGAGATCTCTTTCGTCCGGGGATAGACCTTTCCCATTGAACCGGGATGGGCCCGATGCGATTCGAACGCATGACCGCCCGGTTATGAGCCGGGCGCTCTGACCAGACTAAGCTACGGGCCCGAACAGCGGAAGAGATCCGCGTTGCAGGTATATAATCGTCGTGCCGGCGCGGGACGCGAAGAAGAAAGACGGGTTGGGACGCCGCCAACAGGACTCGAACCTGTGGCATGCTGGTTAACAGCCAGCCACTCTACCAACTGAGTTATGGCGGCTCAGGTGTCTGATACCGTTGCCCGGAATTTGTAATAAAAGTAGCGGATGACGGGTGCCCGACAGCCCGTCGCGCCCTCGCCGAAACCGTACCGCAACCGTACATTTATTCGGGACGAGCCAGAAAAGTCTGAGTGTAGCGGAACTATCCGCGAACGGTCCGCCAGATGAGACTCACCCTCCAGGTGGCGGCGATGACCGCCTTCCTCCTCCTCCTCCTGATCGTGGTCCTGGGTATCGGCTCCACGATGCTGATCGATGAGGAGTACCGGGCTCTCGAGCAGCAGGACGTGCTGCGGGAGCTGGAGCGAGGGAGGAGCGCCCTTGATCTCGGGACGGAGACCCTCCAGGGCAGCGTCCGTGACTGGGCGTTCTGGGACGAGACCTACCGCTTCGCACGGGGTGAGTACTCCGGCTACGTCGAGACGAACCTGAACTCGGATACCTTCGACAACCTCGATATCGATTCGTTCCTCGTCTTCTCCCCCGACGGCTCGCTCCTCTTCGCCCGGACCCTGAACCGTTCGTCCTCCGGGTTCGAGGGGCCGTCCCCTCCGCTGCTGGCGGCCCTCGAATCCGCCGGTCTCCCCGCACGGGCGTTCCTGTCCGACGACACCGTCAGCGGGCTGGTCATGGTCGGAGACCGTCCGGTACTGGTCACCGCCTCGCGGATCCTGACCAGCACGTACGGGGGCCCACCGGCGGGCACGCTCTGCCTGGTCCGCCTGAACGACGACGAGCGGATGGATGCCATCGCCCGGCTCGTCGGGTACCCGGTCACCTTCGTGCCACCGCCGCTCCCCGCTCCTCCCGGGACGGTGGTCCACGAGGACGGCGATGTCCTGGTCGTGCCCGGGAACGGTTCCACCGTCTCCGGTTACACCCGGATCCCCGACCTTGGGGGCCGCGACGTCTGGCTCCGGGTCGAGTTGCCGCGCACGATGGTGGCAGCAGGCGATCGGGCCAAGACGGTCTTTTTCGGCGGGATCGTGTTCATGGTCTCGCTCTTCGGTCTGATCGTCCTGTTGGCGGTGGAGCGCTTCTACCTGGGGCGTATCCGCACGCTCACAACCTCGGTCGGGACGATCGAGCGGAACCCGGGTACCGGCCGGATCCCGGCGCTCCGGGGGAATGACGAGCTGACCTCCCTCGGTGCCGCGATCAACGGGATGCTCGACGAGCTCCAGGCATTCCACAACCGGCTGGCGGAGAGCGAGGAGCAGTTCCGTGCCGTGGTCGAGGACCAGACCGAGCTGATCTGCCGGACCGGTCCGGATGGTGCGGTCGTCTTCGCGAACCACGCCTTTCTGCGGTTCTTCGACCTCCCGGACGATACCGGGGGTCGCCGGCTCGACGGGCTGCTGCCGGCCCCGATCGCCCGGGAACTGGAGGACGCGGCCCGGTCGCACGCTCCGGGCACACCCCCGGTCGAGACCGAGACGGTGGTCGGGGACGGGCCGTCTCCCCGCCGGATCGACTGGACCGTGCGCGCACTCGGCGGCGGGGCATACCAGTTTGTCGGCCGGGACGAGACCGAGCGGTACGAGGCCCTGGCGGAGCTCCGGCGCTACCGCGACGAGCTCGAGGAGCTGGTCGCCGAGCGGACCGAGGAGCTCCTGGCGATGCACGAGCGGCTCGCCGCCACCGAGCGGCTCGAGGCCCTCGGCGTCCTCGCCGGTGGGATCGCGCACGACTTCAACAACCTGAACGCCGCGGCACTGGGGAACCTCGAGCTGGTGCGTGCCGGGATCGCCCCCGACGACCCGGTGCAGGAACGGCTCGATCAGCTGGCGCGACAGCTCGAACGCTCGACCTCCCTGACCACGCAGCTGTTGACCTTCTCCCAGGGAGGCTCTCCGGTGAAGCGGGCGGTCCGGATCGCGGGCCTGGTCGCGGAGTCGGCACAGTTCGCCTGCCGCGGCACGGGGGTCCGGTGCCTCGTCTCGTCGCCCGAGGACCTCTGGACGGTCGAGGCCGACCCCCACCAGCTCTCCCAGGTCGTCTCGAACCTGGTGATGAACGCCGTCCAGGCGATGGACGGACACGGGCAGGTCGAGGTCCGTCTCTCAAACGTCGTGCTGAACGAAGACGGCACGATACCGCTGCCCGCCGGTCCGTACGTCCGCTGCGAGGTCCGGGACCATGGTCCCGGCGTGCCCCCCGAGCTCCTCCACCGGATCTTCGAACCCTTCTTCACCACCCGGCCCCAGGGGACCGGGCTCGGCCTCTCGGCCTCCTTCTCGATCGTCCGCCGGCACGGGGGTCACCTCGCCTGCGAACCGGCGCCGGGTGGTGGTGCCTCCTTCGTCTTCCTGCTCCCGGCCCTCCCCGGGAGGCATCCGGCACCACGGGCGGTGGAGCCGCCGCACCCGGAGCGCCCCGTCACCGGTGCCCGTGTGCTGCTGATGGACGACGAGCCGGCGATCCGGGAGGTGACCGCGGCGATGCTCCGGATGAACGGGTTCCAGGTGGTCTGTGCGGCCGACGGGGAGGAGGCGCTGGACCGCTACCGTGCGGCCCTGACCGCCGGCGAGCGGTTCGACCTGGTGATCATGGACCTGACGGTCCCGGGCGGGATGGGGGGTGTCGAGGCGATAGAGGCGCTCCTCGCCCTCGATCCACGGGTCCGGGCGATCGTCTCCTCGGGCTACGCGAACGACCCGGTGATGGCGGATCCTGCCGCCTGGGGATTCGTGGGTGTCCTGCCAAAGCCGTACCGGCTCAACCAGCTCCTGGACGCCGTCGGATCGGCCCTCCTCCCCTGAGGTGGCCCAGGAGGGACTATCGTCCCCGGATCGCCTGGAGGAGCGCGATCAGCCGCTCGATCTCCGCGTCCAGGTTCTCCAGCAGCTGCGCGGTCCGGGGAGTCGCGCACGCCCCCGCCGGCGATGCCGCGATGTAGCCCTGCGCCTCCAGGACGTGAAGCGAGTAGCGGACGCGGTGGACCGGCTCCTCCAGGAGTTCCGAGAGTTTCAGGATGCCGATCGGCTGATGGCCCTGCACCGCCCTCGCCACCGCGACGTGCCGGGCGAGCAGCTCGATCTCCCCGCGCATCTTGCCGAGGAGGTCGTTCTCCGGGTTCAGGGCTGGGCCATCAACCATGCCTTCTCCCTCCTGTACATCCGCAGAAAGACGATTGCGAGCACCGAGGCGGCGATGCCGAGCCCGGCAAAGAGCGGGAGCGCAAACGCACCGCCCATGAAGAGGGCCATCACCGAGAGGGCGTAGACGAGGATGACCACGTTCAGGAGCACGGTGAGCTTGTAGAACTTCCACTTGAAGCGCTCCTTCGTCGCATCGTCCATGATCGAGTATCTGCGGCGAAGAAGAAGAAGGTGACCGTGGACCCGGCGGACCCCCGGGAGGTCCGTTCCGGTGGGTATTAAGTCGCTCCCCGGCCCAACCTGCGGCGGAGACGAAGTGCATGGCAGCACGCATCCTGGTCGCGTACGCGACGAAATATGGTTCGACCGCCGGGATCGCCGGGGCGATCGCGAAGGAGCTCGCCGGTGCCGGCCTGGACGCCACCGCCGTGGACCTGATGTCGGTCGGTTCCCTCGAAGGCTACGACGGCGTGGTGCTGGGGGCGCCGGTCTACATGGGCAGGCCTCTCGACCTCGCCCCCTTCGTCGCCCGCCACGCGGACGCGCTCTCAAGGGTGCCCGTCGCCGCCTTCGCGGTTGGGCTCGCCCCGGTCAGCCCGAAGGCCGGCCAGCTCGAACAGGTCCGGACCGCCCTTTCGGGCGCCGTCGCCCCGCTCGTCCCCGTCGCCACCGCGATCTTCCCGGGCGCCCTCGACCCCTCGCGCATGGGCCTCGCCGACCGGGCCGTGGTCCGGCTGATCGGCGCTCCCACCGGCGACCACCGGGACTGGGAGGCGGTCGCCGCGTGGGCGCGTGAGCTCGTCTCCCGGCTCAGCGCCTGAACGGTCTTTCGGGACGGCCGAACGACGGAGGGGGTGCGGACGGCGCGTCCCGGCTCCCGGGGAACCTACTTCAACCCGGACCTCCCAGTACTCCCCCGATGGACCTGCTGGACCAGGCGATTCAGTCGAGCGGGACCGCTGCCTACGTCGGATACGCATCATCGGCCGACCCGGACATGCGGTACCTGACCCGGTTCCAGACGACCGACCCCGTCCTCTATCTCAAGCGTCCGGGCGAACGGGGCCTCGTCGTCGTCTCGCAGATGGAGTACGCCCGGGCCGCCTCCGAGTCGGCCTTCTCCCCGTTGACGCGGGCGGAGGCGGGCCTCTTCACTCACTGGAAAGATCCCTCCGACCGATGGACCGCCATGGCATCCGCGATCGCCGGGCTGGCAAAGGGCGACGTGCTGGTGCCGCCGTCCTTCCCCATCGCGCTCGCCCGGGGACTCGAGGCACACTGCCGGGTCGTCGTCGATGACGGGACCGTCCAGCGCCTGCGGGCGGTCAAGGTGCCGGCGGAGGTGCAGGAGATCCGTTCGGTCCAGCGGGCGAACGAGGCGGCCATGTCCGCCGCAATCCACCTGATCCGCAGCGCCGTGGTCCGTGACGGGCTCCTGGTCCTCGGCGCCGAGGTGCTGACCGCCGAGCGCGTCCGGGCAGAGTGCCACGTGACCCTCCTGGCGCACGGGTGCCGGGCGACCGACACGATCGTCGCCTGCGGCGAGCAGGCGGCCCAGCCTCACCAGCGGGGCACGGGCCCCCTCGCCGCCGACCAGCCGATCGTGATCGACCTCTTCCCCGCGGACGAGCTCTCCGGCTACTATGCGGACATGACCCGGACGGTCGTCCGTGGCGAACCCTCAAAGGAGGTCCGGGGGATGTTCGAGGCGGTCCGCGAGGCGAAGGCGCTCGCGATCTCCCGGATCCGGGCGGGTGTCTCCGGCGCGGAGGTCCACCAGGCGGTCGCCGATCACCTGGCATCGCGGGGGTACCCGACGGAGGGGCAGGCCGGTTTCACGCACAACCTCGGGCACGGCGTCGGGCTCGAGGTCCACGAGCTCCCCACGCTCGGCCCGCAGGGAGGCCCGCTCGAGGCGGGGAACGTGATCACGGTGGAACCCGGGCTCTACCTCCCCGGGGTCGGCGGCGTCCGCCTGGAGGACATGGGTCTCGTGACCCCGGACGGGTTCGAGAACTTCACCCGGTTCGACGAGGAGCTGGTCCTGTGAAGGACGAGCTTCTCGACCTCTACCGCGAGGCGGGACGGATCGCCCGGCGGGTCCTCTCCGCCGGCGAGGGGATGGTGCGGCCCGGTGCCGGGGTGCTGGAGACGGTCGAGGCGGTGGAGGCGATGGTCCTCTCCGCCGGCGCGGGACTCGCCTTTCCACTGAACTGTTCGTTCAACGAGGCGGCCGCACACGACACCGCCTCCGAGGGCGACGAGCGGGTCTTCTCGACGGGTGACCTGGTCAAGCTCGACCTCGGTGTCCACCTGGACGGATACGTCGCGGACACCGCGGTCACCATCGACCTCGGCGATCACGGCGAACTGGTCCAGGCCTCACGCGCCGCCCTCGACGCCGCGATCGCGCTCGCCCGGCCCGGCATCACGACGGGCGAACTCGGGGGGGCGATCCAGGCGGCGATCGAGTTCCACGGATACCGTCCTGTCGCGAACCTGACCGGTCACGGCCTGGACCGGTACCTGCTCCACGGGCCCCCGGGTGTCCCGAACATCGGCCACCCCGGGGGCATGCCGCTCCAGGAGGGGCAGGTGGTCGCGATCGAGCCGTTCGCCTCGACCGGGTCGGGCCTCGTCTCCGAGGCCGCCCGGGTGGAGATCTTCGGGCAGATCGCGGTCCGTCCCACCCGGCTCCCGAGCGCACGACGCCTGCTCGACCTCGTCCGGGAGCGGCATGGGATGCCGTTCTCCCGCCGCTGGCTCGACCTGCCGAAGCGGGACGTCGCGCTCGCGAACCTGGTCAAACAGGGGATCGTCCGGACGTACCCCGTCCTCCACGACGTCCCGGGTTCGTTCGTCTCCCAGGCGGAGCACACGCTCGTGATCCTGGAGGACGGCTGCCTGGTCACGACGGCATGAAGCATACCCTTATCGACTGCGAGGCCGCAAAGATCAGGATACGCATCCATGTCAGCCGACGCAGCCAACGCACCGATTGTGACCGGCGCAGTCTCCGATGAGGCCCTGCTCCGGCTCGTGGAGGTGGTCCTGACCGCCGAGGTCTACAACCAGCACCCGAACCTTGACATGAACGACCTGCCCCCCACCTCCCGCGAGGTCTTCGGCGTCGGCGGTCTGTCGGAGGCGAAGCGGCCGGTCGCGGTCTCGGAGGCGATGCTCCGGAAGGTGTGCGGGAACCCCGACGCGATCGAGCGTCTCAAGAAGAACCCGTTCGTCAGCTACGAGGAGTTCGGCCAGCGGCTCCGGGTGACGGCACTCGCCGAGGCCGCCCGCTGGTTCGCCCGGAAGGGGGGCGCCCCCCTGGTCCGGGAGAACCCGGCGCTCGCGTACTACTACGAGCGGCACGACCCGGTCGATGGAGCGAACTATGCGGACGCCCGCCGGCGCAACCCGAAGTACGAGGAGACGAAGGCCTACCTGGAGCGTCGGATCTCGGCCCTGCTCTCGGAGGACGAGCGGATGCGCTCGGCACTCGAACTCTGCATCATCTCGGCCCCCGAGGAGATCCGCAGGCGGCTCGATGACCTCGTCCTGACGCCCGAGCAGATCACCGCCATCGAGAAGGTGCTGACCGCGCTCGAGCACCTCGCCTTCCTCCGGGAGCACGACATCGCCGAGGTCGGAAAGTTCCTCTTCGTCGGTCCCCCCGGCACGGGAAAGACCTCGCTCGCCCTCGCGATGTCCCATGTCCTCGGCATGCCGATCATCGAGGTCCGGATCTCGATGATCACCTCGCAGTACCTGGGCGAGACGAGCAAGAACATCGACCGGGTCTTCGAGTTCGCCCGCCGGCTCGCGCCCGCGATCCTGTTCGTGGACGAGTTCGACTTCGTGGCGAAGAGCCGGGTGACGGACGACCACGGGGCGATGAAGCGGGCGGTCAACGCGCTTTTGAAGAACATCGACCAGATCAGCCTGATCCGCAACAGCGTCGTCCTGATCGGCGCGACCAACCACCCGCGCCTCCTCGATGAGGCCGCCTGGCGCCGCTTCGACGAGGTGATCGAGTTCTCGCTCCCCGACCGGGAGATGAGGGTCGAGATCCTGACCAAGGTGATGGCCGGCCTCGAGACGGACGTCGACATCGAACGCCTCGCCGACGAGACGGAGGGGTTCTCCGGGGCCGACCTCCGGATGATCGTGAAGGAGGGCGTCCTCTCGGCGCTGATGGAGGAGCGGACCCGGATCGTCCAGTCGGACATCGAGAAGGGTGTCAGCCTGGTGATGAAGAGGAACGTGATCAAGGACAACACCTGGGTGTAGGATGGAGGTCCGGCTGCTCGGCACGGGCGACGCGATCGGGACGCCGAAGGTCGGGTGCTCCTGCCCCCGCTGCCGCGAGGCCCTCCTCTCGGGACGGGAACGCCTCCGGACCTCGCTCCTGGTCACGGTCGGGGGCTGCAGGATCCTGGTCGACTCCGGGCCGGACCTCCGCCGGCAGCTCCTCCTGGCCGGCTCGCCCCCGATCGACGCGCTGGTCTGGACCCACGGTCACTACGACCACTTCATGGGCTTCGGCGAGTTCTACCGGGTCCAGGACCCCCCGCCCGTCCACGCCGCGCCCGAGGTGCTCGACTACTGCGGGCAGATCTTCTCGTTCCTGGACTTTCACAGGCATCCCCACCCACCCTACGAGCCGTTCGCGATCGGCGGTGCCACGCTCACCCTCGTCCCGGTCAACCACCCGCCGGGGCCCGCGTACGGCCTCCGCCTCGAGGCGGACGGGGCGGTCCTCGCCTACACATCCGACACCCGTGCGGAGATCCCCGGGCGCTCGCTCTCCCTCTTCGCGGACGCGGACCTCCTTCTCCTCGACGCGATCGCCCCCGCGGGGTTCCATATCAGGAAGCACATGACCTACGACCAGGCGACCGCGCTCGCCGCCCACCTCCGGCCGAAGGAGTTCCGGTGCGTCCACCTCGCCCACATGGTCCCCTGGGACCTGCCGCATCTCGGGCGCGACGGCGAGGTCTTCGTCCTGGGGGACCATGTCGACGTGCCGGCCCGCTCCCCGGGTCCCCCGCACCTCTAGCCGCATCCATACCATTAAACTCCTCTGCCTCCAACGATGCAGGCATGGATGTCAAGGTCCTTGAGCTCGGGCCGGACAGGGCACGGTTCGTGGTCGGGGGCGAGGGGCACACGTTCATGAACGCCCTCGTGGAGGAGCTGCTGCTCGACCCCGGGGTCGACGTGGCGAAGTACGTGATCAGGTTCCAGTTCGCCGACCCCGAACTCCTGGTGACGACGCACGGGGGGCGGGAACCGGTCGCCGCGATTCGCGACGCCTGCCGGCGCGTGATCGGGTCGTGCGATGAGCTTCTGGCGGACCTCGAGTCCTGGCAGTAACCCCCTTTCTTTTGCCACCCGCGTCCCCCTCGTTTCCTATTTCTTCTGGGCCGTCGTACCGTGCTGTGGATGATCGAGCCGGTCCGGTGCAAGACGAGCCTCTTTGTCAACTGCGACTGCATCGAGGGCGCCCGACGGTTCCTTCCCGACGGCTCGGTCGACCTGGTCGTGACCGACCCCCCCTACGGGATCGGGGGTGACCGGCTCGACCGGCACTACAACCGGGACGAGCGGCACGTGGTCGACGGCTACGTCGAGGTACCGGCCGATAAATACGGGGCGTTCTCCGCCGCCTGGGTCGCCGAGGCCGCCCGCGTGCTCCGGCCCGGGGGCGCGCTCTTCGTCGTCTCGGGGTACACCCACCTCTACGAGGTCCTCGGTGCCCTCCGGTCCTCCCCGCTCGTCGAGGTGAACCATGTCATCTGGAAGTACCCGTTCGGCGTCTTCACGCAGCGCAAGTTCGTCTCGAGCCACTACCACGTCCTCTACTGGGCCCGTCCCGGCGGTCCCCGGACGTTCAACCTGGAGTGCCGGTACGGGCTCGACGAGCGGGACGAGAGCGGCGGTTCGCTCAACTACCGGGACCGGGAGGACGTCTGGACGATCGGGCGCGAGTACAAGCCCGGAAAGGCGAAGAACCGGAACGAACTGCCGCAGGCCCTCCTGGAGAAGATCATCCTGTACGCGTCGAACGAGGGCGACCTGGTCTGCGACCTCTTCCTCGGGGGCGGCTCCTCCGCCCGTGCGGCGATCGGGCTCGGTCGCCGGTTCGTCGGGTTCGAGCTCTCCCCCGCGATCTTCGCCGCCCGTCTGCCCGAGCTCCGTCGGCTCGAGCCCGGCAGCCGGCTTTCCTCCCTCCGGAGGCCGGCGGCGGCTCCCCGGGCCCGACGGGGGCGGGCATGGACCGAGGAGGAGGACCGCGCCCTGGCAGCGGCCTATGCCCGGCTCCGGGCCGGGGGGCTCGGGAAGGGCGCCGCCATCGAGCGGCTTGCGGCCGAGTTCGGGCGGGGGAGGTTCGGGATCGAGAAGCGCCTCGCCCGGCGGGGCTGAGGCACCCCTACCGGCGGTGCGCGAGGTCGAGGACGACCCGGGCGAGCGCCTCGCTCCTCTCCTCGTCGACCATCAGGGTGTCGGTCCGGACGGCCCCGGGGACCTCGACCGGGTCGCGGACGTCCTGCACGAACCGGTCGACGAACTCCGCATAGAGCCGGTAGGTACCGAGCGAGGAGGGCTCCTGGCCGGCCGCCGCCATCAGCGGACCGGCCGGCCCGCTGATCGGCTCGGTGCCGATGAACGGGGAGACCGCGACGACGAACGCCTCCCGGAGTGCCTCGACCACGCCCCGGCACTCGAGGATCGGCGCGATCGAGGTGACCGGGTTCGAGGGGCCGATCACGACCGCCTCCGCCCCGCGGATCGCGTCGATCACCGCTCCCGTTGCGGCCGGGCTACCTGGTGGCAGGCGGACCACCTCCGCGACCGGGAGGGTGCCGCGGTGGCGGACCCAGTACTCCTGGAAGTGGAGAAGCCCCTCCGGGGTCCGGACGTAGGTCGCGTACGGGGCATCGGTCATCGGGAGCACCTGCGCCTGCACCCCGAGGACTGCCGCGAGGGCGGCGGTGGCCCCGGTGAGGGTCCTCCCCTCGCGGAGGAGCTCGGCGCGTCGGATGTGGACCGCGCGGTCCCGGTCGCCGACCCGGAGGAAGGCATCCACCCCCAGTTGCCGCGCCATCTCGTGGGTCACGAAGGTATCGCCCCGGATCCCCCACCAGGTCCCGTGGTCGAGGAGGCCGGCGAAGAGGTAGAGGACCGTGTCGATGTCGGGCGAGACGTGGTTGCCGTAGAGCCAGCAGTCCTCCGCCGTGTTCACCACCACGGCGAGGTCCGGGTCGGGGACGAGACGGCGGAGGCCCCGGAGGAGCTTCGGGGTCCCCGTCCCGCCCGAGAGCACGGTGATCATTCCAGTCTCCATTTTATCTTGGAACGGTTAAGCTGATCCCGATGGGGCAGCGGTCGAAGTCGGTGAGGGACCCGGTGCACGGGTACATCGAGGTCGAACCGGCGCTGCTCCCCCTCGTGGACTCCCCGCTCCTCCAGCGGCTCCGCCTGGTCCGGCAGCTCGGCTTCGCCTACCTGGTCTACCCGGGGGCGAACCACACCCGGTTCGAGCACTCCCTCGGCGCGATGCACCTGGCCGGCAGGCTCTGCCGTCACCTGGAGGTCGACCCGGACCTCACCCGGACGGTGACCGCCGCGGCCCTCCTCCACGACGTCGGTCACGGGCCGTTCAGCCACGTCTCCGAATCGTTCCTCGTCACGCTGCTGGGCCGGTCCCACCAGGAGATCCGGGGGATCGTGGAGGCGTCGGGCACGAGCGGGCTTCTCGAGCGGGCCGGGATCGACCCGGGAGAGGTCTGCCGCCTCGTCGCCGGTGACCACCCCCTCGCCGGGATCATCCAGGGCGAACTCGACGTCGACCGGATGGACTACCTCCGGCGGGACGCGCACTACACGGGCGTGCCGTACGGGACGGTGGACGCCGAGCGGTTGATCCGCTCGATCCGGGTGACCGGACACGGCCTTGCGGTCGACGAGGGCGGTATCGCGGCGGCCGAATCCCTCCTGATCGCCCGGACCCTGATGCGCCCCTCGGTCTACTACCACCACGTCGCCCGGATCGCAGAGGGGATGTTTGCCCTGGCGCTGGCCCTCCACCTGGCCGAACCGGGCGCGGGCGGTTCGGCCGCTCACCTCCTCTCCCTGGACGACGGGGGGTGCATCCAGGCCCTGCTCTCCTCGCCGAACCCTGTTACGCGCGCGCTCATGCGCCGGATCGTGAACCGGCAGCTCTACAAGCGGGCGATCTACGTCGGGCACGACCAGGTGAACGCCGCTGCACTCCCGTCCGTCCCCGATCCCGCCTACGCCCTCTCGGCGGCGCAGGGGATCGCGGAGCTGGCCCGGGTATCGCCCGAGCAGGTGATCGTGGACGCCCCCCCGTTTCCCGCCGACCTCTCGATGGAGGTCCGGATCAGCCGCGGTTCGGGGACGGTCCCGCTCGACGAGCGGTCCCCGATGATCCGGACCCTGAACGAGACCCGGCGGGGGCAGTGGCGCCTCGGGGTCTACGCCCCCCCGGAGGTCCGGGAGCGGGTCGGGGCGGCGGCGGTCGAGTTCCTCCACGTCCGCCCGGTGACGAGGCAGGAACGTCTCCCTCTCTAGCCGACCAAAGTCCTTTTACCCATCGGGATCCATCTTTCCCTGATACACGTCTTCTGGCCGCCGCGTTTTATTATTCCTCCGTGAATAACGTTCCGATTTGGAAACGCGGTTTGTATCGGCCATGCACGCGGTATTCGGGGTGAGAACACCGGCACGGGTCGGCCCGGGAAGGAGGGGAGAGCGTGATCACGATCCACAAGTCCACGAGCGAGGGGCTCCTGGTCGTCGATGACTTCGTCGCCGGCGCCTGGGTGCATGTCTCGAATCCGAGCAACCAGGAACTCGCCCTCCTCGTGGAACGGTTCGGGGTCCCGCTCGACTTCCTCACCGACCCGCTTGACCTGGACGAGCGGGCCCGGCTCGAGACCGAGGACGGCGCCCGCCTGATCGTGGTCCGCGTCCCGCACCTGGAGAGCTGGACGGACGACATCCCGGTCACCACCCTCCCCGTCGGGATCATCCTGGTCCAGGATATCGTGATCACGGTCTCGGCGCTCGACTCCGAGGTGATCGGGGACTTCAGGCGGGGTCAGGTGCGCGGTTTCTCGACCGATGACCGGACCCGTTTCATCCTCCTGCTCTTTCTCCGGACGACCCTGCTCTTTCTCCGGTACCTCCGGGACATCAACCGGGTGACCAACAACGTCGAGAAGGAGCTGCACCGCTCGGCCCGGAACGAGCAGCTGATCCGGCTCCTCAACCTGGAGAAGTGCCTGGTCTTCATCTCGACCTCGCTCCGGTCGAACGCGTTCATGATGGAGAAGTTTCACAACGCCACCTACTCGCGGATGGACCAGGACGAGAAGGACCTGCTCGACGAGGTGATCATCGAGAACAAGCAGGCGATGGACATGGCGAAGATCTACTCCTCGATCCTCTCCAACATGATGGGCGCCTTCGCCTCGCTCATCTCCAACAACCTAAACACCGTGGTCAAGACCCTGACGACGATCACGATCATCCTGATGATCCCGACGCTCGTGGCCTCGTTCTACGGGATGAATGTCGCCCTGCCGTTCCAGAACGAACCGGGCGCGTTCCTGATCGTGGTCGGGCTGACGACGATCCTCTGCACCCTCGGGATCGTGCTCTTCTGGCGCGGAAACCTGATCTGAGAGGTCCCGCAGGCCCCGCCGCTCCTCCCTCTCTGCCGCCCCGGGACCGGAGGATTAACGGATCGCCGTCACCAACCACACCCCATGGAATGGAACCAGCGCTGCCCGGCGTGCGGCGAACAGGCCGACTTGGAGGTTCTGCGCGAGTCCCACGACCTCCTGCTCCGGTGTCCGGCCTGCGGGCACGTCCACCGGGCGCCGCGGGAGGCACCGCCCGAACCCCTCCGCGTCCGGGCGATCGTCTCTGCGGGGACACAGTCCCGTCCCGGGACGATCGAGCTGATGCCCGACGACCTGGTTGAGGTCGGCAACCTGCTCGTGGCGGAGGGTGAAGGGGACGAGGCGGTCGGCGTCGAGGTGAGTTCGATCGAGGTGAAGGGCGGGGGACGGGTCCCCCGGGCACGGGCGGAGGAGGTCGTCACGCTCTGGACACGGGTGATCGAGGACGTGGTCGTCCCCGTCTCGGTCCATCGGGGGCGCGAGACGCGCCCGTTCCACCAGCGGGTCGACGGGGAGCAGGTCTTCGTGGTCGGCGAGGTCTATACCTTCGGCGGGAGGCGTGTCCGGATCTCCCACATCAAGCTGCGCGACGGTCCCGTCCTCCGGAAGGAGGGATGGAAGACCGTCGCCCGCCGCATCCGGCGGATCTACGGTCGTTTCGAGCGCGACGAGACCTCCTTTTCCGGGAGGAGGTAGCCGGGCACTCCGCCGGGGGACTCCTGGGGGCCGGTCCGGTGATCGGCGGACAGGCAGGAATGATGCCTGCCCGACCCGCCCTCCCCTCTCATGCGTCGGAAAGAGGACGTTCCTTCGTCCCCGATGAACGGTGGCTCGGCGCACCGCGGAGGAGGGGCGAGCCCGCGGCGAGCATCTCGGCGACGAGCCGGACCTCGCGCCCCGGCGTCCCCCGGGGGCGATCCGCCGCCTCTCCCCCGAGGGCGCGGAGGATCGCGGCGACCGCCTCCCCGTGGCGGGGGCCGTACCCGCCCTCGAGGACGAGCGCGAGGGGCCGGCCCGGGACCTCGAGGAGGCGGTCCGTCATCGCGCCGAAGTCCCCCGGTTCGAGGGCCATCCCCCCCAGGGGGTCGTCGGCGAGCGCGTCCTGCCCGGCGGAGACGAGCACCAGGTCCGGCCGGAACTCGGCGAGTGCCGGGCAGAAGACCTCGCGGAAGATGTGGTCGTAGTCCGCCCCGGTGCTGCCGGCCGGAAGCGGGGCGTTGAGCGTGAACCCGGTCCCCCGTCCCGTGCCGAGCTCGCTGTACCACCCGGTGCCGGGAAAGTGGAACCGCCGGTGGACCGAGCAGTAGAGCACCCGGTCCGTCGCGAAGAAGGCGGACTGGGTGCCGTTGCCGTGGTGCACGTCCCAGTCCACGATCGCGACCCGTCCGACCCGCTCGAGCGCATCAGCGGCCGCCACCGCGACGTTGTTGAAAAGGCAGAACCCCATCGGATGTATCCTCTCGGCGTGGTGACCGGGGGGGCGGACGAACGCGAAGGCGGAGGTGCCGGCGAGGGCGAGGCGGGACGCCTCGATCGCGTAGCCGGCGGCCGAGAGGGCGGTCTCGAAGGAGTGGCGGCGGATGTAGGTGTCGGGATCGAGGTATCCGGCCTGGTCCTCCCGGAGCGAGGCGCACCGGGCCCGCAGGGCGGCGATGTAGACCGGGGCGTGCACCCGGGCGATCGCCTCCTCCGGGGCGGGCGGCACCGGGGAGAGGGGCCGGACCGACGCGGGGGGGACCCCCTCCAGCGCCTTCTCGAGCCGGGCCTGGGACTCGGGGTGACCGGGAAGGTCGTGACGGGCGGCATCCGGCTGGACCAGCACGGTGGGTTCCATGACCCTCAATCACCGCCCCGGTTCAAGAGGGTTTCGGCGGGACCCGCCGGTGCCACCGGGCCGCGAGGGCGGTCAGCCAGCCGACCACCCCGATCGCGAGCCCCCCCTGACCGACCCCGTAGAGGAGCCCGGTGAGCACCCGCACCGGTGTCGTCGAGACGTAGGGCGTGACGAGCTGGAGCCCGCCGTCCAGGACCATCGGGAGCACGAGGGCGATGCCGGCGGTGAGGACCCCCGCCCGCCCCCGGAGACGGCGCGGGAGGAAGTGACCGAGGGACGCAAAGAAACCGGGGGGCGGCGGGACGAGTGCCGCCGCACCGAAGGCAAGGGTCATCCCGAGCTCGATCGCCAGGCACCGCTCGCAGACCGGGAGCTGGTTCTCACGAAGAGAGAACGAACGGTCGGGCCGCTGGTGACAGACCATCGCTCCGAACGCGTACGGCCAGGTCTCCGGCCGGTCGAAAGAGACGGAGACGGGCGCGTGGAGCGTTCCGGGCGGGAGGGCGAGCGGGACCAGGAACTGGGGGAGGATCACCCCGAGGGAGAGGAGCAATAGGACCGTCCAGGGCCACCTTTGTGTCATCGCGATCGGGACCTGCAGTGCCGGCGGGGCATATCGGGATCCGGGCCGATATGCATCGAATCAGAATGGTTAAATAGTATTTCGATCCCGGCGATATCCATGGCGAGACGAACCTTATTGTACGTCCTGTCCGGTCTTCTGGTGATCGCGCTCCTCGTCCTCATCTCCGGGTGCACCGCCCCGGGAGGCGGTACCGGTCCCGGCAGGTCAGTTCCGACGACGGGGGTGGGACGGACACCGGGTCCGTACCAGACGCTCGCGGGAGGTGCACCGCCGTCGACACCCGTCTTCTCCTGTAAGGGCGAGGGGACCGACGAGACCCCGTCCTTTACCCATGCATCCGGATCCGCATCTCTCTCCTACTCGTATTCCGGGAAGGGCCCCTTCATGGTCTGGCTGCTCGACGAGGACGGATACGAACTGGATCTCCTGGTGGACGAGACCGGCCCGGTCTCGGACCGGGTCGAGGTTTGGTTCGACGAGTGGGGATACTACTCCTTTGGAGTCGATGCCGACGGCGAGTGGACGGTCAGCATCACGTGACGGGAGGGTGCGTCCCGGTCAGAAAAAAAGGGTTACAGGTTCAGCTGCGCAAGGGCATCGGCGACGGTCTTCCGGAAGAGCGCCGGCTCGATCCGGTACTCCCCGGCGGCCCGTCGGGAGTCCTCGGTCGTGCCGTAGGCATCGATCCGGTCCAGGGTCGCCTTCGCTGCGTCCAGGACCCAGAGGTCCCTCGTCTCGCGGTCGACGACCGTGACCGATTCGGCCCGGAGCGAGACGTAGACGCCGCCGCCGTCCGGCGCCTCGAAGACGTTCGGCTTGCCCACCACTGCGACGAACGCCGGGGGCTCGATCTGCGAGATCTGCTGCATCGCCTCGGGCTGGTAGTTGCCCGCGGTGACGAAGGTGGTGCCGGTGGGGTCGACGATCCGGGCACGGTAGAAGATGTTCTGTTCCCCCTGCCGCTGCTTCTCGGTCATCGATCCGACGACGAAGACACGGTTGCACCGCTGCCCGGTCGGCAGCAGGACGTAGGTCGGGCTCTTCTCCTCGGTCCCCTCGCGGAACTGGTGCCGCGCCTCCCGGAGCTCGGCGGCGAAGACCCGCCGGGCGGGCTCGCGCTCGAACCGGACCTCGCGCCTCCCGGCGGAGGACGATTGCGGCGGGTTCATGCCTCTCCTCCCGCACGGTCGATCAGGGCGGCGAGAGCGACGGGGTCGAACCGGCGCCGCTCGGCGGAGGTGACGAGCACGGTCGTGTCCATCTCGCGGCCCTGGCAGTCCAGGTACCGGCCCATCACGGCCGACTGGACGCGGAGAAAGACCTCGTCCATGCCGAGCGGGCTGTTCTCCGCGATCCCGACCGCCTCGTCGAGCGGGATACCGCAGACGGACTCGGTCGTCTCGCGCTGCATCAGGATGTTCTTCGTCGATACGCCGTCGTCGAGGACGGCCTTGATCCGGAGGTCGTACCGGAACTGGGGCTGGAACTCGTGGATCGGGCAGTAGTTCTGGCGCGAGAGGACGCGGTTGCACCCCTCGACCGGGCACCGCTTCACGAGGCCCGAGCCCTGGCCGACGTGGACGACGGCCCCGGAATAGACCTGGCCCCCGGTTCCGACCTCGAGGACCGCCTCCTCGTCCGGGAGGATCGTCCCCGAGTTCAGCACGAGCGAGAGCCGTCCGTTGAACTCATCGACGGTCGCGTAGTAGATGTCGTAGACCGTCCCCGGGACGAGCGGGTCGCGTCCCTCCTCCTTCCAGATGGTGAACTTGATCGTCCCCGTCTCGTCGCCGACCAGGCCGGTCTGCAGGATCCGGTCGGAGCGGGCCTCCCACTCCTGGACCATCTTCACCCGGACCGAGCTTACGCCCGGCTTCAGCCCGGCGACGGGCGTCACCGTGGGGAGGAGTGCCTCGTCGGTCCCGAGCGGGGTGATGGTGGTGCCCGAGTGGACCTTGAGGCTCGGTGCCTTCCGGAACTCGTCGACCACGGCCGACTCGATCCGGTACCACCGTCCCGCCTCGAGGTGCGGCGCGCCGGCCTTCGCCCAGACGACGAACCGGATCGCTCCCGATGCGTCGGCGATGATCCCGGTCTGGGCGATCGACGGGCTGTTCGGCGTCGAGAGGCTCACGACCTTCCCCTCGACCGTGACCCACTCCTCGGGCACGAGCTCGGCGATCGGGTGACGGTCGGACTCGACGGCGCCGGCCAGTCCCTGCACCTGGTACTCGCGCCCGAGTTCGCTGATCACGGTCCGCTCGGCCTCAGCGGGCGGGACTCCGAACTCATCGACGAGCAGGCGGAGCTTCGCCTCGATCTCGTGCTGTTCGACGTTCTTTCCCCGTGTCTGGATCTTCTGGGAGATTCTTGCTGCGATTATGGAAAGGTCCATACCTACATCTCCGGTGGGATCTTCGGTCCGACGGGGTATATAGCTCGGGGTGGTGGTGCGAAAGTGTCCGATCGCTACTATCATTTACCGGGGGAAGAAGAATCATAGGATATGGCTCTGACTGGTGACAGCACGATCTACGAACTCCTCCAGGAGAAACCCGAGTCCGTCGAGGTCCTCTTCAAGTACGGGATGGGCTGCGTCGGGTGCGCGATCGCGAAGGGCGAGACGATCCGTGAGGCCGCGATGGCGCACGGCGTCCCCGTCGACGAGATGCTCGCGGCCCTCGGGATCGAGGCCTGAACTCCCCCGCCTACCGGCGGGACGCCACTCTTTTCAGTTCGGCCAGCGAGGCCATCGGGTTCCGGTTGAGGTGGTCCGCGACCACCGGGAGGTGGAGGAGCGTGCACCGGCTGCAGTTCCAGACCGCGCCGCTCGTCGAGGAGACGACCTCGTCCCCGAGCGAGGGGTCCCTGCACGGGTAGAACGGGCAGTAGCAGTGGTCGCACCGCTGCCCCTCCAGGTGGTGGCAGGGGTAGTACGGGCAGGCCTCGGGGGACCATTCGACCCAGTGCCCGCCGCCGAAACGGCTGTAGATCAGGAAGGCGGGAGCGGTCGCCGCCCTGTCCCGGCGCGCGAGCGCCTCCGCGACGGCGGCCGCTCCCGCCTCGAAGAGGGGCCCGGTGCAAAGGCCCGGGCCACCGGCGTCCGAGGCGAGGACGAGGGCGCCGGGCGGCACGGGGCAGCTCCTCCGGAGCCCCTCGAGGAGGGTTCCGACCTCCCCCGGCGGGACCGAGAAGGGCGTCCAGGCGACGAGGATGACCCGGTCACGGTCGGCGAGGGCGAAGGCGATCGCCCCGTCGTACTGGGTGACGACCGCTCGGTTGACATCGACGGAGACGGGAAGCCCGGCCGTCGAAGCGCTGTCGAGCCCGGCACGGCGTGCGGCGAGCTCGACGGCGGGCATCGCCGGGCAGGCCGGCGGCACCGGGGCGAAGAGAAACGAACGGACCGCCGCTCCGCCGGGCGGAAGGTCCGTGCCGGCGGCGAAGGCGAGCCCCCGAAGGAGGAGCGCACCCTCCTTCGTGTAGTACCTCATGCGACCGTGTAGCGGACCCGGTCCTTGAGCTCCTGCTGCTTGCCCGCGTTCCAGCCCGAGACGTCCTGCAGGTACCCGGTCACGCGCGAGATCTGGACGACGTCGTGCGAGCCGCACTCGGGGCAGACGGCAGCACCGCAGAGCGGGCAGTACTCGATCCCGGTCACGATCTCATGGGAGCAGTGGCAGTGGTCGAGCGGGCACATGATCCGGGGGTGCGGCTCGCCGCAGTTCGGGCAGGGCGAAGCGTCCACGATCAGGTGGCAGGTATGGCACTTGTACTTCCGCTCCTCCACCGGGATCTCGTCGAGCCGGCGGTATTTCCGGGCGAGTGCCTGCTGCTCCGGGGTCCAGTCCATACCTACAGAATGGGGGATCCCGGATGTAAAGGTGTCGGCACGGGCAAGGCGCCCGCACCGGGGCCTCAGGGACTCATAGGGCTCATCGCCGGTCAGGATGAGTGCTCATCATCGGCCCGGGAGGCTCGCGAGTGTGGCGGCGATGTCGGCCGCCACGGTCGCCGGGTCCCTGGCGTCGTAGATCGTCCGGCCGACGATCACCCCGTCGACGAGCGGTGCGACGCGGGCGAGGTCACCCCCCTGGACCCCGATCCCCGGGGAGAGTATCCGTCGCGTCCGGACGATCGGCCGCAGCGCCCGGATCCTCTCAGGCCGGGTGCCGGGGGCGATGATCCCGTCGGCCCGGCACTCCACCGCCAGCTCGGCCAGCCGCTCGGCGATCCCGGGCGAGAAGAACCGGGTCGCACCCGGGTGGCTCATCTCCGCCACCACGTAACACTCGCCGCCGTAGGCACGGGCCCCGTCGACACAGGCCTGGATCGCGTCGCGTCCCGCGAACCCGTGGCAGATGATCGCGTCGAAGCCGTTGTTGAAGACCTGCTCGGCGATCAGCCGGTTCGTGTTCGGGATATCCGCCACCTTGAAGTCCGCGATCAGGGGCAGGCCGAAGGTCGCCAGGTCCCTCGCGATCCCGATACCGGCGGCCAGCACCAGGGGGTAACCGAGCTTGATCCGGTCCAGGTACGGGGCGCAGGCCTCCGCGATCTCGAGGGCGCTGAGCGGGTCGGTGACGTCGAGGGCGAGGATCAGCTCGGTCATGGATCGTCCTCCAGCCGCTCGAGGAGGGCGGCGGCCATGATCGGGAAGGTGATGGTCGCGTCGGCGTAGACGGTGACCGCCTCCGCCTCCTCGGTCAGCTTGCCCCAGGAGCGGGCCTCATCGAGCGTCGCGCCCGAGAGCCCCCCGAGGTCCGGCCGGTCGCCGGTCAGCTGCACCGCGTAGGTAAAACCGTTCTCGGTCATCAGCATCGACTGGAGGATATAGTTCTTGGGGACGCCCCCCCCGACGAGGAACGCCCCGGCGCGCCGCGCCCGGAAACACCGGTCGAGCAGGCCCGGCATGTCCCGGAACGCGTCGATCACGACGCGGTGGGTCTGGGAGAAGAGCCAGTACTGGAGCCCGATCATCGAGTCCTGGATCGCGGGGCAGTAGACCGGGACCCCCTCCCGGGCGGCGGCGGCGAGGATCCCGGTCTCGAGCCGCCCGCCGATGTGGCGGAGCAGGTCGCTGATCGAGAGGACCTCCCCCGGTGGAAGGGCTTCGAAGGCCTCCTGCATGAAGGCCTCGAACCGGATGAAGGCCTCGTTCGGCAGGAAGACATCGTAGATGCGGTTGATCTCGTCGTGCCTCAGCTCGATGTCCGAGCAGGCTGCGGTCCCCCGGTAGTGGGAGCAGCCGATCGCCTCGATCACATCGTGGGTCAGGTTCGCCCCGGTCGAGACCAGCACGTCGATGTGTCCGCGTTCGATCAGGTCCGCGACGATCCTGCCCATGCCGCCGGGTACCATCGCGCCGGCCAAACCGAAGAACCGGACGGCCTCCTCGTCCCTGACCATTCGTTCCCAGAGATCGACCCCCCGGGCGAGCGAGCCGCCGTTGTAGGCCCCGGCACGCCCGAGCGCGTCGACCAGGTCGGAGACGGTCATGCCCGGCCTGAGGGTGACCGGCAGGACCGGAGTTCCGCAGTCCATCACTCCGATCATTGTCACTCATCCGTGATAACCGATCAGCATGGGACACCCCCGGCCGACCGTCGGGTCCTACCCCCCGCCGTCCGGGCCGAACGCCGGCGGGCCGCGGCAGAGCGGACGGGCGAGGTGACGGCGGGCGACCGGCGGGACCTCGTACCACCCCGGCGCGATCGACCGCTCCTCGACGACGCGCTCCGCTGCAGGGGCCCGTGCCCGGCAGCGCCGGCACTTGAACCCCTTTCCCGCACCGGCGCTCGTGGTCCGCCTCCCGCAGGACGGGCAGAGGGGGGGACGGAGCACGACCGCCTCGGCGACGGAGACGACCCGGAGCTTCTCCAGGTTGAGCGAGCCCTGCCGGTACGAGCCGCAGGCGACCACCCGGTCACCGGGGCGGAGCGCCCGGATCACCCCGCGGAACCCCTTCGTCGGCTCGTAGGCCATGCAGCGGAGCTCGCATTCCCCGTCCTGGATGAGGAGGGTCACGTGCCCCCCCTCCCCGGTCGAGGGGACGTTGACCACGGTGCCGGCGACCGCGTAGGACCGACCCTCGCGGAGCAGACCGCAGGTTCCCGGCACCAGGTGGGCGTCGGTCCCCTGGTTCGTGACCCAGCAGGCCTCCAGCGCAGCCCGCTCGGAGACGACGAGCTCCCGCGCCCGCCGTACCCACGCCGGACTCTCGCCCCGGATCCCGAAGAGGACCGGGTCCGGGGTGTGCGGAACACAGACCACCGCCCGGTTCCCGGGATCGACCGAGTCCCAGGTGTGGGGCGCCGTCGCCGCCTCGGCGGCGAAGAGAGACGCCGCGTCCACCTCCCGGGGCGTCCCCCAGCGGGAGGGCTCGCGGTAGACGAGGAGCTCGTAGGTCCGGTCCGGGAACTCCGCCGCCGCCGCCGCCGTCGCGCCGATCAGTCCCCGCCCGTTCCCGTATCCCCGGTACCGGGCCCCGGCCGCCCCGAGCTCCCGGAGGGCCTCGTCGACCGTGCAGAGGTCGGTGACCGCCCGGGTGTAGAAGGCGGGCGACAGGGGTCGCTCCGCGACGACGACCCCGGGATTCGTCATCGGTGCGTCCAGGGGGGCGTACTCCTCCACGAGGGAGCAGGCGAGCGTGAACGCCGCCGCCGGGTCCCCGTCGCAGAGCAGGGCGACGGCAGCGTTCCCCCGCGTCCGGAACGGGGCATTCGGGTTGAGCCGCACGAGGCGCCGCTCGAAGACCCGGTGACCGCGGGCCTCGAGCCGTTCCGCGAGCACCGCCCCGAGCCAGGTGGTGCAGAGCCCCGCGGGCGCATCGGTGTCATCGAGCCCGAGCCGGTACCCAACGCCCCCGATCGCCATGATTATTACTCCGGTGAGTGATTAGTCTCATTAAGACCGATGGTCCAGGAACGTCTCGTCAACAAGGCGGTCAGCGTCCTGCTCATGGCGGGGTTCGCCTGCTCGGAACGGTGCAACATCCGTCCACGCTCGTTCGACCTGATAGCGAAGCGTGACGAGTTCCTCCTGATCATCAAGGTCGCGAGCCCGATCGACAACGTCTCCGAGGAGATCGCGCGGGACCTCGACCTGGTGGCGACCCACCTCTCCGGCCTGCCGCTGATCATCGGCGAACGGGGGCGCGACGCGGAGCTCGAGCGCGGCGCGGTCTACCTCCGCTACGGGATCGCCGCCGTCAACCCCGAGACCCTCTACGACTACCTGGTCGAGGGTGTCCCACCGCTCGTCTATGCCTCTCCCGGCGGGCTCTACGTGAATATCGACGGCGACGTGCTCCGGGAGCTGCGCGAGTCGCGCAACCTCTCGCTCGGCGACCTGGGGCATGTGCTCGGGGTGTCGCGGAGGACGATCAGCAAGTACGAGGCCGGCATGGGCACGACCCTCGAGATGGCGATCAAGCTCGAGGAGTTCTTCGACGCCGAGGTGATCGAGTCGATCGACCTGCTCAACTACCGGTCCCATTTCCAGCCGTCTCCACCCGGCGAACCCGCCCCCGAGTCGGCGGCGCTCGCCGCGCTCCACCGGCTCGGGCTGCAGCTCCATCATCTCCGGCGGGCCCCGTTCCAGGCGATGGCCCGGTTCGAGGAGCAGACGATCCTGACGGGCTGCGGCTCGACCCAGAAGGTCGTCAAGCGCGCCGGGCTGATCGGGAACCTCTCCGAGATCACCCGCACGCACGCGCTCTGCATCACGATCGAGGAGGTCCGGGAGAAGCGGATCGGGCGCACCCTCCTGATCGGGGCTGAGGCGCTCAACCGTCTCGAGGACGGGCACGAGCTCCTCGATCTGATCGGTTGAGAGCAATTTTTATATAGAACCACAAACCAAAATTATCGACACATCAGGTGATACTCTTGTCGCAACAGCTTACCGGACAGCCGATCTTTATCCTCAGGGAAGGGTCCTCGCGCACCCGCGGACGCGACGCGCAGGGCAACAACATCGCCGCGGCGAAGGCCGTTGCGAACGCAGTCAGGACCACGCTCGGCCCGAAGGGCATGGACAAGATGCTCGTCGACACGATCGGCGACGTCGTGATCACGAACGATGGCGTCACGATCCTCAAGGAGATGGACATCGAGCACCCGGCCGCCAAGATGATGGTCGAGGTCGCCAAGACCCAGGACGACGAGGTCGGCGACGGCACCACCACGGCCGTCGTGATCGCCGGCGAGCTCCTGAAGCGAGCCGAGGAGCTCCTCGACCAGGATGTCCACCCCACCGTGATCGCCCACGGATACCGCCAGGCAGCGGAGAAGGCCCGGGAGATCCTGCAGGAGATCGCGATCCCCGTCCAGAAGGGTGACCTCGTGCTCCTCAGGAAGATCGCCGAGACCGCGATGACCGGCAAGGGTGCCGAGGCCTCCAAGGAGAAGCTGACCGAGCTCGTCGTGAAGGCCGTCAGCATGGTCGCCGAGGAGGACGGGACGGTCGACAAGGACAACATCAAGGTTGAGAAGAAGGTGGGCGGGTCGATCAACGACTCCGAGATCATCGAGGGGATGCTGATCGACAAGGAGCGGGTCCACCCGGCGATGCCGAAGAAGGTCGAGAACGCGAAGATCCTCCTCCTGAACGCCGCGGTCGAGTTCAAGAAGACCGAGGTCGACGCCGAGATCAACATCACGAGCCCGGACCAGCTCCAGGCCTTCCTCGACGAGGAGGAGCGGATGATCCGCTCGATCGTCGACAGGATCGTCTCGTCGGGCGCGAACGTCCTCTTCTGCCAGAAGGGGATCGATGACATCGCCCAGCACTACCTCGCGAAGGCGGGCATCTTCGCCGTCCGCCGCGTCAAGAAGTCCGACATGGAGAAGCTCGCCCGGGCGACCGGCGCCTCGCTCGTCTCCTCGATCGACGCGATCTCGGCGGACGAACTCGGCCAGGCCGGCCTCGTCGAGGAGAAGAAGCTCGCGGGCGAGGAGATGACCTACGTCACGGGCTGCCAGAACCCGAAGGCGGTCACGGTCCTCGTGCGCGGCGGCACCGAGCACGTGGTCGACGAGCTGGACCGCGCCCTCGAGGACGCGATCCGGGTCGTCTCGGTCGTCATCGAGGACGGCAAGTTCGTCGCCGGTGGCGGCTCGCCCGAGACCGAGCTCTCGCTCCGACTCAAGGACTATGCGGCATCCGTCGGCGGACGGGCCCAGCTCGCGATCGAGGCCTTCGCCTCGGCGCTCGAGATCATCCCCCGCACCCTCGCCGAGAACGCGGGCCTCGACCCGATCGACATGCTCGTCGAGCTCCGTGCCGCCCACGAGAAGGGGCAGAAGACCGCAGGCCTCGACGTCTTCGCCGGCCACCCCGGCGACATGCAGGCGTCCGGCGTGATCGAGCCCCTGCGGGTCAAGACCCAGGCGATCTCCTCCGCGGCAGAGGCCGCCGTCATGATCCTCCGGATCGACGACGTGATCGCGGCGGCGAAGTCGGCACCCCCCGCGGGCGGACCCGGCGGCGAGATGGGCGGCATGGGTGGAATGGGCGGCATGGGCGGCATGGGCGGCATGGACTTCTGAGGTCCCCCGCGCCAGCCCTTTCCTCCCCCTCCCTCCGCTTTCCCTCCCCCTCTCTTTTATCCGTCCGTTCCTCTCCCGTCCCTTCGTCCCCCTCCTCTGCCGCCACCCGCCTCAGGAGAGGAAGATCTCTGCCTCCTCCCAGCGGTGCACGGCAGCGCGCACCGCGAGCACGGCCGGAACGACCAGAAGGAGCGCCGCGAGGCCGGACCACGGGTCGAGGAGGTCGAGCACGATCAGGCCCGCCGCGGGTAGCCCGACCGCGAAAAGGTAGGTGAAGAGGACCCGCGGGTCGTAGACGAGCAGGTTCGGCGACAGGCCCGCCAGGTAGACCATGATGCCGGCCGACCAGGCCGATACCCCAAGCATCAGTCCGAGCGCGGGGGCCGCATACGGACCGTTCCCGGAGAGGACCGCCGCCCCGAGGACGATGGCGGCCGGCACCGGGTGGAGGAGGGCGAAGAGGCCGAGCTTGGACCGGATCAGGTCGCCCGGCGCGACCGGGAGACAGGCATAGGCCCCCGGTGAGTCGAAGGCGGTCAGCCAGGTGTAGATCGTGGAGGCGAGGACCCCGGCGAGGACGGAGAAGAGGGTGAGGACGCCGTACGGGGGAAGGACCGGTCCGAGGAGCGAGAGGAGGAACCAGCAGAGGCCGAGCGGCAGGACGAGCGAGAAGAGGACCTGCCCGACCCCACCGCCGCTCCGCCAGAGGTCGAGGAGGTCGCGGGCGGTGAGCGCGGGGTACGGGAGGGCGTGGAGCCTGCGAAGCAGGCCCGTGAACCGGTCGGGGTGCCGGTGCTCACCGCCGGGGGACCGGGGCTCGAAGAGGAGGAGGGAGACCCCGAACCCGGCCCCGATCCCGATCCCCGTACCGGCGAGGACCGCCCAGGAGAACGACCGGTAGAGGGCGAGGGGCGGGAACGGGGGGATGCCGCCGGTCGCCCGGACAGACGCCCCTGCCGCGATGACGGCCACCGCCGCGAGCACGGCGAAGGCCGCCCGGGAGCGGCTCCAGACCGTGGTCACGAGAAAGAGGCCGGAGAGGCCGGAGAGGAACGAGAGCGGGAGGGAGACGAGGAGGCAAAGGACCGCCCCGGGCGGGAGCCCGACGAAGGGCGAGGCGACTGCGACCCCCGCGACGACGGGCAGGACCCAGAAGAGCAGGTAGTAGACCGTATCCTTGGCGACGAACGCGGAGAAGATTTGCCGCTCGGAGAGGGGGAGGGTCCGGGCCGCGTAGGCGACGAACGACGCCTGGCCGAAGCGCCGGTTCATCACCTCGTTGCCGACGAGCCCGAAGCCCCCCACCATCACCCCGAGCAGGAGATAGAGGGCGTGGACGATCGAGGCCAGGTCCCCGGCGGGGAGGGCCCGGTTCACCAGGGGGACGAGGAAGGTGCCCATGAAGGCCATCGCTCCGACGAGCACCGGGAGGAGGGCGAAGACGGCATCGCCGAAGAGGACCGCGTGGATACGCCACTCCTCCCGGAACATGGCGACGAAGAGGTCACGCATGGCCGCGTTCCCGCCGCACGAGGTCGAGGAAGACGTCCGACAGGTGCCGGCCCCCCTCCCGGAGTTCGTCCGGACGACCGGTTGCGAGCAGCCGGCCCCGGTGGAGCACCGCATAGCCGGTGCAGATCTCTTCGGCCACCTCCAGGATGTGCGTCGAGAGGAAGACCGTGTTCCCCCTCTTCACGTACTCGACCAGGAACTCCTTGACCTGGTGCTGGACGATCGGATCGAAGTTGACGAGCGGCTCGTCGATCAGGGCGAGCCGGGGGGAATGAAGAAAGGCCTGCGCGAACATCAGTTTCTGGCGCGTCCCCCTCGAGAGGTCCTTGCAGAGGACGTCCCTCTTGTCCCCGAAGTCCAAAAAGTCGAACCACCACTGGGCGGCCTTTTCCCCCCCGGCAAAGTCCCGGACGGCGCTGACGAACCGGAGGTATTCGGCGGCGGTGAGGAAGGAGGGCGGCGTCTCCTGCTCGGGGATGATCCCGACCAGGCGCCTCACGCCGACCGGGTCTGCCGCCACGTCCACCCCGAGTACCCGGGCCCGGCCGGCAGAGGGCTTTGCCTGGCCGGTCAGCATGCGGATCGTCGTCGACTTGCCCGAGCCGTTCGGGCCGAGCAGGCCGAAGAGCGCCCCCCCGGGCACCGCGAGGTCCAGGGAGTCGACCGCGACCGTCTCCCCGTAGCGCTTCGAGAGACCCTCCGCCTCGATCACCAGGGCCATGAGACGTGGTGGTCTCTCCCGGCTAATGAAGCATCTGTCGGTGCGCACGGCCCCTCTCGTGGCTTTCAGTCAGGGCCGTCTCCCGGCGGGGACGGGGGGAGGAGCGTGTGATGGACGCGGGCGCGTTCCCGGTCGATCTGCTCGGGCGTGGCGCCGAGGTCCCTCATGATGTATTCGGTGACGGCGAGCGAGACCTCGACCTCGTCCGAGAGCACCTGGTCCACGCCGGCATCGCAGAGTCCGCCGCAGTCGCGAAGGTACTCCGTCCGGGCGATCACGCGGATCCCCGCGTTGAGCTCCCGGGCCATCCGGACGATCTCGGCGCTTCCCCGGATCTGCGGTGTGCTGAGCACGAGGACGCGCGCCCCGGCGACGCCGGCCTCGAGGAGGGTCTCCATGCGGGCCGCATCCCCGTAGCACGCCCTGATCCCCTGCTCCCTCAGCGAGCGGACCGTGTTCACGTTCAGCTCGACCACGGTGACATCGATCCCGTTCTCCCGAAAGAGCCGGACCATCGTCTGCCCCACGGGTCCATAGCCCACGACGACCGCGTGAAACCATTCCGGAGCGACGGCTGGCAGGGGCGGCTCGGCCTGGACGTCCGGGGCGGTACGGGCCCGGATCCGCCGGGTCATGCGGGGCGTGCGCCGCTCCATCCACCGCTCGATCCCGACCTTCCCGCGGTAGAGGAGGGGGTTCAGGGCGATCGAGATGATCGCGGCCGCGACGAGGATGTTGGCCGCGTTGCCGGGCAGGACGCCGAGATCCCTGCCCATGGTGGCAAGGATGAACGAGAACTCGCCGATCTGACCGAGAACGAGTGCCACGGAGAGCGCCACGCGGAGGGGATACCGCAGAAGGACCACCAGGGTGAAGGCGGCGAGCGGCTTGCCGAGCAGGATGATCCCGAGGGCGGCGAGGACCAGGACGGGCGACTCGACCAGGCCCGGCCAGTCGAAGAGCATGCCGATGGAGACGAAGAAGAGGACGGCGAAGGCGTCCCGCATGGGGAGGGCCTCTGTGGCGGCCCGCAGGCTGAAGTCGGAGCGGCCGACCACCATCCCGGCGAGGAAGGCCCCGAGCGCCATGGAGACGTCGAAGAGCAGGGCCGAACCGACCGCGATGCTCAGTGCGATCGCCAGCACGGCGAGCGTGAAGAGCTCGCGCGAGCCGGTGTCGGCGACCCGTGCGAAGAGCCGGGGAAGGGCCCACCCTCCCACGGTGAGGGTGAAGACCCCGAGTACTCCCACCTTCATTGCGGCCAGGCCGGTTGCGGCCACAAGATCGGTCGGAGTGGCCACCGCCGCACCGAAGATCGCCGGGAGGAGCACGAGCACGAAGACGGTGAAGAGGTCCTCCATCACGAGCCACCCAACCGCGATCTGCCCGGTCACCGTGTGGAGTTCGTTGTTGTCGGAGAGGACCCGGGTCAGCACGACGGTGCTCGCCACCGAGATGGCCAGGCCGAAGACGATGCCGGACGCCCAGCTCCAGCCCAGCCCGTGAAAGACCACGGCTCCCAGCACGGTCGCCGCCAGGCTCTGCCCGATGGCTCCGGGGACGGCCACCCGTCTCACCGCCAGGAACTCCCTGACGTGGAACTGGAGCCCGACACCGAACATCAGCAGGATCACCCCGATCTCGGCGAGCTGCTCGGCCAGTTCCTGGTCGGCCACGATGCCGGGTGTGTGGGGACCGATCACGATCCCCGCGAGGAGATAGCCCACGATGGGAGAGAGGCCGATCCGGTGGGTGAGGTACCCGAAGACCAGGGCAGCCGCGAAACCGCCTGTCAGGGTGAGGATCAGGTCGATATCGTGCACGTGCTCTCCTCATCGTCGTACGGCCGAAAAAGGGTATTCATACCCGAACTGCCGGATCCCCTCTCCCAAAGGCACGTCCCCCGCTGCGAGTGCCGGCAGGAGAAGGCTTACTAGGGTTGCCCGCCACTCTCTTCCCATGGAGGCGAAGGAGCAGACACCGGAAGAGGTCGGTTGCTGCCCCCGCCGGGGCCGTCCGCGGGTCCGTCGACTCGTGGCGAGCGGGACCGCTCCCCGGTGTTTCCTGCCCCAGTGCCGGCCCGCGGAGAGTTCCGAGCAGGTGGAGCTCCTGCCGGACGAGCTCGAGTGCCTCCGCCTCGTCGACCTGGAGGGACTGCAGCAGGAGGATGCGGCGAACGCGCTCGGTGTCTCGCGCAAGACGCTCTGGCGCGACCTCCACGAGGCACGGCGCAAGGTCGCCGATGCCCTGCTCCACGGCAAGGCGATCGTGGTGACCGGATGCGCCACCTCGTTCACCAAAGACTGCCCCCGCCGGCTCCGGGAGACCTGCCTTCGGGTCGAGGGCTGCCCGTACCGGTCCGTGACGGACGCTTCTTTTAAGTAATTCCGCTCATAAGTGTACTTATTCTGCGGTGGGCCGTTCGGCCGGGACCGCGGGTGGAGTGGAGATGGGGCAGGAACTGGGAGCGGTCACGACTCCAGCGGCATCGGAACCGGCCGCCGGGAGAAGAGAGGGGATGGACGTCCTGGAGAGCTCGCGTGGCACCAGGGAGAGGACGGGCGCGTCGCTGATCACGCTCGACCGGGTCTCGGTGGTCTTCGATGGCAAACGGGTCCTCTCCGGGATCTCGTGCGAGATCCCCGAGGGCGAGATCCTGGGGATCATCGGCCGTTCGGGTGCCGGAAAGACGGTGCTG